>Ga0214473_10009164_pt1 | contig 11709 bp, 17 predicted proteins | sample RVTome_7_FD_203509 | JGI IMG/M metagenome (GOLD analysis project Ga0214473, IMG submission 203509) | Soil microbial communities from uranium-contaminated site in the Upper Colorado River Basin, Wyoming, United States - RVT98D197 | ecosystem: Environmental > Terrestrial > Soil > Contaminated >...
GCCGTTCTGAGGGCCACGGCGCCCCTCGTCGCACGTCTCAGCGCAGCCGTCGCCCCGCAGCGCGCGCCCTGTCGAGGTCGGCCTCCGAGAGCGTCGAGTCCTTCTCGCTCCGGGCGAAGCCGAAGTAGAGCGACTTCGTCACTTCCGCGCCCATGCTCCTGGCCGCCTGCTTCAGCTGGCCCAGGGCTCCCGGCATCAGGACTCTACCCATCACGGCTGGGCTCGCGCTCGAGGTGATCACGACCGCCTTCTTGTCGGGTGTGACGATCCGGTTGACCGGCGCCCTCGCCTTGCCCCACGGCCAGTACGAGTAGGGTGCGAGCCTCTCCACGAATCGCTTCATTAGCGCTGCGGTGCTTCCCATGTTGACCGGCGCTCCGAGGACGACGGCGTCGGCCGCGTCGATCTTGTCCATGAGATTGGCCATCGCGTCCTTCTGGACGCACTCTCCTCGCCTCGCCTCAGGCTTGCCTTGCATGCAGGTCCTGCAGTTGGTGCAGAACCCGATCTCCTCGTCGAGCAGGTAGATCTTCTCCGTGGTCGCCCCCGCGGCAGCCGCCCCTTCGAGCGTCGCCGACACGGCGCTGTCGATGGTCCCGCCCTTCCGATAGCTGCCAACGATTCCGATCACAGTCGAGCCCATGACTAGCTCCTCCTCAGGTCACGATTGCACGCGCCCATCATCCGCCGTCACGCCTCCTCGAGCCGGCGAATCCCACTGCGGTCGGTGACGACGCGCACGCGCTCGAGAACCGGCGCCGCGTTCTTGCCGATTGCCCGCAGCTGAAGGACTACGTTGATGTGGTACACGCGCGGCAGCTCGAGGAGCGCCGACCGCGCTCCGGCCAGGGCGCTCCCGAGCGCCGGGGCGCGTTCGAAGGCCGCGACGAGCTGAGTCAGGTTCGTCTCCACCACCAAGCTGAGGAACTCGTCGGTGAAGGTGTAGGTCTCGCGTAGCCACGCTGGGAGGTCCGGGCGCACGAACGCCGGCCTGAGCTCTCGATAGGCAGAGACGATCCGAGCGCTTTCCTGCGCGAGACTCGTCGCCGCAGCGGCGAGGTCCGCCACCTGAAGCGGCGGCGCAGAGACTGTCCCGTCCAGCTCGTGCACGCGGGCGAGGAGGCTGCGGGTGCGATCGCGGACTCGAGCCCGCACCAGACAGCCAAACAAGCGGATCTCGTGGGCGAGGGTTCGCTGACTCGCCGCCGTCGCTGCCGCGGGGCTCTCGTCCGCCGCTGCAGCTCGTAGGCGTCCAAGCGGTGATTTCCGGTTCTCGTCGTCGAGGAGCGCGGGAATGGACTGCTCGGGTGTCTTGAAGCGAATGTAGGCATGCATGTCGCCGAAGAACTGGTCTCGCGTGTACGTCTCGGGCGAGATCCCCAGGCTCTGCGGGACGACGAGGAACGCGTCCACCCGATACCGATTTCGCCGCGCAGTCGGATCGATGGCGTAGTCCAGCTCCAACTCGAACTGATGACTATCGTGGACGCCTATGCGTCCCTCGATCAGGTCCTCTGAACCGAACAGCTCGATGGTCGTGCCTCCGCGCTCGTCAGGGGGCGCAATGGTACCGCAAAAGCGACGCGATGAGTTGGCTTCGCAAGGGAATGCGCCGTTGTCGTGGCCGGAACAAACCGCCGGTGCCGGTTGTCTCTCCCGCGTGCAGCGGGACGGGCAAACTGGGGGCGCCTCCGCCCTGGGTCTCTTGGGCGTCGCCGTCGCAGGGCTGGCGTTGCTCGTCGTGCTCTACGTCTTGAGCATCGGCCCTGCCATCTGGTTCGCGCAGACCGTCGGTCCCGGTCCGTCCACCATGAACGCCCTCGAAGTCGTGTACTCGCCTCTCCGCTGGGCCTACGACAACACCCCTCTCCACGGCCCCCTCGAGTGGTACGTGGAGATCTGGGGCGGCTGATCTCGCGATCGCTCAACCCTGCGGTCAGCGTCAAGCGTCGAGCTCCGAGTAGTGACGGAAGATCCCGTCCTCGTTGAAGGCGATGCGCCTCGGCGAGGCCAGATAGGCAGCGATGCGCGGACGGGACGCGACGCGATCGTCGCTTAGGTCACCACCGCCATATATCATTCCCGGTCCGTTATGTGTCCGCGCCCCATTCGAAGCCCCCTCGCCGCCGCGCTCACGCTCCTGGTCGTCGGACCCGGGTGCCTACCCGCGAGTCACATCGTGCCCACCTACCAGGTGCGCCAACACCTCGCCGAGCTCCGCGCCGAGGGATCCCTGGAAGTGGTCGATCGCTCTGGAAACAGCCTGGACCTCGAGCTGTCGGATGTCGACACGGAGAGCGATCGGACGATCTCAGACCTGGCTCGCGGCTGCGAGGGACGGTCCACCACGAGCGGCCCCGTCATCGGGAGCCGCTGCGGCCTCGCAGACGTGCGAACCGTCGCGATCGATCGCCCGGACGTGTGGGCTTCGATCGGCTTGTGGGCGGGGGCGCTGCTCGTTGGAGCCGCGGTAGGAACGGTCGTGGGCCTCATGACGGCGAGTAGTCGGATGACAGCGCCGTCACCCTGACGCCGGCGTCGGCGAGCTGCGCCGCAGGACGACCGACAGGTTGTTGGCGGGCATCGGTATCACCTCGTGGAGAACCAATCCCTCGCTCGCCGCCGAGGCGACCACGTCGTCGAGATCGCGAACGCCCCAACGCGGATCCCGCGCACGCAGGCTGCGGTCGAATTCCGCGTTGCTCGGCGCGGTGTGGCGGCCGCCGCGCGCGAAGGGACCGTACAGATAGAGCACCCCATTTGACGGCAGGCGGCGAGCCGCGCCGCCGAGGAGGGCCAGCGTCGCAGGCCAGGGCGTGATGTGAATCATGTTGATGCAGACCACGGCGTCGATCTCGTCCACGGGCCACGGCTCCCGCCGCACGTCCAGGTCGAGGGGCGGCAGGATCCCGTCGGCGACCGGATCGATGGACGCCCACTCTGCGATGCTGGCGCGCGCGTGTGGATCCGGATCCGTCGGCTGCCACGTCAGGTGGGGCAAATAGCGCGCGAAGTACACGGCGTGCTCGCCCGTGCCGCTGGCGACTTCGAGCACCTTCCCGGCGCGAGGAAGGACGCGCTGTAGCACCTCCACGATGGGCTCGCGGTTGCGTACCGTGGCCGGTGCATGACGGCGCTCGCCCTCGGCGGCCGCACCGAAGGGGAAAGACGCTCGGTCCCCAGTTCCCGCGGCGCCCTGCCCAGGAGCTCGCTTCAAGAGCGGTCCCCCAGGGCGCTCCTGATCTGCGGCGCGATGCGGTCCCACACCGTCCGGGCCCCTTCCCAATCGAGGTGGACGCCGTCCCGGGTCGTGCTCAGCGTGCCGCGCTCGAAAGCGCCCACATCGAGTACTGCGCCGCATCGGCTCTGTCGCGCCGCGTCGGCCTGGGCGCGCTGCACGCGCACGAGCCGGGCGGTCCACTCCTCACGTTCGCCCTCGACCGGCGGCAGCACCAAGACGCGTCCCACGCCGCCGTCGCAGATGCGGTCGATGAAACCCACGACTCGCTGCTGGTACACGGTGGCCCAGCGCTCCTGGTCCTGCCAGCGGACCCACTCCGAACGAGTGGACGCGCGCTCCGATCTGCGTAGCCAGAGACCCTGCGTGTCGTTGCCCCCGATGTAGATCAGCGCCATGCGGACGCCGTCGAGGCGCTCGTGCCTGAGCGCGTCGTTCCAGTCGTAGAAGTCGGGGCGCGCGAACCCGGAGGAAAGCCGGAACCGACGTCGGACGGTCACGTTTTGGGCGCGGAGCTCGCGTTCGATGGTGATCCCGAGCGGTCCGTTGACGGAAGAGGATCCGAGCAGCAGCACGTCCACGGACTGCCATCGGCGCTGTCCCTGGGAGGGTGCCACGCACAGGCCGAGGACCGCGCCGGCGACCAGCGCAGGGAGCAGCAAGCGGCAAGTCTGGGCACGGCGGACGGCCATGGGGACGACTCTCGTCTATAGCAGGGCAGGGCGCGAAGCGACAGGGGAGGGGTAGCCGGGTCGCCGGGGCGGCTCCATGTTCCCCCCATGATCACCCTCTACAGGATCCTCGTCTGACGCGCCCGTGGGAGGGCCGCGGCGCAGACCTGCGGGGGGGTGGTTGACCCTCGGGCCCGCGCGCGCAGATACTCCCCGTCTCGAACGACGCACGCCTCGCGAAAGGGGGATCCATGTCGCGCCCTGCCATTGGTGACTACAAGACCGAAGCGACGGTCCTGGTTTGCCCTCGATGCCGGATCCACATGCAGGAGGTTCGCGAGCGCGAGGCGTTCATCGACCGGTGCGCTCGGTGCCAGGGGACCTTCTTCGATCTCGGCGAGATGTTCAGCGCCCTGGACCGGACAGCCGACCCGGCGTACTGGGACCGGCCCGAGACCGCTGGCGCGGTCAAGCCTGGAGATATCGCGTGTCCGCGGTGCGAGGCGTCCATGCTCCTGCAGGACATCTCGGACGACGCGCACCAGGTCGAGATCGATCGATGCACGCACTGCGGCGGGATATGGTTGGACGGCGGCGAGGCCGAGAAGATCATTGCCATCGGCGCGGGCATGGCGGGAACCGTGGAGGCGGAGCAGCGGGCGGCACAGGCCGAGCTCGCAGACCTCGACGACGTGGACTTCCGGCCGAAGTCGCTCTTCGCCCGTTTCCTGTCGATCTTCAAGAAGTGAGGGCCGGCTCAGGAGCCGACCCGTCACGCCCGGAAAGGCGGTGCCCGTGATGCGCAGAGCCGTCGGATGCTCCATTGGCTGCTTGTTGCTCATGTTGGCCGGCTGCGAGTCGAGCCACTCGCCCGGTGACGGGGGCGGACGCACCGACGGCCCGGTGCGAGACTCCGGACGGGACAGCGCGGTCGGCGACGGCGGATCGGACCCATTCGCGTGCGCCGGTCCGTCCGAGTGCATCGTGGTCCCGGCCAGCTGCTGCGGGAGCTGCGGGGCCGCCACCCGAGGTGACGCGGTCGCCGTCAACGTCGCGCGCTCGAGCGACTACAGGAGGCCGATGTGCGACGGGGTCGGTTGCCCGGCCTGTTTCATGGAGCAGGACCCGAGCCTGGTCGCGACGTGCAGGGCGGGGCGGTGCGAGGTCGCGGATCTCCACACCGAGCCAGCGGCCGAGTGCTCGAGCGACGGCGACTGCCGCGTCCGCACGCGGGACTGCTGCGAGTGTGGCGGCGACGTGAGCCGCGCGGGCATCATCGCGATCGCGACCAGCCACATCGTGGACTACGAGGCGCTCGTCTGCGATCCCGGCACCGCCTGTCTCGAGTGCGCACCGGTCTATCCTGCGGAGGTGAGCGCCGTGTGCAGCTCGGCTGGCTTCTGCGACGTGGTCTGGGCGGGCTCGCCCTAGGTCCTCTCCTCGCGGAGGCCAGCGCGGTGCAGGCCGATGGCGACGACGAGCAGCACGAGCGTGAGCAGCACGCCGCCCAGGGCTCCCGGCCGCGTGATCTCCTTGAGACCGGCGAAGAGCACGCGAAGGACATCGGCATCCGGCGCGCGCTCCGGGCTCTCGAGGTAGTGAAAGACCGCCCCTAGACCGATCCAAGTAGCGTGCACGGCCGCGCTCACGAGCGTGATCGCCATGGCCGCGACGAAGGGCAGCCTGGACCGCAGGGGGTTCCAGGCGTAGCGCGCCGCGCCGACGAGGCCCACGAGCCCGAAGACGAGCACCGGCCACATCCCGAATCCACCTTCCATCATGAATTGCATCGCCTCGGCTCCTTCCTCTCAATCGGTTTGCGTGATGAATGACGCTCGCCGCCCCCGAACGTGACATCCGCTCGCGGATTTCATCTGGCTTGTCACGCCCGGCCCGGCCGTGCGTTAAGAAGGAGGTGGGCACCCCGGAAGAGCGGCGGTGGGTCTTGGGCCTCCGAAACGGCGACGCGGCCGCGTTCCGCGCCCTCTACGAGCATTTCGCACCGCGCATCTTCCGATTCCTCGTGAGGCTCACTGGGCAGCCGCAGGTGGCGGAGGATCTGCTGCAAGAGACCTGGCTCTCCGTGGCGAGGCACGGCCCCGGTCTCGATCCGGCGACCGAGCTCGCCCCGTGGATCTTCACCATCGCTCGCAACAAGTACCGCAGCTGGCGCCGCTGGGCCCTGATCGATCGCCTCCGCACCGAGGTTCTGCGACGGCGACCACGCGCGTCGGCCCCGGTCACCGCCGACGCGAGCCTGGCCGGTGACCAGCTGCGAGATGCCCTCGAGGCGGCCATCGCAACATTGTCGCCATCCCTGCGGGAGGTGCTCCTCCTCGTCGTGGTCGAAGGGCTCACCGGCGTTGAGGCCGCCGAGGTCCTCGGCCTCTCCCCAGAAGCGGTCCGTCAGCGGCTCTCCCGCGCCCGCGCCCAACTCACCGCACGGCTCGAGGAGCTCGAGCTCGTTACACCGTCGCCACTCTCACCTGCCACGGGGACACCATCGCCATGACCGATCTCGACGACTCTCTTTTCGAACAGGTGCGCACGCTGCAGTCGCCTGCGCTCGGTGCGGAGGCTTCTGACCGCATCTACCGGCGCGCCGCTCGTGAGCTCGACACCTACGGTCGGGGACCCCGGTGGCTGCTGGAGCTCGGCCGAGCTTGGATGGAGCTCGGCGTGCCGGCGCTCCTCACGTGCTGCGCCCTGGGTTGGATCGTACTCGGCGTCGCCGACCTTCACCGCGTCTACGGCCCCCGCCGCGGCGGAACTGCGGCCATCGGCACCACGGCACCGGACCACGAGTCGCAGTCAGAGTGGGGGCATGAAACCGCCTTGATGATCGTGGCAACGCGGGCACCACTCGCCGAGGTGTGCAGCTCCCGCGCCAGTGCGCTGGTAGTAGAGCGTCGCTTCGTGGCAAACCTCGCACAGGCCCGTGCCGGGATCGGTGCCGGTCACACCGGCGCGCACGAGCCCATCCGCGCTGGCGCCTTCGGCCGCGACGAAGCGAACCGGCGCGGCGATCCCCGAGCCGGTGTCGATCGCCTCGCGAATCAGAAACAGGTTCGGGGTGCCGTGCGGATCGTGGCACACGACGCATTCCATCGTCGCTCCGTGCGGCGCCTCACTGTGGCACCCGTCGCATGCGGGACGGAGCGCATGACCGGCGCCGGGCGGCCCCTCGACGACGTGACAGGTCGTGCACCAGAGCAGCGCCGCGTGTGAGGAAGGGAGCGCGAAGGCCTCGCCTTCGGTCGTATGACACTTGGCGCAGGGTCGCGTCCGGACGGGATCGTCGGGCACGCCCGTGTCGGTGGTACCCGCATCGGCGGCATGCGAGGCATCAGCCGGACCGGCGTCCATCCCGGTAGCCGCGTCGGAGAGCCCCGCGTCCGCGCTCGCGCGCGGCTCTCCGCCTCCCGAGCAGGCCAGGAGCAGGACCGCACCGATTGGACCGAGGCGTCTCACGGCCGGGGATCCACCGCGTCGATGTGCAGCGCGGTTCGAAGCGCCAGGGCTTGCTGCGTCAGCGTTGGGTTGAAGGCGCCTGAGGTCGGCCACAGGCCTCCGTCGGCGATCCACACGTTCTCGACCTCGTGCAGCCGGCCCCAGGGGTCGGTGACGGAGCGAGTCGGGTCGATGCCCATGCGAGTCGTGCCGTGCAGGTGGCGCGTGCTCGGAATGCCCTCCTCGACCGCCGTGTCATAGCTCAGCGTGTCGACGGCGCCCGCGGCGACGGCGATCTCGACGAGCTTGGGCATGTAGGTGTCCACGAGGCGCTGATCCTCCGGATGCCGCGCGTAGGTGATGCGCGCGACGGGGCGTCCGTAGACATCTCGCACCGTGGGGTCGAGCTCGACGCGGTTGTCCGCGACGGGCATGTCCTCGCCGATCATGCTCACCGCGGCGATGCGACGTCTGTATGGCCCCGTAGTGATGAGCTCCTTGTGGAGCAGGCGCGGGTAGCTCACGCCTTCCTCCACGGGATGAATGGAGCCGCCGAGCTCCACATATCCTCCGCGAATCCCGTCGACGTAGTTGCCTGGAGACGTGAAGTCCCCCATGGCGTGCGTGATCACGCGGCCCCTGTAGGAGCGGATCTCTTCGCCGAAGACCCCGATCGTCGCGAAGATCACGTGGAAGGTGAGATAGCGGCCGACGAGCCCGCTCCCGTTGCCGAGGCCGTCCGGGTGCGCCGTGCTCGTGGAGGCCAGCAGGAGCCTGGGAGTCTCTATGGCGTTGGCAGCGAGCACGACATGGTCGGCCGTCAGGCTCCGCTCGACGCCCATCCCATCGATGTAGCGCAGTCCCGTGGCGCGCGCGCCGGACGGCTCGACGTCCACCGCCACCACGCAGCACTCGGCGAGCAGGGTGCATCGATCCGTGAGCAGCGCGTCTCGAACGACCGTCACCGCCGTCGAGCCCTTCGCGTTGATGGGGCAACCGACGCCGCAGAAGCCGCAGTTCACGCACGCGGGGCGCCCGCGATAGAACCGGGAGTTGATCGCCATAGGCATGGGGTGCGGGTGATAGCCCAGGGAGCGCGCGCCGGCCGAAAGCACCGTGCCCGCCTTCGACGCGTAGCCGGGGGCCATGGGATAGGGACCGCGCGGCTCGGTGAAGGGGTCGGCGCCGGCCTCGCCCTGCACCCCGATGAGGCGCTCGACCTCGTCGTAGACGGGCACGAGCTCGTCGTAGTCGATGGGCCAGTCGACCACATCGGCACCCGCGACCGGACCGGAAAGGGACAATCGACGGAGGTCCGCCCGCTGCAGACGCGGGCTGTCGGCGTCGTACTGCACCGTGCCGCCCCCGACCGACACGCCGAGCCCCTGAACGGCGCCCACGCGCGCGGGCGCAGTTGCCCCGTCTCGGAACGTGCGGGGCTCGATGAGGGGATCGTGAAAGGCGTAGAAGCGCCGGCCGCGGATCTCGTCGTTGCCGAGCAGCGAGCCGCGCAGCTCCGCGTCACCGAGCGTCGGGTAGGGACTGCGACCCTTCTCGACCAGAGCCACGCGCCAGCCCCTCGAGGCGAGAGCCCACGCCAGCACGCCGCCACCAGCGCCCGAGCCCACGACGGCGACGTCGAAGTCGGCCATCGTCAGCCCTCCTCGGGGTGCATCATTTGCCGGGCCGTGTAGCCGATCGGTTGCCGGTCACCCTCGTAGTCGATGGCGCGCCAGCCGCTCGCGGCCGCATTACCACCGTACACGGGATCGCCGTAGGTGCCTTCGACCGCGTGCTCGTACATGAGCTGAACGAACGCCGGGTCGGTGCGATCGAGCAGACCTTGACGTACACGGAGCTCGAGCACAGCAAAGCCCCGGCCGTGGATCTCGCGGGCGCGCGCATCGAGCGTATCGAGGCTCGTAGCGTAGCGCTCGGCGAGGCCGGTCACGGGCCCGTTCCATTCCCGCTCGGGCAGCCCGAGGGATCCTTCGATGTACGTGCGCCAGCGCAGCTCCTCGACGCGCGTGAGCCGCTGCATGTCCGAGAAGCCGTCGGGACCGCCATGGCGTCCCGAGTAAGGGCCGCCAGCGAAGATGCGTGGGGGATCAGTCCGGAACGCGCCGAGGAGCTGATCGAGGTACCAGGCTGCGTGGGCAAGCGTGGCGCCGGGGGAGCTTTCGTCGCCGGGCACGAGCACATCCATGGCCGCGACGAGGACGGCGTACTGGACAGGGGACAGGGTCGTGCCCTCGGGGATGGGCCATGGCCCGAGGTCGAGGCCTCCGTCGCCGCCACCGTCTCGCGGGAGCCCCGCATCCTCGCGTCGCTCGGAGCCTCCACAGGCCGCGAGCCCGAAGACGGGTGCGGCGCACAACACGGTCGCCGTCCCGCCGAGGAAGCAGCGGCGCGTCATGACGGGTTTCGCTTTCGCGGTCATCAGGGACGAGGAGAGCTCAAGGCGGTCCGCGCTACAAGGGGAGAAAGAGCCAGCCTTTCCCCCCTATTCGCCGCGTCGATAGTCCAAGCGTTGTCCACGTGCAGAAGGCGCATGGTCAGGCAGACCACCCCTAGGCTCCCGCCGAGGATCCACGCAAAGCGCTTCGGCTGCGTGGGCTTCCACGCGGGCCTCAGCCACATGGTCATCGCAGTGCCGACGAGCCCCACGGGGCTCAGGGGCGTGAGCCCCCAGGCGGCTGCGGCGAACATGTCGAAGATGACGAAGGGCCCCACGTAGATCACAGGATCGAGCTCGGGTGCCGCGACCAGGAGGAAGATCGTCGTAGCGGAGAGCATGTTGAGTAGCCCCGCCCGCGCCCGAGTCGCCGTCTCGTTGATCCGTGGACTGGCCGCGCCCGGCAGGACCTCTCCCATGGCCCACCAGGGACGAGTGAAGAAGCTGTGGGCATTTCGGGGCATCGGCGACACGGGATCTCTCGCAGGAGATGGTGAGGGACTGTCCGGATCACGCGCAAGGTAGCGCCCCGCGCGCAAGATCTGGCAGAAGATCATGATCATCGATTCGCTCCGCGCGGACGGCGCATCCGCGACGCCGTAGCTCGACGGCGCCCCCGGGTTCGCAAGCAGCGCCCACGAGCATTTGGCTCGTCGTTTCGAGTGCCGCTCGAGTGGGCGATGGCGAGCCCGTCAGGCAGCTGGTAAGATCGGCGCCGTGCTGGTCGAATGCTCGCAGTGCGGCGCGCCGCTCGAGACGAAGGAGAGCTCTCGCACGGCCAAGTGCAACTACTGCGGCGCTCAGAACCAGGTCCGCACGATGAAGACGATCGCACAGGTGACGCCGTCCGGTTGGGCGCCACCGAAGGTCTGGACGCCTCCGCCCGGCACGGAGCTTCAGGGAAAGCGTTTGGAGTACACGGCGCAGAGCTGGATCGCGGGCATTGCGGGGTTCACCCTGCTCGTGACGGTGTTGCCCATCGTCCTGATGTGCCTCGTCTTCGCCTGCGTCGGGGGCATGCTGTTCTGGTTGATGAGCAGCGCGGGGCCGGGGATGCCGCCGAGGGGGTCGCTCTCGACGCATCCGCCAGCGCTGGTGGCACCCGCCCTGCCCCCGTCACCGAGAGGAGGGGAGAAGTGAAGCTCACTCAGCGTTGCCCCAAGTGCAACCACAACCACCTCCTCTACATCCCAGAAGTGGCTGACGTTTCCGAGGGTCACCAAGTTCGTCCGATGGCCGTCGCCCGGACCGAGACGAAGGTCTCGGTTTTCGGGTTGGCGGGGACAACCTCCGGTTCGGTCGGCGAGCTCGAAGCCGGTGTCTGCCGTCGTTGTGGCTACACGGAGCTCTACACAAAGGAGCCGGAGTCGATCCCGATCGACGGCGACCACGTGCGCGAGATCATCGGCCCCGAGTAGCGCGTTGGCCGCCTGACTCGCAGTGTGGCGACTGACACGCGATCCCATGCGACCATGGCGGCAAAGGCGACATGACACCGCAACTGCAAGCGTCGCTCGGCATCGCCGCGCTTCTCCTCGTGGCTGCGTGCAACGGCGAGACGCCCACGCCGGTTGATAGCTCCGTCGCGCGGTTCGAGCCGACGGCGGAGGGGCCGCCGGACTGGGGCGAGGTGCCCTTCCCGAGCGACCTGTATCTCGACGCTGCCGGTGAGGTCGAGCTCGGGGTGCTGCCGACGCGGCGGTCTTCGGACCCGCTCTACGACGCCGTGCGCGCTGCGCTGCGTTCGCGCCGCGGCTTCTGCGCGACCTGCAACGCGTACTTCCCCATCGATGGCGGCGTGGATCCGGAGAGCGCGGCCCTGATCTCCGACCCTGCCCCAAGTGACGCGATCGTCATCGTCGACGTGGATCCCGCCTCCCCAGAGCGCGGCCAGC
>Ga0214473_10009165_pt1 | contig 11709 bp, 21 predicted proteins | sample RVTome_7_FD_203509 | JGI IMG/M metagenome (GOLD analysis project Ga0214473, IMG submission 203509) | Soil microbial communities from uranium-contaminated site in the Upper Colorado River Basin, Wyoming, United States - RVT98D197 | ecosystem: Environmental > Terrestrial > Soil > Contaminated >...
TGATTTATATTTATTACCTCCTGACCCCCCACTATAATCAGATTCCGTTGGGTTATCCCTATAAATCCAAAACCATCTATCATTAGTATCTTTTACAAATTCTACCAAAATACTTCTTCCTTTTTTAACGTCACAAATTGGGAATGATTTAGTAATTGTCATTTTATTTCCTCGTAATAAAGTACTCCTGTTTCTTTCCTAGTTGTTTTAATACGAGTCCAGTGACATAATTAACTGTTTCATTATCACCAAGTCTTTCTTCATATTGAATTTGTTCTCTCTTTAAGAATGATTGAACCTTATTGTCTATTATCTTTGCTCCGTTAAAGCTTTCCTGTCTTCCTATTTTCATATATGGTTTTATTCTCTTTATGTAGAAATTTAGATTGTTATATTTCTTGAATTCTCTCATTACCATAGCATGAAATAGTTCATCAAGCCTTTCTTGATAAACACTACTGAGTAGAATAGGTGAATCAGTAATCATTACGTCTACTTTACCATTAAGTCTAAATTGTCTTTTTGCTTGTTCTGTGAAGATGTCTAAATCATTTCTTTGAATGTGAAGTCTTTCTTCCCATACCAAGTCCTTTGCATATTCTGATACATATTCGGCATTAATGTTGTGATGTTTCAATAGACTAAAAACTCCAGTTGCACATGTACTCTTTCCAGCCCCTGCTCCAGCAAATAAGTTTACACATATTGTAGGTACCTTAGCTGTATATCTTTTTTTAATATATTCCGCCCTTTCTTTCTTAGTCAGTTGTTTTTTCATTTGTTATCCTCTCTGAACTTTTCAATTTTATGTTGTAAGCCCTCTTTTTTAAGGTATTCAGGATTAACGTCATATAATATTGCATCCTTGTCATAGGCTGTCCATTTTATTGCTCCCTTATGTAATTTCTCAATTCCAGCCATTACTTTTTTACATCTATGACACCTAATATAAATCTCTTCTCCAATTTCATGCCCATTTTTCTTTACCTCTTTATTATAATCTTCTGGGCTCCAATCATGTTCTAATAAACACTTCATCCTTCCAAACATTATATATCTACCTCTTTCCCCCCATATTAATTAACCAGTTTTAACCTTTCTTCTGACTTTTCTATAATAATATTTCTGTCATGTTGTCTATTTATATAGGTAATTGCATCCTCATAAGTTTTCCAGTGTATTTCCCCACTCATTTTTGTCGCTAAATCACTTTTAAATACATCACCTTTTTCTTTCTCTAATTCTCTAAAAATACGAAGGAATGTTTTCTCCTTTGTTTCAGTATATTTCATTAAGTTATTACTTGCTTCACTAAAACTTCCTCCTTTTTCATATGATAATCCAAGGCTTTCTATACATCTTTTATATAAATCAAGTGTTAGATTTATACATTGTTCATCAACTTCTTCTTTAAACAAAAGTTTAGCAAATGCATATGCGATTCTAACTAATGCACCATATTGTCTTTGATCCATAGAAATCGAATTGTCGTCTTGTTGATAATTTTCCCTTTCTACATAAAAATCTGATAAATATTTTTCTGTTTCTTCTGACATATATGGAGTTAAATCCCTGACAGTATTAAGATAACACATTAGTTCCTCTTTATTAAATGGTGGTATTATTTTACCTGCTCTCCATTTTCTAATGTGATCTGTTATTGCTCTATCCCTTACTTTGTTTGGTATATTTAAAAATCTGATTAATAAATCATATCTAGATAACATTTGAGCTTGTATATTCATATTTTCTGCTATAGTCGGATGTTTTAAATCCCATTTTCCACCAATAGGGTTAGCAGTTGCTATTATAGAAACATTTGTATGAAATGATACATTCATACCAGCTATATCTCTACTACATCTTCCATTCTCAAAAGCTTCTAATAACATATTATAATTTTCACTTTTCATTTTATCTAATTCATTTATAACAACATAATCATTTTTCACAAGAGGACCTAATGACATACTTTGCGTTCCATCAGGTAATTTTATAGCTCCAGCTCCAAGTCCTACACCTGTTGAACCTGTTCCATCAACTATGGCAGAATTAGGAGTAATTTCAACCATCCAATTAGCAATTTCTGTTTTGGAGGTAGCAGGATCACCACAAAGAAAAATATGGATTCGATCCTTGTAATTATCTTGTCTTACTCCTCCTGTTAAATTTAAAATACATGCTAGTTTTCCTTCATCACCAAATTTTATATGTGGTGCATAACTATTCACCAACATATCTATTAACTTACCATCTTTTGCCAATTGTTTAAACTTCTCTAGAGATTGAATATCTAATTTTCCTGATTTATCAATTTCCATTGATTCTAATGTAAGTACATCTATCAAAATTTCACTTTTAATCTTTGATTTGTTTCTAGCATTGTTTGGGGGAATTGATTTGAATATACCAGTGACCATGACCTTTTGATTATAATCGATTGCTCTTGCTTGTTCTCCATGTATATCAGCCATAAATCTAATTGGATTACGTTTATTTTTATCACCAGTTATTTCTTTTAAGTATACTGTTACAACAGTTTCACTTTCTCCTATTCCATCATTTTTCATTCTTCTTTCACACGTTTGGCATTCTGGGCTACCCCTTCTATCTGGGTCATAATTATATGATAGTTCTTCTTCACAATTATTACAAACAAAAATTTCTGTTATTGGTATTGTTTTTGGATCAGATAAGGTTTGTATTTCACATGGGAAAGTTATTATTCCTCTTTCATGTTCTTCTGCATTAATTTCATTCATGCTTATTGATTTCTGTATTTTAATTATAACATCTATTTTTCTGTATTGATTTGCTGTTTTGTATATTTCAGATACATTAACATTCTGTAGTTTATGTTTTACGTAAGCCTTGATTATAGATTCTTTTATGATTTTTCTAAACTTTTCTCTTTTATTATCTAATAATTCTTCAAAAATTTTGTTTTCATTTAGTGAAATATTGATTATTGAATCTGGCTTTAAATCATTTATGTCTGTATTTCTATGTTCTATCAAGAAGTCTGCTATTTTTTCAATATAATCAGAATCATCCATTATAATCAATTTGTTCTAAAGGAGTTATAAATGTTACTTAAAGTGTTGTTTCTCTACTATCCATATACCGTTGTATTTAATCTTATCTAGATGATAAAGTCTTTCGTGTTCTTCATTTCCTTTGTCTTTTTGATAATAACCTTCACAGTAAAGACATTTTATATATGAATCTTTTCCTAAAAATCGTTGTTTATCATTTTTATCTGATCTCCAACAATTACATGGTTCGCCAGTTGCTGGATCTACAGGTGGTTGAGGTTTCCCTGTCCATGGTCTCCACTTTAGAACCTTATTACAATTTTTACACTTTGGAGGATCTCGCTTCACTTGGGTCATCCCATAAACCTAATGCTCTAAGTACTTCCTCTTTTGATGCCATGTCTATTTCATGACTTCGTTTAGGATTCCATAGATTTGGAAAATCATCTACATGAAAATCATATACTGCCCATTTTGCCTGAGCCAAAGCTTCTCTTTGATACCAATCTTTTGCACCTCTCTTTTTAGACTTGTCATGAATTTTACCCATTAATCTAATAGCTATTTTCTCTGATGGAATTGCTATATCCAAAATACAATTTGGAGCACTTGCCCCATCAATCTTTAAGTTTTTTACAACATATTCCTGTCTAATTAATGATACACCTAATTTATCTCTTAAAATTCTAGCACATCTAACTTGTTCTCGGCGATATTCTGTATTTCCTTGTTCGCCCATATTTCTTAAAATCCAATTACTATTTCCCATTTTATCACCATAAGTAAAAAATAAAAATTAAGCCCTTACACCTTTTATTCTGTTCCAATAAGGACTTTTACATTTGGAATTTGGACAGGTTTGAGGTTCTACTAATTCTACACCGATTATCGGTCCTCTTTTTGCTCCCGTCCTTCCACTTCCTCTCTCAATTTCAGCACGTAAGAACCATTCATAAGTACATCGAGTACATCGTTTCTTAGGTACTTTTAAGACAGTAAATCTACCTTGCCCCATAAAAACAATATGTACTCAACTGTATATATACTTATAGCCACGTAGAGTTGGGCTTCAAACCATTAACTAGTGCCTGATAGTTTTGTTCACCATAGTTTTCAGGAGTTAATGGCAAATCGTCTATTAATCCCTGTTCTATACAATACTTTGCTATATCATCTATAGAATGATTATTACAAGGACTATTAAAATCTCCTTCACAAGTTATAGGTTCTCCACTCATTTCTCCAGAATGGTCAAATGTAGTTTCACACCTATAAAGAGCCTTACAAAGAGGACATTTGTGCTTATGGTTCTTTTGAGTCATACTGTACCTATATACTGTTAAGTATATAAATGTTGCGAGTTATATTGTTATTACCACTGGGTTATTAACCAAGTTATAAAATTCATCTACTACGGAACAGTTTATAAATGTGGTGTGTTTTCCTCTAACTATTCCATATTCCTCATGGATGTGACCAAACCCATTAATTTTTGGTTTATACCTTCTAATCCTATCTAATAATAACTCATCACCAACATGATCACCCGGATTGAATCCAGTTTCTGCTACTTTATCTAAAATACCTTTAGGTGGACAATGAGTTAATAATATATCTGCATCTCTAGGCATTCCCCTCCATGCACCCTTCATATCATAACGAGGTTTGCCAAATGCAAAGTAATTATAAATTTCACTATTCCATGGTGTGTAAGGAGAACCCCATATTTTTAATCCTTCTATCTCTACACTACTATTTAATAGATAAATAGCATTGGTAAATATCTTAAACCCAAGCATTTGATCTTGTCCTAATGATCTATCATGATTGCCAGCTATTACTACCTTATATGGATGTGGTTGTTTTCCAAACCAATCATTAAGATCCATGAGCACATTCAATTCACCATTCATTGTCAAGTCTCCAGCGTGTAGCAGTATGTCGCCATCTGGAGGATGTACGTCATGATGAAAACCATGACTGTCTGACATGAAAACTGCTTTAGTCAAGATATTCTAGCCTTTGTTCTTTTAACCATGTATCTGCTATCTTTTCATCAGGTTTTTCATCTTTTATTTGATCACCTAATAATCTTATCTCTTTGAAATACTTATCACAACATTGATCATACTTATCCATGTGTTTTACTGGATCCTTTTCAAGCCTTCTTCTCTTTAGATCTATTAATTCAGATATAACTGGTTCATTAAATAATTCATTAAGTTTTTCCAAATTTGGTTCTATTCGTCTTTCTTTTAATGCATAAACACCTGCTAGAAGTCCTCTTAATACATATAGGTATTTTTTGGCTGAATGTTTGCCTCCGAGTATGAATTTGGTATAATTTTGATAAGCCATTCCGTGATAACTGTTATAAAGTCCTTTTGCATACCATAGATGTTCAGTTAAATCTTTTAATTCCTGATGTTCTATTGAACTTTCTAATGGTTCTGCAAAAATATGTTCATATGTATTACAATTGCCTTTAACTATTTGTCCTAATACTTCTGCTAATTCATGTAATTCAGCTTCTTTATCAACCAATTTTTGTTCATTTGTTTCTACACCGTTTTTATCAACTTTATATTCCATTCTATTTTTTGGTTGATGTAGTCCTAATAATTTATTAGTTCTAACCTGAAAACACCCACGAAAATCTGTGTCAGAATCACTGCTTTTAAAACCATATAAATCTGCTCCGCTTATTGTAAGAAATATTATTTTACCATGGTATTGATTATTTATTTTTTTTCTTAATTGATTCATAAATGGTATATAATCAACCATCAATTTTATGTACCTCCACATAACCTGAGCACTTCAAACAATGAAGTACCTCATCTTTCCATTCGGTATTACATTGTGGGCATTTTTTCATGTATAAATTTACCCCTGAATTCTGTTATATTTGCTTCTATTAATTCTGACTTTATTATTTCTCTTTGTGATGTATCTTGTAATAGTGCTAATTTTGCTATATCACCCCATTTTTGTTTTATTGTTTTAGGACGTGTTGAATGTTCATCCATTTCATAAATTGTTTGATAAAGTCCATTTCTAGTATAATCTACAATCATTTTACCATTTTCTTTAATAATGTTAACGCAACCGGGAATTGATTGCTTGAATGGATTTGATACAGTTAATTTCATTCTATCTGCTCCATTAGAATATGATGTCTTCATGGCATGACCTAAAGAATCTCTATCCAAATCGTTATAATAACCAGCACCTACCCCATAACTCATAAACTCTAACGGTACGCCTTTTTCCCTTAATATCTTATCATACTTCTTTACTTTTTCAAATGACATTCCTTCACCTATTATCACTGATACATTAGTAAAACCCCAAAACTTTGTTAGTCCGTAAATGGTCTCAGCTTGTTTTAATACATCTCCAGAATCAGGTCTAAGTACTATATGCATTCCTTGTTTCTCTGCATGAATTAATATATCTCTCATCATCTCTTGAATGAAATATTCTGGATCATATGTATCAATTACAAGTGCAACAATATTATGACCGTGGGCTTTTGCTTGGTCTATTGAATAGATAAATGCTTGTTTTTCATCATCAAATTGTTGTATGGTCTTATGTGCAGTTGCTGGAATGCTTGTTAATTTTGCCATAGGACAATGATATTGACCATGAAAATCATCTGTACCAGTTAGGAACATATTCCATGCTGTAGTAGCCCAATATGCATCTTCCATGGAACGATGACCTCTAAAACCAAAACTATGAAGTCTATGTAATGGTAGATTGTTTTCCTCTAAATATCTTCTCATCTCAAGTGCTCTAGTTGCACATGCACTAGGAAAATACGAATGTAAAAATACTCCTTCCCACCATGTTACCAATTCACCAAAACCTTCGTCTGTATTAGTTATCTGAGCAAATGGTGTCCCCTTTGGAACCCATGTACCATCTGGAAGTGCTTCTACCTTAAGTGGAATCCATCCATGTAGTTTATCAACTAAGTTCATCCACATTTCTGTAGGAAATGGCATACCCATTTTTCTAGCACAATCTTCTGCGTCCATAACCATTGACTCTTGGATTTTTTGGTTCAATAATTTAATAACAATTTCATTAAACCCATAAAGTATCATCGGACTTGATCTGTTATAAATATGTGATATCTCATAATCCTGATTCTCTTTAAGAAAGAAATGACTTAGATTATAAGTATCTGTTAATACTAATGGATTAGAATAAATATCATCAAGAGCCATTTAACGGTCTTCCTATGTAAAGTCCTTGTGCTATCAAAACATCTCTTATTTGTAATTCTAGTCCTGAACCAAATGTAAGTTTGAGTATAAGTTCAAAATGGCTAAGCCCACCAATTTCTTTTGCTTTTACACGAATTACTTCCCCTATTTGTTGACCACCAAAAAATACAGGGATGTAATCTTTTATTGCTTCAGAGTTGTCTACTACTGCTACATTCTTTTTGTGGAACATTAACCAATGTGACCTCCTTCCTTTTTCCCATTAGGTTTTGTACTATTTTCATAGTAATCTTCCTTCATGGCTTTTATAGCCTCAGGTAACAATACATCTACATCTTTGTCTTTTGACTTTAAAACAATTCTTTTATTTCTATTATGATTTGCATCTCCATCATTTACTTCTAGAGTAACTTCGTTTCTAGCATTAACCTCTTCTTCATCATCGGTTTTTTCTATATTAAAAGTTCTTGTCTCTTCATCTTCACCCATCTATTTCTCCTCCTTTTTTTGCTTGTATTCTTTCACATCAACTGGCGGAAATCCTCTTGCTTTCATCAGTTTAGATGAATCTTCTAGAAGAGCTACAAATTCTTCAACAAATAAATCTAAAGTATTAGAATGTGCTGAAGCTTCTATTTGCCATCTACCTGAAGCATTTGCTTTAGCACCTAATTTATATTTCCATTCATTTTTAAAATTATGAATTGTTGCATTTACACTTTTTTCTTCGGTTCCATTCATTGATCAACACCTACTAATTTTTGGATTGGAAATCCATGATCTTCCATTGTTTCTTTAACTTGTTTCTTAAAGTCTAAATATTGAAAATATGGTACATCTGCATAAACATGGAGTTTCCAATCACCATTTGCTGTTTGATGTGCTTCAATATTATATTTCATCTAATACCACGTACCTACCATCTTCATCTTTCTTCTCTATATTAATGATTCGTTTTTCGGTTGGGCATTCTGGATTCTTTGTAAAATCATCTAACTTTCTAATACTCCATTTCGCCCCACCTTTTTTACATTCTAAATCTATTAACTCTACAAGAATTGCCTTAAACTCAAATATTTCACATGTCTTCCAATCTTTAAATATCTTTACATGGCATCCAGACTTGAAAATAGTCTCCCTTAACTTTTGTTTATATGTAATATTTCTTGGCTTATTCCTAAGTCGATACCCACAACATGGACACCATAACCCTTCCCATTTTATATAAATTTCACAAATCTGGCATCTCCTTTGTCCAGAAGCATATCTACCTATACCTTTTGGTTTTGATGCTTTATGTCTTACACATACGCCTTTACAGGTCAAAATTTAATTTCTCCGCTTTTTTTAAACATTCTTCAGCTTTGGCTTGATATTCTCTTCTTCCACTTACATAATCTGCTTCTGATAAAGATAAGTTTGAGTATATCTCCGCCTTTTTTAAGTAAAACTCTGCCGATTTCATTATCTTATACCATGTACTATAGAGTATATAAATGTTTGTTTATGCTTCTCCGTTTTCGATGCCTTTTTTAGTAAGCACTAATACGGCTTCTGTTTTAGCGTGGTTTGGTGAATCTACCAAGTGGGCTATAATTGTTCCTTTGTTTCCTTTCTTTTTTAAATATATTCTATGAGTAATAACATGACCCAAAGTCATACCACCAATAGGTTTTGTTTTATCACCATAACCAAGCATTGATAAATCCTGTTGTACTTGATTTGCTACTAATATTACAACATTTTTATATTCTGCCAATCTTGATATGTGTTTCACATGTTGGTTTAAAAGCACCTGCCTGTTAGATAATTCTCCCCTTCCACTATAATCTAACCTAAAGTGATTAGTTAAAGAGTCAATAATAATTAACTTTACTTGTTTTTCCTTATCTTTTTCCATATATTCCACAAATTTTTGTCCCATCATCCATTGACTAGATGCATTACTTGGTTTCATTACCAGTGTGTTTCTTATAAAATCATATGCTTTTTGTCTTTCTTCTTCATTTAAAAATTCTTTTTCATCTCCTCTTTTTTCTTCTGTTATTGATTGTGATTTTGTTTTTACTAAACCCAGTTCTTTTACTATTGTAAGTACTCTATCAGATCTGTAAGAATTTTCAGTGTCCATATATAATACTTTACAAGGATGATTAGGCATTGATAAACCTCCTCCCTTTGTTTCTAATTTTACATTACATTTAGGACATCTAATTAATTCTGAATCATCAAACTGTTCATGACATTCAAAACACTGTTTTTTTATTGGTAATTGTGCTAAAACTGATGCCACTAAACAAAATTGTGTTTTCCCACTACCAAATTCTCCATATAATTCTGTTATAACACCTGTTTCATATCCTCCTCCTAATGCTTCATCTAAATTAGATGCACCTGTTCGTAAATATCTTATTTTTTCTGTTCTATAATTAAGTAATGATAATCCATCTATTACAGCTTTACCTACAACATCGTGTTTTTCTAAATAATCCCTTGCATCGTCTATCATTTTTTGAGTTTTATCTGGAGTTAATTCTAATAATTCTGCCAATTCGTTTGCTCCTCTAATCAATAAATCTTCTGCTTTAAAAATACCATGGCTGTTTAATTTTTTTAATTTTATAGGACCGATTCCTTCCAAGTCTGATAAATTAAACTCCCATACTTTTTCTACTTCTTCTAATTGTTTTTCAATTTCTTCCTTAGATTTCTCTGTAACTAAATCTTCTTCATCAATAATTTCCTTTTTTTTAGGTGCCATAATCTATAACCTCTTTTGGTTTTCTGCCTATTACAATATACTGTCCATCGTCGAATTCCATAATCATTTCTATTCTCTTACCTTTCATATTGGGTTGGGTCAATTCTATAAAATTTATCAAACCGTTCATTTGTCCTTTTCCTAACATTAATTGTTCAAATCCCTCTGGGTTTCCCATCATAGTTTTTTGTTCATCTTCATCCATTACACGTATATCGTCACCGAGTTTCATTGTTATTTTTATATTCATTTTTGTTCCTCTTTCTTTATTAATTCTTTTAATTCATCTTTACATAGGTCATATGATATATTAACCTGTTGCCCAATTCCGGGTGCATTGCCTTTTAATTTTGGATCTTCTTTTACTATCATTCCAGATAATATATGTTTTATTCCTTTTGATCTTTTAACGGCTTGTTGCATTAAGTCTAGCATTGCTTCTGTGAATTGTTCTTCTGCTTCGGCATCTGTGTATACCTTTACTTCTTTTGTTGGATCTTCCTTATCAAAATCAGTTATCTCTAAGTCAAGTAATTCTTGTATCTTATTTATTCGCCTTTTTGCTTTGTCTATGTCTCCTTTTTCTATACCTTTTACAATATTCCATTGTGTTTTCAAATCAAGCCAAAGTTTATCTTTCTCATCTTGCCCCAATTCCGCCATTATACATACTAAGTATAAGACGTAATATAAACCAATTACTTCTTCTTTAGACCGTCAACTTGTTTTTTAAACGCCTCGTTTTCCTTTGTCAATCGACTTACTTCTCTCATGTAAAGGTTTAGTTTTTGACCTACATTTTTGATTGCTTCTACTGAAGCTGTTTTTGCATTTTCATGTTCTAATATAATATTACTCATTAATTGGTTTATATATTGCATAAATGCTTGATCTTCAGTCATTTGTTGTACTGGCTGTGGAGTTTTTGGTTCTGCTCCTTTTGGTTCTGGCATTACTTTTACTTTTTTACTCATTAATCTTCACCTCCCACAAACTGGATTGAGTTTTTAATTGTCGCTTCAAATATTTCATTCCTTCTATCCTCTGTAATTGTTGCTCCAGTTAATCTATCTATTGGTAATGAACCATCGGGTGCTCTTCTTATTACAGTTAAAGCACCTATAAATTGGTCTATCTGTCTTTGTGTATTAACTGCTTCATTTTGTCTTAAATATAATTTATCAAGCAATTTTTCAAGTGTCTGATCGTTTATTGTCATAATTATCTCACCGCATTCTCATATATAACCTCTAAGGTGATAATAACCCTAGAGAAACCAAACCTGCTCTCATTGTGTTATGGGCATTAATTAGTTGTGTTAATGTAGCACCTGAACTAACAAATCCTCCTGAAGAAGGTCTTCCAGAACCTGAAAAGTTTATACTTCCATTAGCACTAAAAGAACCATTAACGTCCACAGGACCGTTGAATGTTTTACTTCCAGTTATAGTTTGAGCACTTGATAAGTTTACTGCAGTTCCTACTATAGCTGTAAAAGCAATAGAATTAGCAAAAAATACTGGTGAAGGGTCAGCCACTACAATATTATTAAATGTTTGAGTTCCTGTCCATGTGTTATTTGCACTTAAAGATACTCCACCTAATGAATCGGCATATGCTTTTGTTACTGCATCGGTTGGTAGTGTTGGTGTTCCCAAACTTGTTATCTTAAATC
>Ga0214473_10009167_pt1 | contig 11708 bp, 10 predicted proteins | sample RVTome_7_FD_203509 | JGI IMG/M metagenome (GOLD analysis project Ga0214473, IMG submission 203509) | Soil microbial communities from uranium-contaminated site in the Upper Colorado River Basin, Wyoming, United States - RVT98D197 | ecosystem: Environmental > Terrestrial > Soil > Contaminated >...
CAAGGAGAGATTTTCGTCGCTGATGACTATATATTCGTCCCGGCATTTGATCGCTTCTCCGTGCTACGCCTTACCCCAACCGCGGTTGATGATGATGAATATTTGCCCGATGTCTTTTCCCTCTCCCAAAACTACCCCAATCCCTTCAATGCGCGGACGACAATTTCTTATTCGCTGCCAGCAGATTTTTCCGGTGCGGTTTCGATTTTTGATATCACGGGGCGAATGGTCCGGACACTCGATATTGCACCGGGATCAAGTCGAATCATCTGGGACGGCACAAATCTGCTGGGACAGCCCGTCTCCAGCGGCATATATTTTTATGGTATCAGTGGCCATCGCGAGACGATGCGCAAGATGGTGCTGCTGCGGTAGGCCGGTAGAGGCCGCAGACCACTATGGCACCCACAATTGGCCCCCGCGGCACGCCCCATTGCGGGACTGAAAGCCCCGCCTATTCTCTTCCGAATTTGACATAACGCCCCATTCCCATTATTTTGCCTCCATGAAATCCTTAATCGAGAAGGTATCGTATTCAATCACGAGAAATCGAATGTTGGAAAAGGGAGATTCCGTGCTGGTGGCTCTTTCCGGTGGGGCCGATTCGGTAGCGCTGCTGCATCTTCTCCTGGCATTGAAGAAGGAATACCAATTGAAACTGGCCGCGGCCCACCTTGATCACGCCATGCGGAAGGACTCGGCGAGAGACCGCAAGTTTTGCAGAACGCTTTGCAATCAACTGCGGGCAAGGCCCGGTACGGGTCCAGAGCGACATGCCCTGCCCCTACGATTTCATTCTAAACGCATCGAGGTATCCGCGTTGGCGCGACGGCGAAGATTGTCGATCGAGGAGGCCGGTCGCCAGGCGCGCTATGAATATTTCGAATCGCTGGCCGCAAAATACGGCTACGATAAAATCGCCACCGGCCATACGCTGGACGACAATGTCGAGACGATCATTTTCAATATTGTTCGCGGCAGCGGTATGAGCGGGCTGGCGGGAATCCCGTTCAAGCGGGATACAATCATCAGACCGTTGTTGGAGATCGAGAAGCGCGAGCTGCTCGACTATCTGACCGAAAATAAGATTTCTTTCCGCCACGATCCTTCCAACGACACGCTGGCCTATTCCCGCAACAGAATAAGGAATGTAATAATGCCGGAACTCGAGAAGCTCAATCCTCGCGCCCGGCGAAATATTGCGCGCCTTTCGAATAATATCTCCGAAGAGCTTGAATATATCCGCGCTTCAACTGTATCAGCATACAATCTGGCGTTGCTCAAGGCGGATAAGACCAAAATAGTTCTTGATTTAGAGTTGCTGGAGCGATATCATAAAAGTTTAGCGAAAAAGGTCCTGGAAGAGGCATTCAAGGGCTTGAGCGAGACTTCTATTGGCTTATCGTCCAACGCCTTAGACGGATGCCTCAGGGTCTTGAATGGCAGCAGCGGTGGGAAGCACTCTCTTTCGCCGGGATATTTCATCGAGAAGTCGTCGGGGAAAGTCGCGATTGTCAGAGTCGGCGCCGCAAGTCGAGGTGTGAGATTGAAAATTCCGGGTAAAACGGAGGTTTCCGCAAATGGAATTTACCTTAAATCCTCGGTCAGATCGCGAAAAGCGATAGGGGAATTTGATAAATCGAACAGGTCGGCGTGCCTCGATATGAGTAAAATAAAAAACGCCAGAGTCAGGTTTTGGAATTCCGGCGATAAAATCAGGCCATTGGGGATGACCGGCCATCGACTCCTCTCCGATATTTTTATCGATAAGGGAGTTCCCGAGTTCGAGCGCAGGTCGATTCCACTTGTTCTTTCCGGAAAGACGATAGCCTGGATTGCAGGTATCATGATATCGGACGATTTCAAGATCACGGGGCGGACCGAAAAGGTGCTAACAATCGAATTATGCGGGCCCTGATAACCGAAAGAAGACTCAAGGCCAGGATCAATTGGCTGGGGCGAAGAATCGGCAAGGATTATAGCGGCAAATCGCCGATCTTCATTGGTATCTTGAAAGGGAGTTTCATTTTCATGGCCGATCTCATACGCGCCGCCGATATCGAGTGCGAGATTGATTTCATGGGAGTGGCCTCGTACGGCTCGTCGAAACGGGGTTCGGGAGTAGTCAGGCTCTTGAAGGATATCAATGTTAATGTCCAGGGGCGTCACATATTGATTGTGGAAGATATAATCGACAGCGGCCTCACGGCCAACTATATCAAACAGTATCTTCAGCTTAGGAAGCCCAAGTCGATTGAATTCGTGACCCTTCTCGATAAAAAGAAGGCACGAAGGGTCGACATAGACATAAAATATGTTGGATTCGACATACCCGAGGTTTTTGTGGTCGGGTACGGTTTGGATTTCAACGAAAAGCACAGGCAGTTGCCTTATATTGCAAGAGGGTGAAGTTTCGATGCGCCGCCTTTCGACAGCGATCTGGGGCTCAAGGGATATCGAAGATTCGTCCTCAATGGAGAGGTGTAATGAAATACGATTCTGAAAATCAGCAAACTGGAAAAAATTTGAAAAGAGGGAATCAGGGAGATGACCGACGATCTCCTCGCGGCAAACCTCCCGAGGGCCCGCCGGAATTCAATTGGGCCAAAACCTTGAAAACTCTGGCGTTCTGGGCAGTGATCATACTTTTGTCGTTCTGGGCCTTCAATTACTATTTCGGCGCCGGACGGGATACCGTGGAAATCTCATACTCAGAGTTGATGAATCAAATACGGACCGGCAATGTCACCAAGGTTGTTTTCGAGGACAGGCGCGTTTCCGGAGAATTCAAAACGGAATTTACAAAGAGGGTTGGAAATCAGGACGTCACCGCCAGACGTTTCAATAGCATGATACCGTTCTCCGATGACCCCGAGCTTCTGGACCTTTTGGAAGAGAGCGGCGTTTTGATCGAGGCCAGGGCCAGCAGCAATTGGGGCAATCTGCTCACTTATTCTCTTCCCTGGCTGTTTCTGATATTCTTCTGGGTATTTATGCTTCGCCAGATGCAGGGTGGACCCAAGGGCATCTTTTCATTCGGCAAATCGAAGGCGCGACTCCTGACCGGCTCACGCCCCAAAGTCACCTTTGCAGACGTTGCCGGATGCGACGAGGCCAAGCAGGAGCTTCAAGAGATTATCGAATTTCTCCGCGACCCCGCCAAATTCCAGAAATTAGGCGGCAAGATTCCCAAGGGCGCGCTGCTTTTGGGCCCGCCAGGAACCGGAAAGACTTTATTGGCCCGGGCCGTTGCCGGTGAGGCCCAGGTGCCGTTCTTCTCCATGTCTGGCTCCGATTTTGTCGAGATGTTCGTAGGCGTCGGGGCCTCTCGGGTACGGGACTTATTCGAGCAGGGCAAGAAAAATGCCCCCTGCATAATATTCATAGATGAAATCGATGCCGTCGGTCGTCACCGCGGCGCCGGTCTTGGCGGCGGCCACGATGAGCGCGAGCAAACGCTCAATCAACTTCTGGTCGAAATGGACGGTTTCGAATCGAATGAGGGTGTCATACTGATTGCCGCCACCAACCGTCCCGACGTGCTCGATCCGGCGCTTCTGCGTCCCGGCCGTTTCGACCGCCAAATTGTCGTCGATCAGCCAGACGTCAAAGGGCGCGAGGGCATTCTTCGAGTCCATGCCAAGAAGATCAAAATGGGCGAGGACGTTGACCTGAAAATTCTGGCTCGCGGCACACCCGGCATGTCGGGCGCGGACCTGGCGAATCTCGTAAACGAGGCTGCCTTGCTGGCCGCCCGCAGAAACAAGGTCGCCGTCACAATGCTGGATTTCGAGGAGGCCAAAGACAAGGTCATGATGGGCACCGAGCGCAGGTCGCTCGTAATCTCGCCCGAGGAGAAGAAAACCACCGCGTATCATGAGGCCGGCCACGCTCTGGTAGCCAAGCTTATTCCCGGCTCCGATCCGGTTCACAAAGTTACCATTATTCCCAGGGGCATGGCTTTGGGTCTGACAAGTTATCTGCCGGTAGACGAACGCCATACGCTTTCAAAAGAATATCTCGAGACCAAGCTGGTGCATATTATGGGCGGAAGAGTAGCCGAGAAGTTGAAGTTCGATCAGCTCACCACCGGGGCCGGAAACGATCTGGAACAGGCCACCAAGGTCGCCCGCAAGATGGTGTGCGATTGGGGAATGTCGGAAAGACTCGGGCCCCTGTCCCTGGGGAAAAAGAACGGTGAGATTTTTCTAGGACGAGATTTTGTCCGACAGCGAGACTATTCCGAGGCCACGGCGGTGGCGATCGATAGTGAGGTCAGGGAAATAGTGCTTAAGGCCGAACGCAGCGCCACGGAGCTTCTTACCGCCAATGTCAAGAAACTCGATAGGCTGGCCAGGGCGCTTCTGGAAAAGGAAATACTCGACAGCACAGAGATCGACGAAATCCTGCGCCAGCTCGAGGAGGAAGAGCGGCTCGAAGCCAAAGGTGAAGCCGTCAATCCGGGAAGCGGGGAGGCGCATGGATAAGGCCACCATCCAGAAAGGGGTTGATCTGATACTGGAGGGGCTTGGTCTCGACAGGCGCCATGAGGGATTGAAAGATACGGCCGGCCGCGTGGCCAATTTTTACAGCGAATTCTTCGCCTCCATGAACGAGGACCCCAAGGCGCATCTTAAGCTATATCATGCCGACAATCGCGATGAGCTCATTATTGCCCGCGACATAACGTTTTATTCCATGTGCGAGCATCATCTGCTCCCCTTTTTCGGCAGGGTTCATATTGCGTATATTCCGGAGAATAATACTATCACGGGATTCTCGCGCCTGGTGCGCGTCGTGGAAATACTGTCGCGTCGGCCGCAAATTCAGGAGCGCATGACAACCGAAATCGCCAACACCATCGTGGAGGTTCTTCATCCCAGGGGCGCGCTGGTGGTGGTCGAGGCCGAACAGCTCTGCTTGACCATGCGCGGCCTTCGCCAACCCGGGATAAGGACGATCAGTTCGGCCGTGCGCGGCGCTCTGCGTAACGAGGCCACGCGCCAGGAGGCGCTGACGCTGATTAAGTCGTAACTCGGCGACAAGGGCATTTCGGTTAAATGCGGGTAAAGAATGAGGATATGAAGGATCTGGGAAATCGACCTCTGATAATGGGGATTTTGAACGTCACTCCCGATTCGTTTTCGGACGGCGGCAAATATTTCGATTCAAAAATGGCGGTCGAACATGCGCTCGAGTTGGCGGCCTGCGGCGCGGATATCTTAGATGTCGGCGGCGAATCGTCGCGCCCCGGGGCGGCGCCGGTATCGCTGGAGGATGAGCTTGCGCGCGTTATTCCCGTGGTGAAAGAGATTTGCCGGCGTATTGATATACCAGTTTCCATCGACACCAACAAGTCGGAGGTGGCCCGGCGGGCACTCGACGTGGGAGCGTCGGTCATAAACGACATTTCGGCGCTGCGCGTTGACGAAAAAATCGGACAGTTCGCGGCAGATTATAAGTCTTATCTCATCCTCATGCATATGCGGGGCACACCTCAGAATATGCAGGACGACACGCATTACAACGACTTAATAGGCGAGGTAAGCGGCTTTCTCAAATCGTCAGTCGAACGGGCGATGTCTTTCGGCGTATCGAAAGACAGGATCATAATCGATCCCGGAATCGGCTTCGGAAAATCGGTCGATGGCAATTTTGTTATTTTGAAGAACCTTCATCGCTTTCTGGAATTGGGATGTCCAATACTGGTAGGCGCTTCCAGAAAGTCGTTTATCGGCAAGGCGCTCAACGTCGACCTTGACGGGCGTCTCGAAGGCTCGGTAGCGGCCGCCTGCTATGCCGTTCTGAACGGCGCCGACATTATTCGCGTCCACGATGTCGCGGAAACAAAACAGGCCTTGACCGTCATAGAAAAAATCACGGGGGCTGCGGTATCATGACGATCATACGAGTCGGTTTCCTGTCGTTTACTCTTATAGATCTGATAGACGTTTTGCTCGTCTCTTATTTTTTTTACAAGGCCCTGATGTTTTTCAAGCAGACCCGTTCCGTCCAGATGATAATCGGCATCGTCATAATATTCGGAATCGGATTCATGGCCTACTGGTTCAATCTTGGCATGGTCAAATGGCTATTTTCCAATATAGTCATAGCGGGAGTGATCATACTGGCAGTGTTGTTTCAGCCGGAGCTTCGCGGCGCGCTATCGATGCTTGGTCGCCGCAGATTTTTGAAATTCTTCGCCGGCCCCGAAGTCAAAAATATTACCGAAGCCGTGTTGCACGCCTCGCAGAAACTGGCCGACATGCATTATGGCGCCCTGATAGTGTTCGAGCGGATCGTCAAGCTCAATAACGTTATAGATACCGGCAAAGAGCTCAATTCGGTCGTTTCGTCCGAATTGCTGCAAACCATATTCACGCCTTATACCCCTCTGCACGACGGGGCCGTTGTAATCAGCGGCGACCTGGTGGTGGCGGCCAACTGCACGCTTCCGCTTTCACAAAACCCGTCGTATCATCGTCTGCACGGCATGCGCCACAAGGCGGGTGTTGGGGTCACCGAGGACACCGATGCGTTTGTGATTATCATATCGGAGGAGACCGGGCAGATTTCGTATGCCTTCGAGGGTCATCTCTATCGCGACGTGGGAGCGCAGGAATTGAACCGCGCTATAGCCGACACATTTCAGCGGGGTTGAAATTCTTGTTCGTCGATTACGCCGAAATAGAGGTGGCCGCAGGTGATGGTGGCAGAGGGGCAGTCAGCTTTCATCGGGAAAAATACGTGCCCAAGGGCGGCCCCGATGGGGGGGACGGGGGAAGAGGCGGCGACGTTCTGGCGCGGTCATCATCCAACCTCGCGACCCTGCTCGATTTTCGTTATAAGAAGAAGTACCGCGCCGAGCATGGCGAAGCGGGCGGGAAAAACAATCGTTTCGGGAAAAATGGACAGTCGATATATATCGATCTACCCGTGGGCACCGTCATTACGGAAATTGAATCCAATAAGAAGCTGGCAGACTTGATGGAGAATGACCAATTGGTTCTTCTTTGCAGGGGCGGCAAGGGAGGGCGCGGCAATACCCATTTCAAATCGTCCACCAATCAGATTCCGCGCAAGGCGGAGGATGGCCAGCCCGGGGAAAAGCGCCGCATCTCGCTGGAGCTAAAATCTATCGCCGACGTTGGATTGGTGGGGTATCCCAATGTCGGCAAGTCGACTCTTCTTTCGAGGCTCTCGGCGGCGCATCCCAAAATAGCAGATTACCCTTTCACCACCAAGGTCCCCAACCTTGGCATAGTTCCGTTACCGGGCTACAGGAGCTTCGTGATGGCGGATATTCCGGGTCTCATCGAAGGGGCCCATCTGGGAAAAGGAATGGGAATTCAGTTCCTGCGCCATATTCAGCGAACCAGGGTGCTTCTCTACATGCTCGATATAATGTCGCCCGATCCCCGACACGATCTCGACGTCTTGAGGGAAGAGATGGAGGCGTTCGATCCCGGACTTATTCGAAAACCGTCTTTGATAGCCTTCAACAAGATCGACTTGAACGCGGAGCGCCCCGTAAGAGCTCGCGATTTCGACGATGTCGAGAGCGAAATATTCTACATATCGGCGGCCACCGGCGAAAACCTCGAAGACCTGCTCAAATCGCTGGCCAGGATGATTTTGAGCAAATGATAGATGAAAAGCTTGCCGTCTGGGCGTTGGCCGGTATCGAGGGTGTAGGGCCCGCCATATTCAACAGCCTTATTATTCGATTTGGCTCCGCTGCGGCGATATTTGAAACCGCTGGCGAGGAACTCTTAAACGCCGAATTGGTAAATCGCAATCTCGCCAACAGGATTCTCTCCGCCAAAGATTGGGCGGAGCTTGAAAGGCGTTTTAAGAAATCGTTTCCCGATGGCGCCGCTTTTATTACCATCACCGATAATATTTATCCCCCGAAGCTGAAAAATATCCCCGATCCGCCGCCATTCTTGTATTGCAAGGGCGAGACCGACATTTTCGAACGGCCGTCGCTGGCCATCGTCGGCGCTCGTCGCCCGACCGATTATGGGATCCGGCTGACCTCGAGACTGGTCGCCGAGTTGGCCTCGGCAGGCGTGGTCATAGTCTCGGGGCTTGCTTATGGCATCGACGCAGCGGCGCACATATCCGCCCTTGATTCGGGAGGTAAGACCATCGCCGTGTTTGGCTGCGGCCTCGATATTATTTATCCCGCGGGACATAGATCTTTAGCGGAGCGCATTATGGGATCGGGATGTCTCGTCTCCGAATTTCCCAAAGGGACCAGGCCGGAGCGTTTCAATTTTCCGATACGAAATCGCATAGTCGCCGGTCTATCGGATGGCGTCCTCGTAGTCGAAGCGGGGGCCAAATCCGGAGCGCTGGTGACCGCCGGTATCGCCCTGGAGCAGAATAAGGATGTATTGGCCCTTCCCGGCAGCGTGGATAGCGAACTCAGCCTCGGCACGAACAGCCTGATCAAACAAGGGGCCGTGCCGGTAACATCGGCGGATGATATTTTCGCCAATTTCAAGTGGCACAGATCGAGCGCGACCGCCAGGCCGGCAGTCGACGTTTCAAAATTATCGAGAGACGAATTAGGCGTTTTCAACCATCTCTCGGTACAGCCTACGCATCTCGATGAGCTTGGCAGAAAATCCGGGCTGGGTCCGGGCAAAATCGCAGAAGCGCTCTTGAATTTGGAATTAAAAGGTCTTATCATGAGAAAACCCGGCAACTATGTGGTTAAAGCTTGATGGTTGAGCGCGAAGTGTCTATTGTGAACAGATTGGGGCTTCACGCCCGCCCGGCTGCCCAGTTGGTACAGAAGGCCTCCAAATTTCAATCGGAGATCAAGATCAAACGTCAAAATCTGGAGGTTAACGCCAAGAGCATCATGGGGGTCATGATGCTCGCGGCCGAAATGGGTTCGAGGCTCGTGATTATTGCCGAGGGCCCCGATGAGAAGGAGGCCGTCGAAGCCCTGGCACAGGTTGTTCAGGGAAAGTTCGGCGAGGAGTAATAATTGGTCGAATCTCAAGAAGAAATCTACCACGGCATTCCAGCATCGCCCGGTATCATAATCGGCGTTGCCAGGTCCCTCTCGCGCAATCATTATACGGTCGCTGCCGAAAGCATAGCGAATCCCGAATTGGAGGCGCAAACTTTCAGATCGGCCATGGCGCAGGTTAAAGCCTCTCTTGAAAACATATCCGCCTCAGTTCTTCAGCGGCACGGCAAGGAGTTCTCGCGCATCTTCGACGCTCAGTCGATGATCGCCGCCGACGAAGTTTGGAATAAAAATATCGAGCGTCGCATTCGCGAGGAGAAACTGTCGGCGGAATTTATCTATGACGACGAAGCCAAAAAGGTGATCGCCAAGCTGGAGGAGTCGCAGGATTCTTATCTCAAGGAAAGAATTCAGGATATTCAGGCCGTAACCTCCCGCCTGGTGGCGCAGATGCGCGGCGAAAAACAGACCACCATCGTCGGGCTCGAGGATGCCACGGTGGTGGTGGCCCGCTTTCTTCTCCCCAGCGATATTCTGGCCATGTCGTTCAAGCGCAATCTCGGTTTTGCAACGGGCGTCGGCGGTCCCACGTCGCATGCCGCTTTAATGGCAAAATCTCTGGGAATCCCGGCGGTGATAGGGCTTGGCGATGTCGTAGATAATATCACTTCCGGCGACAGCGTCATAATCGATGGATATAAGGGAGAGTTCATTGTAAAACCGGCCCAATCCACTATCAAGCGGTATAGGAAAGCAAAATCCGCAGAACTTGAACTGAAACGGCAATTAGCAGAACTGAAATCAAAGCCCGCAGTCACCAGGGATGGGGTATCGATCAATATCCTCGCCAATATTGAAATTCCGGGGGAGGCTAACAAGATTATCTCCGCGGGGGCCGCGGGAGTCGGCCTATTCAGAACCGAGTATCTATTCCTGACGCGCTCGGATTTCCCCTCATTCGAGGAGCAATACGAAGCCTATTCCAGCGTCCTGCGCCGTCTCGGCCAAAGGCAGGTCGTCATACGCACCTTTGACATGGGGGGCGATAAATTTCCGGAAATGACAGGCCATTTATTTGAAGCCAATCCTTTTTTGGGCTGGCGCGCCATCCGCTTCTGCCTGGACCGCCCGGCGGTGTTCAAGATTCAACTGAAGGCCATGCTCAAGGCATCACGTTGCGGAAATCTGGCCATTCTGATCCCGATGATATCCAACTTCGAGGAGTTAATTGCCACCAAGGCCATTATCGAGGAATGCCGGCGCGAGTTGCAGAAGGAAAATATCGAAGTTGCCGATAAAATCCCGCTTGGCGTTATGCTGGAGGTCCCTTCAGCGGTGCTGATTGCAGAGCACCTGGCGCGCGAGGTCGACTTCTTTTCAATTGGCACCAATGACCTGATTCAGTATACCGTGGCCGTCGACCGCGACCATGAGCTTTTGTCAAAGCTGTACCAAAGCTTTCATCCCGCCGTTCTTTCGCTTATCAAGACGGCGGTTAAGGCGGCGCACCGCTATCGCAAACGGGTCAGCGTCTGCGGCGAGATGGCCTCCGACCCGCTGGCGGCAATATTGTTGGTCGGCTTGGGCGTCGACGAGCTTTCGGCCAGTTACCAGATGACGGCCTTTCTGAAAAAAATCGTGCGCTCGATCACTTATTCGGGGGCAAGGCGGATCGCCGGCAAAGCTCTGGGAATGAAAACCCAGGCGGAGATCGAGGCTTTCCTGAAATCCGAAGTCGCACGCGCCTTTCCCGATGCCATGCCCGTGATCCAATTATCACGGAGGAATTCCGATGGATGATATTCTGAAATTAAAGAGCCAACTCGATTCCAAAAACATGTATGGCATGATAGAGGCCATGCCCGATCATCTCGACGAAGGCATGGCCATTGGCCAGTCTGTCGACCTTCAGGGGCTTGAGCGAGAAACTTTTCAGTCCATTGTCGTGGCCGGCATGGGAGGCTCTGCCATTGCCGGTGACATAACGCGCAGTTACCTGCTGGAGCAGCTCGATATTCCCCTCTGGGTGTGCCGAAATTACCGGTTGCCGGAATTCGTCAATAAGCGAACGCTGGTCATCTGTTCGTCGTATTCCGGCAATACCGAGGAAACTCTTTCGGCCTACGACCACGCCGGCAATAGGGGAGCCAGAATCATCGCCATTGCTACAGGCGGCAAGCTTGCGGAGAAAGCCGGATCGGATGGCATTCCCCTGATTCGCATAAAAGGCGGCCTGCAGCCGCGCGCCGCCCTGGGCTACTCTATGGCGCCAATGCTTATGATCCTCTCGCGCCTGGGCCTGTGCGAATATCAGAGTCAGGAGATAACACTGGCTGCGGCTTCCATGAGGCGCTGCGCCCAGGCGTACGCTCCTGATTTCGATAGTAATCCCGGCCTCAAGCTGGCGCGCGATATACACGGCACGATTCCCATTATCTATGCCGGCTATGACCGTTTCGACGCCGTGGCACTGCGATTCAAATGCCAGATAAATGAAAACGCCGAGACTCTCGCATTTTCGAATATATTTCCGGAATTCAACCATAACGAGCTTGTCGGATTTCATAAGCTCTACGGCCTCGACAAGCGGTTTTCGGTAATCATTCTGAGGGACTCGCAGGACCATAATCGCATCAAGGCCAGAATGGATATTGTCTCGCGATATCTAACGGAGAGGGGAATCAATGTCATTGCCCTGGAATCCCGGCCCGGCCCGGACCTG
>Ga0214473_10009168_pt1 | contig 11707 bp, 8 predicted proteins | sample RVTome_7_FD_203509 | JGI IMG/M metagenome (GOLD analysis project Ga0214473, IMG submission 203509) | Soil microbial communities from uranium-contaminated site in the Upper Colorado River Basin, Wyoming, United States - RVT98D197 | ecosystem: Environmental > Terrestrial > Soil > Contaminated >...
GAAGCCCCCGGTCCCGGACCATCTTCATCCACTCCTTGAATCGGTTCATGTCGTAGATGCACTGGGTCTGGATGAAGTTCACCCCTGCGGCTACCTTTTTGCCCAATCGGGCGGCCCGGAACTCAAAGGGGTCGCCGAAAGGGTTCTCTGCCGCACCGATAAAAATCTTGATCTCCCCCTCGATCTTCTCCTCTCCACCGAGAAGCCTTCCTTGATCCCGCATCGTTCGGACGCAGTCGATCAATTGGATGGAATCCAGATCGTGGACGTTTTTGGCATCCACCTGGTTTCCAAAAGTGTGATGGTCTCCGGTCAGGCAGAGCATGTTCTTGATGCCCAAGGCGGTCGCTCCGAAGAGATCGCTTTGGATAGCGATGCGATTTCGGTCCCGGGTGGTCATCTGCATCACAGGCTCCAGCCCCATCTGAATGAGCAGGCTTGAAGCGGCAATGCTCGACATCCGGACGATAGCGGTCTGGTTATCGGTCACATTGACCGCATCGACATATCCCTTCAGGAGCTCTACCTTCCGTTTGATAACACTGATGTCGTTCCCCTTTGGAGGGCCTAATTCACCGGTGACCGCAAACAGTTTTTTCTCTAAAATTTTTTCAAGATTGCTCCCTGCTTTCATACCTTGAGATCCTCCCTCACAATCCTTCTCAGTCCGCTATCTCTTGATTCCACCCCCCATCGCTTTGCCGGGATGATTTCTTCCATCTTGTAAAGTTGGTTAAGAGTCTTGAGCCGGTCGTAGATGAGCTGCCAGGCGCAATCGGCCTCTTTTTTGATTTCACATTTTCCCTTGGAGGACCCCCCGCAAGGTCCGTTTAATAACTGCTTGGCACAACGCGAAATCGGGCAGATGCCTCCCGTCTTTTCGAGGACACAATTTCCACAAGCCTGACAACGCTCCTCCCAAACTCCGTGTGTAATGGTTTCGCCCAAAAAAGTGGTATTGACACCCGGGAAAATGGGAACTTTGGGGAAATGGCGTACCAATGTCTGGACGCCCACTCCACAGGCGATGGAGAGGATCGCTTCCACCTTCTCGATCGTTTCGGATAACTCTAAAGCGAATTCAGGTTCACATTGACGGGCAGGGGTTGCCTCCAGGACCTCAAGTTTTTTCCTGATTTTTTGTCTTGCCATTCTGAGGCCGGAAGCGAGCAGTCCCACTTCCTTCTCACCTCCAGCATGGCAAACCGTGACGCAAGCCCCGCAACCCGAGAGCAAAATCTTATTGTAGGGATCGAGGTATTTCAGGATTTCATCGATAGGTTTTTGTTCGGCTTTGATCATCTATTCCTCCTATTGTCAAATCCGAAGCACGAAATCCGAATTTCAAAACAAATTCGAATGACCGAAATTCAAATCTTCAAAACAGAGATTTTGAAATTTGAATTTTGGATTTGTCTCGGATTTCGATATTCGAATTTCGAATTTATGCCTTTTCTGCACCTGGATTCGGCCCCATTTTTTTTAACTGCTCTGATTTTCGACGAAGGGTCTCTGCGAATTTTGCGCCGCTGTTTGTAGCGAGGTGGCAGATTTCAACCCTTTCCTTTTCTAAACCGATCCCCTCTAACATCCGATGGGCATAGGACAGGCGGCCTCTCGCGCGTAGGTTTCCCCTGAGAAACTGGCAATTTTCTTCATAACAGGCAAAAACGAGAACGCCATCCGCCCCCTTCTCCAAAGCCTTTAAGAGATAGATCGTCTCGATGCGGCCTGCACAAGGAACACGGACGATCTCCACATTTTTTGGAAGTTTCAGTTTCAAGGTCCCTGCCATGTCCGCAGCAGGATATCCGGATTGATCGCAACAAAAAGCGATGATTTTGGGATCAAAGGTTGACATCCACCCACTCCATCGTTGTCAAGGCTAAAGCCTTGAGTTACAGGATTTCCCCATTATTCCATCAATCCAATATTCCATTATTCCATCAATCCCATCTGGGCATAGATTTGTGCATCGGTTAAATGCTGAAGAGTGATGGCCTTTGCCGGACATTCGGCCACACAGATACCACATCCATAACAGGAGGCGGGATCGACCTTAGCCGCCCCCCATTTTGTCTCCGGGTTTGTTCCGGAGATCATATAGACGTTTCCCTCTCCATATTTTTCCACGGTGATGGCAGAATGGGGACAAAGTCTCGGGCAGGTGTAGCAAACCGCACATTTTTTAGGATCCACCTCTGCCACGGCGAGGTCATAGGTGTAGGTCCCCTTCGAAAGGAGAACCATCACTTCCTGGGCTACTGCCCTGGCCTCGATCAATGATTCTGAAACCTCCTGAGGGAATCGGCAGGCTCCTGCCACGAAGATCCCCCTTCGGTTCGATCGAACACGGAGAAGTTGAGGGTTATCTTCCATGAGAAAGCCCCGGTGTCCCAGATGGATCTTGAGAAGCCCTGAGAGGCGCTCTGTCTCCGGCGTGGGGACAAAGGCCTCGCCGACGACAACGAGGTCTGAGAGAATGGAGACGGTCCATTGCTCCTTTTTTTGAATGGCTGCGGTGTCCTTGACCTCGACCTGAATCTGAGCGTTGACAATGGAGAGCTTAGGTGATTCTTCATACTTGAAGAAGAGCACACCTTTTTCCCTCGCTTTCCGATAAAGGCGCTCCATCCCATCTGCAGCGACCTTTACGTCTTTGCAGAGGATGGCGACCTGGCACTGAAAAGCCTCCTGAAGGAGGAGAGCTTGTTTGACGGCATTGATCGAATCGATTTTGATATCCTCGTTCACCGCATCGAGGAGGTAGGTTACCATCTCAATTTTCTTCCCATCCCAGAGAAGGGAGGACCCCGGTGTCTCAGAAAGAAGTCTTTCCACCTCCGGAAGAACGGCAACTCTTTTATGACCATAAATACCTTTTGTTTCGCGCTGAGTCATATATCCCGTGGCCACGATAATGGCTGAAACGGAGAGGACAGTCTCTGTTCGGTCGGAACCTTGAATGGTAGCTTGGAATCTACCCAGGTGTCCGTTCAGGCGTTTTAATTCTGTTTTGGTGAAAAGGGTGATGTGAGGATTGTCCTTCACCTCCGAAATCTTTTCATCCATCCACTTCCGAACTTCTAAAGGGCGATTATAAAATCGATGCAGTTCCAAGGCCTTCCCGCCCAGATCAGCTTCCTTCTCTAAAAGAAAGACATGAATGCCTGACTCGGCCAATTCCTGGGCGATTGAAATTCCAGTGATCCCCCCTCCGAGAATTAACAGCTCGGGTTTCAAGGGAAGGGATTGGGTCTCGATGGGTTTGGAATGGGAGACGGCGCGAATGGTTTTGGAAATGATGGTCTTTGCTTTTCCCAGGGCTGCCTCTTCATCCGGCATCATCCAGAGGGCCTGTTCGCGGATATTGGCGACAGCGAAAAGGTAGGGGTTGAAGGGCAGGGGATGCCTTAATTTTTGGAATGAGGTCTCATAAAGTTTTGGACTCCCTCCGATGATGACCATTCCATCTACCCCTCCTGCTTCGAGACATTTTCCCATTCTACTCAAGGCTTCGGAGGAGGCGAGGTTTTCCTCCTCGATGCAGAATGCAGTTTCTGGAAGTTTCTTCACATAGTCAGATATTTTCTCCCGGAAAGAGGCAGGGATCGATCCCTTTAAGGTATCAATGAAAATTCCAATTTGAGGCATTTAAGACCTCCCTCTCAAATATTGCTGGACGAGAAAGGCAGCGGATTTTGCATGAAGAATCGAACGGTCGATATCCTTGGGTCCGCTGCAAGCACCCGTGACAAAGACGCCGGTTTGAGGGGGAGGAGGGGCGATGAAGGCATCCTCTGTTAAGGTCAACCCGAAAAGTTCGGCGAGGCGCTTGGCCTCCTTGCTCAACACCATCCCAACGGAGAGAACAATAAGATCGAAGGAATCTTCTGCGACTTCTCCTCTCTCAGGGTCTGTGAATCGGACCCTTAACGTGTCCGAGAGGGGAGAATGGTAAACTTTAGAAGGAAGACTTCGGATGAGGCGGATCCCTTTGTCCTCTCGGCAAGAGGTTAGGAATTGCTGGAAGGACGCTCCAGCGGGCTGAATATCCATATAGAGAAAGGTAGCACTCACCTCAGGATACTGGTAACGAATGGCTTTGATCAGGCGGAGCGCATAGGCGCAACAGACCTGAGAACAATAAAGGTTTCCAATGGACTCATCACGGCTTCCCACGCATTGGAAAAAGGCCACGGTTTTTGGGAGTCTTCCATCCGAGGGACGGGAAAGGGCTCCATGAAATCGAAGCATCTCGTCGAGATCTTTGGCCGTGATCACATTTTTGAACCGACCATATCCATATTCCACTTTTTGAGACGCATCGAAAGGATGGATCCCTGCCGCAATCACCACCGCCGAGGTTTTTAAATCAATCCTTTCTTTTCCTTTTTTTAAAGAGACCTGATGAGTTCCTCCATTTCCGCTTACCCCGATCACTTCGGTTTGGGTCAGGATCGAAATGTCCGATCGTTGATGGATCTCAGAAATCCTTTTGTCCACCACACAAGCAAAACACTTATTGCAGGACTCCGAAGCCTTACAGCAGAAAGAGGCCGAGAGCCCCCCCAGGGAAGGTTCTCTTTCAATAACCGTAGAAGGAATTCCCGACCGGGCCAACTCCAAAGCCACTGTGATTCCAGAAATTCCTCCACCGATGATCAGGACAGGATTCTTTTCTTCCAATGGCTTGCTCCTTTATCTGGTCGACGCTTTGAAATCTTGAACGTTTGATTGGAATATTAAAATAACGGAGGATTGAGAATAAACCCAACATTCCAGTATTCCATCATTCCATTATTCCAACAGGAGATTAGAGTTCCAGCCATGAATCAGAGTAAAGGGTTTTGGCTATCAAGACCCGGGTCGTCTTCACATAATCCGCTTGTTCTTTACTCAAGGGCTTGAGATCAATCTCCTCCCCATCCATGACCCGGTAGACCAGTTTTCTGAGATCTTCTCTTCCTCCCGATGCAAATTTTTTCAGATCTTCGTCAAAGGCATCCACAATGGCAGAAGCCATACCATACCTTTCCAGCATCACCATATAGGTCTGGTTGAGGACGGGCCTCAGGTGTTCCGGGGCTCCATTGGATACATTCGAGAGACCGCACGTCGATCTCATCCCGGGGAGCACTTCCTGAAGGTCCTTGAACATCTTCATAAACTCAATACAGCTCGGAACCTGAACCTGGCTCTGGGGGCTGGTCACCGGGGTGACAATGGGATCCATCCAGATATCCTCCCCTGGAATCCCGAATTCGAGGGCTTTTTGCATCAGTTCTGCAGCAAGCACTCCTCTTTCCTCTGCATCTCTTGGGAGACCGGTAGGACCCCAGAGAAGAGCAACCACTCCTGCATTATTTTTTGCTGCGATAGGGAATTTTACATCCATGCTTTCAGGACGGGCCATGATCGAATTGATCACAGCCTTTCCCTTTTTGTTTTTGTAAACCTTGAGCCCAGCCTCAATGGCTTCTGCATTGATCGTGTCGAGGTAAAGAGGAGTATCGACCACCTCTTGGACAGTCTTGACCACCCACTCCATTAACTCTCCTCCGCCCTTGCGGGCGGGTCCGAGATTGATATCGATGAAATCAACGCCTGCTTTGGCTTCAGCAATGGCCAGCTCCTGTATGGGCTTAGGATCTCTATCCTTCATTGCGGCTCCGATTTTTTTGACCATCACATTAAGATTTTCTCCAACGCGTAACATAGGGGTATCCTCCTTATTTAGAAAAAAACGTGACCGTGACCGTGCCTCGTGTCCGCAATTAAAGTGCCCACGGACACGGAAAACGGACACGGACACGAGCGTTTTATCCCATCTTCAAAAAGGCCGGCAGGTGAGCGGCTTCCCTTGGCCCGATCTTAACCTCCCATCCTGACCCCAGCTCTTCTTCGAGGTCTCCGCTCACGGCTGCAACGGCCCCAGGGATGACCACCCGGCGATGTTTGACTTTCTCTGTGATGCCGCTCTTTTTGATGAAGGCACCGATCGCATCGCCAACGAATTTCCCTGCTGCCCAGGCGGTCAGAACAGAGAGGCCTTCGGTATCCATCACCAGCAGCCAGCTCGCCACTCGACTCGATTCAACTTCACCGGAGACAATAAAGTAGGTCAAGGAGAAGTTGGTGGTAATTAAGACCGGAGAGTCCTCTGTTGGGGTACCAATGGGGTAGATTCCCTGTTGCATCATCATGGGCCGCTGGGGGTCAGTATAAATATTCAGCCGTTCCACGAGGAGGGGAAAGATGCTTTCGCCCTGGAAGTCAGAAAGAACAATGATGCCTGCATATTTCGACACAAAGGTTGCCGCAATCAAGGCCTCCTTCAGCGGATCTTTCGTCATTTCACAGGGGAAGGTGATCGTTGGAAATCCAAGGGAGCGGTTTTTTTGGATGAGGGCAGCTCGGCGGATGTAGATTTGGTCTTCAAAGGCTTTGCGAAGCGTCCTCGCCCCAGAATCAATGACAAGGTCTTTTAAACCTGCTGAAGTCAGTTTGTCGGAAAGTCCGATCAGGGTGTCGAGATTATCGGCTTTGACCGCCAATGGGCATTTGTTCTCCTTCGCCAGATTGGCTAAGGCATCGCTGTTGCCATTGGTGGCTGCGTAGATCAATGGAACACGATCAGCACAGGCCTTCACTCCCGTAGTTAAGGCGTCCACCTTGTCGCTCATCAGAATGAGGGCAGCATCGGTTTCACCCTTCACCTTTTTAATCAAGGCTTCAAATTTTCCAGAGTCACCGGACTCGTTTTTAATAGCCACCATTTCTGGACGCAAGGTGAGGCCGACCCTTTCATATTTCAATTCCTTGAATCGTTTCAAGCGGGCATTCACCTCAGCCTCTGGCATGGTATCACTGATCAGAATGGCAAGACCGGGTTTGTTGACAAAGGTCTTTTCATGACGGAATAAAACCGTTTCTCCACCGACCTTAACCACATTTTCACCCGCACCAATGGCGAGAGGTCGAATGGGCGGAGCCGCCGCTTCAGAGAGCATGGCCTTTGCCTCTTCTGACACATAGGGACAAGAGGCCAATTCCGCTTTTCCGGCTGCTAAGTTCATGGCAAAAGCGAGGCAGGTTGGAACGCCACACTCTCCACAGTTCGTTTTTGGTAACATCTTGAAGATTTGAATTCCCGTCAGTCCCATGATATCCTCTCCTTTCAAAAATATCGCTAAGCGCAGAGCGCTAAGCGCACGTGGTAGGGAACGGTTTCAAACCGTTCCCTACAGCTACAGCGGGCGCTATGCGTATTTATTATCATCCGAGAATCGGGTCCATTGAGAGGGCCGGATGATTCTTTTCCGTCAGGAATGGAAGGATTTCATCCTCCGTCACCCCAATGGTCTCATCTGCAATCATATCAAGGAGGTTTGGAATGCCAAATTCTTCAGCTCGTTTCTTTAACCGCTCTCCAATCTCTTCCTTGAGAATCTTGGGCATCCAAACCAATCGCTTGATTCCTCCGTCTCCGATCAGCCACTTCCTTTGGGTGATATTGTATTTGCTGTGGCCTACAAAACCCGGTGTGACGGCACCGCCACCAACAGAACCTGCCAGAGTGGTGAACTTCATTCCGCAGGGGGTCATTCCTGTAAAATCTCGATTGACGGTCATCACACCATTGCACATCGGAAGAACAGCAGCAATGCATTCACAACAACCGCAAGTAGTCATCGGATCATAGACCAGACTGTAGAAGTTGTAGTGGTCGATCTTCTGACGAGAGGCCTTGAACACAAAATCATTTACGCCTTTCCACTGGCCCAATTTTGTATCGAGCATCTCACCCTTCTGAACGGGTTGGTTTGGTCCGGTGGGAGATATCTCAAATGCGGCCTTGCAATCCATCCAGTTGTAAGCGCCGCAAAGTCCAGTTCTTTCTGGACTGATGACACAGACATGGTTGGGTGCAAAGGATTGGCAAAGAGTACAGGAATAGAAGATGTCCGTGGTTTCATCGGTCATCCCTTCAATACGGGCATCCCTTTTCCGGTAGACGGCCCTTGCCTGTTCAAGCATCTGATCTACCTTTTCTTTTTCCGTATAAACTTTGACCTGGACTTTGTCGAAAATGGCTCCAAAGTCCTGATGGAACTTTGCATGGAGGATCTTGCCGAGATGGGAGAGGCGGAATCCCTTATCCACAGCTCCTTTACCAACTCGTACCCAGGCAATGTCCCTTTGACCAATATGCATGATCCCTTGGGCATAGTTGATCAGATGGTGGATCTGACGTTCCAAGATGGGTTCGAAGTCCTCTTGCATCTGTCGTCCCGCTACCTCTGCGACGATGGCGAGGGGAAGTTGTCCTGGTGGCTGTATCTTATCCAAGTCAGGACCGATGACTTCTACCTTTCCATCCTCCACCTGGTCCATGTTTTTGGAAGTCACCCATTCCACAGCATGGGTTCTTCCTCCACCACACTCTAAATAGATATCCTCGCCCCTGACTCGTTCGCCTTCAAAAGCAGGACCATAGGAAACAGGAATGGGGACCTCGGCGACCGTGACCTTTAATCCTCTCACCTCCACTGACCTCTGAACAATCTGATCATGTGGAATATTGGAAACCACATGCTCATAGGTGCATACTCCAGTGGGCAAAATCTCAGGAATGGGTGTGTCGGCGATCGTGGGGAATCCCCAGTTGATGGCGCCTGCAGCATTGGCATACCACTCATCGTTTACATATCCCAAGGGCATGACAAAGGCAAAGGTACGGTCTTTGTTATAGATTAAATTTTTACGAAAATCTCCGGGTTTAATTCCTCCAAAGGCCATGGCGACGCGACAGGCAAAACCGATGGCGAAAACGGCTGCGGAGATGTCAGGTCCGAAAGACACCAGACGGGTCGGCCAGCCGATCTGAACGCCTGCCTTCACCAATTGTTCAGAGAAACGTCTTCCTTCAAACTCCGCACACATAAAGATATAGAGGTTTTTCTCCTGAAGCTCAGTGGCAATCTTTTTGGCAATCTCCGGACTGGGCGCCGCCCCGGCAATGGCAGCAAATCCAGGTGCTGTTCCATCGACAAACTCAATTCCTCTCTTCCGGAAGATGACATCGTCAGCAGCTCCCAGCCAGATGTTATTGGGTAAAGGATCTTCCTGTTTCGTATAGAAATTTGGATCCTCTAAGTAGCGGATCGCTTCAGTGATCTCTTCCGCAAAAAAGGTTGCCATCCCTGCATCGAGGGTAGGCCCTAAATAGGGAAGATTCACCTTTTCTTTCACCAACGGAGGTAACAGGGATCGGGCCCTATCGAGAGCTGGCTTCATATCACCCAATTTTTGGATGGGAACCCCCAGAATGGCGTAGATGATGGGTAGGTAGTAAGCAGTATTTGGGAATCCCACATCCTGATTGGGTCCCCACTTTTTAATGGCTTCTTCATATTTCTTTTCAGCCCTTTCAACAATCTTATGAGCTCCTCTTATCGCTGCAGATGCAATGATTTTCGACACGTTATATTCCTCCTTTAGTTAAGAAATTCCAATAACCAAATCCCAAATCACAAATAAATTCCAATTACCTAATGTCCAATCAACCAAACAAAATTTTTTTGAATTTCGGTCATTGAGATTTTGGTCATTATTTGATGATTGGCGTTTGGAAATTGGTTATTATCAGTACCCATTAGGCAGCATCCAATTCACGACGTTTGGCCATATCGAAGAGGACGCGCTCTCTGGTTTTGTCGATACCCAGGGCTTTCCTCTTCTTGTCAATATGTTCGATCATCAATTTAGCAGCCTTGATAGGATCGGGTTCGAAACCCCATTTGCCCTTCACGGTATTCTCGAACTCTTCAAAAAGAAGCTTGGTCACTTCCTCGCTTCCCGTCGTTGGGAAGGTCGTACCGAATACTGTGAAAACCCCAGAGGCCACAAAGTAATGGCCAATGGCAACGGCCTTTTCGCTCATCCACTCCAGAGCAGCACCAGCCGCTGGAAGATCGCTGATATCATCGCCTAAACCGCCATCTTTGACGACGGCAGTAGCCGCCATGAGGATTCGGCTATTGTCCACACAGGCACCCATGTGAAGAACGGGCGGAATGCCGACGGCCTCACAGACCGAGGCGAGACCGGCGCCTGCATATTGCCGGGCTGCCTCTGGGGTGAGGAGCCCTGCTTTGCCGCAGGTTATGGCGCTGCATCCGGTGACCAGAACGATCACGTCATTCTTGATCAATTCCTTGATCAAGGTGAGGTTGGGATCGTCGTGGGTAACTCGTGCATTGTTGCAACCGACCACGCCAGCGATTCCTCGGATGCGACCGTTAATAATATTATCGTTGAGAGGCCGGTAGGAGGCACGGAAGACCCCTCCCAGCAGGTAGTTGATCGTCTCGTGGCTGAATCCCACGACCTGATCCGTGGTGTCGGAAGGGATCTCCACATTGGATTTTCTGTTCTTAAAGTTCCGGATGCCCTCCATCAAAATCTTACGGGCCACATTCAAAGCATCATGTTCCACAAACTCGATGTGGGTGGCCCCGTCGATCTTGGCCTTGGCGGAGGTGGTGATCAGCTTGGTATGGTAACACTTGGCCACCTGGGCCAGGGACTGCATCTCGCACTGGACATCGACCACCATGGCATCGACTGCTCCGGTGACAATAGCCAGCTCCTGCTGGAGAAAGTTTCCAGCCACAGGGATGCCGTGACGCATCAAGATCTCATTGGCGGAGCAGCACATGCCGGCCAGATTGACTCCCTTCGCCCCGACGGCCTTGGCCGCCTCCTGAATTTCAGGCTCGTTAACCACGTCGGCAATGATCTCCGGAAGCAGAGGTTCGTGACCGTGAACGACGACGTTCACCTCATCCTTTTTCAACACCCCGAGATTAATCTGACCAAAGACGGGGACCGGGTTTCCAAAAAGGATGTCCTGGAGCTCCGTGGAGATCATCGACCCTCCCCACCCATCGGCCAAGGCACAGCGAGCGGAGGCCATCAATAGGCTTCTATAATCTTGATCCACACCCATGTGCGTTCGGTGCATGAGTTCGACGACCTCTCGGTCGATCCCCCGGGGGGTGATTCCCAAGTTTCTCCAGATCTCCTGCCTTTTTAGAGGAGCCCTTTTGATGAAGAGGGGCTCCCCTTCTTGCCGTCCAAACTCGGCAACGGCCTTATGACCTACGTCGACGGCGATCTCTTTTACCGACCGGTCACCGATCTCAACCCCGAAATCCATAGCAACCTGGTAGAGTTTCTGTTCGTCTTTAAGCTGAAATCCAGGGATATCTCCCTTCGCGGTAGCCAGAAAGACTTCGGCTATACCGCGGGCATGGTCTGAGTGGGCCGCCGTTCCAGCAGCCACCATTCGTGCAAAATTCCGTGCAGAGATCGTCTCTGCTGTAGCGCCGCAGAGACCCATTCGTTTGGTCTTTTCCGCACCAGTCTCACCCTTCTTTTTAGGAGCAGGAACACGGCAGGGTCCCATGGCGCAGTTTTTACAACAGCTTCCTTCTGCCCCAATGGGACAGGGCTTCATGGTATCGGCCCGGTCAAAAATCGTCTCACATCCATCCGCCTGAGCCTTCTTCAACATTTTAATCGTTGCCGGATCAATACTCTTCTTTTCTAAGTCTGACATTTTATCCTCCTTATATTTTCCTCCCCCTTATTTAGCCGTCAAATCGGCAATCATCTCCCGGACCAGTTTGATGGCCTCAGG
>Ga0214473_10009169_pt1 | contig 11705 bp, 12 predicted proteins | sample RVTome_7_FD_203509 | JGI IMG/M metagenome (GOLD analysis project Ga0214473, IMG submission 203509) | Soil microbial communities from uranium-contaminated site in the Upper Colorado River Basin, Wyoming, United States - RVT98D197 | ecosystem: Environmental > Terrestrial > Soil > Contaminated >...
ACTCTCTCCACGTTTCCCACATGAACGCCGGCCACCCGGACGGGCGCGTTCTTATCCAGACCGCCGGCAGAATCGAAATAGGCGTAGACCCGATATCCTTTCTCTTTTCCAATTCGGAATTTCTCGATCTTCAGTGTCATTCCTGCTAAAATAAGGATGCCGATCACAACAAAAATGCCAACCCAAACCTCCGAACCCTTGCGTTTCATCCCGATCGCCTCCTTATTAAATAATCAAATCCCAATCCCGCCAAGGCGGGACCAAATTAAAAATCCCAAATCTGTATCCTAGTGTAATGTCTCTAACACTTCTTTACAATAATCTCAGAGCTGTCATTCCCGCAAAAGCGGGAATCCAGATTGAAAAGACTGGATTCCGGATCAGGTCCGGAATGACGAAATTGTAAAGCCTTTTCTGGGACACTACACTAGCAAGCTTAAGTCACAGTATCTTAATGGGACCCTCCGATTTTCCCTGGACGAATTGTTGAACAACGGGATTGGGAGAATTCCGGATCTCTTCGACGGTGCCAACCTCGATAATCTTGCCCTGATAGAGCATGGCTATCCGATCGGCAATCTTGTAAGCGCTCTTCATGTCATGGGTGATGGCGATGGACGTCACCTTTAACTCCTCCCTCATCCGAATGATTAATTCGTTAATGGCATCGGCCATGACGGGGTCGATTCCCGTCGTCGGCTCATCATAGAGGAGAATTTCAGGCTCCAGGGCGATGGCCCTGGCCAGACTGACCCTTTTTTTCATCCCCCCGCTCAGTTCGGCCGGCATCAGGTCCTCAATATTTCTTAACCCCAGAAGCGCCAATTTTTCAGTGGCGATCCTCCGGATCTCATCCTCATCGAGTTGGGTATGCTGCCGGAGTCCAAAACCCACATTCTCCCAGACGGTCAGAGAATCGAAGAGCGCTCCCCCCTGGAAAAGCATCCCAAATTTCTTACGGACATCATTCATCTCCCGCTCCTTCAAGGAGGTGATCTCCGTACCATCGACATGAATCCGCCCTTCATCGGGCTGAACAAGGCCGATCACGCATTTAATAAGAACGGTCTTCCCTGTTCCACTCCCTCCGATAACCACCATGGTCTCCCCCTGCCTCACCTCCAAATCGACCCCCTGGAGAACCTGATGGTCGCCAAAGGAAACATGAAGATTGACCACACGAATCTTAATCGGTAAGCCCCTGTCCAGCATCCGAACTTGCTTCTCTTTCTTCCCTCTCAGGGCTTGGGATATTGGAAAACTGGAATGATGGGTAAGAACGTATTCGATGTGATGAATTCGTTCTTGTTGAAAAAATCATTATTCCATCACTCCATGGCTTAGAATAGAATGGCCGTAATGAAATAATTTGAGATCAAGATCGTCAATGAAGACATGACGACGGCCTTTGTGGTAGCCCTACCCACTCCTTCGGCTCCCCCTTCCGAAGAAAACCCCTGATAGCAACTGATGGTGGCAATGATCATGCCGAAGAAAAGGGCCTTGAGAAGTCCGCTGTAAAGATCGTTCAACTCCATAAAGTCCCATGTCCGCCGGATATAAAGAGTAGGGTTGGTCCCGAGAACCGTAACGCTCACCAGATACCCTCCCAGAATTCCGATCACATCGGCAAAGGCAACCAGGATGGGGAGCATGATCGTGGCGGCCAAAAATCGTGGAACGATCAGGTATTTGATCGGGTTGGTAGCAAGGGTGTAAAGGGCATCGATCTGCTCCGTCACCCGCATGGTTCCGAGCTCGGCGGCCATGGCAGACCCGACCCGGCCGGAAACCATCAAGCCCGTCAAGACGGGACCCAGTTCTCTCATTACGGAAAGAGCCACTACGGTTCCCACCATCGTTTCGGCGCCGAACCGCTTAAACCCCGTGTAGCTTTGAAGGGCCAAGACCATTCCCGTAAACCCTGCCGTAATGATCACGACGGGGAAGGAACGAACCCCGACCTCTTGCATCTGTTTGAGTAACTCTCTCCCCTGGAGCGGAGGCCGAAGGGCCCAGCCAAGGGTCTGGGCAAACAGAACCATAATCCTCCCTGCTTCTCCTAAAAAACGTATTGCATGAAGTCCGATCCATCTAAAAAAATTCAATGAATCCCCCAGAGATCGAAAATCGCTATGCGCAGAGCGTTAAGCGCTTAGCGTCCTTTGTAGATCCTTGGTACCCTTCTCCCGATCGAACATAACACCTCATAGGAAATCGAATGAACCTTCTCCGCGATCTCCTCGACGGTAATCTCCTCCTTCCCCTGCCTCCCCATCAGGACCGCCTCGTCCCCGACCGTGACGCCAGGAATGCCGGTCACATCCACCATGACAAAATCCATGCAGACGACTCCGACCACAGGAGCCCTCTTCCCCCGAATGAGCACTTCTCCTCGATTTGAAAGGAGACGGTTATATCCATCGGCATATCCAATGGGAAGGGTGGCAATAAAACTCTCCCTCTGTGTAACGAATGTCCCTCCGTAACTGATCTTTGCTCCGGATGGAACGGGCTTCAATAAATGAATCTTCGTCTTCAGGGTCATGACGGGCTTAAGGGGAATGAGGTCACGAAATGCGGGAGAGGGGTAAGAACCGTAAAGCATGATCCCAGGGCGCGCTAAATTCCCCGTATAGGAGGGAATGGCTGTCAGCGTTGCGCTGTTAGCCATATGGACATATTTGCAGGAGATCCCCGACGTTTTCGCCATGGCGACGGCGTCCTGGAAGTCCCTCCACTGACATGCCGTAAACCCCTCCTCTCCTTCGTCTGTCATGGAGAAATGAGAAAGAATTCCTTCGACCTCAATTTTTGGATATTGTTTTATCTCTTTTAAAAAAGAGGACCAAAGGCTCAATGGAACACCCAACCTTCTCATCCCAGTGTCCACTTTCAGGTGAACCTTGACTTTCTTCTTTCGTCTCTCTGCTTCTTTTGAGAGAAGGGCCAGGGAATCCTTTCGAAAGATAACGGGCGTGAGGTTAAACTGAATAAAGGTGTCCAATTCTCCCCCATAAATTCCTCCAAGGACCAAAATAGGTGCTTTCACCCCTCCTTTTCTCAGTTCTACGCCCTCCTCGGGAATAGCAACGCCCAGATATTCAGCGCCCAGATCCTCCAATTTGAGAGAGATCGGAACGGCTCCGTGACCATAGGCATCGGCCTTCACCACGCCCAGGAGTTTGACGCCTTTCGGGACCCTCTTCAGGAGTTGGCGATAATTGAACTGGAGGCAGCGAAGATCGATCTCCGCGACCGTCGGCCTCCCTAACGCTTGGATTCCCTTCGTCATAGGCTTCGTAACCCTGTGAATAAGAAGAAAAAAAACGATAAATTCATAACATCAATGCCCCCCAAAGTCAATGAAAACTTAGGGGATTCCCATAAACGTACAGAGACCCCTGATTACACAGATTATGAAACGACTACGCAGACAAAAAAAGGAAGATCTATATAATCATTTCTTGAAATCTGTATAATCAAGAGAGCGTATCGCAGTTCATAGAGCTCTCTTAAGTTGACAACTCGTATCCAATTCCATTAATCTCATCTCCATGGAAGAAAAACGGGCTTTTCCCCTTCGAATCAAGGTGAACGAAAAAGAGATGATCCTCCACTCCCCCACCACCCTTTTCCATCTTAAGAATCAGGTCAAACCCGGCGCCGATCTCATCATTTATAATGGTTTCCCCATCACTTCCGATCTTCCCCTCAAACAGGGAGATGAGATCGTTCTCATCCGAAAGGGAGAGATCCCTTCCCCGGAAGAATTCGAATCCCTCATGATGGCCAGACACACCCCTGGAGTTCATCAGAGAATTGAGAAGGCTGTGGTTGGAATCGCTGGCCTCGGAGGTCTCGGGTCTACGGTTGCTATCGCTCTCGCCCGGGTGGGAGTGGGAAAGCTCATTCTGGTCGATTTTGATGTCGTCGAGCCATCCAATTTAAACCGGCAGCAGTACTTTCTCCACCAAATCGGGATGCCAAAAGTGAAGGCTCTTCAGGAGATTCTTGTGAAGGTCAACCCCACCCTAAAAGTTGAATGCTACAATGAAAAATTGGAACGAATTAATGTGGAACGAATCTTCCGAGACGCCGAGGTCGTCGTAGAAGCTTTCGACCGAGCCGAAGAAAAAGCGATGCTGATCAACGCCATCGCAGAGAGCATGCCAGATAAATATGTCGTTGCAGCCTCGGGTGTCGCAGGCTACGGAGATAATAACGAGATTAGAACGGTGCGGTTTTCGTCGAAGATCTTCATTATTGGCGATCAAAAGACAGCGGCCCAGCCCGGCGTGGGACTGATGGCACCAAGGGTTGGCATCGCCGCGCACCACCAGGCCAACACGGTGCTGAGAATTCTGTTAGGAGAAGAACAGTAATTTCGGAATTCGAATTTCAGCCCTAAAGGGCTGAGTTACGTAACTCAGGGCTTTAGCCCTGACATTCGGCATTCCGCAATCCGCCATGCACCACGCCATGAACCATGTAAGGTTCATGATTAGTCCTGAACTCCACGTAGTTCAGGATAGGGTGCATGGCAGCCCTGAACCTTATCCCGCTAATGACGGGATTCAGGGCGCACTCGATTAATACAAACGCATTTATTCCCTTTCCATGTCAATGCGAGCCCGGCGGGCGTGGCAATCTCGTCTATCTTGGGATTGCGGAGCTTGTTCCGAGCAAGGCGAGGAATCTCCGAGTTTGCTTCGGCTTTGCCTCGCAACCCTTTCACTCCTCGCAATGACAAGCCACTTATTGCGTTTGTATTAGTTGAGTTCCTTGACCAGGGCGATTTCGTCGCAATCGGGAAACTTGACACATTTCAGGCAGTCGCTCCAGATTTTATGAGGAAGAGCAGACTTATCCACTTTCTGAAATCCCTGTTTTTCAAAAAACTCGGGCCGGTAGGTAAGAGCAAAGACCTTCTTGACACCCAGCTCTTTCGATTCCTCTAAACACGCCTTCACCAAATTGGCCCCTACCCCCCTCTGCCGATCTTCCTCTTGAACAGCCAGGGTCCGGATCTCGGCCAGATCGTCCCAGCAGATGTGGAGGGCGCAGATGCCCACCACCTTGCGATTCCGAATGTAGACAAAAAAGTCCCGAAGATGGTCGTAGAGCTCGCTTAGGGACCGGGGGAGGATCTCTCCCCGGGTGGAGTAAAGTTTGACCAGTTGTTGAATCTCTTTTGCATCCTTCAGCTTGGCTTTTCGGATCATCTTATTGTCCTCGTGTCCGTGTCCGTGTCGCGTGTCCGTGGAAAAGATAAAATGATTATCATCAGTGTCGTGTCTCTAACACTTCTTTACAATGATCCAAGGGTTGTCATTCCCGCGAAAGCGGGAATCCAGTTTGAAAAGACTGGATTCCGGATCAAGTCCGGAATGACCCTATGTCTAAAATCATTTCTGAGACAGTACATTAGGTTAATTTCAAAAAACAAACCCCAAATTTCTGGTTAACAGATAGAATTCAATTTAGTATTTGACGATTGATATTCTTTGGCATTGTCCCTATTTTTTTTCGGACACGGATGTCGGATCCGGTCACGGTCTTTTGGCATTTTCAATCATCTCTTTCGCGTGAGCCCGGGTCTTCTCCGTCACTTTCAGCCCACCCAGCATCCTCGCGATCTCTTCCTCAATCCCCTGCTTCTCCAATCGTTCCACCCGGGTAATCGTTCTTCCCGCGTGTACCTGTTTTCTGACACTATGGTGATTATCGGCAAAACAGGCAATTTGCGGAAGGTGAGTCACACAGATGACCTGATGTTCCATGGAGAGCTCTTTCAACTTTCTTCCCACCACCTCGGCGATGGCCCCTCCGATCCCCGAATCGACCTCATCAAAGATGAGCACCTGCCTCCCGCCCACCTTTGCCAAGATTTTTTTCATGGCCAGCATGATACGAGAGAGTTCTCCTCCGGAAGCGATCTTGGCCAGGGGCTTCACCTCTTCGCCGATATTGGGAGAAATCAGAAACTCAACTCGATCGCTTCCTTTTAGATACAGAGATACCGGATCGATCCGAACTTCAAAGGTCGTCTTCTTCATTCCGAGAGAACTCAATTCCTTCTCAACCGATTTTTTCAAGGCCAGAGCCACTCGCTTCCTCTCACCGGAGAGCTCCTTGGCCTGGCGGCCCACCTCTCCCCCAAGGGGCGCGAGCCTCTCTTCCAGTTGAGACACCCTCTCTTCATCATGGGTAAACGACTGGAGCGTTTCATCCACTTTCTTCTTGAAATGGAGAATCTCCTGCACACTATTTCCGTACTTCCTCTTCAGCCGATCCATCTCCTCCAACCGATTTTCGATCTCCTCCATCCGGGCCGGGTTAATCTCTACCCGCTTCGAATAGTCTCGCAACGCGAGAGCAATATCCTCCAGCTGGATAAGAGCGGATTCCATGGATTTCAATAGATGAGAAAGGGATGGATCAACGGTCGCTGCCTCCCTCCCCTGAGACATGATCTTCTGAATTCTCTCAATCACGGATCCTTTGTCAGAATAGAGAGCCTCTTCGGAATCGGTGGCGAATTCCATGAGCTTCTTGGCATAGAGGAGAATATTCCGCTCCTCCTTCAGGGCCCCTTCTTCCCCGATTTGGACTTTTGAGGCCTCAATCTCCTTCGATTGAAAAACCATCAGTTCCCGCTCCCTCTCCCTCTTTTCCTTTTCTTCTCGTATCCGTTTCACCTCTTCGGATAAAGAGACAAATTTCTGGAAATTTTCTTGAAATTCCTCTCGAAGACCGAGCAACTCCCCAAATTCATCCAAAATATCGATATGGGTTTCGACCCTCTGGAGAGACTGATGCTCATGCTGTCCGTAGATGCTGAGAAGCTCCTCTCCGATCTCTGCGAGCATCCCGAGGGTAGCCAGATGGCCATTGAGAAGGGCCTTCCCTCTTCCGGCCCGAGAAATCATCCGCCGGATGAGGAGCGCCTTCTCTTCTCCGGCGGGATGGGATTTGGAAGCCTTCTCTTTCACTTTCTCTATGACCTCCCGGTTCCCAGAGAGATCGAAGAGAGCTTCCACAACCGCCTCTTCCTCCTCGCTTCTCACCCAATCCTCAGAGGCTTTGTCCCCCAGGAGGAGCTGAACGGCGCTGAGGATGATCGATTTTCCCGCCCCGGTCTCACCGGTCAGAACGTTGAGACCCTTCGAGAGCGTAAGGTCCAGCTCATCGATGATTGCAAAATTCCGGATTCTGAGTTCGAGCAGCATAACCGTGACCGTTCTTCGTGTCCGTGTCCGTATTTAGATTCATTCTAAAGACTTAGCTAACCTGGTCAACATCTGGCTCACCCGTTCATATTTCGGGATTAGATTAGAATATTGATCCCCGGAGATGTAATTTAAATCTTTTGCTAAAAGCAATTGATATTTCATTTCTCCGGCAGACCCTCTAGAAATTCCTACAAATTGTCGATATTCTTTTGAACTTAAACGGTGTGCTCCTTCCATGAGATTCATAGGAATGGAGTAGGCTGCTTTTCTCATTTGTGATATAAGCCCGAATTTTTCTTCATCTGGGAAAGATTTCGTAATTCCATAAATTTCAAGTGTCAGTGAATGGGATAACTTGAATACATCCAATTCTTCTACTTTTTTCATATTGACTCCTTTCCTGACGGACACGTGACACGGTCACGCCTGCGTGCCGAAACGCCTAAATGTGCCAGGCATTTCGTAAGAGGCACTTCGGCGTGCAGGCACGGACACGATATTACCTTTCCCCCCATTTCAGTTTCTGCCTCAACAGGTCGAAGTAGTGCCGATAGGGAGACTTGATCAGAAGGATGCAGCCTTCCGCCTTTTTCACTTCTACCACATCTTCAAATTCCAGAGGGAACCCCAGTTGACCATCGAGGGTCAGGATCACTTCCTGATTCTTCGATTTGAGCATGGTTCGAATCTCCAGGTCATCCGGCAGGATGATGGGGCGATTCGTCAGGGTATGAGGGCAGATCGGAGTGATGATGATGGTATGGAGCGAGGGAAAGACAATCGGGCCTCCGGCAGAAAGGTTATAAGCCGTCGATCCGGTAGGCGTTGAAATGATGAGTCCGTCCGATTGAAAGGTAGCAAGATATTCCCCATCGATGGTCGTCTCGAGATCGATAATCCTGGCCAGGGCTCCTTTGTTGACGACGGCATCATTCAGGATAATATAATCGGCTATCTTCTGCCCTTTCCGGACGACGGAAGCATGGAGGACCTCCCTCTCATTGGTTCGAAAATCCCCTTTTAGGACCTTTTCTAAAACGGGATATAATTCCTCCAGGGTGATTTCGGTCAGGAAACCGAGTCCCCCTAAATTGACCCCAAGGATCGGGATCTTCCGGTTCCAAACCTGGCGGGCAACGCTGAGAAGCGTTCCGTCTCCTCCGAGGACAATCACCATTTCCACATGTTTTGGAATCTCCTTCCTTTCCATGGGATTGAGGTAACGTCCGGAGAGGCCGGGACGGAGAAGTTTTCCCATCTCATCCTCGACAAAAATCTCAACCTCTTTCGGCCGGAGCCACTCGACCAGATTCTGGATAAGGGGGACCGCTTCTGGTTTGTTCTGCTTGGAAATAATCCCGATCCGCTTCATGATTAACCTCATTGACCCCGTGTCCGTGTCGCGCCATGCACCACGTTGGGTGCATGGCTGCCCTGAACCTTACATGGTTCAGGGCGTGTCCGTGACCGGTAGCAGTGATCTGTTGATAATCCAGAAACTGATTTCCACCACCCACTCGTCGCGCGAAGGCGTGACTCGTTAGAGACGCAGAGGCCGCTGAGTAAGGATGGTTTCTCTGGAGAATCGGTGAGAGGCCGATTCTCCAGAAGCCCCGCGCCTGTGGCCATAGATCGTCTTAAAAGGCGGAGGACTTTTGATTTGGTGGCCTCTCACCACCAAATCAAAAACAATTCCTTCTCTGCGATCTCGGCGGCTCTGCGGTGAAACTAAACGATTTTATGCTCTCCTCAATAACTCTTCTTTCTTAACTCAATCTATACTTTTCACGTATCGTCCTCGAGAGTTCTTTCAGAACCTGAAAGGCCTTCTCCACCGTTTTTTCTTTATCCGGATTCAACAGGTTGCAGGTGGCGGGTGCCAGGAGAGATTGACGGAGTAACCTCTCCTGGTCAACCCCTCTCTTGCTGAGATCTTCCCAGAAACCCTCCAGTCTGGCCTGCAGCGATGGGATCGTCTCCTTCTCCAACAGTTCCGTGTACGTGGGGACAATTCCCCACGAAATGATTCCCCCCCGGTCAAAAAATTCCTTCAACGAAGGGTAGTTGATGATCACGGCTCCGCAATTGAAAGAGTCGAAGGAGAGGATATCGATCTTCGATTTAAGAAGAAAATCCCAATCCGGTTTGGCACAAAGGTGAACGCCTCGAAGGCCCTCCACTCCTTCCAGGAACAGGTTCAGATCATTCTTAGCCAGGCCCTCGTTATACCCTGAAAATGCCGTAAAGATCAGCTCCAATCCCGGATCATCGACCCAGACAAATGCATTAGGGTTCTTCGCCTTCAATTCCCGGTGTTGCCGGTTCACCTTCTTCTGGATGAAATCGAAGAGGACCTCCCTCACCTCATCATGATAGATGATGGGTTTCCTGTCCTGATCCACCACCTTCAGCCCAAGACTGATGGGGCTGATCACCTGACCGCGGATGGCAGGGTAGTCGGAGAGATCCCTTTCAAGAAATCGATGGTATACGAGGGAAAACTCCTTTGTCAATGAGAAGGTTTCAGGAACTTCTGCCTTTTCAAAATAGAGAGGGAGTTCCTCATAAAAACGGGAAAGGTCAAAAAGGATTCTCTGGTTGACGAGGTCGATCTTTACCCCGGGAAAATGCTCCAAGGCCTGGACATACATGTCCTCGAAGTAACTGACCCTGGGGAGCTGGGGCCAGAAAGGGATGTCCAGAGACAAGGCGACTTCCAGGGCCTTTTCGATGTCGGCGTGGGGCATAATCCCCATGGCGGTGGTTCGGCAATGGGCCCTCCATCCCAGGGAGGTCATGAGAATCCCTCTAACTGACGGACCAATCTCCAGATTTCTCCCTGATTGGGCAAAAAGGGGTCTATCATCAGAGCGGCCCGTAAGTGGTAGATCGCCTTCTGCCGGTTCTGAAATTCATGCCAGTAGATCTGTCCCAAATTCAGATGGGCCAAAGCGTGGTATGGATTAATCCGAACCTCCCATTCAAATTCTGAGACAGCCTTGTCAAAACGTTTCTGAGCGGCATAGATGATGGCCAGCAGGTGATGTACATTCGGGAAATTTGGAAACACCTTGAGAAACCTGTTGAAAGACTCGGCAGCTTCCTCGTAATCCCCCTTCTCAAAATAAATGCTTCCAAGGGAATAGCGAGCCATATGAAGATCGGGATCGATATCCAGTGAATGCTTTCCCATTTTAATCGCCTGCTTCAAATCTCCAAGCTTCTGGAAGATGATACTAAAGTTGTAGTAGGCCATCGCGAAATTGGGATTGATCTGGATGGCCATCTGAGTCACCTGGAGTGCTTCCGGATAAGCGCCTTCGTTCAGATAGGCAAACCCGAGATTGGCATAGGGCCGTGACTTGTTTGGGGATTTCTTGACACAGTCCTTCCAGAGCTCTACTTCGTCATTCCACAGCCTGTTCCGCCAATAGGTCCCCGCGGAAAGGAGAACGATCACCGCCAGGAAGATCGAAATCTCGACGAAACGCGTCTTACCTTTGTCCGTCACCTCTCCCCTTCTCCCGTTCTTTCTGTGCCGCCTCGATAAATGCGATGGCCTCTCGAACGTCATCTCCGTTCGTCAAATCCGGATAGGTCAATGCTTCCCTGAAATGAATAAGGGCCTGAGAATCGTCTTTCATCTCCTTATAAAGAAATCCCAGATAAACGTGACTATGAGAATTTCCAGGATGATGTCTGAGCTCTTCCCGGAAGGCCTCGATGGCCCGATCCAACTGTTTTAACCCCTGGTAGGCGAGCCCCAGACTGTTGCGGGCATGCTTATAATCAGGTCTTAGTTCTAAGAATCGGTTAAAAGCGTCGGCTGCCTCTCCATAGCGTCGCTTTTTCAAGTAAGAGATTCCCACGTTATACACCGATTCGGAGAAATTGGAATCGAGCTCAAAGGCCTCTTCAAAACAATGGATGGCCTCGTCCATACGTTCTTTTCTGAAGAAGGCCAATCCCAGATTGTACTTGGCAGGAGCATAGACGGGATTCAACTTCAAGGATTCCTCCAGAGTTTCCCGTGCCTCATCCCAACGACCCAATTCCAAATATATAAACCCCAGGTGAGCACGAGGCCTCTCTTTCTTAGGAGACTTCCTAATATTATCTTGCCATAACTCCAGCTCGTTGTTCCACAGGGAGTTCCGGTGATAAGTGCCAAGTAAAAGAGGGAGGATGACACCTAATAGGACCAACCAATCCACAGCCTCGCTCTTCATTTTTTTCATCGCCCGCTACTCATCTCCCCTCTCCGCGCTGTGGAGAGGGACGGGGTGAGGGGGATGTAGGGGCGTGATTCATCACGCCCGAAAATCTGTTTTTCAATTTCTCTATTCCCCGGACGATTCCTAGGCTGAAAAGGACGAAGGGTCCAACGGCAGGGAGATAAAGCCTGTGCTCGTAGACCATCTCCAGGGGAAAGATGGAAGATTCGATCACCAGATTTCCGAAATACCAAAG
>Ga0214473_10009170_pt1 | contig 11704 bp, 9 predicted proteins | sample RVTome_7_FD_203509 | JGI IMG/M metagenome (GOLD analysis project Ga0214473, IMG submission 203509) | Soil microbial communities from uranium-contaminated site in the Upper Colorado River Basin, Wyoming, United States - RVT98D197 | ecosystem: Environmental > Terrestrial > Soil > Contaminated >...
CACCAGCACCGCCGCCACGGCGGAATCCACGCCTCCCGAGAGACCGCAGATAGCCCGTCTGGTGGGGCCCACGACCACCCGGATCGCCTCGATTTGATCGCTGATGAACTGCCCCGCCGTCCAGTCGGGGGTGCACCCGCAAATGGAAAACAGGAAGTTCTCCAGGATCTCCCCGCCGCGCGGCGTGTGGGCGACCTCCGGATGGAACAGCACGCCGTGGATGGGCCGGGACCGGTGCCGCATGGCCGCAACAGGGGCATTCTCGGTGACTGCGACGGTCTCGAACCCCGGCGGCGGCTGGTCGATCCGGTCGCCGTGACTGGCCCACACGGTCACGGCTTCGCCAGGCCGGAATCCGGCGAACAGGCCCGCGCCCTGCCGAATCGTGATCTCCGCCCGGCCATACTCCCGCTCCGGCGACGGCTGGACCTTGCCTCCGGTGAGGTGGGCCACCAGCTGCATGCCGTAGCAAATGCCCAACACCGGGATGCCCAGATCGAACAGCGCGGGATCGGCGCTGGGCGCATCCGCGTCGAAGACGGAATTGGGGCCGCCCGACAGGATGATGCCCTTGGGCGCCGCCGACCGAACAAAGGCGAGATCGCACCCACGCGCCGCCGGGTGGATCTCGCTGTAGACATGTGCCTCGCGCACGCGGCGCGCGATGAGCTGGGTAAACTGCGAGCCGTAGTCCAGTATCAGGATACCGCGATGCAGGCTGGTCATGCCTCGCGCCAGGCGGGTATCGCCGTCTCGCCCCGCATCAAGTCGTCGGTTCCCTCGCGCTCGCGAACCACCGCGTAGCGTCCACCGTCTATCAGCACCTCGGCGGAGCGCGGCCGCGAGTTGTACTGGAAGCTCATCCCGAATCCGTACGCCCCGGCACCCAGCACCGCGAGGAGCGCGCCGGGCCCGGCCCCGTCCAGCCGTCGATCCAACGCCAGGAAGTCGCCGCTCTCACAGTTGGGACCGACGACATCCACCGGTCCCACGCTCGCCGTGCTTCCGCCGGCCCCATCGATCACCACGATGTCGTGATAGGCCTGGTACAGGCTCGGCCGCAGCAGGTCGTTCATCCCCGCGTCCGTGATGAGGAACTCACGTCCGCCGGACCGCTTCTGGTAGAGCACCCGGGTCAGCAAGTACCCAGCGTTCCCCACCAGAAACCGCCCAGGTTCCATCAGCAGCGGGAGCCCGGTCGCCCCCGCCAGCGGCGCCACCGCAGCCGCGAACTCGGCCGGGTCCATACCGTCGCCGCGGCCGTAGGAGATTCCCAGGCCGCCCCCCACATCCACCGAGGTCAGCGTCGTGATACCCGCCGCGCGGAGCTCGGCGACCACCCCCGACAAGCGCTCCGCGCCCAGGCGGTAGGGCGCGCCGTCGGCGATCTGGGAGCCGATGTGCATCCCCACCGACGCCAGCACCAGCGACGGCTCGTCCGCCACGCACCGGGCCAATGCCACCACCTGATCCAGCGGGACGCCGAACTTCATGCCCGCCTGGCCGGTCCGGGTGTAAGGGTGGGTCTCCGTGGTCACATCCGGATTCACCCGCAGCCCCACCACCACCGGTGCCCCCCGGCCCCGCGCCAGCCCGCGCACCACCTCGAACTCACCCTGCGACTCGAGGTTGATGAGCCCCACTCCGGCGTTGAGGGCCGCCTCCAGCTCCCACCGCGCCTTGCCCACGCCGCTGAATACCAGGTCCCGGCCCAGAAACCCGGCTCGCAGCGCACGGGCCAGCTCGCCGCCGGAAACAATGTCCGCGCCCCCGCCCAGCCCGCGAATCATGCTCAGCACCGACAGGTTGGCGTTGGCCTTGACCGAGTAGTGCAGGCGGTGCGGGATACCGGCCAGCGCCGCGCCCAACGCGGCATGCTGGCTCCGGATCTTCTCCGCGTCGTAGACGTACACCGGCGTGCCGACCTCGGCGGCGACGCGAATCAGTATGCCTTCGCCCACACCGCCTCGGTTGCCGCCGGACGCCCGCACCACACGCAGGTACGTGGGGCCGGCGCCGAACGGAATTCCTCATCCGGGAGCAACCGGATCGTGGCCTTGGTTTCCTCCTTGACGGCCGTCTCGCACGCCGCATCTCCACAGTATCCGGCATACGCGAATCCGCCTGCCCCGTCCAAGAACGCCTTCAGCTCCTCCCTGCCCTTGACGTTGCGGATCGAATTCGCTTCCCGCCGCGCGCGCGCAGCCTCCAACAGGGCGGCTTGGACCTCGTCCATGGCCTCGTGGACGGCAGCCGGCAACCCGGCCAGCGGGACCGCGGCCTTGCCTCCCACCCGGCGCGCCAGCACCGCCTGTCCCTGCGCCACGTCTCGCGGGCCGATCTCCAGACGCACCGGCACACCCCGCGCCTCCCAGTGGTAGTACTTGGCGCCCGGCTTCACTGCGTCCCGATGGTCCACCTGGGCACTGATGCCGGCGTCCACCAGCGACTGGCGGGCTCGTTGGGCCGCCTCCAGCACCCCCTGGCGATCGGTGTCGCTCTTCCAGATGGGCACCACGATCACCTGCAGCGGCGCCAGGCGCGGCGGGCAGATCAAGCCGTTGTCGTCGCTGTGGGTCATGACCAGGCCGCCAATGAGCCGCGTGGAGACGCCCCAGGATGTGCTCCAGACGTACTCCGTGTCCCCCGCGGTCGTCTGGTACTTCACGTCGAATGCCTTGGCGAAATTCTGTCCCAGATTGTGCGAGGTCCCGGCCTGGAGGGCCTTGTTGTCCTGCATGAGCGCCTCGATCGCGTAGGTGCGCACCGCGCCGGCGAACTTCTCCGAGTCCGTCTTCACGCCCGTGAGCACCGGCATCGCCATCCACTCCTCGGCGAACCGCCGGTAGAGCCCCAGGATCAGCCGCGCCTCGCGCTCGGCCTCGTCCGCCGTGGCGTGCGCGGTGTGCCCTTCCTGCCACAGGAATTCGGTGGTCCGCAGAAACAGCCGGGTGCGGAGCTCCCACCGGACAATGTTGGCCCATTGGTTCAACAACACCGGCAGATCGCGGTAGCTCTGAATCCACTTGGCGAACATCGCGTAGATGATGGTCTCCGACGTGGGCCGGACCACCAGCGGCTCGTCCAGCAACTTGCCGCCGCCGTGGGTCACCACGGCGGTCTGGGGCGCGAACCCCTTGACGTGCTCCGCTTCCTTGGCGAGAAAGCTCTGGGGAATGAACAGCGGGAAGTAGGCGTTCTCGTGCCCGGTAGCTTTGAAGAGGCCATCCAGGGCCTGCTGCATCAGCTCCCATATGCGGTACCCGCGCGGCCGAATCACCATGCAGCCCCGGACCGGCGAGTAATCCGCCAGCTCGGCGCGCATCACCACGTCGTTGTACCACGCGCTGAAGTCGGCCGCGCGGGTGGTAAGCGCCTGCTCGCTGCTCATCGCGCCCCCAACACCGCGTCGCCAGCCAGATCGGCCGCGCTCACCAGACGTTCTTCGCCCCGCGTGAGATCCCGCACTACCGCTCCTCCCTGTTTGCGCTCCTCAGGTCCAATGATGACGGCGACCCGCGCACCTCGCGCGCTCGCCAGCTTCAGCTGCTTGGAGATGGTTTGCTCTTTGAGGGAGAATTCCACCCGCCCCCCCCGATCGCGCAGCGCGTGGGCCAGCTGCAACACCGCCGCGGTGTCCTCCGCCGTGACCGCCACCAGAAACGCGTCCAGCGCCCCCGCAGCCGAGGGCGCCAGGGCCCGGGCCTTGATCAGCTCGCCCAACACCACGTCTCCCATGCCGAATCCCACCGCCGGCAGATCCGCGCCTCCCAGGGCCGCCAGCAATCCATCGTAGCGCCCGCCGCCACAGATGGCTCGCAGGTCCCGCTGCGCGTCGAACAACTCGAACACGATGCCGTTGTAGTACGCCAGCCCCCGGACAATGCTGAGGTCCACGTCCACAAAGGCGCCCAGACCCATGGCCTCCAACGCCGCCACACACTCCGCCAACGGCTCCGCAGCGGCGGCCCCGCCGGGGACGTTGCGGACCGCCTGCTTCACCTCGGCCAGGCCCTTCAGCTCGCCCGCCTCGAGGGCCCGCTGGGCTGCCACCTTCGGGAGCTTGCCGTCCTCGGTGAGCCAGGTCAACAGCCGTTCGCGCGACTCGCGCTCGATCTTGTCGATGGCCGCGAATGCGATCCCCAGCGACGCCTCGGGAACCCCGGCCGCCAACACCAGGGCCCGGATGACCCGCCGGTCCGACAGCCGGGCGCGCACGTCCTGTGGCCCAAGCCCCAGCAGGCGTGCCACGTCAATGGCCGCCGCGACCACTTCCGCGTCCGCCAGCGGGCCCGGCTCGCCGATCACGTCCACGTTCAACTGGAAATGCTCCCGGAGCCGCCCGCGCTGCTGCCGCTCGTAGCGGAACAGCTGCGGGATGGAAAACCAGCGTATCGGCTTTTTCAACGCGCTGGCCCGCGCAGCCACCATGCGCGCCAATGTCGGCGTCATCTCCGGCCGCAGCGCCACCTCCCGGTCCCCACGGTCCTGGAAGTGGTACAGCTGGCCCACGATCTCCGGGCCGCTTTTTTGGGTGTACAGCTCCAGCGGCTCCAGGGGCGGCCCGTCGTACTCCTCGCAACCGTAGCGGGTCGCGACGGTGCGCCAAACGGTAAAGATGTGGTTACGGAGCGCGGTGTCGTCGGGGTAGAAGTCGCGGAACCCCGGCAACGCTCTGGCTGGCATGCACCAAATTAGCCGAGCGGCGTGAAGCCCGGCAAGCGGGCCAGCGCGTCACCCACGGTATGGAAAGAGCCCGTCACGAGGATGGTGCCGGCGCCCTCCCTCACGTCCCGAAGCGCGCGATCAAAGTCCGGTTCAATCACGGGCGGGCGGGCGGTCAGCCAGCCGGGCGGTCCCGGAACGTCGGGGCCGCCTGACCGCCCGACCGCCCGGCCGACCTCCCCGAGGTCCCAGCGCCGCTCCGGCGGCGCCGTGGGGGGGGTGGTGAGCCAGATTCGGTCCACCACCTGGCTCAACCCGGCCAGCATGTCGCGCCAGGCCTTGTCGGTGAGAATGCCGACCAGGGCGTGCAGCGGTCGATCCGGTTGGGCGTTGCGGAGCGCTCCCAAGAGGACCTGGATGCCGGCCAGGTTGTGCGCCACATCGAAGATCCACCGCCCCCGCCGGTCAAACCTCCCTGCCAGCCGTGCCCTCGCAAACCCCGCCGCTACCGCGGCGGGAGCGGGTCGCCAGGCCTCAGGAAGCGCGTCCAACAGCGCCGCCGCCACGGCGGCGTTGCGCCTCTGGTGGGGACCCTGGAGCGCCAGCGGGCCGGCGTATTCCATGCCCGGTGGGACCGTTACGATCGGCTGAGCCCCCCGCTCCGCGGCTTCGTACGCCAGGAGCGCCGAGATCTCCGGGTCCGCCTCCCCGATCACGAACGGCGCCCCGCGCTTGGCGATCCCCGCTTTCTCCCGGCCAATCGCGGCGAGGGTATCCCCCAGATACTCCGTGTGCTCCACGGCAATGTTGGTGACCGCGCACCCCAGCGGCTGGACCACGTTAGTGCTGTCCAGCCGGCCGCCCAGACCAACCTCGACCACCGCCACGTCCACGCCCCGAGAGGCGAAGTCGGCCAGCGCGATCGCCGTCAGCGCCTCGAAGAAGCTCGCCCCGCTCCGCTCGATGGCCGGGCGAAGCCGCTCGGTCCAGCGGGCAAACGCTTCTTGCGAGACGGGCCGATCGTCCACCACGATCCGCTCGCGCACGTCTACCAGGTGCGGCGACGTGTACAGCCCCGCCGACGCTCCCGCCTCGCGGAGGGCGGCATACGTCAGCGCCGACACCGAGCCTTTGCCGTTGGTGCCGCCGATGTGGATGATCGGGTATTCGCGCTCGGGATGCCCCAGCTCAGCCAGCAGGACGCGCGTGGGTTCCAGCGACCACGGCCTGCCTGCGAAGGTTCGTGGGAAGAGGAAGCGGCACGCCTCCTCGAAGCCGCGCGTCAGTCCGCGACCTCCACCGGCGAGAGGCGCATCATCATCCGCAGCAGTGACGCGGTCGTGTCGGCCAAGTTGCCCCGCGGGACCACGGCATCCACCATGCCGTGCTCCAAAAGGAACTCCGCCGTCTGAAAACCCTCCGGCAGGTCCTGCCCGATGGTCTGCTTGATCACCCGTGGGCCCGCGAACCCCACCACCGCGCCGGGCTCGGCCAGGATCACGTCCCCCTGCAGGGCGTACGACGCGGAGACGCCTCCCGTCGTCGGGTTGGTGACGATCGAGATGTACGGCAACCCGGCCTCGCGCATCGCCGCCAACACCACGGAAGTCTTGGCCATTTGCATGAGGCTCAGGACGCCCTCCTGCATGCGCGCGCCGCCGGACGCGGACACGATCACCAGCGGGGATTTGTGCTCCAGCGCGCGCTCCGCGAGCCGCGCGATCTTCTCCCCCACCACCGAGGCCATGGATCCGCCCATGAAGGCGAATTCCATGGCCGCCACGTGCAGCGGCACGCTCGTCAGCGTCCCGTGTCCGGTGAGCACGGCCTCCTGGGGTCCGACCTCCCGGTACGCCCGCGCTACCCGCGCCGCGTATCCCTCGAATCCCAGCGGGTCCACCGAGCGCAGGTTGCCGAACAGCTCCACGAAACTTCCCGGGTCGGTCAGGATCTCCGCGTAGCGGCGCGCCGAGATCCGCCGGTGGAAGCCGCACTGGGGGCAGACCTGCAGCGCGCGCTCGAACTTCTCGCGCAGGTCCACGTGGCCGCACTCTTCGCACTTGTCCCACGCGTCCGGGGGAATCTCCAGACGCTCGCGCGACGACGTCCGCGGTTTGCGTTCTTTACGGAACCAGGCCATGGAAGGTCGCCGGAATCTCGCGTTCCCGGGGAGACGGCGCCAGGGCCCTGGGTTACGCTCCCGTGTACGACGAACGGGATTCGCGCGCCACCCGCAGGCACATCGCCACGGCCACGAACGAGATCAGCAGGAAGGAGCCGCCGTAGGAGAAAAAGGGGAGCGGAATGCCGGTGATGGGCATCAGGCCGACACTCATGCCCACATTCTCGACCACGTGGGTGAACAGCAGGCCGCAGATCCCAAAGACCAGCACCGATGAGAACGGATCCGTCGCCGTACGCGCAATCTGCATCAGCTGGGTCAGGACGGCCGCGAACAACGCCAGCGTCACCATGACCCCGACGAACCCCAGCTCCTCGGCCAGGACGGAGAAAATAAAATCCGTGTGTTGCGCCGGCAGAAACGCAAGCGCCTTCTGGGTGCCCTCCAGGAAGCCCTTCCCCAGCAGCCCACCCGACCCGATGGCCACCTTGGACTGGATGATGTTCCACCCGGTGGCGCGAGGGTCAATCTCGGGATTGAGGAACGACAGCAGCCGGTTTTGCTGGTACGGCGCCAGCCCGCGCCACAGCTGCAGCGCGATCGTCCCCATCAGGACGTTGCCCAACCAGACGACGACGCCCTCGATGACGTAGGGCCGCGCCCACAGCAGCAACAGCGTGATCGCCACGATCCAGAGACCCCAGGACCAGGTCGAGAACGCGAGCATCAGGCTGATCACCGGCGACGCCAGCAGTACCAGGAGCCGCAGCGGCGCGCCGACCCAAAACAGCACCACGAAGAAGATGCCGAGGAACACGATGGCGCTGCCGAGGTCGGGCTGGAGCCCCACCAGCAGGAACGGCACGCCCACGATCACGCCGGCCGGCAGCAGATCGACCAGGGCCTGCGGCGGCCGCCGCCGGCCGCCGAGGTGCCGGGCCAGCATCATGATCGTGGCCAGCTTCGCCAGCTCCGCGGGCTGACCGATGCGCATCCCCCCGATGGCGAGCCACGATTTCGTGCCCGCCGCCGTGCCCGCCCCGGTCCCAACCACCAGCGTCAACATCAGCAGCACCACGGCCAGGCCGTACACGAACGGCGTCGCCCACTCGAGCAGACGGGGCGACACCCGGTACACCGCCGCGCCCACCGCGGTGGCGAGCACGATCCATCCGAGCTGCTTTTGCCAGATATCGGAGATCTCCGTCGGAACGTCGGTCTGGCCGGCGGAATACAACGTGGCCAGGCCCAAAGCCACGAGGGCGCCGACCGTGAGGAGGATCCGGCTATCGAGGCGGCGGGGAGCCATCGCGGTTGACGAGCCCGATCGTGTCCGGCAGGATCGGCACCGGCTCCGGCGCCGAATCGTCCGGCAGCACCAGCCGGTAGTCCGCCGCCGTGATCAGCGGCGCAGTGGGTCCCAGGAGATGCCGCGCAATGATGCGGTTCACCATCGGCGCAATGAGCGAGCCGTGCCGGGCGAATTCCACCACCGCGCCCACCACTACCCGGGGATTGTCCGCGGGCGCGAACCCGATGTACCACCCGTGATCCGCACCGTGCGCGTTCTGCGCCGTCCCCGTCTTACCCCCGATGCGCAGCTCGGCCACCCTGGCCCCGGCCGCCGTGCCGGCTTCCACCACCTCCAGCAGCGCCTGTCGGAGACCCACCAGCTGCGCCGCTGAGAGCCCCAGCGAGCGGTCGGGCCTGGGGCCCGCCATGACCAGATGGGGCTCCGGCGCGCGGCCGTCCGGGTTGGCCAGCATCGCGTAGAACGCCACCATGTTGGCCAGCGTTTGCGAGTTCTCGCCCTGCCCGATGGCCAGGTTCAGGGTGACCGCGTTGGTCCAGCCCCGTGGCCCGTAGCGCTGGTTGTAGTACTCCGTGGACGCCGGGAACAGGGGTCGGATCTCGTTCGGCAGATCGATGCCCGAGCGGTCGCGAAGGCCCAAGCGCCCCGCGTCGCTCAACAGGTTGGTGAGCTGGAGCTTCAAGCCGAGCTGGTAGAAATAGACGTCGCAGGAATACTGGATGGCTTCCGCCAGCGTGAGGTCCCCGTGGCCCTCGAGCTTCCAGCAGCGGAAATACCGGTTGTAATACTGCAGCCCGCCGCGGCACGGGATCTGCATTCGCGACCGCAGGTCCACCAGCCCGCGACTCATCGCCATCGACACCAGCACCAGCTTCCACGGTGAAGCGGGCGGATAGCGGGCCTGGATGGCGCGATTGAGCAGCGGGAAATCCGCCGCCTGCGACAACCGGCTCCACACTTCCGGATCCACCCCGCCGATGAACGCGTTGGGGTCGTAGCCGGGCGCCGAATACAACGCCAGAACTTCCCCGGTGGCAGGATCCATCACCATCACGGCGCCCCGCATCTTCTCCGGAAAGCTGGCGGCCACGTAACGCTGCAGCTCGATATCGATGGTGGTGCGGATGGACTCCCCCAGCTCCGGCGACATGCTCTGCCCCATCTCGGCTTCCCGCACGCTCCGGCCTAAGGCATCCACCTCGACGAATCGTTCGCCGTCCTTGCCGCGGAGCCGGTCGTCGTACTCCCGCTCCAACCCATCGCGCCCCACCAGCAGACCCGGCCGCGCGCCACTGGTGGTGCCCGCGGCCAACTCCTCCTCCGTCATCTCCGCCACATACCCCACCACGTGCGCGGCGATGCCCCCGAACGGATAGCGCCGCCGGGGCTCCGCCTGGATCACGAGACCGGGAATGGTCACCCGCCGTTCCTCCAGCGCCGACACCAGGTCGAACGACGCATCCCTCCGCAGCATGGCCGGCCGGTACGGCGTCTTGCGAAAGGCGCGCTCGGCATCTTCCGCGTCTCGAGGGGACAGGCGCATGAGCGGCGCGACCCGCCGGATGGTGGCGCGCAGCGAGTCCACGGACGGCGCCAACAACCCGATGGAGTACCCGGGCTCATTCTCGGCGAGCACCACCCCGTTACGGTCCGTGATCAGGCCCCGGGGGGCCGGCACCGGGACGGACCGCATGCGGTTCAATTCCGACCGCACGCGGTACCGGCTGGACGAAAGGACCTGGACCCGGAAGAACGCGACCATGAGCACCACGCCCACCGCCCAGAGCAGCCATTGGGCCACTCGGGCCCGACGGGCCATCTCGTGGGGGTGGAACCAGTTCATTCAGCGATCCGGATGGCCAACCAGCGGCGGAAGATCACCAGCACGATCACCCCGACGAGCGCGGTGCTGGCGGCCTTGAGGGGCGACCATAGCAGCAGCTGCCAGACCATCGCCGTGCCCTCGACGTGACCGCCTCCGACCAGCACCAGCAGGTCGCGCACCCAGGTCCCGGCGACGAAGAAGCCGGCGTTGACGGCGAGGTTCTCGGCAAAGAAGATGGCCTTGCCCCATGCTGCCAGGTAACCTACCACCGTATGGGCCAGGGCGCCCGCGCCGAACGCCACGGGCGTGAGCGCATCGCTGATCAGGCCCACGATAAACCCCGCAATCGCGGCGGCGCCCGGTCGCGCGCGGATGGCGTACACCAGCAGGGCCAGCAGCAAGAAGTCGGGCGCGGGCCGCGGCTCCCCCAGCCACGGGCGCAGCGTGAAGTGCAGTACGACGAGCAACAGCAGGACGCCGGGCAGCCGGTAGACGCCGTTCCTCCCGTTCATGGCTCGGGCGGAACGAACGACTCGGTGAGGTCGGCCCGGGTGTCCAGCAGCACGATGGCGTGGGAAATGGACGCGGGATGCACCGCGGGCAGCACCAGGTACGTGCGCGCCCAGCCCGCCAGCTCCTCGCGCACCGAGAGAATGGTGCCGATGGGAATCCCACGGGGGTAAATGCCGCCTTCTCCCGTCGCCAACCCCGAGGTGTACACCCGGGTCCCCACTATCAACTCTTCCCGGTACGGCACGCCCCGGAGCTCGAGCAGCGGGCCGCCGGGATCGCTGCCCCCATAGGGCGCCGCGATGCCGAAGACGGCGCCGTCGGCCGTCATCGCGCTGGCGCGGAAGTCCGGGTGCGCCCAGGCGACCACGACGGAAGTATTGCTCCCCACGCTCCGCACCACCCCCACCAGCCCCCCGGGGGCAACCACCGGCGACAGCACCCGCACGCCTTGCCGGCGGCCCGCCGAGAGCAGCAGCGTGAAGCCGTCGGTGGGCAACGATTGGTGCAGGACTTCAGCCGACACGTGCCTCGCCGGCAAGCGTTGCCGCAACCCCAACAGCGCCCGCAGCTGCGCGTTCTCCTCCCGCAACGCGTCCGCCATGGTCGCAACCACCGCCGCCGAGTCGCGCTCCGCCACCACGCGCGCGAACCGTTCACGGGTGGTCCGGACCGATTCGGCCCAGCCCTGGAGCGCCAGCAGGGGCCGCAGCAGGGTGTTTTGCAGCTGCACCGAGACCCGGTCATGCCACGTGGCCGGCGTCATGCGAATGGCGATGGACAACAGGAGACAGGCGAAGAACGCCAGCGTGTCCCGCCGCGACGCGTACCGTTCGGACGCGAAGGTCACGGTGGGATCGCTAGGTCGTCAGGACCGAGCGGTATTTCTCCGGGTCGTCCAGGATGCGCCCAACACCCCGCACGACGCACGTGAGCGGGTCTTCGTCCACCCGAATCGGCAGCGAGGTCTCCTGGGACAGCAGCACGTCCAGGCCCCGGATCAGCGCCCCTCCGCCGGCCATGACGATGCCCCGGTCCACGATGTCGCTGGCCAGCTCGGGCGGAGTGATCTCGAGCGCGCGCCGCACCGCATCCACGATCTGCTGGATGGGTTCCTGGGCGGCTTCGCGGATCTCGCTGGAATGCACCCGCACCACCTTGGGAATGCCGGAGACCAGGTCGCGACCCTTGGCCTCCATTTCCTTCTCCTCGCCGACCGGCGCGGCCGACCCGATGGCGATCTTGATCGCCTCCGCGGTCGGCTCCCCGA
>Ga0214473_10009171_pt1 | contig 11704 bp, 9 predicted proteins | sample RVTome_7_FD_203509 | JGI IMG/M metagenome (GOLD analysis project Ga0214473, IMG submission 203509) | Soil microbial communities from uranium-contaminated site in the Upper Colorado River Basin, Wyoming, United States - RVT98D197 | ecosystem: Environmental > Terrestrial > Soil > Contaminated >...
TGCGCGGTGGCGGCGGCGATGCACGACCCGAGGTTTTCTCCGGTATCCCCGGAGGAACTCAGCGAACTGGAGATTGAGATTTCGGTTTTGTCGCGGTCGGAACGGATCGAACCGTCGCGGATCGAGGTGGGGCGTCACGGACTGCTGGTGATGCGCGGCCGGCTGCGCGGCGTGCTGCTGCCGCAGGTCCCGCTGCAATACAATTGGACTGCCGAACGGTTCCTGGAAGAGACCTGCCGAAAGGCGGGGCTCGACAAGGAGGCGTGGAAAGATCCGGCGACGAGCGTCGAGGCGTTTACCAGCGAAGTTTTCTCCGAGACGGAGTTTGCAGTCCAGCCACGGCTGCAGGTGGGGTAGCACCGCTTCGACCAATCCACGCTGGAGTTTGAAGCTCCGGAACGAGAGGGGCGCAGCCAGCGGCGCCCCTACCGAGCGAATTACATCCCAGATGGAAAAGCCCCGGGGCGGAAACCCCGGGGCTTCGAATTTTGGAGAGTGAAGGGCGCTATTTGATTTCGACGTAGTCGCCCAAATAGATTTCGCGCAACGTTTTCGTGATCAGGACGGTCGCGGAGTTTTCCGAGGTGCGGAGGACGACGCCTTCGCCCAGGATTTCGCGCGGCAGGTCTTTCCAGGTGTAGCGCATCGGTGTGCTGCCGAATCCGTAGATCATGTAGGCCGTGCCGTAAGGCTTGTAGGCCATGTCGTGGCGAGTGCCGGGGTGACGGAAGATGCGCACGGTGTCGCCTTCCTTCACGTTCTGCGCCGAGCCCAGGTTGAGATAGAAGATGTCGAAGGTGCCGAGCAACTGATGCCAGTACTGGGCCACCACGACCATCCCCGTGGACTTGCCGCTGGACGGGGCGAACTTGTCCACCGGACCCGGCTGGATGGCGGGCATCGCGCGCTGGGCGAACGGGCGCACGTAATCGCCACGCTGCATCATGTCGCAGGTGAAGATAACTTCAGCGGTGGAAGTGTTCGACTCCACGTGGACCACCTTCAACCTGCCGACGTCCTTCCACAGCGTGCCCATCGCCTGCTTCAGCTTCCACTGCCAGGTGAACCAGCTCACGCTGCCCGAATCCTTCTCCGGGCGTGAAACTAGAAACTCATCGCCGACCTTCACGCCGCCCGACGAGCCGCGGTTCAGGAACACCAGGTCGCCCTGGCTGAATGTGGTCTTGGCCTCCGACTCGTGGCCGGAGATGAGATAGAGATCGCGGGGCATCGCCTCTCCGGAGTAGACGCCGGAGCAGTACACGTCGGCATAGCTGACGGTCGCCTGCCGCGCTTGCGCCGCGGCCAGCCCGGCCCCCAAGAACAGCAGCAAGCCCAAAGTCCCGATTTTTGCACGCATAAGCAAAACTCCTTCGACACAAAGACAGCAGCCCCGCGGCCCAGTTCGTCAGGTGCGCGCGCGGCGGGTGAACCCTGCCGGGGACGCTAACAGAAGCTCCCCGGCAGGTCAAGCACGCAACGTGCGGGCCTTTACACATTGTATACCGCGTGATAGAAGCGCGGGCATTCCAGGGAGGGATAGGAGGAAGAGGAAAGAGGGGAGGCCGACGAGGTGGAGAAAGTGAAGGAAGTGAAGGAGGCGCGGAGGCCAACCCGGAGGGCTGAGGGATGAAACCGTTGTTCCAGGAGCGGATCTGTGGAGTGGTGGCGGCGGCGACGGCGCGCGAGATGCTGGCGCAGCTCGGTCTTGCGCTGAAACGGACGCGGACAATCGAGCTGCGGCTCGATTGGCTGCGGCACGAAGGCGAACTCGTGCTCTTTCTCGGCTGGCTGGGAAAGCATCGTCCCCGCGCGACCCTGATCGCCACCTGCCGGCGCCGCGAGGCCGGGGGAAAATTCCGGGGCGACCTCGCAACGCAGCTCGCCATTCTCCGGCTGGCCGTGGCCTGCGGCTGCACACGGGTTGACATCGAGGTGGAATCAGCCGAAAGGTTTCCGGGCGGCACGCTCCAGCGCCTGCTCGGAGACGCGGGGACACTGATTTCGTTCCACGACTTCAACCGCACGCCGTCGAGCGCGCGGCTGCGTGCGCTGGCCCGCCGGCTCGGGCAATGCGAAGGCGATGCGATCAAGATCGCAACGCAGTGCCCTTCGCTGCGGGATGCTGTGCGCGTGCTGGCGACGTGCCGGGGCCGGCGCAACGTTGTCGCCGTGCCGATGGGAGAAGCGGCGCAGCCGGCGCGGGTGCTCGCGCTCGCCCACGGCAGCGCGCTGGCCTACGCCGCCGCCGGCGAGAAGACCGCGCCGGGGCAGCTCACGCTTGAAGAGATGAAGCGACTTTACCACGCCGACACGTTGGACCGGCGCACGCGCATCTACGGCGTCATCGGCGACCCGGTTGCGCACTCGCTTTCGCCGGTGATGCACAACACCGGGTTTCAGGCGCGAGGAATGAACGCGGTCTATCTTCCGTTTTTGGTGCGTGGCCTGGGCGATTTTCTGGAGGCCATCGAGCCGCTGGGGATCGCCGGGTTCAGCGTCACGCTGCCGCACAAGGAGCGCATCCTGCGTCACCTGGACGGCTGCGACCCGCTTGCCGCAGCCATCGGCGCGGTAAATACGGTGGTGGTGCGCGGGCGGGGCAAGCTCTACGGCTACAATACCGATTACGTCGGTGTGCTGCGGGTGATTGAGCGGCGCCTGCCTCTGCGCGGCAGCCGCGTGCTGCTGGTTGGCGCCGGCGGAGCGGCGCGCGCGGTGGCGTTCGCGCTGGCGCAGGGCGGCGCGGTGGTGTGCGTCTGCTCGCGGCGCGCGGCGCGGGCGAAGGCGCTGGCGCGCTCTGTCCGCGGAGAATTGGTTGAGCGCCGGCGGCTGGCGCGGGAGTTTTTCGACGCGATTGTGAATTGCACACCGGTGGGGATGCATCCGCGGGTGAAGGACTCGCCCCTCGCCGCGCGCGAGTTGAACGCGCGCATCGTCTTCGACTTGATTTACCGGCCGCGCCAGACGCGCCTGCTGCAACTGGCTGAGCAACGTGGCATCGAAACGATTTCGGGCGTGGAGATGTTTCTCGCGCAGGGCGCCGCGCAGTGGGAGATCTGGAACGGGATGCGCGCGCCGGAGAAAGTGATGCGGAAAGCGGTAATGAAAGCGCTCCGAGACGAAGACGTAAGGAAGTGAGGATGTAAGGAGGTAAGGAAGCGGTCTGCTGTGGACTGTCGGCTGTTAACCGTCAACTTCTTCCAATGATCGAGCCTGACTACAAAACGTTTTGCCGGCTGGCGCGGCGCGGCAACCTTGTGCCGGTGTACGACACGCTGACGGCCGACCTGCTTACGCCGGTTGCGGCCTACCTGCGCGTGGCGCGCGAGTCGCGCTATTCGTTCCTGCTCGAAAGCGTGGAGGGCGGCGAAAAACTGGCGCGGTATACGTTCCTCGGCGCGGACCCATTGGAAGTTTTCCGCTACGCAGGAGGCAAGTGCGTGATTGAAGGGCCGGCGCGGATCGAGTGGGAGAATGCGAACCCGGTCGAGCTGCTGCGGCACCGCATCGCGCGCTACCGGCCGGTGCCGGAGCCGGGACTGCCGCCGCTGGTGGCCGGGGCGATCGGCTACTTCGGCTACGACATGGTGCGGCTGGTCGAACGCATTCCCGCGCGCGGGAGCGACGACCTGGGGCTTGACGACGCGGTGCTGATGTTTTACCTCGGGCTGCTGGCCTTCGACCACGTGCAGCACAAGCTGTGGATTGTGCGCAATGTGTTCACGGAGGGCCCGGGCAGCTTGCGCGCGAAATACGACGCGGCGGTCCGCGAGATTCAGAGGACGCGGCGGCTGCTCGAACAGCCGCTGCCGCCTGCAAAGCCGCGCGTCCGCCGCGGCGGATTGCGCGTCCGCTCGAATTTCCGCAGGCCGGCGTATTTGGCGGCGGTGCGCAAAGCGAAGAGGTACATCCGCGCGGGCGACATTTTTCAGGTCGTGCTCAGCCAGAGGTTTTCCGCGCCGCTCGGCGTGGATGCGTTCGAGGTGTACCGCGCGCTGCGGGTGGTGAATCCGTCACCGTATATGTATTTCCTGCAACTCGGCGATGTGGGCGTGGTAGGGAGTTCGCCGGAGATGCTGGTGAAGGTGCAGGGGCGCGAGGCGTCGTACCGCCCGATCGCGGGCACGCGGCGGCGCGGGCGGGATGAGAAAGAAGACCGGCGGCTCGAAGCCGAGCTCCGCGCCGACCCTAAAGAGCGCGCCGAGCACATCATGCTGGTGGACCTGGGGCGCAACGATTTGGGACGCGTGTGCGAATACGGCTCGGTGCGCGTCGAGGAGCTGATGTTCGTCGAGCGCTATTCGCACGTGATGCACCTGGTATCAAGCCTGCACGGACGGCTGCGCGCGGATGTGGACTGCTTCGACGCGCTGATGGCGTGCTTCCCGGCAGGCACCGTCAGCGGCGCGCCGAAAGTGCGCGCGATGGAGATTATTGACGAGATGGAGCCGACACGGCGCGGCATTTACGCGGGCGCGATTCTCTATCTCGATTTTTCAGGGAATATGGATTCGTGCATTGCGATCCGCACACTCGTCGCGAAGGGTGGAAAAGCTCACGTGCAGGCGGGCGGAGGTATCGTCGCGGATTCGAAGCCTGAGGGCGAGTATCAAGAGACAGTGAACAAGGCAGGGGCGCTGATGGCGGCGTTGGAGGAAGCAGGGAAGAAGAGGAGGTAAAGGAGGTAGAGGAGGCAGAGGAGGTAGAGGAAGCAAAGGAAGTGCAGGAAGTGAAGGAGGTGCAGGAAGTGGAGGAGATGCGGAAGGCTGAGAGCTGTTCTCTGAATGCTGATAACTGAAAACTGTAAACTGTGAACTCGGAATGATTCTGCTGCTCGACAACTACGATTCGTTCACCTACAACCTGGCGCAGTATCTGGGCCAGTTGGGGGAAGAACTCGCCGTGCGGCGGAACGACCAGATTACGTGCGACGAAATTGCTGAGCTGGCGCCGGAGCGCATTGTGATTTCTCCCGGGCCGGGGATTCCGCAACGCGCGGGGATTACGGTCGCGCTGATTCAACGGTTCGCGGGCGAGATTCCGATACTCGGAGTGTGCTTGGGGCACCAGGCCATCGGGCAGGCGTTTGGTGGGCGCGTCGTCCGCGCGCCGGAACTGATGCACGGCAAGACGAGCGAGATCCGTCACGACAGCAAAACCATCTTCCGCGGCTTGCCACAGCCGTTCACCGCCACGCGCTACCATTCGCTCATCGTCGAGCGCAAATCACTGCCGCGCGAATTGGAAATCTCCGCTGAAACCATAGACGGCACGATTATGGGCCTGCGTCACCGCAAACTCCGCGTTGAAGGCGTGCAATTTCATCCGGAGTCGGTGCTGACCGACGCGGGGATGAAACTGCTGGAGAATTTCCTAGCGTTGAAATAGTCGCAAGTCGGGGCGCAGCAAGCAGCGCCCCTACAAAACCGGCAGGAGCCGGCGCTACCAGCGAAGTTCGGCGAGCAAAATTCCAAAAATCTCGATGGCCCGCCAGAAGGTGCCGAGGCGGAGATTTTCGTTGGGGCTGTGCTGATTGTTGTCGTGGTTGACGGTGGGGACGTGGATGACGGGCAGGCCGAGGCGCTCGAAGATATACATCGGGGCGCTGCCGCCGCTGGTGGGGAGCTTCACGACCGGCTCGCCGAGGCCCGCCTCGACGATGCGGACGGTGGCCAGCGCAGCGGGATGATCCATGGGGACGCGCGCAGCGGGATAGCCGTCGTTCATCACCACTTTGGCGATGCGAGGATATTTTGCGCGCTCTTCGGCCGTGGGGTCGCGGTCCACGACGTAGTAGCCCTGTTTGCGAATGTGCGCGACGACGCGTTCGAACTGCCGCCGCGGGTCAATGTTTTTCACCAGGCGCAAATCAATCGAAGCGACGGCTTTGTCGGGAATGATGGTGCGCGACTGCGCGCCGACACGGCCGCTTTCGATTCCGCGCACATTGAGCGAAGGCAGCGTAATCATTTCGGGCAGACGCTTGCCACCGCCTTCAGGATCGGTGATCCCTTGTTCGCGCAGCAGGTCGGGCTCGTTCGCGGGCATTTCGGCGATGGCGCTGCGCTCGATGTCGTTCAACGGGACGACGTCGTCGTAGAAGCCCTCCACAAGCACGCGCCCGCCGGCGTCTTTCATCGTGGCCAGGAGTTGCGCGAGGCGCATCGCGGGATTCGGCGTCCAGTTGCCGTAGTGGCCGCTGTGCAGCGACCGGTACGGCCCGAAGACGGTGATCTCCATATCCACCATTCCGCGGTTGCCGAAGACGATCTGCGGGCGGCCAGTCTGATGCACGGGGCCGTCGGCGGAAATCAAAACGTCTCCGGCGAGAAGCGCGCGATGCTGGTTCAACACCTTTTCGAGGTTGGGCGAGCCGTCCTCTTCTTCGGGGTCGAGCACGAGCTTGATGTTGCCCGCGAGCGGAATACTGTTCGCGTGCAGGGCATCGAGCGCAGTGAGGATGGCGACGATGGGCGATTTGTCGTCGGAAGCGGAGCGCGCGAAGATGCGCCAGTCGTCCTGATAAGGAGTCGCCGGCGCGGGGAACGGGATTAACGTGCCGCCTTTGTGGATGGCGTTGGTGCGCAGCGCGGGTTCCCAGGGCTGCGTGCCGGTCCACTCGGTTGGGTCCACCGGCTGGCCGTCGTAGTGCGCATAGAAAAGGATCGTGCGTTTGGCGCCGGGCGTCGAGAGTTCGGCGTAGACCACGGGGCCGCGGTTCGGCATCGGCAGTAATTGCACGCGGAAGCCGCGGCGCTCGAGCATCTGCTGAAGCCGCGCAGCGTTGCGCTGGATATTGGGCAGGTCGGCAGCGACGTTGGGGATGACGAGCAGCTCGACAAGTTCGCTGACGATGCGATGCTCGTTGGCGAGACGAAACTCCCGCACCTGCTCGACAACGCGGCGCGGATTTGCTACTGTTTGCCCATGCGCATCAATTGACCACGCCCCCAGCGCCAGCGCGATCAGGCATCCCAAGGTTGCCACGCGTTTCACGGCGTCCTCCTTGCGTCTAAAAGCATCCGGAGTAAGAAACACAAGGGAGTCATTATAGTCCCGGATTGCCGGAGCCCGGCCCGAAACTCGAAATTCAAAATACGGAAATCGAAGAGCGAAAAACGATGAGCGAATACGCGATCGAAGTTGAAAACCTGGTGAAAGAGTTTCATCCGCGCGGCGGGCCAGCGGTGCGCGCGGTGGACGGGCTGAGCTTCGCCGTGAAGCGTGGGCAGATCTTTGGCCTGCTGGGACCGAACGGGGCGGGGAAAACGACGACGCTCAAGGTGCTGACCACGCTTCTTCAGCCAAGCGCGGGCACGGCGCGCGTGCTGGGACACGATGTGACCTCGGAGCCGCTCGAGGTGCGCCGCCGCATCTCGGTGGTGATCCAGGAAACTGCGGTGGAGCAGTGGCTGAGCGCGCGCGACAATCTGCTCACTTATGCCCGCTTCCACGGCGTGCCTCGGGGGGAGGAGCGGCGGCGCTGCGAGGAAGTGCTCGAACGATTCAACCTGACCGGAGATGCCGACCGCAAAGTGATGGACCTGAGCGGTGGCTACCGGCGTCGCGTGCAGGTGGCGAAGATCTTTCTGGTGGAAACGCCGGTGGTTTTCATGGACGAGTTTTCGACGGGGATGGACCCGATCCTGAAGCGCGCGGTGATCGGCTACCTGCGCGACGAGGTGCGCCGCGGGCGCACGATCGTGCTGACTACGCAGGTGCTGAGCGAAGCCGAAGAACTCTGCGACGACATCCTGATTATGAACAAGGGCCGTCAGGTGGCACGCGGCGACCTGCACGCGCTGAAGCTGCTTTCGGAGGGCCTCTACGAAGTGGCGATGACGTTTGACCGGCTGCCCGAGGGCATCGAGGCAGAATTGGAAAAGCTTGCGCCATTGCGGCTGCACGTGAACCAGAACACGGTCGAAGTGTCGCTGAAGGCGTCGGGAGCGCGCGTGCTCGAGCTGGTGAGCGACTTGGCGCGGCGCGGGCGCGTCCTGCGCGTGGAAGTGAGCGGGGCCAGCCTCGAAGATATTTTCATCGAGCTGATGAAAAAAGATTGAGGAACGGGTTTGATGTAGCGGCGCGCTTCAGCGCGGCAAACTGGCTCAGATGCCCAGCTGAAGCTGGCCGCTACAAGTGCAGGCAACGCGGGAAGCGGGAGGAGCCTTCACATGTCGGCGATTGCGGCGGGATTTTATCGAGAATGGAAGATTCGGGTCACGAACCTGACGTACATCTTCTATGACCTGTTCTACCCGCTGGGCTATTTGCTGGTGTTCGGCGTGGGCGTGAACGCGGCGCTGGGCTCGCCGTTTTCGACGGGCGGGGTGGACTACAACGCGTTTTTCCTGGCGGGCGTGCTGGGGATGGCGAGCTTCGGGATCGCGTCGAACACGGCGTGGGGAATTTTTACCGACCGCGATAACGGCATCTTCTTTGAGATGCTGACCTACCCGCTCAGCCGCGCGCAGTTCCTGGCCGCAAAGGTGCTGTTCAACGTCGGGGTCGCCGTGCTGCAGGCGCTGATCACCGTGGTGCTGGCGTGGCGGCTGCTCGGCGTGAAAATACGGTTCGACCTGCTTCCGGTGTTGCTTGCCGGCGTGGTGGCCGGCACGGCGGGCTGGTTTTTCTTCTACGCGATTTTCGCGCTGCGCATCCGGCGGAACGACATCTTCAACACGGTCACGTCGATTTTCTATTTCGTGTTCCTCTTCGCGAGCTCGATGTTCTATCCCATCGAGCCGCTGCCCGCGTGGTTCCGCTCGATGGCGCTGGCCAATCCGGTCACCTGGCACGTGGACGTGCTGCGCTACAGCACGATTGGGATGGGCGATCCGAAGCAGATTGCACTGGAGGGCGCGGCGTTTGTTGTGTTCGCACTCATTTCGTTTGCGATGGCGGTGAAGACTTTAGAGCGAGAGTGAGAGATTACGGCCGCTAAAGGCGCTTGGCGAGGGAGGCCAGGGCGGGGAAGGTGTTGATAAGGGCGTGGAGGATGACGCAGGCGAACAGGTTCGAGCGGCTGCGGACGAAGAGCGCGCCGAGGATCAGCCCCATCGGCACCGCCTGCCCGAACGCGGAGGCGAACGCCTCGCCCCAGTTGCCGTGCGATGGCCAGCGCGGATGCAGATACGCGTAAGGGAGATGGTAAAAACCGAACAGAACTGAAGTCATCGCCACCGCCAGCCAGTTCGACCTGCACAGCACCGCCAACCGGGTCTGCAAGATCCCGCGGAAGAAAAACTCCTCGGTGAACGCCGCGGTAACGCACATCAGGCCGAAGCTGAGTGGGAGCAAATAGAGCGCCCGCGGGGAAAGCAAGAGCTCGGCGATGGCGCGTCCCTGGCGCGAAAGGCTCAACTGGAGCGCGCTGAGCAACAAGCCGATGAGGATGGCCCAGCCTACGCCGCGCGTCAGGGTGTCGCGCGCGATTCCCACCGAAGCCAGCAGTTCAGCGAGGCGCGCTGGGCGCCGCACAAGCCACAGCAGACCGAGCGGCAACAGCACCAACCCCACCCAGTGAAGAATTTCGCCTTCCCGATAAAGAAAAAGGTACGCGAAGTATGCGAAGAAATAAGAAAGGACGAACAGTGTTTCACGGCGTTGCGTGTCGGGAGTCATCTTGCCGGGGGTGCAGCGCTCTCAGTGTTCGCGTGGTTCTGCGCGGCTGAATTCGACCAAGGCTTCGAGTTTGGCGCGGGCGGCGCCGGAATCAATGGACTGCGCGGCAAGATGGACGCCTTCGTGCCAGTCGGAAGCGCGGCCCGCAGCCACCAGTGCGGCAGCAGCATTGGCCTGGACGATTTCACGGTGAGGGCCAAGCTCTCCTTTGAGAACGCGACGCACGATGCGCGCGTTGGTGGCGGCGTCGCCGCCGGCGATGGCTTCGAGCGGCGCGCGGCGCAGGCCGAAATCTTCGGGCACTACCGTGTAGCTACGCACAACGCCATCGCGGAGTTCCGCGACGTGCGTTTCGCCGCTCAGGGAGATTTCGTCCAGACCGTCAGCGCCGTGGACGACGAAGGCGCGAACCGTGCCGAGTTCGCCGAGCGCACGCGCCATCAGCTCCGCGTAGCTCGCGTCGTAAACGCCGAGCACCTGCGCGGAAGCGCCCGCCGGGTTGGTGAGCGGGCCAAGCAAGTTGAAGATGGTGCGCACGCGAAGATCCTGGCGGGCGCGCATCGCATATTTCATCGCGGCGTGCAGGCGCGGGGCAAAAAGAAAGCCGATGCCGACTTTTTCGATGGCGGCGCCGACGGCCTCGGGCTCGAGGGCGAGATTCACGCCCAGCGCTTCGAGCACGTCGGCGGAGCCGCACTGCGAGCTGATCGAGCGGTTGCCGTGTTTGGCCACGCGCACGCCGGCGCCGGCGACGACGAAGGCCGCGGTGGTCGAGACGTTGAAGGTGCCGCGCGCGTCGCCGCCGGTGCCGCAGGTGTCCACGAGAGTTTCTTTGGGGCTGCGGCCGGCCGGGAAAATCGGCGTAGCGTGGCGGCGCATCGCGGCGGCGAAACCCACGATCTCGTCGAGTGTTTCGCCCTTGATGCGCAACGCAGTGAGCAGCGCGGCGATCTGCGCGTCGGTGGCCTGCCCGGAGAGGATCTCTTCCATCGCCGCTTCGGAGGTGGCGCGGTCGAGGTCTTCATCGCGGACGGCGCGTTCGATGGCTTCGAGAATCATCAGGAGACTCGCAGCATTCTGGGCGAGCGCGGGATTCACTTGCCCGGTTCCGACAATCAGAGTTAAACTGCGACGTTTCGATCCCGCGGAGCGGGACAAATTTTAGCACTCTTTCCGGTGCGCCCGCCGCCGAGTGAAGCCATCCACATGATTTCAGTCACAGTGGTTGCACGGCGGCGCGGCTCGCCACAGGACGTCCTATGAAAATCCACGAATACCAGGGTAAGGCTATCCTCGCGCGTTATGGCGTGCCCACGCCGCGCGGCGAGGTGGCGTTCACCAAGGAAGAAGCGCGCGCAGTCGCGCAACGACTGAGCGGGCCGGTGATTGTCGTCAAGGCGCAGATCCACGCAGGCGGGCGCGGAAAAGGCGGCGGCGTGAAGCTGGCGGGGTCGGTGGACGAAGCCGCCGAACTCGCCGGGCAGATGCTGGGGATGAAGCTGGTGACCGCGCAGACGGGCCCCGAAGGGCGCATCGTCAAGCGGCTGCTGATCGAAGAAGGGCTCGACATCAAAAAGGAACTCTACCTCGGCATCGTGATTGACCGCGCGGTGGCCGCGCCGGTGTTCATGGCCAGCGCCGCGGGCGGGATGGAGATCGAACAGGTGGCCCGCGAAAATCCGTCGGCGATTCTGAAGGAGACGATTCATCCCGCGGTGGGGATGCAACCCTATCAGGCGCGCAAGCTGGCGTTCGGGCTGGGACTCGCGCCGGAAGCGGCCGCGGCGGCGGTGCCTTTTATGCAGTCGCTCTACCGCGCGTTCGCCGAGATGGACGCGTCGCTGGTGGAGATCAACCCCTGCGTGGTGACCGGCGACGGCAGGCTGATCGCGCTTGACGCGAAGATCAACTTTGACGACAACGCGCTCTACCGTCACAAAGATGTCCGCGAGCTGCGCGACTTGGACGAAGAAGACCCGCTCGAAACCGAGGCATCGAAGTTCGGCCTGAACTACATCAAGCTCGACGGCAACGTCGGCTGCATGGTCAACGGCGCCGGGCTGGCGATGTCCACGAT
>Ga0214473_10009172_pt1 | contig 11702 bp, 10 predicted proteins | sample RVTome_7_FD_203509 | JGI IMG/M metagenome (GOLD analysis project Ga0214473, IMG submission 203509) | Soil microbial communities from uranium-contaminated site in the Upper Colorado River Basin, Wyoming, United States - RVT98D197 | ecosystem: Environmental > Terrestrial > Soil > Contaminated >...
CATAGTCCTGAAAGCCCGCCAGGTCATGGGCGGTATCCTCCCCGAAGGGGCTGGTCAAAGCGTAAGCGCCTCCGATATAGATAGTTTTCTGGGCTGGCTGAGAGAAAGCAGAAACTGTCAGGAGTGCCACCAACATCATCGGAATCAAGGAAATCGCAAAGAACCATCTGGTCTTAGACATTTTTCTCCTCCTTTCGAGATTAGGATATTCGTTTCTGGAACTCCAATATCAGGACGAAAAATAAATAAGGTGCCACTAATCCATTCCTCCCAATTGTATGAGTAATTTAAGGAGGCGACCGTTCGGTCCACATATTTTTTAACGTGAGAAAGGCCATAATTGAAAATATGCCTTGATCAGCTCCCATCGGTGAACCAGCCCCCGGGGTTCAAATATAACGAAAAGAATAATGACCAGTCCGCGTATGAAGAGTCCGAGTGCGGCGCCTGCAGGACCGCCGAAAGCCGGAAATGCTGCGGAAGCTGCCGGGCCTGCCAGGGTGACCACGTAATCCAGCAGCTTGAGGGCTATGACACCAAAGACAGCCCCCGAGGTGCTTCCCATGCCCCCGGCAATGAGCATGCCCAGATACCACACCGAGTCCAGGAAGGGGAACTGGGCAGGGAAAGCATAAGTCACGTAGTGAACCAGCAGTGATCCGGCAACGCCGGCAAAGACACAGCCGATAAAGAATGCGAGCAGCTTATAACCAAATACATTAATCCCCATCACCTCGGCCGCCAGGTCGTTATCTCTGATAGCGATAAAGGCTCTGCCTACCCTAGTCCTGACAAGGTTTTTAGCGACCAAGGTGGCCAGGATGGCGAATATCATAACCAAGTAGAAGTAGCTCTCTTTGGATTTCAATACGAGACCGGCAATCTTAGGTCTCGGGACAGATAACCCATTAGGCCCTCCGGTGATGCTGTATAGCTGAAGGATGACCCAGATAATTATAAATTGTGCGGCCACTGTTGCCATAATCAGGTAGAAACCTTTTATTTTTAGCGATGGTAGCCCGAAAATCAACCCCACCAATCCAGCGCTGAGGGCTGCGCAGGGCAGGGCTGCAAAGAAGGACCAGCCAAGCTTGGCGCAGAGAATGCCTGAGACATACCCCCCCACGGCCATAAAGGCGGCATGCCCCATGGAGATCTGACCGCAGTAACCGGTGAGGATATTGAGACCGTGAACGCTAATAACCGTGATGCCGATTACGATCGTTATGGTGAGCAGGGCATCACTGAGATAGAGTGGAGAGGTGAAAAGAAGAATAAGGAAGGCTGCCAGTATTCCCCACTGGGTCTTGGTTCGGAAGATAGCCATGTCCTGTGCATAGTTTTGTTGAAAGACCCCGCAGGGTAAATCCATTTACTTAAATCCTTTCTATCCGCTTCAGACCAAACAGGCCGTAGGGTTTAAAGATCAGGACAATGATCATTACAATAAACGGGAAGACGGTAGCCAATCCGCCGGCAGGCAGCAACGGGTCCAAATACCCGGCCGCTATATTCTCCAGCATACCCAGCATTATGCCGGCGACAACAGCACCCTCAATGGAGTCAATCCCCCCCAGGAGCACGACAGCGAACGCTTTCAAGCCGACATTTTCCATTTGTATCGTGACGCCGCCTTGGCCGCCCAAGAGAATGCCGCCGATGATGCCAACAACCCACGCAATGGCCCAGGAGATGGCATAAACCGTAGTGACTTTGATGCCGGCAACCTGCACGACCTGCTCATCCTCAGCCGTGGCTCTCATCGCCAGACCAATTCTGGTGTAACGAAAAAAAATCATGAGTATCGTTACGGCGACAATAGAGACCATGATGCCAATTAATATTTCCGGAGGCACGGATATTTCACCCACACGCAGGTTAATCGTTGGCAGCAATCCATGGTAAGTGAGATATTGACTCCCCCAGAAAAAGACCGCAAATGCATCCAATAGAGTGGCCAGACCCATCGTCACCATGATGATCGCCAGTACCGGTTTACCCACCATAGGTCGTATAATGAGGCGTTCTACTACCAAGCCCATTACAATAGCCACTGCTATCGCCAGGATCAGGCTGATCCAAACCGGCAAGTGGAGTGTTCCTAAAAGGGTATAGCCCAGGTAACCGCCGATCATTACAAACTGCCCCTGGGCCACATTAAAAGCCTTGGAGCATTTAAGAACGATGACAAATCCTAAAGCCACCAGGGCATAGACCATGCCCTGTGCAAAACCGGTTACCACTAACTGTAGCAAAAAAGCCATTAATCCTCTCCCCCGACAGACTTAATCCTGATCGTGGTCTCCATTTTTCTCGCTTCTCCATTTCGATTTCTAACCTCCACTTCTATCGGCGCCTCCGTCTTATTATGATTGATGGCAAGGATAAGCTCGCGGTAGCGATCCTTCAAAAATGCTCTTCTAAGCTTCCTTGTTCTGGTCAGCTCGCCTTCCTCCGGCTCAAATTCCTTGTGGAGATTGACATATTTCTTCACCCTGGCGTCTGCGGGTAAATCTTGATTGATTTTATCGATATCGCTCCTCACTAACTGATGAACCTCCGGCTTTTGGGAAAGCTCCGTGAAAGTGCGATAGGCAATCCCTTTTTGCCCGGCCCATCGGCCAACGCTCCCGTAGTCAATGACGATAATTGCTGATGCAGAGGCTCTATCCGCGCCGGCCAGAACCCAGGCGTCCTTGATATAAGGGCTGAACCTCAAACGGGTCTCAATAAGCTGAGGAGCCAGTTTATCGCCGCTGGCCAGATCAATAATGTCCTTTAGTCTATCTATAAAAACTACGTGTCCATCTCCCCTGATGAAACCGCTGTCTCCACTGTAAAACCACCCGTCTTTAAGCACCTCCGCAGTCTTCTCTGGAGCCCTGTAATAACCAACAAAAATACCAGGCTGCCGATAGATGAGTTCACCTTTATCAGTTATTTTTACCTCTGCTCCATTATGAACAGGGCCTACGGTCTCTAAACGGATATCCTCATTCCTGGCACCGGTTAGCGCACCCCCTTCTGTTGTCCCATACAGGCTTTTCAGGGGCAGATTTAGCGCATGGTAGAATCTGAAGGCTTCCGGGCTGAGCATGGCCCCGGTATTGCAGCAGATTCTGGCGTTTGACAGACCCAGGCTATCCCTGATGGGTCTAAATAGAGCTATATCAGCTAAGCCATAGAGTGTTCTCCATAGCAGGTTTGGCTTTTGCTTTCCGAATTTCAATCCGGCCATTTTGTAACCAATGGGCATTAAAAATCGAAAAGCCAATCTCTTTATCACATCGGCTTCCAGAATCCGTGCCTGAACCTCCCTTGCTTGATTCTCCCATAACCGAGCCCCATAAAATACCACGTTGGGTCCTATTTCTCTGGTATCCTGCTGCTGGGTGTCCGGTTTTTCAAAGAAGTTTAGGATGGCAGCTGAAAGGAGGTGGCAACCAATTGCAATCCATTGCTCGGTTATCCAGGCGGGCGGCAAGGAGGGAACGACGTTATCATTCTCATACCACGGGTCGAGACGCAGATAGCAGTCAACGCTGGCCTTCATTGTCTTATAGGTATGGACAGCCCCTTTGGGACAGGTCCCGGTGGTTCCAGAGGTGTAAACAAGAATGCAGACATCATCAGCGCTACCGGTTTTCACATTCTGCTCAAACGCTCCAGGGTGTTCCTGCTCATATTTTTCCCCTAATTGCAGCACCTGCTTATACCCCATCAAAATGGGATGATTGTAACGGACCAGACCTTTATAATCCCAATAAATGACTCTTTTGAGCTGGGACAGCTCGTCCCTGATTTGGAGGAGCTTATCAACCTGCTCCTGATCTTCAACGATAGCAAATTTCGCCTCTGAGTTCTGGGCAATGTATTTTATCTCCAGGGGAGGTAAATCCGAGTACATCCCCACTGAAACCCCACGGTTAGCCTGGGCAGCTAACTCAGCATAATACCACTGTGGGGCGTTATCCCCAATAATAAGCACCTTCTCTCCAGGTTCAAAACCGAGGGCCAATAAGCCAAGGGATAGGTACTTGACATGGATGTAGTAATCCTTCCAAGTATAAGGCTGCCATATCCCATTGTGCTTATGGCGCATAGCGATGCGGCTGTCACCATATTTCTCATAGTTATGGTGAAGTATCTGGGGCCAAGTCTCCCCCTTGTCTTTGTGGACTTGCTCCATCGGATCCGTTGTTAGCTCGCTCATATTCCTCTGGGAATAGCCTTTGTTTTTATTTTTTTACGCTATGCGCTATGCCCTATGCGCTATGCTTTTTTAGGTCAGCCATCTCTTTTTTCGCCGGTAGTGTTTCACTTCACGGTAGCTCTTTTCAGAACCTAAAGCGGATAGCCCAATATAGAATTCTTTAATGTCCTCATTATCCCTTAACATCTCAGCCAGCCCATTTATAACTATCCTGCCATCCTCCATCACATAACCATAATCAGCGATGTTAAGGGCCGCTCTTGCATTTTGCTCCACCAGGAGGATTGCCACTCCTCGCTCAATATTGATTCTCCTAATAATTTCATAGATTTCTTGCATCATCAATGGAGCAAGACCGAGTGAAGGCTCATCCAGAAGCATGAGCTTAGGCCGGGCTATGAGTGCTCGGCCTATTACTAACATTTGTTGCTCACCGCCAGACAGATAGCCACTGGTCCGATGGTAGAAACTCTTAATCCTGGGAAAGTAATCAAAAACCATCTCTAGATCTTTTTTGACCTCCCCCCGGTCTTTACGACGATGAGCGAATACCATCAGGTTTTCCTGAACAGTAAGGTGCGCAAGAACCCTCCTTCCTTCCATTACCTGACTCATCCCCAAAGCAGCAATATCTTGAGTATTGAGCCTATCGATCCTCTTACCATCAAAATAAATGCTGCCATCGGTCACTTCTCCTTCTTCTGTCTTCAACAACCCTGATATTGCCTTAATGGTGGTCGTCTTGCCCGCGCCATTCGCTCCAAGAAGGGCAACAATTTTCCCGTCGCCCACCTCAAGGGATACGCCGCGAAGCACTTGAATAATATTCGCATAAACCACGTCAATGTTATTTACTTGTAGCATTTTGCCTAACCTGCCTTAATCTTCTGTTTTCTCAACGCCTACATTTCCTGCCCTAAGTAGGCTTTGATCACAGCAGGGTTGCTTTTAATTTCGGCTGGAGTGCCCTCGGCAATTTTACGTCCGAAATCAAAGACGATAATCCGATCAGCTATATCCATAACCACCCTCATATCATGTTCAACAAGGATGATGCATTTAATCCCATCCCTTAAAATAGGGATATCCGGATAGGTCGCTCCCTGACCTTCAAATATATCGATGATAAATCGGGCGATATCCTCTTTCTCTTCCAGGTTCATCCCTGCCATAGGCTCGTCAAGAAGCAGGACTTTCGGTTCCAGAGCTAAGGCTCTTCCTAACTCGACCCTTTTTCGCAACCCATAAGGCAGAACGGCAACGACCTTTTTTCTGACATGCTGTATTTCAAGGAAGTTGATAATCTCTTCCACCATCTGGCGGTGGAGGATTTCTTCCTGACGGGCCCAGCCAAAGTATAGGGCATCGGCGATGAAGTTTTGCTTCATAAGCACGTGCCGGGCAGCCATTAAATTATCCAGAGTACTGAGTCCGGTATACAGCTCAATATTCTGAAAAGTTCTGGCAATGCCGAGCTTAGCCAGTTTATCGGGGCGCACTCGGGTAATCTTTTGCCCATCGTAGTATATTTCACCTTTTTGAGGTCGGTAGAACCCATTTAAGCAGTTGAGAAAGGCGGTCTTGCCGGCGCCATTCGGGCCGATAATGGCCAGGATCTCATTTTCGCTGATCTCCAGGCTCACGTCATCCAGGGCTTGCACCCCCCCAAAGCTCAGGCTGAGATTTTCAATCCGGATTTTAACAGGCTTTTCCGTTTCCATTCCTATCGTTTCCTGCCACCCGTTTCTATCATTTTTATTTAGTCCAGTGAAGCAGACATAGCCTCGTTCTGAGCAACAAGCCTATCTTCGTGCTCCGCCGCCTCACAATTTGGAATTGGCGATTTCCGGTCAATCATCATAAACTTTTTCAACCCGCTCATTCTTCAAATTACCTTCATAAAAACTCAACTGGCGAGTAATCTTAAATAGAGGTTGCTGATAGAGCCACTATAAAATATTCGCCAACTATTTGCATTCTATACCCACCTTGAATAGCTGATGCCTCATATCCTCCAATAAATTTTAAACCTACTTGTTCTTACCCCAAGCGCAGACCCAGCGTCCTATGATTTGGCGATTTTTCATGGCTTCAACGACATCGTTGATCTCCTCCACCTTGAACTTTTTGCTGATCAGTTTATCCAGCATCAGATCCCCTTTCATTGCCATGTCAGCAAACCTTGGGATGTCCAGCGCTCATTGTAAGGACCTGGTGGGCGTCGTGTACGGCAAAATCCATACCCATTTGGAATGCCATTTCCGTTCATGACCTATTCACTATTTCATGGCTAATTTGAGACAAAAGTCTGCTCACCTATTTTCCCATCAGGAGATTGGGCAGGAAAAGCACAAGGTCCGGTATGTAGGCGATTAGAAGGATGACGGCATAGATCGGGATGAAGAAAGGCATCAGTGCTTTAACAATTTCCTGCACTTTTAAACCCGTTTGATTCGACAGGATGAATAACCCTACTCCGAAAGGCGGCGTTAAAAAACCAACGCATATCACGACGACTTCCAGAACCCCGAAATGAACCATGTTAATGCCGTAAGTCTTTACAATAGGAATGACCATCGGGGTGATCACCAACAGGATCGCCCCGATATCAAAAAAGCATCCCAAGATCGTAAAAAGGATGATGAAGAGGAAGATGATGACCCTCGCGTCGTTTGTAAAGCCGACCAGCGTGTCTCTTAATAGATTGGGAATATTCTCCAGCGTCATAATCCAGCCGAATACGGAAGCAGCCCCCATGATTGCCAGCACCAATCCCGTCATCACACCGGTGCGCAAAAACTCCCCTCGAATATTGGACGGCTTCAAAGTCTTATAAACAAAAAAACCTAAAAAATACGCGTAGAGTACCGCAACAACACCTGCTTCGGTGGGAGTAAAAATTCCGGTTGCCATTCCACCCAAAATGATGACTGGAGTCATTAAGGCAGGGAATGCTTTTCTAAACGACGGCCAGACTTCAGAAAAAGGCGCCCTCTTGGATGCCTTGGGATAATTTCTCTTACGCGCAATGATGTAAATCACCCCCATTAAGCCCAAACCGATCATCAATCCCGGAATGAACCCTCCCATGAATAATCGACCGATCGATTCCCCGGCAATCATCCCCACCATGATCATGGGAGCGCTTGGAGGAATAATGGGTCCCAGGATGGAGGCCGATCCGACGACTCCTGCCGCGAAGGGCTTGTCATACTTTGCTTTTTCCATTTGCGGAATTTCAATCGCCCCTAATCCTGCGCATTCCGCGGTGAGAGTTCCCGTTATTCCTGCGAAAATCATATCAGCGACCACGCTTGCATGGGCGACCGATCCCGTGACATGACCGAAAATCTTTTTTACGAAATTAAACATCTCTTCCGAGCATCGACTGTCATTCATAATTTCCGCAACCAGTACATATAACGGAAGCGCAAGGATGGGGAAACTTTGCAGGGATCCGCTGAAACGGTGAGTAAGCGCGGCCAATGGAACACTGCTTAGCAAAAGGACGTAAACGCTTGAGGCAATCATTAAGGCGAAGACAACGGGTATTCTTATCGCCATCCCCACCAAGAAAATGATGAGAACAATAAACGCGGTCATCTTTTAGTTTCCCTTTACATCCGCGACAACTAAGACGAACTCCTGTTCTTGAAGTTTTGAATTATGGAATCGACGGTAAAAAAGACCATCCCTGCCATTCCCGTTAACACCGCCAAGGCGAAAAGACCCATCGGTAGATTCACCCCTAACATGGATGTCTTCATCTGAAGCTTGAACAGATTCCAACCCGAGAGGATATGGACAATCAAAACGAGACAGATGAATAGATTTATAATAGTCATAAAAACTCTTTTGGCCTTAGCAGGAAATGAATCGAAGAGGTAAGTTATGGCCACATGCTCATCTCTTTTTTGCACCAATACAGCACCGAGAAGAACAACCCATACCGTAAATAAAACGGAGATTTCTTCTGCCCATGCGAAAGGATGATGAACGACGTAACGTAAGAAAACGTTGACCGACAGGATGATCACAATCCCAGCCACGGCCAGAAAGATCGAATATTCAAACAGTTTGCTGACCATCCTTATTAAGATATCTCTCATCTTAGTATCTTCTAACCCTCCCCCATCCCTCTCCCAATCATCATTCCATCCCGAGTTTTTTCAGGAGTCCCTTAGACCAGACTCCCTCATTTTCCAATTTTTGCATGATACCAGCAGCCTGCTTCACCCAAACCTTCCTGTCTCCTTGAACGAATTGAATTCCAGCTTTTTCCATATTTTTCTTAGCGTCACCCTCAAGAGATGCGGCCAGGTCCGTGAAAAAATTAGCGGCTTCCAGGGAGGCCTCGTTCATTGCTTTTTGAACATCCGCCGGTAAACCTGAAAAAAGCTTCTCATTCACCAAAACGCTTTGGCCGACAAGCAGACAGTCCAACAGAGTGCAGTATTTTAGCTGTTCATAGAACTTTTCCTCATAAATTTGGACAATATTATGATCGATCCCGTCTACTACCCCCTGAGCCAAGGCCATATAGACTTCACCCCAGGGGATCGGAACGGCCGTTGCTCCAAGACCATTCCACACATCGATCTGAATCTTCTGCTGCACCTTGCGAATTTTCATTCCCTGCAAGTCCTCAGGGACTTTTACAATCCTCTTTTTGGTCCACAGGTGAAAATCAGGCCTCCATCCCTGCCCGGGTAAGATCCGGATATTGTTGCTTGTCCTTACCTTCTCCCTTAGCTCTTTTAAATATGGGTTTGTCGAAGCAATCTCTCTTGTCATCAAAAAGGGCACGCCATAAACCTGAAGATCCTTTTGAAAGACATAGAGCATCGTTTCGGATTCCAGGACCATGTTAATGGAGCCCATGGAAACCCCTTCGATCTGTTCCGTCATGTTTCCCAACTGCGAGGCGGGATAGACATCGATTTTAACGCGCCCTTTTGTCTTGGCGGCAACAAGCTCCGCGAATTTCTGGGCCTGCTTATCGATCATTCCGCCTGCGACATTGATATGAGCCAGCTTTAAAACGATGGGTTTCTCCTGGCTTATAGCGGTCCCGTAGCCGAATGCTACAAATGCGAACATCACCGTTACCATCAAAGTCAGCACGTTTTTCATTTTGACCTCCTTGTAGCCATAGGGGGCTACTTGATCTAATTTACCAACTCCAAGCGTCTCAATGGGTTCCGAACAGGATGGCTCCCTGCTTGACGAGAACCTCCTGAAGCTTTGATACGTCCTTCTCCAGTTCTCGCGGCGTCATGTTCTGCTTGGTGCATAGGGCTGCAGCCGCACCCGCTGCTTGCCCCGTCACCATCGTCTGCTGCAAAAATCTGTGATAGGGGTCTCTTTCGGTCGAGATTGCTTTTCCGGCGACGAGCAGATTTTCGATATTCTTTGGCACCAAGCACCGGTATGGAATGTCGTGGGTCCCGCCCTCCTTCGGGTACTGAATGATTTCATATGTGATCGTATCCGGCCCTGCAACGTGGTGGCCTGCCGTCGGGAAGGCGCTTTTACCGATTACGTCCTTGAACTTCCTGGCCTCGATCACATCTTCACTTGTCAGGACATAGTCGCCCATGATCCTCCTGCTCTCTCGGATTCTCACCTCGGGGCAGACCCTTGTAACGTAGGCTTTTTCAAAGCCCGGGAGATACTTCTTGATGAATTTCCACGCGATCACGATCTGTCTTCTTGCCTCTATCTCAGCAAAAGTCAGATCCCTCACATCCGTGGGATCACAATTTGCAACATGGGAGGAGTGCTGGAGATGGGCCTGGATCACCCCCCCCTCCCTGGGGATCAGGAAGAAGCCTAAGCCGCTTTGCCCATGCCATTCTCCATCAGCAATGCCCTTGTCCCTTATTTTGATGAACCCTCGTATTTCAGCTAACTCGGTGATCTCTTTCACGCGCCTGATTCGTTCATGGGTTTGCTTTTCCGTCCAATTCAAGTAAGGATGGACCTGAAAAATGAACTGGTCCGGGTTCTCCTTAATGTACTTTAAGACTTTTTCCCAGTCAACTCCATCCGCCGTGAAGGCAATGGTATGAGGTTGAAGTTGGTCTTTTGGAAGCGTTTCGTAGGGCGCGCCCGCCCTGACAGAAATATCACCCTCGCCAGTGCAGTCAATGACCACTTTCCCTAATATGCCCTGCCTCCCGGATGTGTTCTCCACAATCACGCCCTTCACCGTCCTGCCTTCCTTTAGAACATCTACAGCAAGAGAATGAAGCAGAAGGTCCACACCATTCTCCTGCATCATCTGGAACATTAAAAGACCCCACCAGTCAGGGTCAACGTATGAAAAGCTGAATCCGGCCCGCCAATCAGGTTTCAGATGTGGTAAAGCATGCCCTTCCTTCAGAAGCCTGTTGTGCGTCTCCTCCATAATTCCCCCAATAATCTGTTCATAATGGGCGTTGAACATGTGAGCGTAGGCAAAGCCCGGAGGACCTGATATATTCATCTGCCCCCCCAGGGCGCCCAGCCTTTCGATCAAGAGTGTTTTAGCATTTACCCGAGCGGCACAGATAGCAGCCGCTACGCCAGAAGTTCCACCTCCGACAACAACGACATCATACTCGCCAAATATTTCCATACGCTCCCTCCTTTGAAATGTTTTAAAAGGAAAAAACCGGTCTTATCTCTTAAACTCCTTAATGCTCTTTGCTGCCTTTCCGTCAGGCAATACCACAGGCTCCACAATCCCTTCGCTGTGGAGCGCCCAAGGCAGAATGACACCCGAATGTCCACCGCGTCCCCCGATAACCACCACTTCGATGTCTTTGGGACTGCGGGTGACCGGCATGGGATGCTTGTTGGCGAACTCCGGCGGACGCACCGGCACCAGGCCCCTGTCTCTCACCATGGGGACTTCGTGCACGGCGCGCAGATGGATATGCTCCCGGATCATCTCCTTGGTGTAACCGGAATTCTTGAGCATGATTCCATGGTCCGGGGTGAGGGCGACAACCATTGGACCGGGCATATAAGCGTTGTTCGAGCCCAGAGTGGTGCAGCAGTGGGTGATCGTATCGAGCAGGTCGTGACCGTTGAGGCTCAGGAAGTCGATGATGTCGTGCTGCGGCTCGGCCTTCATGACATACACGGTTGTGGTTTCGGCGTTGTAGTGCTCCTCGTTGATCATCTTCCACTGGGCCAAACCCGGCTCTTCAGCGAAGCAGAACGTAAACTCCGCCTGCGATGCAAGACAGTCCAGGTCGCATAGGCCGGGTACCGAGCGGCAGATATTCATAATCACAAGATTGACTGCGCGGCCGATGGTGGCGTTGGCAGGATAGCCCGGTCCCATGCATCCCTGCTTGCCCGAGAGTCCGATCTCCTGGGCGATGGGTCCGCTCACCAGGACCAGGTTGCCGCCCGGGTGGGAGGTGGTCACCGACTGGTGCAGGTTGTATCTGGGATTGCAAAGCGCCTTGAAGCCAGCCACGAGAATGGGCATGGCCTG
>Ga0214473_10009173_pt1 | contig 11700 bp, 11 predicted proteins | sample RVTome_7_FD_203509 | JGI IMG/M metagenome (GOLD analysis project Ga0214473, IMG submission 203509) | Soil microbial communities from uranium-contaminated site in the Upper Colorado River Basin, Wyoming, United States - RVT98D197 | ecosystem: Environmental > Terrestrial > Soil > Contaminated >...
ATCTCTGGACCAATCTCACGGGGATATCGGAATGGGTGCTCGGCTTCCTGCTCGGCATCCAGCTCCTCGTTGAAGGCGCAGCACTCACCTATCTGGCCTGGCGCATCCGCGAGAGCTGAGAGACGCGCTAGCGTCTCGACAGGGTGAGGTTTGCCGTGCCTCGGCCGCCGCTCACACTGACGGTCAGGCGAGAGCCGCTCTGCGAAAGCGCTAAATTACCCCTGTCGTTGAATTGGGCGTTGTAGACGTAACCGCGATAGCGATTGGAGCCCACGCGCGACACGCGTCCGGTCTGATCGTAACTGCGCTCTCCGGCGGAGCAACGCGCCGAGACGCGATATGACGTCTGCGCGATCTTGTCGAAGTTCACCCGGCATACGATGCGGTCGGTGCGGTTGCGGATCTTGACGATGCCGGAGCCGCTCCACGCGCCTTCGATGCTGGCCGGCGCGGCGTGCACGGCTGCTGGCAATGCGCCAAGCGCAAGCGCCAACGCTAAGAACGAGACAAGACGCATGGAAGCCTCCCTTGAGATCGGTCGCACAGGGACGGAACGCACGGCCTGCGCTTTCGGTGCCAAGGGATTTTGCCGCAGGCCCTATCCGCCCTAATTCCCGTCCATCTTCAGCGCGGCGATGAAGGCCTCTTGCGGGATGTCGACCTTGCCAAAGCTGCGCATCTTCTTCTTGCCGGCCTTCTGCTTGTCGAGCAGCTTGCGCTTGCGGGTGATGTCGCCGCCGTAGCATTTGGCGGTCACGTCTTTGCGCAACGCGCTGATCGTCTCCCGCGCGATCACCTTGCCGCCGATCGCCGCCTGGATCGGGATCTTGAACATGTGCCGCGGGATCAGGTCCTTTAGCTTCTCCACCATGGCGCGGCCCCTCGCCTCGGCGCGGGTCCGATGCACGATCACCGACAGCGCATCGACCGGCTCGTCATTGACGAGGAGCGCCATCTTGACGAGCTCTCCCTCCTCGTAGCCGATGATGTGGTAGTCGAAGCTCGCATAGCCGCGGCTGACCGATTTCAGCCGGTCGTAGAAATCGAACACCACCTCGTTTAGCGGCAGCTCGTAGACGAGCATGGCGCGTGAGCCTGCATAGGTGAGGTTCTTCTGGCGCCCGCGCCGGTCCTCGCACAGCTTGAGCACGGAGCCGAGATGCTCGTCGGGGACGAGGATGGTCGCCTCGATCCATGGCTCCTCGATCTTGGCGATCCTCTGCGTCTCGGGCATGTCCGCCGGATTGTGCAGCTCCTTCATGGTGCCGTCGGTGAGATAGACGCGATAGATGACGCTTGGCGCCGTCGCGATCAGGTCGATGTTGAATTCGCGCTCGAGCCGCTCGCGGATGATCTCAAGATGCAGGAGGCCGAGAAAGCCGCAGCGGAAGCCGAAGCCGAGCGCGGCAGAGGTCTCCATCTCGTAGGTGAAGCTCGCGTCGTTGAGGCGAAGCTTGCCGACCGCCTCGCGCAAATTCTCGAACTCGCTCGAATCGACGGGGAACAGGCCGCAGAACACGACCGGCTGCGCCGGCTTGAAGCCTGGCAGCGGTTCCGCGGCAGGCTTCTTCTCGTCGGTCACGGTATCGCCGACGCGGGTGTCGGCGACCTGCCTGATCGAGGCGGTGAAGAAACCGATCTCGCCCGGCCCCAGCGAATTCCGCATCTCCTGTTTGGGGCGGAAGATACCGACGCGGTCGACTTGGTAGGAGCCGCCGGTCAGCATCAGCCTGATACGCTGGCCTTTACTAAGCGTGCCGTCGATGATGCGCACGAGCACGACGACGCCGAGATAGGCGTCGTACCAGCTGTCGACGAGAAGCGCTTTCAGTGGCTTCGCCACGTCGCCCTTTGGCGGTGGCAGGCGATGCACGATCGCCTCGAGCACCTCCTCGACGCCGAGCCCGGTCTTGGCCGAGATCTCGAGCGCGTCATGGGCGTCGAGCCCGATCACGTCCTCGATCTGCTGGCGCACTTGTTCTGGCTCCGCCGCCGGTAGGTCGATCTTGTTCAGGACCGGGACCACCTCGTGGTGGTTGTCGAGCGCCTGATAGACATTGGCCAGCGTCTGCGCCTCGACGCCCTGGCTCGCATCGACCACCAGCAGGGAGCCTTCGCAGGCCGCGAGGCTGCGGTTCACCTCATAGGCGAAATCGACATGGCCAGGCGTGTCGATCAGGTTCAGCTCGTAGAGCTGCCCGTCATGCGCGCGGTAGTCGAGCCGCACGGTCTGCGCCTTGATGGTGATGCCGCGCTCCCGCTCGATATCCATGGAATCGAGCACCTGCTCCTTCATCTCCCGCGCGGACAGGCCACCGCAGAGCTGAATCAGCCGGTCGGCGAGGGTGGATTTGCCGTGATCGATATGGGCGATGATGGAGAAATTTCGGATGCGGGAAAGCGGCGGGGCCTCGGAATGACTCATGTCGGCTTGGTAGAGAGCGCCGCTTCTAGGGTCAAGCGGGCCGGGCAAAGGGACTCATGACGCGGTGCCGATGCGTTGCCCCGCGTGCCTCTTGGGGAGGCACTTTGCGTGAGACTGTGTTCCTGCGGAACCTCTCGTAGCCAATCCGACAGCGTGCAGAACAAGACGGTTGACGGCACGCCGCCGCTTGAGGCCTATTGCGCTTGCGTAACAGTTGAACGGAGTAACCTTATGGTTAAGAATATCTTTCTCGCTGCCGCTGCAACTCTTCTCCTCGCCGCTGCCACTGTTCCGGTCGGCTCCACTTCGGCGATGGCCTGTCACGGCTGCTTCAAGGCCGCCAAGGCCGCCAATCTCTCCACCATGAAAGAGCGTAAGGCGTTCCGTAAGGAGTGCCGCGCCCACCAAAAGGCCGCCAAGAAGGCCTAGTCGGGTGTCAGACGGTTTTCGAAAGGGATTCGCGGGGCCCCGCGAATCCCTTTCTTTTTGGAGCGCGGCCTCTTGCCCCCTGACAAAGTGAGGGGCTGCCGCGGGAGCGCCCCAAAAATGACGGATTTCGTGGCTTCTTGTCGTCCCGGCGCGGCGGAACAAGACCGTCGCGGAGCCGTTGAAGCCCTTGCCTTCATCGGCACACCGGTTTCCCAAAAAACGAAACGGAGTAAGCCATGCTGAAGAGAATGCTTTTCGCCGCTGCCGTCACGGGTCTCGTGGCTGGTGCAACGATCCCCGTCCACACGACCTCGGCAGAGGCCGCTCCCAGCGGGTGCTTCAAGGCCGCCAAGACGAAGTTCCCGGCCGACCACAAGGCCCGCCATGCGTACCGCAAGGAATGCAAGACGCATTGGAAGGCCTACAAGACTGCTCAGAAGGCCGCCAAGAAGGCCGCGTAGGCTTTCCAAGCTTTGATGAGTTTCCTAGGAAGAGGGATCCGCGGCTTTGCGCGGGTCCCTTTTTTCTGCCTATCGGCCTGCGAAGTAGAATTCGCCCTCGATCGGCGAAATCGAGATCCAGGGCTGTTGTGAGCCTCCGGTCGCCTTCTTCACAACGACACCGACGCGGTTGAAGGACTGGAAGATATCGAGGCCCGGCTTGCGGATGGTCTCGGCAAGCGCCCTGCTATAGGGGCTGTTGCCGTCCGTGCCGTCTTGCGCGACGCTGTTGGGCTGTGTCGCATAGGAAATGAGCGTGCCTTGCGGGGCCTGCATCTGACTGAGGCCTCCGCTACCCGTCCTGAGACCTCTGCCCCCGAAGGGGTTGTTGCGGCAGGCATCGAGCATGACGACGTTGAGCTTCGTGCCGGACGCCTCCATCTGGTGCAGCGCAACCTCGACATCCACCATTTGGAAGTCGACATCGGCCTCGCGGGTCGGGTTGGCATTGACCGGCACGAGGTAATTCGTCCCGCGTAGCCCAAGACCGTGGCCGGCATAGTAGAAGAGACCGACATCCGCCCCTTGCAACTGATTGCCAAAGCTCTGCACGGCGGCATCGAAGCTGGCCTTGTCGAGGTCGAGCTGCGCGCCGCCGCCGATCAGTTCGAAGCCGAGGCTCTTCAATGCGTTCGCCATGAGCCTGGCATCGTTCGCAGGGTTCGCCAATCTCGCCACGCTGCGGTAGTTGGAATTGCCGATCACAAGGGCCACACGTTTGCCGCTTGGGAAGGCGGAGAGTTGCAGATTGGGTAAAGGCGCCGCCAACGCCGCCTTGGCCTCTGGCGCGGTCTGCCCCGTGGTGGCGGTTTCAGAGGGCGGCGCTGCCTTGGTCGAGACTTCCGCCTGGTCGAGTTCTGCTAGCGCGGTCTTGGCATCCTCATAGTCAGGCTTGAGTTCAAGCGCCTTCGCTAGATCGGCACGAGCCAAATCGATCTTGCCGGTTTTGAGATAGGCGACGCCGCGGTGGCGATAAGGATTGGCAGATTGAGGAATGAGCTCGACGGCGCGCGTGAGGTCACGAATGGCAAGGCTGAACTCTCCCTTCTCGAGATAAGCAAGACCTCGGTTGTTGAAATCGAAGCCGCTGTTGGGGTTGAGCTCGATCGCGCGCGTCGCATCGGCGATCGCCCGCTCATAGTCACCCTTAAAATTGAAAGATGCGGAGCGACTGTTGAATGCAGTGGCGTTCGTCGGGTCAAGTGCAATGGCGCGCGTCGCATCGGCGATGGCGCGATCGTAGTCCCCTTTCGAGTAGTGGGCTTGGGCACGCTTATCGTAATAGTCGGCGTCGTTGGAGTTGAGGCTTATCGCCTTGTCGTAGTCAGCGATCGCGCGATCGTACTCGCCGCGAACGAGGCGGGTGTTGCCGCCGTTGAGAAAGGCCAACGCGAAGTCGGGCTTTAGCTTGACGGCGCGGTTGTAGTCGACGAGAGCAAGGTCGTAGTCCCCCTTGCTGTAATAGACGTTGCCGCGCTTGTTGTAGAGTTCCGCATCGTCGGATTGAAGCCGGATCGCTTCGTCATAGTCGGCAAGGGCGCGGTCGTATACGCCCTTTCGTTGATAGGCGTAGCCACGGTTGTCGTAGGCAACGACCAGTCGAGGATTGAGGCTGAGGGCCAGGCTGAGATCGGCGATAGCGCGGTCATAGTCGCCCTTGTTCTCGTAAGCCAGACCACGATTGTTGTACGCGGTGGCGTGTTGCGGGTCGAGACCGAGCGCTTGGTCGAGATCGGCGATGGCGCGGTCGTACTCGCCCATGTTGTTGTAGGTGAAGCCGCGATTGTTGTAGGCGGTGGCATTTTCTGGGTTGAGATTGATCGCCTGGTCTAGATCGGCAACGGCGATGTCGTTGTTGCCTCTTTTCGCATGGCCGAGGCCAAGATTGTTGTAGGCGACAGAGAGGTCGGAAAGGTTGCTCTCGCCGCGATGTATGATCCGCGTACAGGCATTGATGTCGCTTTGCGAGCTGCCTCCGGTGCATAGCTGCCAGTCGGCGGCATCATCGGCGCGAGCGGAGGCGCTTCCGGCTGCGAGCCCAATCATTAGGACAATGGCTAAGCGCATGATTGCCTCCCTCGGCAGGTCGCAAATCGCTCATGCGCTGCAGGTTTAAGGGCCGCAATCTGAACTGAAGCTGAATAGGAGGTTCAGTTTGGGGAAGGTTTCAAATGCCGGCGTACCATTCATAGCCGCGGTCTTCCCAGAAGCCGCCGCGGCCCCCGCGAATGCCGGCGACGTTCTCCACCGCCTTGATGCCCATCACATATTTCGCCATCTTGTAGCCGAGCTGGCGCTCGACGCGGAGCCTGAGCGGTGCGCCATGCGGAATGGGGAGCGCCGCGCCGTTCATCTCATAGGCGAGGATGGTCTGGGGATGGAACGCGTCCTCGAGCCCGACGGACTCGTAATATTTGCCGTCGTCATCGCCGGTCTCGGCGAGATCGTCGGCGCAATAGAACACGATGTAGCGCGCTGACGGCTTGAGCCCGGCCTTGTCGAGCAGGGCCTTGAGCGGCACGCCGGTCCATTTGCCGATGCAACTCCAACCTTCCACGCAATCATGCCGCGTGATCTGCGCGCGCGAAGGCATGGCGCGCAACTCGGCAAGCGTGAGCTCAAGCGGCGTCTCGACGAGACCGCCGACCGTGAGCTTCCAATCGGCAAATCCGTTCGCCGCCAACGCGCGGTACGTGTCGTCGTCGACGCCGGTCGAGCCGTTCGCCTTGAAGTCCTTCGAGATGTCGGCCTCGCTATATTCGCGGGCGAGCGCATTTGCCGGAATGATCGCCCTCTGGGTGACGCGCGTCAGCGTCTCGGCCTTGTCGAGAATGCGCTTGACCCAAGGCTGCTCGGACAATTCTCCATCGCAGCCGCCGAGAAGCGCCGTGCTCGCTATGGCGATACTGCGCGTAAGGAATCCGCGCCGGTCGAGCTTCGCCTTCGCGCTCATGACTGGCCCTCCGGCACCTTGATCACATAGCGGCCGGTGATCATGGAGCGGAGGTTGTTCCAGACGCCTGTGATCAGAACCATGACGAGATGCACGACCACGAACAGCACGATGCCGCTCGCAGCGATAAAATGGATGGTGCGGGCGGATTGCCGTCCGCCGAACATGTCGAGGAGAAACGGGTAGCCTGCGTCCATTCCTGGCGACATGGCGAGGCCGGTCAACAGCATGAGCGGCAGGAGGATGAGCGCCACCAAGAGGTAAGCGAGCTTTTGCAGAACGTTGTAGCGCTTCGCCTCCTCGCCTTGCGGGAATTTGAGACGGATGTGCTCCCGTATGGATGCGCCGATATGCTTGAGTTCGCTTGTCCCGGGGGCGAGGTCGCGCCTGAGATGCCCGCTCACGAGGCTATAGATGAGATAGGCCATCCCATTGATGACGAAGAGCCAGGCGAAAAAGAAGTGCCAGCGGCGCCCCGTGGCGAGATCGCGATGGCCCGGCAATGTCACCGACCAGGGAAAGCCTCTGACCTGATAGTCCCCGGCCTCGTCGTAGGCGACGCCGAATATGCCAGTCGTTTCGATCTTCCAGCCGGCGATGGTCGTCACGCCAACCACCTGTTCGCCCTGCTTCATCGGCCGCATGGACATCACCGGATCGTCGAAGTTCGATTTCGATCCGAGATAGAGGGCAGGGTGGGCATTGAAGATTTGCAGCCCGCTCATCAGGAGCACGAGCAGGGCGATGACGTTCACCCAATGGGTGACGCGCACCGCGCCGGAATGCCGGTAGACGACTTCGCGCTTTTTGATTGAGCTATCCGCGTCCGCCATCTGCCATCCGCCTCATCATCTGCATCCGGGCAAAGTTACGGTCGATCGCTCTTCATGGATGCACGACGCCGGACAATAAGCTCCTGCCGGTTCAAGAGGGCTTCGGTCCCCAAAGCTGCTCCAGCCGCTGGGCGCGCCCGCAGTTCCATTTGTAGAACTTGTAGCTCACCGGATTCGTGTTGTGATAATTCTGATGATAGTCCTCGGCCGCGGCGAAAGTCGTCGTCGGTTTGATCTCCGTCACCACCGCCTCCTTGAAGCGGTCGGCGATCTGCCGCTTGGTTGAGTCAGCCAGACCCTTCTCCTCGTCGTTCCCGTAGAAGATCACGCTGCGATAGGCGTTGCCCTGGTCGCAGAACTGACCGTTGGCGTCGAAGGGGTCGATATTGTGCCAATAGGTGTCGAGCAGCTTGGCGTAGGTGACCTTGGCCGGGTCGTAGGTGACCTTGACCGCTTCCTGGTAGCCTTCATGGTCGCCCTAGGTTGGATTCGGCTTGGTGCCGCCGGCATAACCAGAGACGGTTTCGGTCACTCCGTCGACCTCGTCGAAGGCGGCCTCGACGCACCAGAAGCAGCCACCGGCGAAGATCGCGGTCTTGGTCTCCACCGCGGCGGTGACGGGGCCCGCTCCGCCGCTCATCGCCAGAGCCGCCAGCATTACGGCTGCAATCGCGTTCATCCATCTCGGCATGGGTTGTCTCCAAAGAAGCGTTCGCCTCACCATACGGAGAGGTTTTCCCCATAGAAACCGCCTCTCGCGCGACCGTGAAACGAATTGATTTAGGGATATGCCAGCCACAGTTTGTCGCGCCCAATACTTTTCCGCTATGGAAGGCGCAATGCAGCGGCTCTCCTCACCCCTCGACGCGCTCAAGCCAGCCTACGATGTCGTCGTGGTCGGCTCAGGCTATGGTGGCGGCGTCGCCGCCTCGCGGCTCGCGCGCGCCGGCCTCAGTGTCTGCGTCATCGAGCGTGGCCGCGAGTTCCTGACCGGCGAGTTCCCTGCACGCCTGCCAGAGCTTCGCCGCGAACTTCAGATCGTTGGCGAGAAGATGCGGAGCGGCCGTCGTACCGGCCTATTCGACTTCAGGCTCGGCTCGGACATTCACGTGCTGATCGGCTGCGGGCTCGGCGGCGGCTCCCTGATCAATGCCGCAGTCGGCTTGCGGCCCGACGCCCGCGTCTTTGCCGATCCCGCCTGGCCAGGTGAGGTGAGGGAAGACGGCTTGCTCGATCAGGGCTTCGCCAGGGCGAGGGCCATGCTGCGACCCACCCGCTACCCCAAAGCCTCCGACCTCACCAAATATCGCGCCCTTGAGGCGGCGAGCGCCTGCTTCGGCCAGGAACCGGTTGCGGCCCCCGTCGTGGTCAGCTTCGAGGCAACTATCAATCCCGCAGGCGTCAAGCAACCGGCTTGCACGCTTTGCGGCGATTGCTGCTCCGGCTGCAACGTCGGCGCCAAGAACACTGTGGCGATGACCTATCTTCCCGACGCCAAGGCCCATGGCGCTGAGATCTTCACCGAGGTTACCGTCAGTCACGTCGCCAAGGAGGGGCGCCATTGGCGCGTCCATTTTGCGCCGAGCGAAGAGCCTGACGCTCCTTTACGTTCGGTCGAGGCCAAGACCGTGGTGCTCTCCGCCGGCACGCTCGGTTCGACCGAGATCCTGCTCCGCTCACGCCAAGAGGGGCTGCCGATCTCCGACAGTCTCGGCCAGCGCTTCTCCGCCAATGGCGACATCATCGCCTTTGCGCTTGGCGGCGCCACACGCGTGAACGGCATCGGCGTCGGCTATCCGCCGAAATTCGTCGGCGACGCTATTGGTGCCTGTGTCACCGGCGAGATCGAGCTGCATGACGATGGTCGTCTCGACCACTCGATGTTCATCCAGGAGGGCGTGTTGCCGTCGGCGCTCGCGCCGCTTTTGCCGGTGTTCTTCATCTCAGGCGGCAGGCTGCTCGGCGCCGCGCAGAGCCTGATCAAAGGCGTCTATCACGGGCCGTTGCAGAGCCTTTACACCTTCTTCGTGGTCTCCCATGACGAGGCGAAGGGCCGCATCAGGCTGGAGAACGGCAGAGCGCAGATCGATTGGCCGAACGTCACTGAGCAGCCTGTCTATGCCCGCGTCGATGCGGCCTTGAGCAAGGCGGCGGAATCGGTCGGCGCTCGCTACATCAAGAGCCCGCTCGCGGCTACCTCGATGGGCAAAAAGCCCGCCACGGCGCACCCCTTAGGCGGCTGCGGCATGGGCGCCGATGGCTCGCGCGGCGTGGTCAACCACAAATGCCAGGTCTTCAACGGCAAGGGCGGCGTGCATGCGGGACTTTATGTCTGCGACGGTGCGATCATCCCGCGCTCGATTGGCGTCAATCCGCTGCTCACCATCACCGCGCTCACCGAGCGCGCCATGATCCATTTCGCCCGTGACCACAATCTCGGCTTCGACGATGCGCCGTACACCCGGGGCGAGCAGGCAGTGCCAATCGACTAGGGGGGCGCATGAAACAGTTTTCCCAGCTCTCCGAGCAGGAGATCCTCGCTCTCGCCATCTCGCTCGAGGAAGACGACGCCCGCATCTACAGCGACTACGCCAAGAAGCTGGAGGTCGACTACCCCGCCTCGGCCAAGATCTTTGTCGAGATGGCACGCGAGGAAGGCAGGCACCGCGCGCGTCTGCTCGGCATATACCGAAGGAAATTCGGCGAGCACATCCCCTTGCTGCGCCGGCAGGACGTCAAGGGTTTCATTAATCGCCGCGCCGTCTGGTTGATTGAGCCGCTCAGCCTCGACAAGGTGCGCAAGCAGGTCGAGGTCATGGAGTACGAGGCGCGGCGCTTTTACGAGATCGCCATGCAACGCGCCGAGGACGCGAGCGTCCGCAAGCTGCTCGGCGATCTCGCCGAGGCCGAACGGGGCCACGAGAGCTTGGCGGGGCAACTGGAAGAACGGATCCTCGATAGCGGCGCACGGAATGCCGAGGAAGAGACGCGGCGGCGTGTGTTCGTGCTCCGCGTGGTTCAGCCCGGCCTCGCCGGCCTGATGGATGGTTCGGTTTCGACGCTGGCACCGCTTTTTGCCGCCGCCTTCGCCACCCACAGCACCTGGGAGACCTTCCTCGTCGGCCTTGCCGCATCGGTTGGCGCCGGCATTTCCATGGGCTTTGCCGAAGCGCTGTCCGACGACGGCTCGCTGACCGGCCGCGGCCATCCCTTGATCAGGGGAATCATCACCGGCGCCATGACCGCGCTTGGCGGGCTTGGCCATACGCTGCCGTTCCTCATCGAGAATTTCAGGGTGGCGACGACCGTCGCCTTTGCCGTCGTGGCGGTCGAGCTTTGGGTCATCGCCTGGATCAGGTCGCGCTATATGGACACGCCCTTCCTGCAGGCGGCCTTCGAGGTCGTGCTCGGCGGGGTCATCGTCTTTGCCGCCGGCATCCTGATCGGCAGCGCCTAGCCCCGAAGCTCGCCGCCAGTCGCCTTCTGCACGGCGGCGACGATCTTCGTGGCGACGTCCTCGATCTCGGCGTCGGTTAGCGTCTTTTCCCGCGGCTGAAGCGTCACCTCGATGGCGAGCGACTTCTTGCCCTGCGGCACGCCTGTCCCGGTGAACACATCGAATACGCCCACATTTGCAATCAGCGCCCGATCGGCTCCTAACGCGGCGCGCAGCACCTCCGCCGCGGCGACATCGGCATCGAGGAGGAAAGCGAAATCGCGCCTCACGGCTTGTAGGTCGGAGGCCTCCAGCGCTGACTTCGTCAGGGACTTGCGTTTGGCCGGGGGAATGGCGTCGAGGTAAAGCTCGAAGGCCGCAAGCGGCGCATCCACGCCAAGCTTCGCCAGCACGTCAGGATGCAGCTCGCCGAACACCCCGAGCGTGGCCTTTGGCCCGAGCTTGAGCGCGCCCGAGCGTCCCGGGTGAAACCAGGAAGGCGCCTCCCGCGTCACGGTGAGGTTGCCCTGGTCGATGCCGATGCTTTGTAGCGCCGCCACGGCGTCTGCCTTGGCGGCGAACACATCCGCTTCTGGCGCCTCGCCGGACCAGTCGCGGCCTGAACCTTGAAGCGCCGAATGGCCGAAGCGCACGCCTGAGGCGGCAACGAATTGATCCTCGGGGAGCGGCCCGCGATAGGCCTGGCCAAGCTCGAACAGCGCGCCATCGGCAAAGCCGCGGTCGCGGTTCCGCTGCGCCGCGGTGACGAGGCCTGGCAGGAGCCCTGGCCGCATCTGGGCAAGCTCGGTCGAGATCGGATTGCTTAGAGTGAGCTCGGCCGCGCCGCCACCGAACAGTCTCGCCTGATCCGGCGGGATGAACGACCAGGTGACGGCCTCGACCAGCCCGCGTCCTGCAAGCACGCGCCGTACGCGCCGTACCCGCGATTGCATCTCGGTGAGCACCGGGCGCGCCACGCCGGCTTCGCGGGGCATCGGCGTCGCCGGAACCTGATCGACGCCCACGAGCCGCACCACCTCCTCGACGAGATCGACGGGCACTGAAATGTCCGGGCGCCATGACGGTGGTGCCGCCTTGAGCTTCGGAGGATTGCCCTTGAGCTC
>Ga0214473_10009174_pt1 | contig 11699 bp, 12 predicted proteins | sample RVTome_7_FD_203509 | JGI IMG/M metagenome (GOLD analysis project Ga0214473, IMG submission 203509) | Soil microbial communities from uranium-contaminated site in the Upper Colorado River Basin, Wyoming, United States - RVT98D197 | ecosystem: Environmental > Terrestrial > Soil > Contaminated >...
GGTCGTGGGCGGGTGGGCTGGGCGGTCGGCCGGCACGGGCGCTAGGCCGAGCGCGGCGCGGTAGGCGGGGATCGTGGCGGCCAGGCCCATCGCGTCGGCGTAGCTGAGCGACGCCAGCGCCGGCGTCGAGGCCGCGTCCTGGCACACACCTTTGAAGGCACCCGCGGTGCCGCGCGCTCGCATCCGGGCGGTGTAGTGCAGGCGATGGTCGAGAACCAAGCTATTCAGGTTCGCCCGGTTCGGGCGGAAGCATGGCAGCCCGCCCACGCCGCAACATTCTAAGCCGGACTGCCACAGCGCCAGGGCGGCCAGATCGCGTCGGAGGCGGCGCCCGCCGGGGGTCGCGTGGGCGGGAGCACTATTCAATACAGGCAAGCGCGGATCAGCGTTTCGGGCGTTTGGCGGGCGGCTTGCTGGCGGGCGGGCGCCGTGTGCCGGGCTGTGGAGTGTGGGCGGCGCGATTCAGTAAGGATGCGACCGCCGCAACAAAACCACTATTGACCTGATCGTCGGCAGCCCGCAGCGCGGGGACGGCAGAGAGGATCCGCGAGAGAGACGTGTAAATCACAGGTGCCGGCGGCGGCGCGTCGGGGCCGGCGTCAGGGAGGAACGGCCGCGGCTGCAAGAGGTAATGAAGGAACTCGCGGGCGCCCTCGACGGGCTGCGGAGGAGGCGGCACATTGGCCGGCGCCCCGTGCTCGGACAGGAACCGCGCCAATTGCCAGCGACGGACCGCGGCGACGATGGTAGGTGGAATACCGTCGAACGCATACTTCGCCTCGCTATCGGGGGCCGCGAAATGACAGGCGGCGGCGCTGGTCGTGAAATCCAGCGTCCACCAAGAGACCAGACCCAGGGCCGACACAATCGCTTCCGTTTCGCGAACCGCCCAAGAGACGAAAAGATCGGTGATTTTCAGCCACGGGGAGAGCGGCACCAACGCCAGGGCGCCGCCGTCGCTGACCCAGGAGCGCGGCCAGTCTTTGCGGGCATGAATGCGCCAGAAGTCATCTAGCAAACCAAGTGACGACTCGACAAAAGGCGGCAAAACTGCGAACGGCAGAAAGCCGCGGGCTTCACGCTCACAAGCTTCCTTCCACTGCCAATCGGGCGCGAACCCGCGAGAACGCTTGGCGAACAGCACGTCCAGTTCGGCGTCGGTGCGGTCTCTTCTTTGTGGCACGCGCACAAGCGGATCGGGCAACGCGTGCCCATCGGCCAACCAACGGGCGAATTCAGCACGTCGGCGCGAGCGCAGCGGTTCCGGCAAGACGAGGAGAAGATCGTCCGGGTTCACGCCATAGACGGCAGCCAGCGAAAGGAGCTTCGGCAATGCGGGGGTGACGACGGGCCTGCCCTTTTCGATTTTGCTGATGTAGTCGTGCGAGATCCGGCCGGAGAAGTCCCCACTCACTTCGCGGGTGAGGCGGGATACGTCGCGAAGGCTCAGAGAGCGTTTTTGGCGGAGCTCGCGGAGGTAGGCTCCGAAGGCGTTGCGCGATTCATGCTGGGCTCGGTCGCATTTCATGGATGGCGCAAGTGTAGGGACAGCAACACTTTGGAACAAGGGCTCGGCGAATCGTGCCGTTTTCCGAAAAATTCTCCAATCCGCTGTTGAATATTATACGATGCACCGTATAATGACAACCATGCCGAGGGTGCTAACAGTCAGTCTCGACCCTGCAATAACTCGGTTGCGGGCCAGGGAGCTGTTGTTGACGGTGGCGGAGCTCGCTGAGCGAGCCCGGCTATCAAAGCCTACTGTTTTTACTGCCCTGCGTGGCGGTCCTGTAAGCGCGAAGAGCGCAAGGATGATTGCTCGGGCGTTGCGCATCGGCCTGCGGAAACTGCTTTTCTGCGCCGCCTGTCCATCAGCGGCAAGGCCGGCGATGAGGAGCGCAGGGGCCGCGCGCCCGACGACAGCGTGGCGTCGTGATGGGGTTGGCGGAGGGCCAGGCGCATTGGCCGAACTCCTGGTGGATCCGCCCAGCAAAGATGAAGGCGACCCGGTCACCGCTCTACAGGCAGTGGGCTTGATTGGGTAGCGTCCGCCGGAGGATGCTGTGTCAGAGAATTCAGAGCGGCAAGTCGAGAGCGATCCGGTGGTGGGCGGCTTGGTTGAAGGCACCAAGAGGGTAGCCGCCAACGTCCAGAACGGAGCCGCCGCCCGCGCGTTGATCGGCGCGGCCTACGACCGCGTCGTCAACTACGTGGCCGGGCCGGACCGCAAGGTTTGGGGCCGGGCGATGATTCTCGTGGCCGACGGTTGGAACGACCAGCCGGTCATGGAGGAGGTGGTGGGAGTTCTGCACGAACTGGTCGATGCCTGCGCGGCGTTGTCGCGCCGGTTCGCCGTGCCAGGCTTGGGAAAGGCGGCGGCGTTCGCCTTGATCGTCGTCGCGCTGAGTCACTTGGCCGTCGTCGTCTGGGCAGCCGAGCGGCGTGTCAACGAACTGGCGGAACGGGGGGGGCGACCGCGTGCCAGGCCGAAAGGGCGCACGCGGCGATCACTGATCCGAGCACGGCGGCGAGTGCGGCCAGGGGGCCGACGGTGGCGCAGGCGTCGGGGGCTGGTGTTTCTGGTGAGTGAGCACGGGATAACGTCATCGGGATCACCGATCACGGTCCAGGCGGGGACGGCGAGCGGGGGTAGCGCCGGCGTGAGCGGCGGGCCGTTCGGTCGGATTCCGGCGGAGCTGAAACGCACGGGGCGGTCCACGCGGCTGCGCGATTTATGGCTGCGCGAGCTGCTCGTTTGGCACGAGGAATTCCAGCGCGAACACCCGAATCTGCGACCGACAACAAGGGCGTATGAGCGCGCGTTCATGGCCGTCTACGGCGTGCTTGTTCGAGGTCGAAAGCTCCCCGTCCGCTGGCGAGCGGTGGCCAGAGCGCGCGAGCGGCTGGCGAACGGTGAACCGCTCGATCGTCGATTCCAGAAGAGCGGTTCTAAACGAAAGGAATATGACCCGCGACTCGCGGACCGCGTTCGAGAAATCATCCTGCACCAGAATCGGTTCAGTGCCACGGACGCCCTCGAGGAGGAACAGCGGCTCGCGGCGGAGCTACGCGTCGCGCCGATGACGCGCTGGGCGGTGCGGAAGATCATCGACGAGCTGCCGGCGGCGGCCAAGGCGGCGGGGCGCAACAAGTCGCGGGAGTTCGAGGCGTACTACGTTCCCAGCGTGCGGATCGATTACACGGACCTTCCGGCGGGAAACTGGGTTTGCCTCGACGGACGCGTGGCGGACGTAGAGGTCCGCACGCCGGACGGCGGCGGCGGCTGGCGCGCGGTACGACCGGTCGTGCTCAGCATACTGGACATGCGCAGCACGAAACTATCCGTTGAGGTCCGCCAAACAGAGAACTATATCGGAATTCTGGCCGGGCTCAAGACGTGGGTCCGCGAGTACGGCTTGCCCGAGCATATGACGATCGACAACGGCCGGGCGTACCAAAAGGCCACCGGGGGGGGAGGTGGCGGCGGGCAGAGTTGGACGCGGAGCGCATCGGGAGCGTGTTTGAGCGCTTTGGCACGCGCGTCCACCGCACAATTTACAAGCGCCCCAGGGGTAAGAAGCTCGAATCGCTCCATCGGCTCGTCAAGAAGCACAACGACCGCTGGTACCGGTCATTCTGGGGCGGGTCGCCGGCCGAGCGCTCGGACGCGGCCGAGCAGCTCGTCGAGCATCACGTTGAAGAGTTGCCGACGCTCACGGAATTCACGGAAAACCTCCAGCTCGCCGTGGACACGTACAACGCCACGCCGCGGCGCGGGCTCGGCGGGCTGAGTCCGAACGCGATGTTCGAGAAATTCCAGGGTGCCGTGCGGCGGATCGACGCCGACGCGTTGGACACGTACTTTACCGTGTCGGAGGGGCCGCGGCGAGTGGGACGAGACGGCGTTCGATACCGGAATATCCTCTACACGCTGGAGGCGGAGGACCTGGTCAAGCTCCAGGGGCGCCAGGTGTGGATTTTGCCGAACCTGGACAATGCCGGGCTCATCGCGCTGTGCGATAAAGACGAGAAGTTGCTGTGCTATGGGGTCCAGCAGCAGCTCGTGAAGGCCGGCGCGAAGGATCAGGACTTCCGCGCGGCGATGGCCAAGGCAGCCCGCGTGCGGCGACTGGCGAAAAGCTACCTGCCGGAGCGCGATTTCTTACTGCAAACGACCACGGGGCGGATTCTTGCGGCGAAGCGCGAGCACGCCCTGGCCGAGGAGGCATCGCGGCGGAAGCAGCAACCGGCGCCGGCGGCGCCGACGGCGGTGATCGTGCGGCCGGACCTGGTCGAGTCGGCTCGGCGGGTGCGGCGGAAGTCGGAGGCAGCCGTTCGGGCGGCGGCCCGTATGGGTTCGAGCGGCGGTCAAACAGCGCTCGAACGGCTCATTCAGCGCGGTCGGGAGGAGGAGGCGGCGGAGCGGAATCAGCCGGCGGTCGTGTCGCGCGCCCAGCGGTTCGCGACCCTGAACTACGAGACCAACGAAGAGCGGGAGGCGGCAGGATGAACACGTCCGGGCACCAGCCGCCCACGGAAGGGCAAGGTCTTGAGAAACTCGTCCAACAGGGACGCGTGGAGTTTCGCATGGTTACGGATGACCAAGTCCTAACGGACGAAATTCGCCGGCAGATCATCGAAGATGTCGGCGCGTACCGCGACGACAACGGGGCCTCGAATCAGCCGCTCGCGTGGGGGCGCTTGGCGGAACTGATCGGGGTCGCGCAGGGCACGCTCGTCGATGTCGTGCGCGGCAAGTATAAAGGAGATACGGACGCGGTACTCCGCAAGATCGACCAGTTTCTCGCGGACGATCGGGCGCGGGCCGACCGGTTCGACTTCCGCACGCACGCCCGGATCGGTATCACAGAGGCGATCTTCGGCACGATCCGCAGCGGCATCCGGCTCAACACGATGCCGGTCATCATCGGGGAGTCGGGCGACGGCAAGAGCGTCCACGCCCGCGCCTTCGCGTCAGACCGCGGGGGCGTCATCCTGATTCGGGCGGACGAGGCGCACCACAACGCGCACGGGGTGACGCGGCTGTTGTGCAACGCGATCGACGGTCTGCGGCCGATGTACAACAAGACGCACGCACGGCGGCTGATGGAAATCAAGAACTGGCTCCGCAAGCACGGCACGGCCGTCATCGTGGTGGACGAGGCGCAGAAGCTCAGCCGCGACGGGCTGGAGATGTTGCGGGATGTCCACGACATCTCCGATCCGGCCGGCCGGCGCAACGTGCCGATCGTCTTCTTCGGTGACCACGAGTTCAAGAAGCTGATTTTCCGCGGGCGGGCGGGCGAGCGCAGCCCCGTCAGCCCACAAACCGCGCGGCGGATGCGGCCCGTGCTCGACCTGGAGGTGGATTGCCGGATCGATGACCGCGGGAGCATCTACAGCGTCGAGGACATCGTCAAGATCGTCCGCAACGGCCGCGTGAAGCTTCTAACTCAGGGGGCGGCCCGCTGGCTGCGCGACCTGGCGAACACGACAGGTTGGGGCCGGCTCGGCATGGCGATGGGCGTGCTACAGCTCGCCATCGACATGCTCATTCCGCCGGGCGGGGAGCTGCGCAACCCGATCGACGTCGACGATCTGCGGCTGGGCTTGGAGCAAACCTTCGGTAAGACGATCTGCGTGGAGATCGACGAAGCTCCCGGCGGTGAGCTACTGGCAAGGACGGGGAGCTGAATGTTGTTTGAGTCGAGCGACATTGTAGCCTCGGCGAAGGGCGCGGGTCATCAACCGGCCAAGGCGGCGCCCGGGCCCGCGCGGCGGGAGCCGCCGCGGCTGCGTGCGTGGCTTGCGGCAGTGGATTCGTTAGGTCAGCGATTGACGCCGCGGCAGCGGCTACTCGCCGCATTCCGCGCGTGGACGCTGGCTACATACTCACGGCGACAGGCGCGGCGCGACGCTGAGCGGCATGCGTGGTACGTCGGCGCGCGGCGGAACGGGCGGAAGTTGCCGCCGCGGCTGACGGCCAAGCGGTTTCGGCGAGCGTGGCGGCGCGTGGCGAAGTGCTACGGGGTCGGGCTCTGTGACCGCGCGGTTCGCTCCTGGACGCGCCAGGCCGAAGCCGGTGGCCTGGCCGCCTTAGTCGATTTTCGCGGCTGCCACGGGCGGCACCGCCGGGCAGGGGTCGATGGTGTGCTGTGGCGCGAGCTATGGCGCCGGCTGCTGGCTGGCGACAACGTTGCGAGCGTGGATCGGTCGCTGCGGCCGGCCGCGCGGGCGCGGGGCTTGGCGTGGCCGAGCCTCAGCACATTGCGAGCGCGACTGCGGGGCCTGCGTCGTGCGACGGCGCGCAACGGACACCTGTTGTGCGGGAGTCGAAACTGATGGCCTCACACAGACCCGGATTCCTGGCGGAAAGACGGCGCCCTGGCGCTGCCGGTGCGGGGGCAGTAGGTCGGGTCGGCTGGGAACGGCCGTGGGGCTGCGTGGGCCTAGTGGGGATCAGGGATCAGAGAGCGGGGCCATGGGCCCACAAACTGCGAAACGGAATTGCGGACCGCGTGGTCCGGACTGGCTGCGGGCGGACCAGTGAAGTGAGCAGCGGTGGCCAACTGATCGCGCCGTCCACCCGCAGCAACGAGCGCGGCCCCGCGGGCAGTCCGCCAAGGCCCGCGGGTGTCCGCGCCCCCTGGACAAGACGTTTGAAACCGGCGGCTGAGAGATAGGAGGTCTGGGCCGTGGGCTTTGAAGTGGTGCCGCGCGGTGAAAGGAGTTTCGCGGAGCGTCTGCCCGAGGGTTTTGCCAGCCTGTCCAGAAAGGGCAAGCTGACGGTCCGCAAAGCCGATTTGGAGCTGGCGGGCATCAGCGATTCGGCGGTTGTGCTTGCAGACGCCGGAACCTTGCGGCTGGGCTTGCGAGCGCCCCGCCCCGACGAGGTGGCGATCGCCATGCGAGTCGGCGCGCTCGGCAAGAGGCCAAAGAATGTCCGCTGCGGGATCAGTGTCGCGCGGGCCGTGAAAACGCTGGGTCTGACGTTGGCCGCAGCCGCGGGGCGGTATGAGCTGACGACGAAAGGCAAGGGTGCCGACGGGCTGTTGATGGTCAAACTGGTCGTGAGCAACGCGAACAACGGACCACGCAATGCGACGTGAAAAAGGAATGGAAAACACGATGGGCGGACAGCTTGTGGCAGCTATCCGCCCGGCTCGCCGGCGAGCGCGTGACTCGCGGCGAGTACGTGCAATGTGCCACACAGTGAGCGGGTGTGCAATGGCGCCTGATGAAGCAACTGAGACTGCGTTGGAAAGCGAAGAAATGTCGGAGCTGGAGAAGATCGCGGCGGCTTGCCCGAAAGAACAGCAGGAAAGCGATCGGCCAAGAGCGCTACCGACCGCGATGGACCTATTGAGAGCGGCCCTGCTGGGGCTGCGGCGCCTGGAGCAGCGGCTCGAGGGCGCGCGCATTGCGTTGGAGGCCGCGCCCTGGGATTTCGAGGGGGAAGAGGATGACACGCACGTCGAGCAGGCCGTGGGTCTGGATTCGCTCAAAGAAGCGGGCGAAATCGTCGCGGAATTGCGACGGGTTCTGGTGCGCTGGTGCAACGGTGTGGCCTGGGGCTGTGGCAGCGTTATGCAGCTCGATGCCGACATGATGATCGCGGTCCAAAAAGTCGTACCACTGATCCCGGCCGTTTATCGGCGGGGCTGCGCGGAGAAGGCAGTTCGCGGGGCGCTGATGTTTCTCGCCGACCATGCGGAGGCGGCCCACGCGATTGCCCTGGGTGAGCAGCGCCGGCTCGATCCGATCAACCAGCGCGTTCGTGAAATCGTCCCGAACGCGAGAGACGATCGCGATTACTGGCCGTGGACGCAGATAGACCGACGGCCCTGGCCGCCGCTAGCGAATGGAGCGCCGGCCGCGGACGGCACCGCGGACGAAACCGCGCAGCCTGTGACAACCTGCGATTCACCCCAGCGGCAGGTGCCTGTCCTGCTGTAGACCACTGCTCGGATGGAGCTGATGCGTGGAGAGCAGAGTACCGAGTACCGAGGACTGAGAGGGATGCTCCCCCACCTCGGCACTCGGTACTTTGCACTCGGTACTAAGAGGTAAGCGTGGCCGAAGAAAAGGAAATCCTGTCTTACGAGCTCAACATCAGCGACGTGGAGGCGAAAGCCAAACGCATCGCCGAGCTGACGCAGGAGATCACCGCCGAGAAAGGTAAGGGGCAGAACGTCACGGCGCTGGAGGAGCAGCTCGGACGCGAGGTGGACGCGCTGGGCAAGCTCACCCAACAGCAAAAGAGCGCCGCGGGCGGCGCGGTGGAGCTGCTACAGCAGAAGCGGAACCTCGCGAGCGTCGTCGGGCTGCTGGGCGGCGAGTTCGGCGGGCTGGTGAGCCGGCTGGGCAACGTCGTCGAGATGCTTCTCCAGGGCGGCGCCGCCGCGGCGGGCATGGCCGGGGCCGTGGCGGGCGTGACCGTGCTCGTCGGCGCCTACCGGGCGATGGAAGAAGCCGTTCGTGCGGCCAGGGAGGAACAAGAGCGTTTGAATCAGGCCGTGTTGGAAGGCAAGCTCGGACAGCTTCCGACGATGGAGAGGATGGGCGTCGAGCTGGAAAAGGTTGGCCTGCGGACACCAGAGGGCGAAAAGGCCGCGTGGCAGATGATGACGCGCGTCATGGGTCATGGAATCGACCGGGAGCGGGCCGCCGGGATCGCACCGCTGGCCGTAGCCGCCGGCCTGTCGCCCGAGCAGGCTGGCGTCGTGGCTGTGCTCAAGGGCATGGGACTGGCCGTCGAGGAGCCCGGCAAACTCCAGGAAGTGCTCCGGCAAATGCAGACCGGGACCACGCCGATTTCGATCGCCGGTTTACCGGCGGAGCAGGCCGGCATTCTGGCGGTGCTCCAGGCGATGGGATTGAAGCCGGGCACGGCGGGGACGCCGGCCTATCAGCAGGCCGCCGCACAGCTCGCGGCGATGCCGGGCACCGCCGGCGGGCGCATCAATCAGCTCTTGGGCGAATTGTTACGGGGGCAGGAGCCCGGCTTCTCGGCGGTGGAGACGCTGTACGCGGGACTGGCAAAAACGGGCAAGTTACCGGCCGGAATCCAGAACGTCGACCAGTTCCGCGACAAGCTGGCCGCGGCGAGTGAGACCCAAGCCGAGCTGCCCGGAGTGCGCGAGGAGATCGCGGAGCTTATGCGCCGGCGACCGGGTCCGCTCCGCGGGCTGCGGCTGGCGAGGCTGGAGCGGCGCAAAGAGGACATGGATGCGCTCATTCGTGACTGGGGGCCGATTCTGGGCGCGCTGAGGCGAGAGGAAGCGCGCGAGGCGGGGCAGTTGCCGGGGCCGTCGCCCGGGTCGCCCACTACGCAGCCGGCCGAGATCGGCGCCGACCCTGCGCGAGCGCGCATCATCATTCAGGAAATCAATAATTACGGCACGGTGTACAACGCGTCGAGCCGGGCGCGCTCTCCCACTACAAATCATGGCAGGTACTCGCTCAGGCCTGGGTTCAACGGGGTAGTGCTGGGCTACTGAGGAGAACAATGTTGTACACGCTGCAAGGTGTGAAATGAGCAGACCAGGATTCAGGACGGTGCATGGCGTGCGGCGGCGGGCGCGGGCTGCAGCGCAGTCGTCCGGGAATTGAGGTGTGGTATGAATCGGGTTGGATTTACGACCGTGTGCGGCGCGCGGCCGCTATGGCCCGCGGAGGTTGGCAGCGGCGGCGCCACGCCGGCGCAAGCCCGCCGCAGATAAGGAGATCTGGTGATGAATGATCGTGTGTACGTAACGATTTGCAGTGCCCGGCGGCTGCCGCGAATGACTGACCCGGACGCGCCGGACGAGGCGGAGTGGGCCGCTCGTTATGGCGGGGACGTCCAATTGCAGACGGAGTTCGGCAACCTCGCGGCATTCCTGGCGTTCAAGCGAGGCGAGCAGGCCGGCCGGGTGGCGGATGCACTTTCCGGTTGTCATCACAGCGTCCGGCGGCCGCCGAATGAGGGAGACGGAGAAGAAAGTTGGAGAGCGGCCTATGCCAACTCCAGCGAGCTCCAGGTGGAATTCGGGAGCGTTGGGGCGTTCGTGGCCTATAAGCGGGCGGAGCGGGCCGGGCAGGTCAACATCTGTCGCGGCGCGGGGCGCCCGGGCACGCCGGCGGCAAGCCCCAGCAGCATACGGCCGACCGCTCGGGCGGTATCGGGCGCGGCTGATGCGGAAGCGGAAGCGGGCTGGCGAGCGATCTTCATTCGAGATCCTGCGATCCAGGCGGAGTTCGGGTCGGCCGACTGCTACGTCGCGTACATGCGCGCCGAGACCGCCGGCGAAGTGAACATCTTTGGCCGTCGTCGGTAAGCGTTAAGAAGATTCCGGCTGAACTGTGGACATTGGGCATCGGAAGGCAGTAGCGCCGGCGGGGCGGCCGGCAAGGCATCGCCCGCGGCCACCACAGATAAGGAGCGAATGATGGCATCATCTTTGATCGACCAGGTGGAAGCGAGCGAGTCTGGAGCCTACGCCCAGGCGGTGGAGCGGTATCACGTGCTACTCGCGCGGAATCAGAAGCCCGAAGCGGGCGACGCCGAGGAACTGCCGAGGGCTATGGCAATCCTCGGGCGGAAGCGGGCCGACCTTCCGGGAGACTTGGCGGTGGTCGAGTCGATCTTGAAGGCGGAACTGCTGGCCCGCGGGGAAGACGTGCTCCAGGATAAGCTCGCCGAGGCCAAGAGGCGCCATAAGGAGGTTTGGGCTCGATTCACGGAAGAGCGCGCAGACCTGGATCGCCGGCAGAGCAAGGAAATGGCGCAGGCTGAACGGGCGGTGCAGCAGGCCCTGGCGACGTACAGCGAGGCCCACCTCGCCCGCGAGTCGCTGGCCCATCTTGAGGACGAGTGGTCGGCGCGCCTCAGTGGGCGGCCGGTCGACGACATCCGCCGGGAGCGCCTGCGGCGCGAGCGGGCTGGCGTGCAGGTCCAGCATGGTCCAGGCGCGAGTGCGTCTGCGGTGGTTCACGCCCCGACGCTGGCGATGGAGGATTCCCAGCCGCCCCAGCCCGAGACTACCTGATGGAACGGCCTTTTCCATCGCAGTCCGCGGTGCTGCTACCTGCCGCATCGCGGTCTCTCCCAACCGCCGGATGTCGAGCGTCCGGCGGTTTCCTTTCGTGTCGTGGGCGGCGCGGCGCGCCGATCTGCGCGACGGCGTGCCGACCGCCTGGCACGGCAGCGCCGGAGGTAGGGACGATGAGAGCGGGCCAACCAATGACGCTGTTCCTGTTCAGTGACGGGATGGACGCTCCGACCGCGCCATCCGTGCCAGAAAAACCGGGTTGCCGTGGTCGTGGCGCGACGCAGCGGGTCCTTTTCGACTGGCGTGCGCCGCGCGCGAACCCATCCGGCCGCCGGCTCCTGACGTTCAGCTTCCGCCCGCTGAAGCGGCATGAGCAGGGAGCGGGGACCACAGGCGGTACCCGGCCGTTATCTGCGGCCGGCGCGCCCCTGGCGGGTTCCCCGTTCCCTGCTCCCTCTCGCCTTTGGCGGCTCGCCTGCAACCTCATCGCGGACTACTTTGTCCGCATCGGCGGCTTCCGCCTGGCCGACGATGCTGTGGTGCGGACCTGGGCCGACCTACTCCTGCCCGCGGGTGCAAAGCCCGGCGCCGGCCCGCGGTACACGCCCGCTGAGATACGCGCGGCGATCGCGGCCAAGGCCAAGAGCCTGCGGGGCGAGGATGAGG
>Ga0214473_10009175_pt1 | contig 11699 bp, 6 predicted proteins | sample RVTome_7_FD_203509 | JGI IMG/M metagenome (GOLD analysis project Ga0214473, IMG submission 203509) | Soil microbial communities from uranium-contaminated site in the Upper Colorado River Basin, Wyoming, United States - RVT98D197 | ecosystem: Environmental > Terrestrial > Soil > Contaminated >...
CATGGTTTCTCTCGGAGAAGGATTGATGCCGAAGCTCGGCGAGAGTCCCGAGATGGGCTCGAATCCGCAGCTCGGGTTCGGGCGGGTCTACGCCCGGCCCCAGGTCGCCAAGTGGATCGACGCGCGGGTCGCGCGGCTCATCAACGAAAAAGGCTACACCTTCGAGCAGTTCTACGACGAAACGAAATCCGCCGGCATCACCATCTGGGGCGCCGCCATCGACACCCTGGAGAACACCGTCCGCTTCGCGAAGGGGGAGGAAACCGGTCCACTGACGGTGTTGCACCTCTTCGACCAGCCGCTGCAGATCAGCCTTCCTTACGAAGGCTACGTGGGGACGTTGTTCCTCCCCAAGGAAGTCGTGCGCACCGCGGCCGACCGGTCGGTCCTCGTCGACTTCCGCTCCCCACGTGCCAAGGTCGTCGAGGCCATCGAGTGGACGTATCCGGGTATCCGGAGAGAGAACATCCACGTCTGGACGCTCGGCGGGCCGAGCCGTGAAAAGCGCCTGGGGACGCTCTGGAAAGAGTGGCGGGAAGCGGGGGCGCACCTGGTCTCGAGCGGATACACGCTCGCTTCGGGGATCCCGATCTTCAACGACTCGGGAAGCTATGCCCCGACCTACCAGGTGAAGGCCTGGAAGGACGACCATGGCCAGTCGCACGTCTTTCTCTGCGACGGCTACGCGGGATCGGCCGAGGCGATGCAGGCGGCGAGCCTCGCGCCGGTCCTCGGGCTCGACGGTTCGATGTCGGTCCTCACGTCGAAGTTCTCCTTATCGTGGGAGAAGGAGCGGGACGTCATGCGGCTCTCTCCGGACTCGCCGGACTTCGCGACGAAGCTGAGCCGCCTCGCGGGCGAGCCACTCGACGAGAAGCTCGTCGCCGAGTACCGGAAGGCGATCCGCTCCGCCCGCGACGCCGGCCTCCCCATCGACGAACCCGTCGTCTCCGCCGACGACTTCTTTCCCGAAAGGCGCTGGCGGGTCCTCGCCGCTTGCGGCTACATGTGTCCTGACCCATACACCGGGGCAAAGGGCGTCGAAGAGCTGGGAGACCGTCTCTACCGGACCACGGTCGCGCTTGCGACCCGCAAGGGGACCAAGACCATGCGGTTCATCCTGCGCATGATGGAGGAGCCGGAGCGGGCGCGGCTCGTCTTCAACCCGCTTCTCAACCGGTTTTTCTACGGCGAGGACTTCCGCGAGAGGCCGGTCCGGATCTCGGATTCAGGGCGCATCCGCAACGAGCTCCAGACGCTGGTTTCCGAGGCCCTGGACCACGTGGGAGACAAGATTCGGGTCAACTTCGATCGCATTCCCCCCGAGGTGATCTCGAAGGAGCGCCAGAAGAAGCTCCGGGAGATCCTGAAGTGGTACAAACAGGAGCACCCCGTCTGGTTCCACTGGCTGGAAGTCTCGGGGAGCTAGGTGGTTTCGTCGGAATCGTGGCGATCGCGCCAGGTCTCATCCTCGATGCTTCGGCTTTCGCGGAGGAGATGCTCGATGACGAGATCCACCATCTCGGGGTACGGCGGCTTCCGCCGGTCCGGTATCGCCCTTCTCTCTTCGAGGCCCTCGCGTCGGTCGGGAGCGCGTGGCTCCGTCCTGCGGTCCGATGGGCCTCTGCGCCTCCGGTTGCGGACCTCGGCGCCCTCGATTTCCGAGAGGGAACGCGCCAGCAGGGAAGCGACGGCGGCGCTACGGGTCCATTGGTAACCGGGGTTAAGTTCTTCCAGGAGCTCGATGTAGCGGTCGAGACGCACCAGTAGGGATGGTGGAAAGTTGGTAAGAACCAGGTCGGCCATGGGGCAAAAAATATTGTCATCCAGGCGGCTCCCGCGCGCAAGTGCGCTCGTCGCGCTCGCTCTTTCCGCGCCCTACCCGGTTGCGCTGGAAAAGAACGTCGAGGCGCGGATGCGGGACGGAGTGGTGCTCCGCTCCGACATCTATCGTCCCGAGGCGCCCGGCCGTTTTCCCGCGCTCCTGAAGCGGACTCCGTACTCCAAAGGGGCTGCGAGCGAGATTCCGTTCTTTCGCCGGCTCGCGAGCCAGGGCTTCGTGGTCGCGGTCCAGGATACGCGCGGCCGTTACACCTCGGAGGGAGTATCCCGGCCCCACGAAGAGGCGGAAGACGGCTGCGACACGGTCGAGTGGCTCGCGGCGCTCCCCTACGTCGACGGCAAGGTGGGGATGTTCGGCGGAAGCTATGCCGCCACGACGCAGCTCACCGCCGCGTCTCTCCGTCCAAAGGGGCTCGTCGCTCTTTTTCCGAGCGCCTCCTATGCGAGCCGTTACGACATGGTCTTCCAGGGTGGGGCCTTCTACCTTCTCGACGGGCTTCGCTGGAATCTCGGACAAGCGGTCGATGTTCGCCGCCGCCTCCTGCAGCCCGAGATTCCGCGGGATTCTCCCATCGGCCTGACCGACGAAGAAGAGAAGCTCGTCGAAGACCATTGGGTCTGGCATCTACCGCTGAAGTCCATGAACGCGCAGTCTCTTCCGGAGTACATGCCCGGCTACTTCGAGATGCTCTCTCACCCGATCTACGACTCGTACTGGGAGCGTTTCGACATCTCCCGGCGTCACGGAAATTTCGAAACCCCCGCGCTCCACCTCACCGGCTGGTACGACAGTCTCCTCGTGGGAACCCTCCGGAACTTCCAGGGCCTCCGGGCGAAGGCGGCGACGGAGGCCGCGCGCTCCGGACAGCGGCTCGTCGTCGGTCCCTGGACTCATGCGCGGCCGAGCCTTTCCTCGACCGGCATCGGCGGGGTCGACTTCGGCCCCGAGGCCGGGCTCGACTCCGCGACGCTGATGGAGAGGTGGTTCCGACAGCTTTTGAAGGGCGAAGACACGGGGATCCTGCGGGAAGCGCCGGTGAAGCTCTTCATCATGGGAGTCAACCGCTGGCGCGATGAAGAAGAATGGCCGCTCGCGCGCGCGGTCGCGACCTCTTTCTACTTGGGCGAGGGAGGAGCCCTGTCGCGGGAGGCTCCCGGTGACGAGGCGCCCGATTCTTATCGATTCGACCCCTGGAATCCGCTGGCGACGCCGACGAGGGCAGGCTACTCCCGCTCCCCGGGGGATACGACGACTCTCGAAGAGCGGAAGGACGTCCTCGTCTACACGTCGCCTGCTCTCGAAGAGCCTCTCGAGGCGACCGGTTACATCCAGCTCGTTCTTCACACCGCTTCGTCGGCCCGCGATACCGACTTCACCGGAAAGCTTCTCGACGTCTCTCCCGACGGCTCGATGAGATCGCTGACCGAAGGAGTCCTCAGGGCGCGCTATCGAAACGGCTTCGATCGAGTGGAGCTTCTCACGCCGGGTAAGGCGGTCGAGCTCTCGCTCGATCTCGGCGCCACCGGGAACGTGTTTCTCCCCGGGCACCGAATCCGGCTCGAAGTTTCGAGCAGCAACTTCCCACGGTTCGATCGCAACCCCAACACCGGCGGCGTCTTCGGAGAGGACGCGGCCCCGGTGGTCGCGGAACAGACGGTCTTTCACGACCGCTCGCGCCCCTCGAGGCTCGTTCTCCCCGTCGTCCCGCGTCCGCCGGAGCCCACGCTCGAGCGAACGTTCGCGGAGCGGATCTCGCGAGCGCGGATCTCCGAGTTCCACCGGCGTCTCACCGAGCGGCCGCATCGGTCGGGGACCGAAGGAGCCCAAGCCGTCGCTCGCTATCTGGAATCGACGCTGCGCGACGCGGGTCTCGAAGTGGAGATCGAGGAGTACCAGGCGTTTCTTTCGGCTCCGAAGCGGGTGAGCGTCGAGATCCTCTCGCCCAGCGCCGAGACGCTCTCGCTGTGGGAGCCCGCGGACCCGCGAGATCCCGATAGCTCTCACCCGGAGCTCGAGCCTGCCTGGATAGCGTTCTCGGGTTCCGGCAGCGTGACGGGCGACGTGGTCTATGCGGGCTACGGTCTTCCAGAGGACTACGAAGGCATCGACGCCCGAGGCAAGGTCGTTCTCGTCCGCTACGGGAAGAGCCATCGCGCGGTCAAGGTCGCGACGGCGGAGGAAAGGGGCGCCTCAGCCATCCTCATCTATAGCGACCCCGAAGACGACGGAGCGGGGAAGGGGCTGGTCTGGCCCGAAGGGCCGTATCGCGGAGCCGATCAAGTGCAGCGGGGAAACGCGAAGCTCTCCTGGTTCTGGCATGGAGACGCGCTGACACCGGGCGTCGCGGCAACGAGCGATGCGCCCCGTCTCGATCCGGCGAAGGCCCCAACCCTTCCGCGGATTCCGGCGGTTCCGCTGTCCGCGCACGAGGCCTCGAAGATCCTGGAGTCCCTGCCTCGAGGAGTGCAGGTGCGCGTCGACGTTGCCATGGAGGATGGGCTCAAGCCGATTCGAAACGTGATCGCGACTCTCCGCGGCCGCAAGACGCCGGACCGCTGGGTGGTGCTCGGGACGCACCACGACGCCTGGACTTTTGGGGGCATCGACCCGGGCTCGGCCACGGCGGCCCTTCTCGAAGTCGCGTACGCTCTGGGCTCGATGGCGCGCGAGGGCAAGGCGCCCGACCGCTCGGTCGTCTTCTGTTTCTGGGACGCGGAGGAGTACGGGCTCGTGGGCTCGACGGAATTCGCGGAGAAGAGACTCGACGAGCTTCGCACGAAGGCGGTCGCCTATATCAACAGCGATATGTACAACGGCGACCGCTTCGCCGCGGGAGGTACCCCATCACTGCGCGATTTCGTGCGCGGTCTGGCCGCGGACATACCCGGCATCGAGCCGCCGGAGGACCTCGAGGCCCTGGGAAGCGGAGCGGACTTCGTGCCGTTCCAGGATTACGTGGGGCTTCCTACGCTCTCGTTGGAGCTCCTCTTTCGCGGTGGTTGGTCTTTCGGCGCCTACCATTCGAACTACGACAATCGCTATTGGATGATGCGCCACGGCGACGACGACTTCCGCCGCGGCGCTCTCCTCGCGCGGATCCTGGGGACGGCAGCCATTCGTCTCGCGGAAGCGCCCGTGCTTCCCTATCGCTTCTCCTACTACGGAAAGAAGCTCGAGGATTTCGCGCGACAGGCCGAGGAGTGGAGCGGAGGACGAAATCGCTTCGAGCGTCTGAAGGAGCTCGCCGCCGCGGTCCGGGCGAAGGGGGAAAAACTCGAGTCCTCGCTCGACTCCGGACGGCTACCTGCGGACGTCGGGGTTTTCAACGACCGGCTGATGCGGCTCGAGCAATCGCTCATCGACGAGAGCGCGCCTCCAGAGGAGCGCTGGTATCGGCACGTGGTCTACGGCTGGAACATATACTCGCTGTACGCGGGCCAGCCGTTTCCCGGCCTCGCGGGCGCTTTCGCCCGAGGGACCGAGGGGGATGTGCGTCGGGAAACGGAGAGACTCGAAGAAGCGCTCGAGAGACTCTCGCAAGGTCTCGACGAAATCACCGCCCGGTTTACCCGTCCATGACCCGCACAACGGATCTCGATACCCCGGGAGGAGATCGGAGGGCTGAGGCATATGCCGGCGCCGACTCGGACACACGACTGCCGCTCCGCCGATACCGGTCCATCACGTCTTTCCCGTAGTCCCGCTCCGCAAGATATGCATTGTGCAAACGACATAGAAGCCGAATATTCGATGGACTTCGGTCGCCGCCGCGGCCAAATGGATCGTCATGGTGGAACTCGAGGCCTCGTCGCTCGGTGCAGCGCCGCCCCTGTTTATCGACGAAAGTGCATTGACCGCCGTCCCGCCGCCGAACGATCCGCCTCACCGCCGCCGGCATGTACCGCGACAACGCCGACGTATCGGTCTCTTCGAGACTCTTCCGCGGCGCCTTGGTCTCCGCAAACCGTCTGGCCTCGAGCCTCTCGAGCTTCTCGGTCACGGCCGCTTCGATCACTGCCGCCAGGTCCTCCTGCATGAGCGCTTGGAGACGCTCGAGCTTGTCGCGGAGCTCCGCACTCGCGGTGAGCGTCACTTTGTAGCGCGCGGGCGCAAGGGGCTGGATCACTGGAGGAGCCGGCGGAGGCGGCGGAGCGGGCCGCGCGTCGACAGGTGACGCTGCCCCCACAGACTCGGTTTTGGGTAGAACGGTTACTCGGTCCGGAACGAGCTCGGGGCTCGGCCGTCTGGGAAAGTTCTCGGGCCGTGTGGGGAGCTTCCGCACGCTCGACGGCACATCCGGCTTGGGCAGAAGCTCGGCTACCAGCTCCTCGATTTCACGTTTCGACTTGTGAGCGGCGCGAGCGAGAACCTCCTCGCAGTTCGCATCGGTGAGGTGCGGCGCAAGCTTCCCGATACCGCTCAAGTGAAGCCGTCCGGCGCCCAACATCGCGAGCAGCATCGGATACTTTCGCGAGGCCCGAGCCGCGGTGATGCGCAGGTAGGCCTCGTGCTCCGAGAGGTGCAGCACCTCCATGCAATAGACAAACATCGACGAGCAAGCTTCGCGAGCATATAGCCTCCGCTCGTCCACCTCGCCGATGTGGGCCACGAGATCGGATTCGACGCGCCGCGAGTGCTTCAAGAGCTCCGCGAGCCGGCGAAGCAGCTCATCATCGGAAATCGAATTAAGTTCGTGTGTGCTCGACATACTCTCTGTATAGCACACAGTTTTTTCGCTTCATCACAGCGCTTCTGTTAGACCGACAGCATGCCGGACGACTTCGAAGCCTCCCCGAGCCTTTTCAAGACCGCGTAAGGTTTCTCAGCGCGATACGCACCTATCGTGCGTATCGATTGGAACATTGTTTCGATCGACTCCGAAAAGCTGTCAAGAGAAAAATTCGCTCGGTTCTTTTTTCGCGGAGCCTGTTCCGGGAGCTTATATCCGGCGTCCAGGCGATGCGTGGGCATCGAGAGGGACGCCTCACCCTTCGGACTCACGAGGTCGAGTCCATCACCGTGCCGCCTGTCGACCCGGAGTTCGTTCGCTAGACCCGCGAAGCGCTCCACATGTCGCGCCAGGTCTTCGCTTTCAAGTTTTTCCTTCGAGGAAGGAAAGCATAGGCTAAAGCTTTCCTTTCTGCAGGGAACGCTGTCCCGACAAGCTTCGGTGTCTTTTCCGGACTCGGTGGTGGCTCTAATTCACCGAGGGGCCCGCTGCCTCACGACTTCGAACCAGTTGACGACGACGTTGATTTGACCCGATGCCGGTGAACTTTCGCTCGGCGCCGTGAGCAGGAACCTCTGGCCGTCGGGAGAAACCGCGAACCGCGCTGCGCCGGTGGTGCCCGGGAGGAAGCGGCTCTCATAGAGCACGCGCGGTTTGGAGGCGCGGAACGAGGCGCCGGTCTCGACGTCCACCGCCATCATCCGATTCCCCTCCTTGTAGAAGAGCTCGCCCCCTTGGGGATTCCACATGGCTTGGGCGCCCCCGTTGGTAGATATCTGCTGCCGGCCACTCCCCTCGGCAAACGATCGAACGTAGACTTCCAACCGTCCTGATTCGTTCGATGCGTAGGCGATCCAACGACCGTCCGGGGAGAAGCGGGCCTCCCATTCTCCGAACGGGGTGGTGAGGACGGGCTCCGGACTCGATTCGCCGGCGCGGAGAACATAGATGTCAGAAGTTGCGGCTATAAGAGTGAACGCGAGAACCAGGCCATCCGGCGAGTATCCGGTTGGACTCTCAAATGAATCGGCGGTCGTCATGCGCTCCGGCGGCAAGCCTCCATCTGCGGGGACGGAAAAAATGCCCGGTGGTTCGCCCTTGATGGGCCCGTAGCGCCCGAAGAGGACGCGTTTCCCATCGCGAGACCAGATGGGAAAGTAATTGTCTCCCGTGAACGTGAGCTTCGTCAAAGCTTCGCGCTCCAGGTCGTAAACCCAGATATCCGTCCCAGTCTGCTCCCGGATCATCAGGGCGAGCCGTCGTCCGTCCGGAGAGAGCGCGGGCTCCATGTAGCTCGACTCCGGCAGGGGAAGGGGCTCGCTCTGCCCACTCCGGTCCATCCAGACCAACCGACGACGCGCGAAGCCGGTGATGGTCACGAGAGTGCCATCGTCCGAGACGCTGAACTGTGCGGCGCCCGTACCCATCGGGTCATGCATTACATCCTCGGCGACAGGAATGGCAGTACTCAACACTTCGAGCCGGTCGAGGTCGAACGGCGCCGCTAGAAGGGCGCCTCCCCGGATGTAGACGAGATGCCCAGTCGGCAGGTAGCGGACGTCCGTACCCGGCTGAAAAAGGACTCGCTTCTCCCCAGTCTGGAATGACTGCAGGAAGATCTGTGAGTCGGCATCGTAGTCGACACCACCGAGAGCGTAGAGAAAAGCCCGGCTTCCCGGAAGGATCAGAGGACCGTTGGAGAACCTTCCCTGTTCGACGGCGACGATCTGTTTCGCCTCCCCTCCCGAGTCCGAGACCCGGTAGATTCCTCGGGTTGTTCCTGCGAAGAGAATGGTCCCGTCGTCGCCCCAACTCGCACCGGCAACGAAACCGGAAACGTCGCAGAGGACGACTGGGGCGCCGCCGCCAATGGGCGCCTTCTGGAGCTTCCCGTTCGCGACGAACCCTATCCACTTCCCGTCGGGTGAGAAGAAGGTGTTCGTCGCTCCTTGGGTTCCCTCGAGGGCTCGTGCCTCGGGCTCGTCGATGGGACGTAAAAAGAGCTGACCGTTGGCGTTGTAGACGAGGTTGCTCCCGTCGGGAGAAATCGCGATCGCGGTTTGATCGAGACGGCTCAGCTCTTGTCCCTCCGGCAAAACGATGGAGTATCGTTGGATACGGCGGGGCGGCGGCTCGGGCCTGAGATTCCAGACGACCGCCGCGGCGATGATTGCGCTCAGGATGGACGCGGCCGCGACGGTGACACCTTGCCGGCGTTTTGGCGCCGGGCGCCTTGGGTCGGGAGGTCTCGCTTGGCTCGACGTTTCCACGATCCATTCCAGCTCTCGCGCCACGTCCGCCGCCGCCTGCCACCGTTTCTCAGGACCTTTCGCCAGACATCGCTGGACGACGTGCTCCAGGCTCGCAGGAGTCAGGGGTTGAAGCGCCGCCATGGGTGCGGGCTCGCCCGACATGATGGCGGAGATGAGGCTTGCCTGGCTCTTCCCCTCGAACGCTTTCCGTCCGGTCAACATCTCGTAGAGGACGGCTCCCAGGGCGAAGATATCGGTGCGGGCGTCCGCCTCTTTTCCCTCGAGCTGTTCGGGCGCCATGTACTGGAGCGTGCCTACGATACTCCCCTCTCGAGTCAGGGGCTGGGCTTCGGTGGGAAGGGCGGAGAGCGAGGAGCCGCCGGTCATCCTTCCCGCAGCGCGCTTCGCGAGGCCGAAGTCGAGAAGCTTCGCCCCTGATGCGGTGAGCATGACGTTTCCCGGCTTGAGGTCGCGGTGCACGACACCGTGCCGGTGAGCCTCGTCGAGAGCATCGGCGATCTCGATGCCGCGGCGGAGAGCATCCGGGAGCGGGAGGGGACCTCTTTCGAGCCTCTTTCCAAGGCTTTCCCCCTCAATGAACTCCATGACGAGGAAGTCCACCCCTCCCTCGCGACCGATGTCGTAAAGAGTGCAGATGTGAGGGTGATTCAGGCTCGAGACCGCCCGGGCTTCGCGGTCGAACCGTTCGCGGAGAGCGGCGTCATCGGAGAGGTGCGAGGGAAGCACCTTGATGGCGACCGTACGATCGAGACGGGTGTCTTTCGCTTTATAGACTTCGCCCATGCCGCCCGCGCCGAGAGCGGAGACGATTTCATACGGACCGAGTCGTGAGCCCGTCTCGAGGGTCATGGTGGCAGGGAAGCGAGTCTAGGTTTGCGACACCGAGTTGTCAATCCGAAGCGCCGACCTGGACGATTCGAGCCCGGAGGCCGCGCTTCCCAACGTGAAGGTGCGCTACCGCCACGGGGAGCTTGAACCGTCGCGGTCCCGCGCTTCCCGGATTCAGGAAGAGGACGCCGCCCTGTCTTTCGGCGCGCGGGCGGTGGGAGTGGCCGCTGATTACGGCGTGAAACCCCTCGGCTCCCGGGTCGACCTCCAGCTCCTTCAAGTCGTGGAGGACGTGAAAGCGGAAGCCGCCTACGTCGAGCGTCCGGGACGTGAGAAGTCGGCTTGCCCAGCTTCCGCGGTCGTTGTTGCCGCGAACCGCGACGACCGGCGCGATCCGCTGAGCTCCTCGAGCACCTCCGGGCGGCAGACATCTCCTGCATGGAGGATGAGCGCGCTCCCCTTTAATGCCGCGAGCACCTGAGGGCGCAGCAAGTTGTGGGTGTCCGAGATGACCCCGATGAGAACACTCAACTTCGGAGCCGGTCGAGAAGCTCCTCCGCGGTCTTCTTCTCCTGCGGATAAACCTGGCCCATCTTGAGGAAGGCTTCGAGCGCCGCCCGCGCCTTCGCCGGTTCGTCGACGTCGAGGTACGTCAGGGCAGAGTGGAATCGGGCGCTCCCGCGGTGGATGGAAAGACCGTCTTCGACCGCCAGGCAGGCCGCGAACTCCGCCAGAGCTTCCCGATAGGCCCTTTTGGCGCGGAGGTTGTACCCCCGGGCGACCCTAGCCTCGCAGAGGTGGTACGGATGCGCCCCCGGAAGAGCCACGATCCGATCGAACCACTCGGCGGCGAGCTCGGGTTTTCCTTCATTAATGTAAGAGTGCGCGATTTCGTGCATGGCGGTGCTGCGTTCTTCAGCCGTCGCTTCCTCCGATTCGAGGATTTGGATCAGGCGCTTCCTGGCCTCTGTCGGCAAGGCCTTACTCCATCGGGACTTCGCGAAGAGGGATGTCCCAATGAGCGTCTACGATCTCGAAGCGCCGGGCTTCCTCCCGCCGGAAGGTGGCGGCGTCGGGGAAGAGCCTCTTGACGATCGCCTGCTCGGGGGACGGTCCCATGAAAATCGCGTCGTTCTTGAAGATGATCTCGGTCGCGAACGTCCAATCCGCGCGTCCATCCCCATGGAACTGGGGAACATAGGCTTTGAACCCGACCAGTCGGTCACCCATCTGTTCCTTCAAGACGGGATAGTGGTTCTTCTTGAAGAGCTCGACGAACTCGTCCTGGTGGCCCCAGGTCACACGATAGAAGTACCAGACGGTTCGCTCGCCTCCCGCAGGAGCTTGCGCTCGAAGGCTCGGGAGCGTCGCTCCGACCAACATGCCGATGACGAGAGTGAGTATCAGAGACAGCCATTTCTTCATGAGTTCCTCCTGGCGCTTATTATGAAGGTAGCAATCTTTGTCCCGCTACGGTGATTTCACCCCACCGTCTCGGTGAGGCTCCTCACCATCCTCTTTCATCTCAGCGTTCTGCTATCTGGCATTTTTCTTGCTCTAGTAAGCAGGTAGCAGCTTCATAAAAAGCGGGCCCCTCGAAAACCTGCCATTCAACGATTTGGGGCCGGGAGCGGTGCTCCCGGAGAGGGAGCTTGCCATGCGAACCGCCGCCCGCCTTCTGGGAAAGCCAGCAATTTTCGTCGCCTTGTGCCTCGCCGCCACGTCGCCTACGGAGGCCAAGGATGCGAGGCCCGATAAAGCGAACCTTCTCACTCGCAGCATCTATCTGCCCGTCGAGATCAAGCTCTGCGAGCACCTGCGGGATGCGGTGCTCTATCAGGACGACCAGGCAGTGAGCCTACTTCCCGCGAAGCGGATCTTTCAATTCACGTATTATCCGGGCCTTTCGCGCATCGAACCCCTCAGGACCGATCTTCGGGTCGAGGGACATCGGGCGGATGGAAGCGACTTCGTGGGAAGGCTCGCGGTCACGCCCTGGGGTGTCTTCACCGCCAGTCACAAGGTC
>Ga0214473_10009176_pt1 | contig 11699 bp, 13 predicted proteins | sample RVTome_7_FD_203509 | JGI IMG/M metagenome (GOLD analysis project Ga0214473, IMG submission 203509) | Soil microbial communities from uranium-contaminated site in the Upper Colorado River Basin, Wyoming, United States - RVT98D197 | ecosystem: Environmental > Terrestrial > Soil > Contaminated >...
TTCCACTTGCGAGTTGGCTTTTGCATTGTAGAAGCCATGAGAAAGCCAACTCGCAAGTGGAAGAAAGGCGAGGTGTGCTTTTGCATCGGGGAAGCCCAAGACGTGTTCGTCATCGAAGAGATCGGTCGAGGCGAGATGAGAGGTCTTGCAGCTCTCGTTCGACGGTCTGGCTATTTTCATGGGTGGGAATCACTGAGTAAGCTTCGAGCTACTCAGGTGATGGGTTTTGGCAATGAGACGCGAACTTTGAGGGCGTTCCATCGACTTTGAGCCAAATCGGTGTAGCTCTTGCCATGCCTTGGTATCAGCATCGCGAGGGCGAATATTACCTGACGAGTGGCCCTGCTCAACCTGAAGGGAAAGTCCTGGCCACGGTCAGCCTCCAGGACGAGGGACACCGTCTTGCCCCCGAGAAGGGGTGGCGTTGGGAAGCCGTTCAACCCGAGGATGCTTGGATCATCGAGGACATGGACGGCTGGTGGGGGTTCGAGCTGACCTTGGAAGAAGCTCAAAAGACCGCAGAATTTTATCTTCGACGTTCCCGATGTCTAATATACTGAGTCGGAACGAGGAGTTACAAGAAATCGTCCTGTCGGTGTCGATTTGCTACTGGTGTGAACCGAAAACTGGTGTATGTTTCACACCAGATGCCGTTCACGTATCCGCACCCTAGGCCCTCCCTAACCGTGGATCCGGTCATCTTCGGATTTGATGCCGAAGAGGAGAACCCGATCCTTCGAGTCCTCCTTATCAAGAGGGCGGACAATCCGTACAAGGGGATGTGGGCCATCCCTGGAGGGTTCGTCGAGGTCTCAGATCAAGGCGGCCAGGGAGAGAGCGGCCAGGGAGAGAGCATCGACGAAGCGGCGAGACGAGAGCTTGAGGAGGAGACCGGGATCAAGGTCGCCTACCTCGAACAGCTCTACACCTTTGGTTCTCCCGGGCGGGACCCGAGAGGCCGAGTGGTGAGCGTGGCTTACATGGCTCTCGTCCGCCAACAGGACTACAAAGTCATTGCCGGATCCGATGCTGCCGAAGCCCAGTGGTTTGCTGTCGAGGATGCACTGGATCACGGCAAGCTTGCTTTCGATCACCGAGACATCCTCAAGATGGCCGTTCAGCGACTTCAGGGGAAGGTTCGTTACGCTCCTATTGGGTTCAACTTGCTTCCGACGAAGTTTACGCTCAAGGAGCTTCAACGATTCTACGAAGTGATCCTGATGCGGAAGCTCGACAAGGGGAACTTCCGCAAGCGGATTCTCGCTATGGGTATCCTGGCCGAAGTGGGAATGCAAGACACGAAGTATCGAGCTTCCAAGCTCTACAAGTTCGACAAACGGGCCTACGACAAGGCTGTCAAAGAGGGCTTCAACTTCGAGATCTGAAAGGTGAATTTTCAACACCCGTGGAGTAGTCATGTACCAAGCTCTCTCTAAGAACATCATCCTCGACACTGACAGCTACAAGGCCAGCATGGGGCCTTTCCAGTACCCTCCAAACACGACAGGGATGTATTCCCATTTCGAGAGCCGTGGAGGTCGTTACGGCAACGTACTGTTCTTCGGACTCCAGTATCTCCTCAAGGAATACTTGGAAGGATCCGTGGTCTCACCAGGAGACGTGGACGAAGCACAGGAATTCTTCGAGGCGCACGGAGAGCCATTCAATTACGAAGGCTGGATGAGAATTGCTCGTTTCCATGAAGGGCGATTGCCGGTCCGAATCAAGGCCGTCCCCGAAGGAACTCTAGTCCCGACACACAACATCATGATGAGTGTCGAGAGCACTGACCCCGAAGTCTTCTGGGTGGTCACCTGGTTGGAGACAATGCTGGTTAGGGCGTGGTTCCCCTGCACTGTCGCAAGCCAGAGCTGGCACATCAAGAAGCTCATTTGGGAATATCTCTTGGAGTCGGCTAACGACCCCAAGAGTGAGCTACCCTTCAAGCTTCATGACTTCGGGAGTCGTGGGGTGTCCTCTCGGGAATCGGCAGGTATCGGAGGGATGTCCCATCTGGTGAACTTCCAGGGATCGGACACCATCGAGGGAGTCAGGTTCGCCAACCACTACTACAACCACAAGAGGAATTTCATGTCCGGCTACTCCATTCCTGCGGCCGAACATTCAACTATCTGCTCGTGGGGGCGTGAAAACGAGGTGGATGCTTACCGGAACATGCTGAAGCAATTCGCCAAGCCTGGGAAGATCGTTGCTTGTGTGAGTGATTCCTATGACATCTGGAACAGTGTCGAACATCTCTGGGGAGATGTACTTCGAGACGAAGTCAAGGATTCGGGAGCAACACTCGTGATTCGCCCTGACTCTGGCAATCCCCCCGAGGTCGTTCTCAAGTGTCTCCAAATCCTGGAGCGCAAGGTGGGGATGGAGAAGAATCTTCGGGGCTACAAAGTGCTTCCGAACTACTTCCGGATCATCCAGGGAGATGGCGTGAACGAGGAGTCGATTGCCGAGATCCTCTGGGTCATAAAGACCAACGGGTACTCAGCATCAAACATCGCGTTTGGTTGCGGAGGAGCACTCCTTCAAAAGCTCAACAGGGACACCCAGAAGTTCGCCTACAAGTGCTCAGAGATCACTGTCAATGGTCAACCTCGGGAGGTCTTCAAGGATCCCGTCACGGACAAGGGCAAGAGGAGTAAGGCTGGCCGTCTCTCGCTCATCCTGCGTGATGGGCAGTACACGACCATTCAAGGAGAAACTCAAGACAGCTTGCTCGTTCCTGTCTTCGAGAACGGAAAGCTTCTCGTAGAAACCACTCTCGACGAGGTACGAAAGCGCTCGGAGAGGTCACTGTTCTGACCACCAGCAAGGTATGACCATGAACCCCATAGCGCTACGTGACTCGAACCGACGAATTTACCTCGTCACCACTGGTGCCGCTGCCGGGCTACAGAAAATCCTCTGGGATGTTCCAGGTATCTCTGAGGCCCTGGTGGGTGCCGAGTTCCCTTACGCCTCGGAGGCCACAGATCGGTTCCTCGGGTTCAAGCCCGACCATTACTGCTCCGAGAAGACTGCCATCGCCTTGGCCCTGGAAGCCTATTACAGAGGCTTCCAGCCTGATAGTGCCCCAGCGGTCGGTCTGGGGCTCACGGCCTCTGTAGCGTCCACCACGGCCCACCGTGGGGATCACCGGGTTCACATTGCCACCGTGACCGAGAACGAGTGTTGGTGTGTCTCAAAGACTCTGGTCAAGGGAGAAGGCTTTGTAGCCCGAAGGAGAGACGGGGAGATTTGTGACCTGACGGGGCTGACTGCTCTTTACCAGGCAGTGGGTTTGGAACCTCAAGAGGGTGAAGAGAGGTCCAAACTGGCCCTGGAGGTTCTGCTGACGCACCCGCTCTTCACTCCCTCAGGCAAGCGTCAACAAGTACCGACGAATGGTAACGGTCTCACCCTCTTTCCCGGAGCATTCAATCCTCCGCATGAGGGTCATAGGTGGATGGCCAAAGAGCACCAGGCCACATTCCACATCACCATCAACCCGCCTCACAAGCCGGTTCTGACTGCCGCTCAGATGCTTCAAAGAGCCAAGATGCTCGACGGCTTCCCTCGGTTGTTCACCCAGGATGACCCTCTCTACCTGGACAAGGCCCGAAGGTTCCCCGGAGCCAGGATCCTCGTTGGGGTGGATGCTGTGGAGAGAATGCTCGACCCCAAGTGGGGCGTCGAGATCGCTCCCATGCTGGAGGAGTTCCGTCGGCTTGGAATCAAGTTCCTCGTGGCCGACCGGGAGCTAGACGGTAGGGTCATTACACTGGATGACCTCAAAGACGCTCCAAAGGATCTTTGCGAACGCATCCTGCGACCTACTCAACACCTCACAATGTCATCGACCAAAGTCCGGGAAGCTCAGACTCGATGCGTGTAGTTCAAGCCCCAAACCGTCTTCAGGAATCAAGTTCCCCATGTCCGTGGGTCTTCCTTGCGGGTACCATCGAGATGGGGACCGCTGAGAATTGGCAATCCCATGTGGTCACACAGCTCAAGGACATCGAAGGAACCATTTGGAATCCTCGTCGGGATGCCTGGGATTCTTCCTGGGAACAACGAGCCTCCAATCCGCAGTTCCGTGAACAGGTGGAATGGGAACTGAACTACCTGGAAGCTGCGGATCAAATCTTGATGTACTTCGACCCGACTTCGAAGTCTCCCGTTACGCTCCTAGAGCTTGGGCTCCTTGCTTTGGTTGTTCACGGGCGTCGCCAGAGTCTAACGGTTTGTTGTCCGGATGGCTTCTGGCGCAAGGGGAACGTGGAGTTCGTCTGCGAGCGATACCGGATCCCATTGGTCCACACGTTCGATGACTTCGTAGCCAGAATCAAGAAGGAGCTTCAATGAAGAATCCCAACCCGAACATGCTTCTTCGGATTGCACAGGGAGATGCCTATGGTCTTGCTACAGAATATTTGAAATTCCCCAGGGATCAGGCGATCAAGGACCAAGCCCTCCGGTTCCAGAGGTTTGGGCAACATCCGACACACTCCCTACGACCAGGCCAATATAGCGATGACACTCAAATGTCGATTGCCGTGGCTGAGGTCTTGATCTCGGGCCGACCGTTCACTCGGGAGAAGTTCGCCGACGCCTTCGTTCGTTGCTTCAAGAGAGACGAGCGGAAGGGTTACTCAGGAGCCTTCCAGACTTTCTTGGAGAGCATCAAGTCTGGGGAAGAGTTCCTCGCCAAGATTCAGCCCAACTCGGACAAGAACGGGGCGGCCATGCGAGCTGTCCCGATCGGAGTTCTACCGACACCCGAGGAAGTCCTTCAGGTAGCCGAGGTTCAGGCTAAGCTCACCCATGACACACCGGATGGGATCTTGTCTGCCCAGGCTGTGGCTTTGATGAGCCACTACGCCCTGTACAAGGGTGAAGAGGGTGGTCTCGGAGAATACCTCATCAAGCGTCTCCCAGAGTTCCCGAAGCAGATTCTTCTCTGGGCAGGTGAACCCGTCACTGGACCTCGGGTCGGAATCAAGACCGCCTTGGCTGTTCTGCACCTGCTCATCACGCACAGTCCGAAGCAGGATACGCCCTTGCTCTCAATCTTGAAACAGATCATCGAGTGGGGCGGAGATACCGATTCGGTAGCTGCTATTGCCTGGGGAATCGCTTCGGCGACAATGACAGAAGATGTCCCGGAGTTCCTGGAGACTCAATTGGAGCCAGGCCGGAAGTACGGAGTTGGTTTTTTGAAGTCCCTTGGGACTTCGCTGATGGCCTCGGTGTAATCACCAGAACAGGAGAATGTGAAATGGGATCCTCATACTGGAGTGACGACTTCTACAACGATCGTAAGGCACATAGGGCTGCTACGGGAACCGATGCTTTCGAGCATCACGTTGCCGTGACGACCGGCAAGGTCAAAGCCGAAACTCATCCCAAAATGAATCCGAAGGATGTCATGCGGGAGAGCTGTGATTCTGTAGCTCATCCGGAGTCCATTGCCATTGGTGTGATGCTGGACGTGACTGGTTCGATGATGAACTCGCCCCGGGTCATCCAGGCAGATCTGCCGAAGCTCAACGCGACCCTCGGCAAGGTCGTCAAGGACGCTCAGATCCTCTTCGGAGCCATCGGGGACGCCAAGTGCGACCGTGCAAGTCTTCAAATCGGACAATTCGAATCTGGCATCGAGCAGGATGACGACCTCGGGCGACTCTACCTCGAAGGCAACGGTGGAGGCAATCTCGGCGAGAGCTATGAGTTGGCCATCTACTTCTTCGCTCGTCATACGAGCATCGACTGCTTCGAGAAGCGGCAGAAGAAAGGCTACCTTTTCATCATCGGTGACGAGCCGCCGCATCCCTTCGTCGAGCCGGACGAGGTTGCCTCGCTGATCGGTGCCAAGATCAAGCGGATCTCGACTGAAGACATCGTCAAGGAAGCTCAGAAGAAGTACAACATCTTCTATCTGATCCCCGACGGGACCAATCACGCCAACAATGCTCAGGTGCAAAAGCGGTGGGAAGGTCTTCTCGGCAAGGAGAACTTCATTCACTTCAGTGCCAAGGACGTCACCAGCGTGATCACCCGTCAGATCGGCCTCTGCGAAGGGACCGCTCCGAAGGATGTGATGACCGAAGCCAAGGTCGTCCGCCTCTAGGAACTTCATGCCCGAGCCCCACAAGCACTGTCACTATTGCGGCACGGCCTACGACCTCGATGTTCGTGAACTCAAGGAGTGGCCTCGGACTTGTGGGGCTTGCGGCGAAACAACCTGGCAAAATCCTGTCCCAGTAGTTGTCTGCTTGGTTCGAATCGGCAAGGGCGTCTTGTTGGTTCGCCGGGACATCGAACCTGACAAGGGTGAGTGGGTCCTGCCTGGAGGATATATGGATCTCGGCGAAACCTGGGAGGAAGCCGCTCATCGCGAAGTGCTGGAAGAAACCAGTGGTTTGGTCCATATCCACAAGGACTACTTCCGACTTCTTGGGGTCGAGAATGCGAAGACCACCGACCGCCTATTGATCTTCGCAGGCTGTCACCGGACCATTCAGTCCGTGGCTGAGAGTGACATCACCCACAACTTCAAGCCGAATCCCGAGGTCTCGGAGTTGAAGCTCGTCTATGAACCCGTACAACTCATCTGGTTCACGCACACGGAGTATCTTCGTCGAGTCTTCGAGGAATTCTGATGGCTAAGGTAGTGATCCTCGCGGGACTCGGATTTGGGGATGAAGGAAAAGGATCGGTTTGTGATTTTTTGACTCGCAGCCTAGGTGCAAAAACGATTGTGCGCTACTCAGGTGGTGCCCAATGTGGTCACAATGTGGTCCTCCCGGATGGTAAGCATCACTGTTTCTCGCAGTTCGGGAGTGGCTCGTTCGTGCCCGGCGTTGAGACACACCTCTCCCGGCACATGATGGTCAATCCTCAGGCCATGCTTAAAGAGGCACAACATCTCATCCATCTCGGCCTCACGGATATCTGGGATCGGATGAGTGTGGATCGGGAAGCTCTGGTCACGAATCCCTTTCAGGTAGCAGCCAATCGACTCCGGGAAGTATCCCGTGGAGATCAACGCCACGGCTCCTGTGGCATGGGTATCGGCGAGACCATGCAGGACTACCTGGATGCCCCTGAGGAAGCTCTTCGGGTAGGTGATCTCCTAGACCGGAGCAAGACCGAAAAGAAGCTCAGAGCGTCACAGGAGAAGAAAACCGCCGAGTTCAAGGACTACTTGGAGCTGGCCGAGGATGGGTTGGATGGTTGTCGTGAGCTTCTTTCGAACGTGTCTTGGCCGCAAGAGCTGGCCAACGGTTTGTTTTGGGAATGGGTCAACAAGGTTCGCCTGACTTCTAGGGATCACCTCACCCGGGTCACGAACGAGCCTGGAGTGGTCATCTTCGAAGGTGCCCAAGGCGTTCTTTTGGATGAGAACTTCGGCTTCCATCCGCACACGACCTGGTCCACGACGACGTTCAAGAACGCCTACGACCTCCTCCGAGATCATTCAGACGAACAAACACGGGTTGGTGTAATCCGTACGCACATGACTCGTCACGGAGCGGGTCCTTTCGTGACGGAAGATCTTACCTTGAAGCTTGACGGCGAGCATAACAAGTTCGGCGAGTGGCAACAGAACTTCCGAGTCGGGCACTTCGATTTGATGCTGTTCCACTATGCGATCCAGATCCTTGGTGGTGTGGATCTCCTGGCCGTGACCCACATGGATCGTCTCGGGGATACCTGGAAAGTCTGTCGGGCCTACGCCGAGAATGCTTTGGATCGCAACGGCTGGAACTGCAACTGGATGTTGTCCTTGCCGGGTCGGGACATAGACCTCGTCCGTCAAGAGAAAATTGGCAACGCTCTCAAGACAGCCCAACCTTGCTACATGGATCTGGCGGTCCCTGAAGTCCTCGATTATCTTCGGTCAGAATCCAAAACCACCAACCTTCTCTACTCCTATGGCCCCACGTTCGAGAGCAAAACGTTCCATGCCCGTTGAGGTCACGCTAGATAGTCCCGAGGAGAAGCTCGGCCAAGAACCCGTGAAGATCACTCTTGGGAGCAAAATCTACACGGTCGGCAAGCAGCTCTTCACAGGGGACTTCTGTGACATCTACGCCTGTTCGGTGCCGGATCACGTCAAAGGAGTCTCGGCTCACACATGGTACGACCGGCTTATCGAGGATGAAGGACCCTCTACGCAAGGTGTGCTCAAGGTAGTCCGGAACACAGAGGACAATGATTTCATCGCCAATGAAGCTCGCATCCTGAGCGTGCTCTTCCCGAAGTCTGAAGACGACGTGAAGTTCTATCGTTACCTACCACGGCTCTTGGAGGACTTCCTGCTCCCACGTTCAAACCGTGGAGCTGAGATTTTCCCGCTCATGGAGGGCTACATCCCTGTTGTGGATATCCTTCAAGCTTACCCCGAAGGCATCGACTTTCGTGACATGGCCTGGATGTTCAAGCGGACGCTTGTAGGCATTGGGTTCGCTCACAAATCTGGCGTGGCTCACGGTGCTGTGCTTCCACCTCATGTGCTCGTTCATCCAATTGGACACGGGGCCAAGATCATCGACTGGTCTTTCGCTGTACAAGCTGGGGATCACATTCACGGTATCTCTGGGCCGTACCGGGACTACTACCCGCCCGAGGTCTTCGACAAGGAGAAGGCCCTGCCGGCAACGGACATCTTCATGGCCGCCAAATGTATCTTGGCGCTCCTTGGTGGGGACGTGAAGGAGAATGCTCTTCCAGACAAAGTTCCTCAGGAAGTCAAGGGCTTCCTCGAATCCTGTCTGGCAAAGAATCCAGCTCGTCGTCCACAGGATGCCTGGGATCTCCATGTAGAATTTGATCGGATCCTCTTCAAGTTGGTGGGCAAGCCGAAGTATCGGCCCTTCTTGATGCCAGGAGCCGCACCGTGAGCATTGCTCTCGTGGACATGGATGGGACGCTAGCCAACTTCATGGGGGCCTTAGTGGCTCAGCTAGAGCTGCTACGGTCCCCTGGCGAACCGCTTCTGGACCTGACCAGCAACGACGAGGATGACCCTCCCTGGCTCAAGGCTCGTAAGCGGCTCATCAAGAGCCGGCCTGGCTTCTGGAGGAACCTGGAACGCATCGAGGCTGGCTTCGAGATGGTCGATGTCTTGCGGCATCTTGGTTACAAGATCCACGTCCTGACCCGAGGTCCGGCAAACAACTCGATCGCCTGGAGCGAGAAGCTCGACTGGGTTCGAGAGCACCTCGGAGATACGAGTGTCACTATTACGCTCGACAAAGGTCTCGTTTACGGGAGAGTCCTAGTGGATGACTACCCGGAGTACGCCTTGTCTTGGCTCAAGCATCGACCCCGGGGCAAAGTCATCATGCCGAGCCAGCCCTGGAACGTGGGCTTCGAGCATCCTCAAGTCATCCGGATGCCAGAGAACCCGTTGCAGCTACCTTTCAGCGAGTGGCAAACCTTGCTCGGAACCGTTACGACTGAAGATTGAGTCGTGGCCAAGAGGTTACCCAAAGGGATCTGGACCCACCCGAAGCTCGGAGATAGCAAGCTCAGGATGTACCGAGTTTTCTACTCTGGGCTTGGAGACTGGTGGGAACCCGTAGAGAGCTTCGAAGAGGGAGGAAAAATGCTCCCTCCCTCTTCGTGGAATCGACTTCGGGATCAGGCAGCTTCATTCTTCAGTGCTGTGTAGGTCACACTGTCAATTTCTCGAATCCCAGCGGATGTGATCTCCAGGTAGCGGTACATCGCCTCTAGGTCTCGCTGGCCTTTGGGACGAGAGGGGTCGTCGATATTGACCCAGAACTTCAGAACTCCAGGCCGGAGCTTGAGGATCTTGATCTTTCGAGTAGAGTCCTTCTTGCCTTTGCGCTCGAACTCGCTGATGGCGCCGATCTTTCCGAAGCTGTCGTCATTCAACTTGCAGCCCTTGTAGACCAAGAACTCCTGATTGTTCCTGCCGTGAGCCTGGCCTACCGCGAGGATCTTGCCATAGAGCTTGTGGTCGAAGACTCCGGCGTATGGCCAGCTCTTGAAGATGCTCTCGTACATCTCGTACGTGTCAAATTCCATATCGAAGTCGGGCTCGGCTGGCTCATCGGAGGTCTTCCGGGCTTCGATGGGCTTCGTGGAATCCATGTCTACGTCATCCAAGAAGGTGTCGTAGTCCTTCAACTTAGCCTGAGCCGCCGCTTGGGCCGTTACCAGCGCTTCTTTGGCCTTCTGAACGTCCTTACAGACACACCCTCCGGCATGGAACGCCACTTCGCTCGGAGGTGTCGGCTTGCTGGGAGTTGCTACGAGCACCCACGCCTTTTCCAGCGTGGTGGATGACAGCTCGTGATTCAATGTCAGCTCCTCCAGCGTGTCTTGCCAGAGGTAGCGGGTCTTTGCCGCTAAGTCCTCGCTCAGTCGATCACAGACCGGGAGATAGTTGCCCAGGAACGGTAAGAGGGTCTCGTTGGGATTTCCGAAGTGTCGGATCAACGAGATGTTGTTCTGCTTGACGGCCTTGGAACGTACACCTAAGGGTCGCATGCCTGCCTCCGATTGCTCTTGCCCGTCGAGGACGAGAGCTGTTCGTGTCGTGACGATCCGGACCACGATTGGTCCGGGACGGGACGATTCCCGTTGACCCTAGCTATACACCATCGAGGCGAGTCTTCAACGACAAATTTTCAGAGCAGTTCACTGTGGTATTCAGCCCAGCGCTCATCCCAATAGGCTTCGTGTTCCACCGCACAATCCTCGCAGAGAGGAATGTCTGCGTTCGGATCTGGCGGGTCTTCTCCGTCAAGCAGAAGCAGGTCCCAGAACGTCAGCATGGGCTGGGCATAGGCAGTCCTAGAAGGCTGGAGAGAGACTTTGTCTGACGTGCCGCATGCCGCACAAGTGGTTTCCTGAGGCATACGAGATTCTCCGTGAAAGATCGTCTGGCCTTGATCGTCCTGACCAAGGATGATAGAAGAAGGCTTAGACCAGTGATAGTAGGTTACACCAGCTCGTCGAGCCTCTCGTACCAGGGCAAACCTTCCTTGGGTTCGAGGATCACTTTCCAGGCTTTGGTGTTGAAACCACGGAGGTCGATAACGATCCTCTCATCAGTCCGCCAGCCATCCAAAGTCACGCTGTAAACGTCTTCATTCACTGAGAAGATTTGAGCGACAATCCCCGTTTCGACATTTTCTATCCAGACCCCTGGAACCATCCAAGCCGGAACGTGGTTGATGGTTGGTATGTCATAGAATGGAAGGGCTCCTTCTGGCAATTGGTCTACCAAAAATGCCCGACGAGCCACAGAAGTGTAGTCTCGTCGGGCTCGTAAGGGTGCAATCATAGACTGGGCCAAAGCAATTCGCCCAGAAGAGTTCGTGAGGCTGAGAATCTGTTCTCGAACCTCCTGAGTGTAAACATCTCCGTTTTGGTTAGGTTCTTCCGGACGAGGCATGAACTCCCCGAGGTAGAGTCTCTCGAAGCCAACGATCTCTCGTTGAGTGAACCCGTCCTCTTCGGTATTCCTGCGTAAGAAGCCCCACAGTTCATCGTTGGCAGGTCGGGGGTTATCCCCGGTGTCTACTCTGAAGATCCAACTCTCGGTGGATGCTTCATAGGTGAGAGTTGCAGAGACCACGTGAGGATCTTGCCGAGCTTGAGCCATGAGCCCACGGGTATTGACTATCCCATCGAGATCCCGAGGGCAATTGTACGTCCAGGCC
>Ga0214473_10009177_pt1 | contig 11698 bp, 5 predicted proteins | sample RVTome_7_FD_203509 | JGI IMG/M metagenome (GOLD analysis project Ga0214473, IMG submission 203509) | Soil microbial communities from uranium-contaminated site in the Upper Colorado River Basin, Wyoming, United States - RVT98D197 | ecosystem: Environmental > Terrestrial > Soil > Contaminated >...
CAGGAGCGGCATCCGGGTTGTGCAAGTCCTGGAAGCTGTGTCAAAGTCACTGGCAAACGGGGGCGTTCCCGTGGACCTGGACCCTCTTCCGTTCCCAGCGAAAGGCATGCGGGACGTTCGATAGATCAACCACCGCAGTTCTTCCAAGGAGCCGTATTCATGTCAGCGCACAGTCGCCGTTTCTCACCGAGGTGTCGGATATTTTTCCTATTCGGTTGTCTGAGTGCGGTGGTGTCTCCAAATGCTTTCGGGCAGGCCGCCAACGCAACGGAGCATTCGGTCACGGCCCTCATTCGGCGGGCCGGCAACGCCGACGAGGACGCTGTCCGCCTCGGCATTCTGAAGCAGCTCGGAGAAATGCCGGATGCGAGCGAAGAGTTGAAAGCGGATGCGGACCGATTGATTGCGGAGATCGAACGGTGGATCGGAGACGACCGTCTCGAGTATTTCAGCAGCCCGATCCTGGAGACCAACGACTACGACTTCGGGATTGCCAAAGACTCTCCTCTGTATCCGATCGCCGATATCTACCGGGCGCGAATGCTCCTCTGGGTCACTCTGGAATACGGCGGATACTGGTCGGACCCTGAGGTCCGGTCCGAACGCTTCAAGACGATCCGCCCGATCTTCGAAAAGGCGCGAGAAGCCTTCCCCGAGAACAAGATCCTTCGCATGTACCTGGGAGAACCGATCCCACCGAAGGTGGAGTACGGCGCGGTTCCAGGGGCGCCCGATTGGGCGGTGCACCAGCGCGAAGGGCTCGAACGGTTGGCCGACATCATTACCTGGTGGATCGACAACCGGATGCAGGCGAACGGCGAGTATGGGGGAGGGTGGGGCGACGACTGCGAGATGTGGAGATGGTGGGCGCCGGTTCTGATCGGTTTCGACGATCCCAAGATCGGATACGCCCAGGCGCGTTTCTCGGAGGCGCTCATGAGCCAGGAGCACATGCGCGGAGGGTACACCACCTACCTCTACGACGTGGAACACACCTCCGAAGATTCCTCCGATGCCATCACGCCGATGATGCACCTGGAACCTGACAGCGACGTGTGGAGCAATCGCGCCAAGCGTCTCGCGGAGCTCTTTGAAACGCTCTGGTCGGGAACCAACGAACGAGGATTCCTCCAATTCAGGAGTACGTATTTCAGTGTGGACAAAGTGGATCCGGATCCCAAGAAGGCTTGCGACACGGTCTACCATCCCCGCGCTCTTCAACCCGCGCTGCTCTATTGGCAGCGCACGGGGGATCCGTGGATGGGAAAACTGTTCACCGCCTGGATGGACACCTGGGTGGACGCGGCGGCGCGGTCCGAACGAGGCAAGCCGGCGGGGATCGTTCCCAGCGCCATTCATTGGCCCGATGGCGGCATCGGAGGCTTGGGTGAGAACTGGTGGAATCCGGAAAACCACACGAGCGATCCGCTCTACACCTGGCCGAGTGCGATGGGACAGATGACCGACACGCTCCTGCTCGCCTATCACATGACGAAAGACGAGAAATACCTGGAACCGATCCGGTCCATGGCGGAGATCAGGCTGAAGTACCTTGAGAATCCCCCGATGACACCGCCTGAAGAGGGGAGCGGAGCTTGGTGCGCCTCCAAGCTCGGAGGCCTGACTTCGGTTCTGGCCAAATACAAGCTGCTGACCGGCTCCGACGAGTTCGACGCTTTGCTTGAAAGAGACCGCAACCCCTACTTCGCCTTCCGGACGGGTGGTGAAGCCGAATCCTTGGTGGATGCTTTGAAGGAGAACGCGGCCGCGCTTCGGGTCAACTTCGCAGGCTACACAAGCGAGGTGCGCTACACGGACCGTGTGCTCCGGTTTCCCCAGATCTTCAGGAGGGGAAACATGTTTGAAGAAGGGATCGAGGAGATCCAAGCACCGAACCCGGAGATTCTTTATCAAACCGCCACGGGCGATCCGGGAAGCGCGGCGTACTTTCCCATGAACGCCGTCCGGTGGCTCACTCCCCCGCGCGAGATCGCCGCCTTGGTCACGGACACCGGCGCCGACCGGTTCTCGGCACGACTGTTCCACTTCGGGGAGCGGCCCCGATCGCTGGCGGCGGAGTTCTATCTGCTGGAGCCCGGCAAGTATGTCTCCATTCTGACCCCGAAGGATGGTGACGCGGAGAAGAAAGAATTCGAGGTGTGGTCTGCGCGGACCCGCGTTTCTTTTCAACTGCCACCACGGCGGGTTTGCGAGGTGGTGGTTCGTAATAAATAGGGACAGTCACCTATTATTCCCATGCGAGTCTTGCGATCGTCTTCGCTTTTCAGGACATGTTCCGTTGCGGGTGAGGAATAATAGGTGACTGTCCCTATTTATCATCAGAAATGCCACGACATTTCCCATGATGAAAAGGGTGCTGCTTGAAAGAGAAGTACATCTTGCGAAGCAGTCGACGGCGATTTTCAAAGGAAACCAGTAATAGAAGCTGGGAATCAAGGCTATGCACCAGACCACCAACCGTCGCCAGCGTTTCCACCCGCAGCCACTGGAGCCATTCAAGGCCGTTCTCACAAACATCAGGGAAGCGCCCAAGACCGGAAAAAGCGCCAGGGTGTAGTGGTGGGGGTTTTTGCCCGCGAAGAGAGGCGCCAGGTAACATCCCAGTAAGACGAGGCGGTCGGTTCGCAGACTGTGGCGTCTAAGGAAGAGGAAAAGAAGGACGCCGACGTAGAAAACACCGCTGCCGGCAACTGCAATATCGGAGGCATGATTCTGCAGCCAGCTCCCGTTACCGACTCCGGGAGAAAGTGCGTCGATAGTCCGGAGGATAAGGACATGGAAAGAAGGACAATGACGCATCTCTCCGACGTCCGACATGGTGGGCATGACCTTCGTGAAGAACTCCCAGCTGGTTAGGGGGCCGGAAACGACGAGGGTTGCCAGGGATCCTGTGACGAACCCCCCTGCCAGCAACCATCGTCCCGCGACCAGGAGCGCCGGCAGCATGAGAACCGGTGTAACCCGCACCATAGCGGCGGTTCCCAAGCAGAGACCCGCGGCGAACTCGAACCCATGTCCCCTTTGGCTCCCTCCGGCGTGAGGCGATTCCAAGAGAAGAAGCCAGGCTCCCGCCAGAAAGGGAATCGCAAGAAGCTCACTCTGGCCGAGACGAATCGTGTAGATGAAGGGACCCCATCCAAGAAGGACGGCCGCCGCGAGCCAACGTTCCAGGCGGCTGGAGACGATCTTCCTGAGAAGCCGGATCATCAGAACGAAAAAGGCTGTCAGGCACACACCGATGTAAGCGTATTTTGCCTCGAGAACGTTGAGGTAGGTGAAGGGAGCCAGGACGCGCGCCAGCAGCGGCGGGTAGGGGTATTCCCCCCAGATCGGACTTGCCTCCGATCCGTCGGCTCGCGCCAATTCCAACAACGGGTAGGGGGATTCCCCCTTAGAGAGTCGTTCGGCCGCTCTGTAATAGATGGTGAAATCGCCTTCATACCGGACTATCCAGGGATCCACGATCGCATGTTTGACGAACGGGTAGCCGACGAGAATGGCCAACAGACCGGATAGAAGGGCTCTCGAAGTACGTGTGACCTTCATGGGACCCGCTCCTTTCTGGCCATTTCATGCAGAATGACAAGAAAAGCAACCATGTTTCCCGCAACGAACAGAGACCGTGATGAAACGCTGAGAGCAGTTGCCAAACCCTGAACCATCGCGTGGAGCGGCGCCCAGTAGGTTAATCCCGGGAGGAGAACGATGACAAAGGCTGCCAGGCGAAGAAAGGCGGGGCTGCCAATGGTGTTGGTTAAGACTGGGCTCGACGAAGAGACCGAAGTCCCCCAGCGCCGTGTCAGGAGTGGGATAGCGACAAGGATGGGAAAAAGGGCCAGGGCGTAGTGATGAAACCAAACTCCGCCAAGGAGAGGCGGAAGATAGCATCCGATCGCCACCAAGTCGGCGGACTCCAGGCGGCGGCGGTTGGCAAACAGGAAAACGAGGACGCCGGCGAGGAAGAGGCCGCCGAGGGTTATTGCCGGCGTTCCCGTCCACGTTGAGGCTGGCTCATTGAACCCCGCCAGGTCGGCAATCCTTTCGAATGCGCTTTGGAGCAATCCGCTGAAGGTGTAAGCCTCTCGGTCAGCGGGGAATCGGGACAGCTCGGGCAGGACGGCCCCCACGTACTGGAGGCAGGTGCGAGGACCAGGCAGGATCGACGCACCTGCGAAACCCACAAGCATCCAGAACGCCATCCGGAATCGAAACCCGGCAAGCAGGACGGGGAAGTAGACCAAAGGTGTCAGTTTCACCGCGGATGCCACACCAAGACAGGCCCCCGCCGTTGCCTCTTTTCGAAAATTTCTCGGCTTCTCTTTCGGAGGATCGAACCCGCCCAGCTGATGCCACGCGACAACGATCGGGAACAGAGGCAGGAGATTCGCCTGTCCGACGCGGAAGTTTTCAATGGCAGGTCCCCACCCGAGCACGAATGCTGCCGAGAGAGCCCACCCAACGGTACCCATCCACTCGATGCGTGTCCCTGCAAACCGCTTTCCACGGGGAAAGAGGAGTAGAAGACAAAGGAGGGCGTTTGCCAACACAAACAGCCGTTTTGCCCACAGCTCGGGAAGGAACGTAAACGGTCCCAGGAGACGAGCGAAGAGGGGCGGGTACATGTATTTGTTCCACGGACTGGCAGTTTCCTCTCCTGCGAGAACCTCGTGGGGATAGGGGGATTTTCCCGAACGCAGATCCTGGGCCGCTTGATAGTAGATTCCCCAATCGAAACCGGTGTATCCCCACGTCTCCACGAAACCGTACTTGACAAACGGATAGACGACCACGATGGCGAAAAGGAGGGTCAGCAGCTTCCGGGTCCTTGGGGAGGGGCAGACCTCGGGTTGTGAGGGGACACGGGAAAGGTTCTGGTCCGGATCGTGGTCCATGCTTGCGGATGGTAGCGTATCGAAGCGTCTTCGTTGAGCGTGTCGGAGTGGGGGTCTCTTGAACCACGGAAGACTCGGAAGGGATGGAGAAAAGCGCAGAAAAAGACCGGGCAACGCTCAACTCTCGCAACACCCGACCGCTCGTCAGGCAAACTTGTACCCCGGAAACCCCTTTCCGGGAGCCCAGGGTCGCGCGGCGTTCCCGAGGAATCCAGGCGAGTAGTCGCCGGGCTACGGCCCGGCACGTCCCGAAGAAGGCACGCCCGTACGTAGTGCGGCCCTTTAGGCCGTAACAGCGCGGCGATGCATGGAGGGTCCGTTGCGCGGGCCGGAAAGGTGCTGCGACCAAGGTGGTACGCACAGCGTACCCTACGGCCTCCGAATTGTAGCCCGGAAACCCCTTTCCGGGAGCTCAGGTCGCACGGCCTTCCCAAAGATTCCCGGCGAAGGGTCGCCGGACCAGCGGCTTGGGAGATAGCTTGCGGTACCCCCCTCCCCCTGCCCCACGATTTCATGTTCCCATCGTGCAAGTCAGCGACGGGATTCGGGATAGCGGGTGAAATGATCTACTCGACTTTCAAGGACTTGTATTCGTCCATTCCCTTTGAAATGGAGAGCGATTTTTCGCTTGAGGAGTCGATGCAGCGCCTGGTAGAGTCGCTGAATCACGGAGAACGCGGAGGGGATGGAAGAACGCGGAGGAAGGGACCGGGCAATGCTCAACGTGCGCCAATGTTCACAACGCCCGACCGCTCGCACAGGAGTTGTACTCCTGTGCGGAACCTCGCTTGGGAGTTCAACTCCCAGGCCTGGTGGGTCCAGGAGTGCAACTCCTGGACCAGCGGGGACTATGGTGTTCTTCGCGTTTTACAGCAAGCAACCGGCTCTCTTCCGACTTGCAGCGATGGGTGTTTCCTTTTTGGTGATTGGGGTGATCGTGCTTCGGTTTCTGCTGATACCAATGTACCGGAAGGATGCCGCGTTTCTTCGGCGAGTCGTCGAAAAGGCGCTGAAAGGCGGCAATAGTGGACTGTCTTGAAAGGAAAGCGAGGGAGGCAATGAAATCTCAAAAAACGATTCTGGGGCTGTGGCTTGTTTTTGTTTTAAGCGAGCCAGCACGCGGCCTGACCCTTGATGAAACCCCCGCCAACCCCGGAACCTGGGGATACCGCCCCGCCGAAGGGACTGTCTGCGAAATCAACCCGCCCGGGTTCAGCTGGCGGCCTTCGGGTGATGCCGAGAGTTATGAGCTTCAGGTAGGAGCGGATCCCGATTTCCGGAACCTGCTCTATTCCCGGGAAGACGTCCCCTGGTCCGCCCACTGTCCTTCCCAGACTCTGCTCGAAACGAAGTGCTATTGGCGGTATCGGGCCGTAGACGCCTCCGGCGAGCACACCGACTGGAGCCAGGTCCGGGCCTTCGAGGTCAAGGAAGGCGCCACGCAGTGTCCTCAGCCGGCCCTGGCCGACCTGCTGGGTCGAATATCGGAGGACCACCCGCGCCTTTTCTTCCGGTCCGAAGACCTTCCGTCGCTCAAGGGCCTGGCGGAAGGCCAACTGTCGGGCCGTTGGAAGGAACTTCAAAAGGCCGCCGACAAGTTGCTGGAAAACCCGCCCGATACCTCGGAGCCGCCCCTCTATCCGGAAGGAACCACCCGGCTCAGTGGAGAGTGGAAAGAGATCTGGTGGGGCAATCGCCGTCGGACGATCGCGGTGGTCGACGGCGCGGCCACGCTCGGTTTCGTCTACCGGATGACCGGGGACGAAAAATACGCCGAAGGAGCGCGCGACCTTTTGATGGCCTTCGCCGAGTGGGACCCCGAAGGTTCCACCAACTACGAGTACAACGACGAAGCCGCGATGCCCGCGCTTTACATGCCCTCACGCGCCTACACTTGGGCCTATCCGGCTCTCAGCGACTCGGACCGCGCGAAGATCGTTGCGGTTATGCGAACCCGGGGACGCCACTGCTACGAACACCTGCGAAGCCGGAACCACCTCTGGACCCCTTACGCGAGCCACAGCAACCGTGCCTGGCACTTTCTGGGCGAGGTGGCCATCGCCTTTCATGACGAGATCCCCGAGGCCCACGAGTGGCTCGATTACGCCATGACCGTTCTTCACACGACTTACCCGGTTTGGGGAGACGACCAGGGAGGCTGGCACGAAGGGATCTCGTATTGGCGCTCCTACATTTCCCGCTTCCTGTTCTTCTCACTGGTTCTGGATTCGGCCTTCGACATCGACGTTTTCCAGCGGCCCTTCTTTCAAAGGACCGGGTATTACGCGGTGTATTGCATGCCGCCGGGATCCATGACGGGGGGATTCGGGGACCTGTCCCCGCACGCCACCTATCCTGAGAACGGCCGCGTTTTGGCCAAACTGGCGGCCGGTTCCGGCAACCCGTATTGGAAGTGGTACGCCGAAGAAACCGAGGCTTCCTTCGAGGAGGGGTATCTCGGTTTTCTCTTTGCGGCGAAGGACCGGGACCTGGAAGCGAAGCCACCGACGGATCTGCCCTCCTCGGCTTGTTTCCGGGGTGTCGGTCTGGCTTTCCTCAACACGGACCTGCCGGACGCAAGCAAGAACGTCGCGGTTCACTTCAAGAGCAGCCCCATGGGCCGCCAGAGCCACGGCTACAACGCCAACAATGCTTTCCTGCTGAACCTGCGCGGCAAGCGGGCTCTCGTCACCTCCGGGAGACGGGACGTCCATGGCAGCCCCCACCATCGTAACTGGATGTGGGAGAGTAAGTCGGACAACGCTATCCAGGTCAACGGCGAAGGCCAGATCAAGCACGACCCGGAGGCCACGGGGCGCATTACGGAGTTCTTTACGACCCCGACTGTGGACGTCGTCGTGGGGGAAGCGAGCGAGTCTTACCGGAACCTGGACCGGTGGACGCGCCGTCTTATCTTCCTCAAACCGCACGCCCTCCTCATTCACGACATTCTCGACGCGCCCTCTCCCTCCACTTTTGAGTGGAACCTTCATGCGGAGGCCGCCTTCAAGATCGGGGGAGACTGGGTTTCCTGGTCCGGCGAAAACGGAAGCCTCGATATCCGGTTCCTCGAACCAACCGGACTGAATATCTCCCAAACCAACCAGTTCGACCCCCCTCCGCACGAATGGGCCAACTTCAAGCTGGACGAGTGGCACCTGAGCGTGGTTCCTCCTGAGAAGGCCGCGCATCAGGAGTTCTTGACTCTCATCACTGTCGATGACGCTCAAGTGGAGGTTGCGGAACAAGCGGCTGGTGAGGGTCGGAAGGAGCTGGGGATAACCCTTCCCGAGGGCGAGGTAAAAGTTTCGTTGTCGCGGGAGCGTTTTTCTGTCGAAGGACTGGGGGTGGAGAGGGAGTTCGAGTAGGAACGCGGCGGACAGGAATGTCCGCCCTCCTGTAGCCCGGACGACCCTCCGCTGGGATCCGGGGATAAGCCCGGGCAGATTGGCTCCCGGCAAGGGATTTCCTGGCTCCTGTCGTTGGATTTGGAGTGCTGGAGCCATGCTCCAGCCTTCCCTGTGCGAAGCCATGCTTCGCAGGCCCTGAAAAAACAGTTGTCCCCGCGAGAGACAGTCGTCGATTCCGACGTTTCTTATTCCCTCAACGCCAGAGTCAGTTCCGCGATTTCCGCGCGGAAGCGGCGGAAGGTTTCCACGTCCGTCCACGTGTGCCAGATGCGGCGGTCGCCTTGTTTGAGGAAATCCCGGCTTTCCACAAAGGCTTCGTCGGAAAGCTCCATCATGTCGTTCAAGGCCACGCCACTGAGTTTCTGAGCTCTTGTTACTAACTCCTCGCTCCCACCTTGGCGCGCACGCTCCTGAGCGGCTTCCTCCAGGAGATTCAGCGCGGCGACGTCTTCGAGGCCGTCGCGAACGGCTTCCCAGCGCACGCTGGGGACGGGGATCTCGCCTGGATACACGAGCGCGAACTCGTCGTTGTCGCCCTTGCCCTGGAGCCACGGGTCGAGGCTGGTCGTGCAATGGGTCCAGAAGCCCATGCCGGTAAGGCCGAAATACTTCGCACGCCAGGCGTAGGCCCGGTTATACCGAAGCGGCGAGAGCGACTTGACCTGGGCGATGCACTCGTACGCCCAGAGCCTCGCTCCCGAGTCGACGATCTCCCTCATCCGGGGGTCGTTGGAGAGCAAGCCGGAAACAAGGCGCATGTTGGGCGCCCAGATCCCGATGGAGGGTTCGATTCGCTCGAAATCTTTCCATGAGATTTTGGACACGGGGTTGGTGTAGACGACGAAGTTGGGGTCCGCCTCGTGATAGAGCTCGATGGCATCGAGCAAACCGGGGATTCGATCTCCGTACGAATAACCGGGTTCGTCGACGGGATAGAAAGCGTAGTCTTCATAACCCCAACCCCGCTGTTTCAGGGTATCCCGCAACCGGTGCAAGTATTCGATTTCAATTCCTCGTTTTTCCTCTGCCGGAACCTCGCGTTCGAAAGCGATCGGGGGATGGTGAAAATGGAAGAGCAGCGTTCCCCGGCCTTGGAGGCGATCCAGTTCAACCTCGAGGTCCGTCCAGTCGACGGTCACCTTTCCGGCCGTGTCGACCTTTGCTTTGGGGGCCGCGCCGGGGCGGGGAAACACACTCCCCCCATGGCGCGACATGTCGTCGAGGACTTCCTTTGTCCTCAAATGGGAAAACCACTGGTTGGGGACGTAGTCCCAGGTGCAGAGAGTGAGGGGGAATCTGTCGGGGAGTTGGAGATCGAGGACTTCGATCTCCAGCGGCATCTCCCATTTGGTATCACTCCCCCATCGTGGCGTCACAGAGATACTGCCTGTGTAATCGCCCGGCTCTGCGCCGCGCGCATCGACGCTGACCCAGATCTTGGCGGCCCCCTGGGTTGGAAGGTCGAACACCCCGGCGTCGTTCAACGCGGGCAGGGCGTCATAGGCGAGCTCTCCATTCACCGTTCCAGTCGGGACGACCTGCCGAAGAACGATGCTTCCGCCAAAGGCGCCCCCGTTTGAATCGACAGGTGTCCGCACAACAACTCGGATCGGCATCGCTTCGGAAGACCGGGAGGCGAGGACGAAAGCTCCCTGGTCCGCTTCTCCGGCATAGAGATTTTCGATTCGAACTCCCGGCTCAGCCTTTCCGGAAGTCTCTTCCCTGGAAGGGACGAGTCTCTCCCGGTCGAAAAGCCCGTATGCAGAAGTGGACCAGGTCGAGAGGAGTTCCGTGCCACTGTCCACGGTCGAACCTGCCGCCACGCCGGGCAATTCCCCTTTCCCTTCGAGAAGAGTGTTCCCTCCGGCCGACTTGACGTTCCAGTCCACCGTCCAGGAGCCTTCGCGGACGAAATCCGGCAACCCCACCTCAAATGCGGTTCGAACCGAGAGAGAGCCAATCCCGTGAATTCCCTCCGAAGGACCACACATCGTGATGTCGAGATTCAGCAGGCCGCCATTCGGATTTTCCACCAACACGACCGGCGTTGAATGAGTGTCGTCCCGGACAATCAAGGATACCTTCACTTCTCCCGGCTGGCTGACGTTGCGGTAAGGAGATTCGGGTGCGGTGGGAGAAAGGCCATACAGCAGTAGGGACCCGGTAGCGACGATGATGTTGGAAGGCCGACCGGATGAAACGGGCAACAAAACGGGAGACTCGTGCAAGTTGCCGGACAAACCGACGTCGTCCTTGAGTGAACCGTTCTCGTCGAAGACGAGCAGGTGCTGTTTGTAAGTGCAAACGTAGATCTCGGCTTTTCCATCTCCGTCGGCATCCGCCACCAACGGCTTGCCGCGGCCTTTGGACCGGTAGTAGTGAGTCCAAACGTGTTTTCCTTCCGTGTCGATGGCGTGCAGGTTGCCCCACAGACCCGTGCAGAGGATCAGGGGCGAATCGTTCTCGCGAGGGAGAACGGCAATCGAAGAATCCATTTCGTCTCCGATGGGCGCCTCCCACAGGATTTCGCCGTCGGCCGTCAGACCGAAGAGCGATCCGGAACCGGCGCCGCAAAGGATGAGGGCTCCTTTCGAGGTAGACACAACCTCGGGCCTCGACCGGATCGAGCCTCCCAGATTGCGCCGCCAACGTTCCTGACCGCCAGCCGAAAGGAGGCAGAGATCGGATCCCGCCGGGACGAGCAACGCGTCGTTCTCACCCTCACGTGGAAGCACCCCAAGGGGGGCAAGGCAAGGGGCATCGCCGAGATCGGTCGACCAGATCTCTTCTCCCGAGGGATTCAGACAGGTGACAGTCCCGGAGTGATCCCCGAAGCAGATTCCCACTTCCGACCCGCTTTCCCACAAGACGGGCCTTGCCCGGCCAAAGGTGGTCTTCCCGGGGAGGGTGTATTCCCAGATCGGCTCGAAATCGGAGTCGAGACCAACGACCTTTCCCTCCGTGCTACACGCGCAGAGGCGCAGACTCGGCTGTGAAGGGAGAATGGTTGGGGAAGAGGACCAAAGGCCCTCGGGGAGCTGTCCCACAGTGCGTGCTTCGTCGCGGGCGAGTGGGTCGCCTTGGGAATCCCAGAGGAGGATCTGTCCTCCACGGTTAACGGCCAGAACCTCCGGAGACCCATTGTTGTCAAAATCAGTTACAACAGGGGAACTCTCGATCGGCCACTGCCCGGTCATCCTGGTCCACGCAATTTCCATCCCGGTGCAAGTCTCGATAAGCACGCCCAGGAGCAGTATTCCAAAGACGAAGCCTGAGCGATTCCGGCCTCCGCGAAGCTGAATGGACAACGTCGATCCTGCAACGAATTCGTTCTTCTCTGTTTTCATCTGCTTCTCCTGGGTTGGTCCGTCATTC
>Ga0214473_10009178_pt1 | contig 11697 bp, 7 predicted proteins | sample RVTome_7_FD_203509 | JGI IMG/M metagenome (GOLD analysis project Ga0214473, IMG submission 203509) | Soil microbial communities from uranium-contaminated site in the Upper Colorado River Basin, Wyoming, United States - RVT98D197 | ecosystem: Environmental > Terrestrial > Soil > Contaminated >...
GGTTGGGGAGGAGGGCCCAGGCGTAGAGGGTCGTCCCGGTTGCCGTGGCGACGTCCCCCAGGCGCCCGAGGAACGCCGCGCGGTCTTCGGCATCCGCGACGATCCTCCCCCGCGCGATCCCCCGGAGGATCACATGCTGCAGCGTGCCAGGGGCATCGAGGCGCGCCTGTCGGGGCATCGGTGATCGCCTCCTCCTGCCGAATGGCGAGGGGACCCTACCAAGATTATTCCACTGAGTCAACAACGTCCCGCATTACGCATTACTTTTCGAGCAACGTCCCGCCTTACCCTCAAGGACGGGTCCCCTGAATCAGAAGTCAACGTAGTCAAAGACGTCCCGCATTACAAACTTATATGTACAGTCATGTCGGCGTTGGTTTCTTGAATAACCGGACCTTTGGGCAACGCGAGGCGCTCCAGTAGATAGTCGGCGAGTTGGTCCTTCGGACCCTCCCGCTTGCCTTCTGCGTTTAGAACCCTGTTTATGCTGCTCGTAAATAGATCCGCTATTTGGAGGAACACTTGCCCCTTCGAGTCTAGCGCTTGCAAGAGGTCAACGGATAGCCCGTTACCAAAGCGACTGGTCGATGCCTGCTTCAACTTGCCCTCCAACTCTGCTATTGAAACTTGCACAAGTAATGCACCATACCCCTTGCGTCCACCCCCCTCACCTTGATCCTCTCCCCCGTCGCGGGGGAGAGGGGAGGGTGAGGGGTCACCTGGCCGGTTGGCGTACCATTAGCTATGCAAGAGTCAATAGGAACAGCTTATCCTTACCAACCTCTTCCAGGTCCTTCCACAATTGAATCCCTCGGGGTAAAGGAGCCCGACCACTAGCATCTTCTTGCTCAACCCCACGCACAAGGAGGATGTAGTAAAGCTGAGCTAATGCCTCATCGACATTACTGATTCCTGTACGCTCTACGCTAATAGCCTTGAAGCTGAGAACGCTCGCATTCTCGGCTAGGAAATCGGCAAAGGCTAGGTAGGGGCCAAGCTTTGCCTCGGAGATGGTTTTGAAGTGAAACTCGTCTTTGAAAGAATGAGCCTGTCGCCAGGAATCAATACGGCGGATGAGTTTGAGCATCTCTGGAGGGTGCAAACACCACATGCTTCCAACGATCAAGTGCTTACCAGTCTTTCCGCTCTCATCCGCATAGACAGCGAATACTGGGTATTCGGGCCGGTGTTCGAGGGCTTTTTCTTTTTCGCTTTCGGATAAGGTGCCCCGCTGTTTTCTAACGTCCACGCTTGCGAGGAAAAGCTGATACATGTTCTGTATCCTTGCACGCGCCCGCGTTATGGAGGTGAGTCTCGTCAGCTTGTAGAGGTCCTGTTTCCGAATATGCTCTCCTGCCGACAAATCGGACTCGAAGGCATCCCAATACTTGAGCTGAAGCGCGATGTCCGAATTCCGAGTCTCTGCATGGTGGTTGAGGATCCAGGCAACCCTCTCCTCAAGCGTATCGAACTTCCAACCCGAGACGGCCTGGAGGAGGGCGGTCCGTTCTTGTTCGACATCCTTATCCCCCTCAGAAGCGGGGGTGGGTGATTCAGGAGCAGGAAGCTTGAGTTGCAAATGTGTTTCGTCAGCGGACATAACCTGAAGACCAATAGATATAGAAGGAACCTGGCATTGGGGTAACGGGCGAAGCGGTTAACATCCCCCTTGCATGGAGTGGGCGTTGTATCAAGGGACGTATCTGACTACGTCAACTTGCTCCTGCTCGCAAGGGCGAGGAACGATGAGCCGGCAAGGCCGTCTGGGGTCCGAACTGAGCTCTTGGTTCAGGACACGATGACCTCTCGCTCGGCCCTTTCCGATCTCAACGTGAAAAAAGCAGCAACATCCCCTGCTGACAATTCTCTCATTTTCGAGCAAGGCGTCTCAAGAGGGTTCTGTACTTATTAACGAATCCATCGATTATCGAAGTGTCGCTGTAAAAAGCATCCGTGTCCACGCCATCCTCCTCTCTTAGGCCGCACAGGCGCCGCACCTGCTTGATCACCGAGATAGGAACAAAAACTCCTTCCCCGGGCCAGGGAATATTTCCAATGCGCTTGTCCACGACAACTCTAGATCTTCTTACAATTCCACGTTGGACCTCCTCGCGCTTGAGTACATCTGTCGAATTCTTCTGCGGGTTACCCAGTCTATAGTTGAATAGACCAAGAATGTGTCGGAGCTGCCGAAATGTAATTTGCTTCTCGCCACGCACAACCCTAGCAACTTTCTTTGATATCCAGTCCGATATTGCCCTTACCTCTTCGTCCTGCCTGCGGCGAAAAGAACTTCGGAGCCTTTTGCTTCTGGGATCGAGTCTTTCCCCGAAGGAATGATTGGCGACCGCCAGTATCATTGAATAGAGTTCATTCTGTCGTGTTCGAAAGAAAGTCAGCCTGTTCTTATCAAGATGGACAAGCATTGCCACGACGGCCGTTCGCTTGTTCCCATTGTGAAACGGATGATCGTTGCAGATCCCGTAGAGGAGCGTCGCTGCATTAGCCTGAGGGGTCGGGTACTTTAATACCCGCCCGAGAGCAGTCCACTGACGCCCTACAGCGGATTCGAGGAGTGGAAGGCTCTTCACCCCTGGCGGGTAAATTGGATCATCCGATTCGGCAAAATCAGCTACCAGAATCTCATGTATCTTGAGTACCTCCTCTACCGCGAGAATCTTTATGTCCACTGCTACATCCCTTGAGGCATGGCCGCTTTACTCTCAATACACACTAGCCACCTGGGCGATGGACCTATCACTTCGCATATATTAGAGGAATGCTCGCAATGCTGACTTACGCAAAGGTGCTCGCTTCTGATCATGGGCTCCCCCCGACACGATCGACGACCACGTAGGCGCAAAAGCAATTTAAGAGCACGGCCGACTGTGGCCGCTGCGCGGTCGAGGCGGCAGAGACATCAATAGGTCCAGTTTGCATGCGCCAACGGCGCCTCGTTCAGCGTCTTCCGATGGTGCCGCCACTGCGGCAAGTGTCGGTCCATCAAGGACACGAATCTTCCGTTGTGGTGCGGTTCAATAACGTGCGTCAGCTCGTGGACGATGAGGTACTCAAGGCACTGCACAGGCTTCTTGGCGAGCTCGAGGTTTAGCCAGATACGTTCCGCGCCTACGTTGCAAGCACCCCACTTGGTCTTCATCCTCTTGAAGCCTACGCTGGCTGCGCGGACGCCCAGAATCACTTCCCATTTGGCCAAGAGGGGCGGCACGAGTTCGCGCAGGCGCTCGCGGTACCATCGCTGCAAGATCCGCTCACGATCCTTCTCGTCAGACCCAGCGCGCACATGCAGCTCTAGGATGGTCCGGCTGCGCACGATGACTCGCTGAGGACCATTCCGCTCTACCACCCGAAGTCGATAGCGGCGCCCCAGGTAATAGTGGCTCTCCCCGCTGACCATCTCCCGCTCGGTTTGTCGAGGTTGCGCGGCGAACTTCGCCTGCTGCTTCTTGATCCATCCCAGCTTGCCGATCACCGCCAAGCGCACCGACTCATCGCTGACGCTCAGTGGAGCCGCCACGCGCACCCGACCATTTGGAGGATACACGCCGAGGTGCAGATTCTTGATGTCCTTGCGGACAATATGAACCGCCAGGCCACTGACCCGGATCTCGACGCTCTCAGTACTCATCGTGGTTCTTCACCAACGCGAGGATTCTCTCGACCCGCTCTTCGAGCGACTCCAAGGGTTGCGTGAAGTAGACAGCCGGCGGTTCCCGGACAACGCCGGCCTTGGTGGCGTCACGGCCGCTTCCCGCTTGCGTCCCGGCCGCGTCCAGCGCGGCGCGGATCGCATTCCTCACCCTCTTGACCTTGAACGGATTGCTTCGCCAGTCGTCCTGCCGGCTGGCGCGCACCGCTGCATCGATCGCCAGCGCCAGCGCCTCGTTCTTGTCGATGTTGTCATACAACGCCCGCTTGCCGGGGGTATCCATCCTCGCGGGATACGCACCGCTCGCTTCCGGGTTCGCTATTTTCTTCGTCAGCTCGACGATCCTGCGCAGATACTCCTGGTAGTCCAGCGCCTCCTTGCGGCGCTGTTCGATGAGGGCGTCCAGCAGTGCCGACATCTTCTCGTAGTACTTGGGGTTGATGGGCTGCTCGTCGATGATCAGTTTGCGGACGTTGTTCTCGATGGCCTCGGCCACGGCCTCCTTGTTCTTCCTGATGCCATCCGGCAGGGCATCGACCGCGGCCGCTCCTCGCTCGACGATGAGCTGGACCAGCGACACGTCATCGAAGGCTGAGACCTTTTCACTCTCTTCCGCCCGGATGTAGGCATCGATCAGGTGCCGCATCGCCGGCTCATACATCTTGAGGTCGATGTAGTCGCCACTGGCCAGTTTCACCTCGTTGCGGACCTTCTCGTAGTGGTCCACCTCGGCCTTCAGCGCGGCGATATCGGCGATGGAGTAGCCGGCGTCCGCCAGTTCGCTGGCGAGGTCGGCGTACGCTCGCACAAAGGCGGCCACGTGCCTGTAAAGGGCGAGGCGGTTCGGCTCGTTGGCCTTGAGCTGTTCGGCATCGCCTGAATCCTTAGCGCAGAAATAGCGCAGGTAGGCCCCCGAGTCCTTCGGCGAATCGACCGGCTCGCAGAGGGCCTTCACGGACTCGCGGGTTTCTTCGAGGCGCTCCCGCGCCTTGCCCAGCCGGTCTTCCAGCAGCCCCGCCACATCCTCCCTGTCGTAGCCGTCCAGGGCGCCGGAGGTGTAGTCGTGGACCGCCCCCTCGAGGCTCTTGAACAGGTCCTTGTAGTCAATGATGTAGCCGTATTCCTTGTCGTCGCCGTCAAGCCGGTTCACGCGGCAGATGGCCTGGAACAGGCCGTGGTCGCGCATTTGCTTGTCGATGTACAGGTAGGTTGCGGGTGGTGCATCGAAGCCGGTCAGCAGCTTGTCGACCACGATCAGGAGCTTTATCTGTCCCGGGTCTACGATGAACTTCTTCTTCACAGCCTTTTCGAACTCTTCAATCTTATTTACCGCGGTCTCGGCCGGTTCATTGAACCAGTTGGCGAGCATCTGCTTGTAGATATCGTATTGCCGCAGCCGCTCAGTCAGGCCCTCCCCGCTCTCCTCGCCCTTGAGGTCAGCGGGTGAGGGCCGGTAGGAGGTGACAATCGCGCACTTACCCTTGAGGTCGGTCTTGTCGAACAACTCGTAGAACTTGCACGCCTGGTAGATGCTGCCGGAGACGAGCAGGGCGTTGCCGCGCCCGCTCTTCAGCCGGTCGCGGGTCGCCATGTCCATCAGGATGTCGGCCACGATTTGCTCCAGCCGCGACTGGCTGGAGAGCACCTTCTGCATCGTGCCCCAGCGCTGCTTGAGCTGCGCCCTGGCCAGATCGGTCAGGCCCCGGGTCTTGGCCTCGAACCACTGATCGATCTTCGCCTGGGAGGTGATGCGCTGATCGATGTCGCGCGCCTCGTAGCGCAGGTCGACCACCACGCCGTCCTTCACCGCCTCGTCGAACTTGTAGGTGTGGATATAACGGCCGAAGATCTCAATGCTTTTCTGCTTGTCGGCCTTCAGAAGCGGTGTGCCGGTGAAGCCGATGAACACGGCCCCCGGCAGGATGGCCTTCATGGCCTTGTGCAGCTCGCCGGACTGGGTGCGGTGGCACTCGTCCACGAACACGAAGAGGTTGCCCTTGGCGGCGAAGCCGGGCGGCAGAGCCTTCTTCAAGTCCGCGATATAGCCAGGGATGTCACCGACCTCCTCGCCTTCCTCCTTCCCGCCGAACTTGTGGACGAGCGAGCACAGCAGCCAGGGCGCGGTCGCGTTCAACGTGGCGATGAGGTCTGCCCCGCTCTTGGTGCGGTAGATGTCTTCGCTGACGCCCTTGAAGATCCTCTCGATCTGTTCGTCCAGCTCGGTGCGGTCGGTGATGATCAGCACGCGCGCGTCCTTGGCGTTCTCGCGGATCCACTTGGTCAACCACACCATAACCAGGCTCTTGCCGCTGCCCTGCGTGTGCCAGATGATCCCGCCCTCGCGCCGCGCCACATGGCTGTGCGCGGCCCGCACACCGAAGTACTGGTGGGCCCGACAGAGTTTCTTGATTCCAGCGTCAAAGACGATGAAGTCGTGGATCAGCTCCAGAAAGCGCGCCTTGCTGCAGAGCTGGACGAGCGGCCGGTCCAGCGGGTTCTCGATGGGGCTGCCTTCCTTCCAAGCGAGGTAGTACTTTTCCGGCGTCTGGATCGCGCCATAGCGCAGACCCTCGGTGTCGTTGCCGGCCATGACCCACTGGACTGTCGAGAAGAAGTGCTCGATGAAGACCTTCTTCTGGTTGTCGAGGTTCTGGCGAATGCCCTCGGCCACGGAGACGGTGGAACGCTTCAGCTCCAGCACGCCCAGTGCGATGCCGTTGACGTACAGCACCACGTCCGGGCGTTTGCCATGTGCTTTGGCGTCCGCTGCCGAGACGGTGACCTCTTCGGCAATAGCAAAATGATTCTTCTCCGGGTGCTTCCAATCAATGAGCCAGACAGTCTGCATGTGCTCGCCGACCTCGGGCTTCACCTGCACCCCATAGCGTAGTAATTCATACACTGCCTTGTTGCGGTCGTAGAGACTCTTGCTGGTGTCACCGGCCGCCTTGTCGAGGAGGTGAAGCGCCCGCGTAATGAGCGCCTCGTCGTAACCCTGCTTCTTGCGCAGGAAAGTCCGCATCAGCTCCTCTTCGATGTTGCGGTTGCCGTCGCGGTCGGTCCAGTCGCCGAGGTAGTCGTACCCAAGCTGCTCGCGGAACAGCTTCACCACGCGCTGCTGGGTCTTCTTCTCGATCTGGCCGACAGTGCTCATGAGTGTTTGCTCTGACGATGATTCTTCGGAATCCAAATCCAGCCTTCGCTGCGTGGGACGTTAGCTTTCGGCGATTCAAGGGCCTCACGATCGGTGGCAAAGAGATGCGCGATCAAAGCGCAGATCAGAGCATCCTGCGTGTCGGCGTCCTTGAGCGGCTGACGGCCGCTCAACAGATTCTTCACCTTCTCCGTGTCTCTGCATGCTGTGGGATAGGTCTCGATAGCTAACAGCGTTCCTCCGTCAGTCCAAACACCGCAACCCTGGATAAGGGGTGCGAACTTCGCGAGCACGTGCATACCCTTGGTGGCCTGACTACCGATCATGTCCTTGATGGCAGACAACGGTGTCCGGCCACTCTGAAACAGGTGGCGCTCTGTCTGACGATACAAGTAGGGATTCTTGTCGGAACTCCCGGGCGGTTCTTTCCACTTTCGGCGGGTCACCAGATTCACGAATTCCTTGGAGAATCCCAGCGGGGTATCGATGGCCATAGTGACATGAAAGCGTTGATCGGGTAAATTGCCGACGCAGAGAGAAAAAAGCACTCGTATCCAGTCGCCGGTCGCGGCGGCTTCAGCAATACTCGTCCGCAGATTTCCGCGCCATGGCACGCCGACGATCCGCAGTGCGGCGTCCAAAATCACGATAGCATCACGGCTCTCCTGGTTCTTGTCGCAGTTCCACCCACCGACGTCCCATCCGATGAAAACGGATTCTGGGAGTGTCGAGCTCCTCATACCAGCCGCGTCCTTCCGGTCAGCAGCTCCTGCATCATTCCCTGCTTCAGGGCGTGGCTCTTGGCCAGCCGCTGCTCCAGCGCGGCGATCTCGGCGTCCATGTCCGAGAGCACCGCGGCGATAGCGGCTTGCTCGTCGTGCTCAGGAAGATACACCCCCAGCGCCGCTGTGTTCTTCTTTGAGATTTCAAGGAACGTTGAACCGATTGCACGTTCGATCATTTGCGGCTTCATCGTCAGCAGCTTGTAATAGAGGAACTCACCGCTGACTCCGTCCTTACAGACCAGCGACTTGAAACCCTGATTCGTGCAGACCTGAGAACCCGCGATCCTTAACTCGCCGACCGTCGCGCGGCTACAGAGAAGGAGCGCGCCAACAGGCAGCAATTGCGCAGAGCAACTCGCTAGCCCCTCCGTAGAAATTGTCCGCTCCGTGTTGAGGAGATATTTCCCTGGGCAAGCGGTAATGTCGGTCGGGGTGCACCACTTGATTGGGCCGTTCCAGAAAGCGGGAGTGTTTGTTTTGGGTGTTCCTCCGCTGATAATCTGGGCGAGTTCCACCAACCGCTTCACCTCCCACTCCCCACTGAAGCCCGGCAGGCGGGTCTGGCCGGTGAGAAGCTGCTGCATGGCGGTCTGTTTGAGATCCCGCTTCTTGGCTATGAGCTGGGTCAGCGCGCCCAGCAGCGCATCCACATCCCCCAGCGCCGACGCGATGGCGCGTTGTTCGTCGATAGGCGGCAGCACAACTGGTAGCGCCAACTGGCGGATGATGCCCAGGTATGCCCTCGTTCCGCCTCCCGAGAGACTCAGGAACAATGACTGGAATGAATAACCATCGAAATAGTACCGGAGGAAGTGGTTGCTCAGTCGGTATGAGTCCCGAACGCGGTAGTACGTCACCTGCGGTGTAAGCATGATGTAATCGGTTGATAGTTCACCAACTATCGCAGTGTTTCCCACCGTGCCTTTATGGGTGAGCAGAACATCACCAGAAATCGCAAAACCTTTCTGAAGTTTGTCGGCTCGCGCTTTGGTGATGAACTTGCAGCTTTCAAGATCTACCTGACCATCACAGACGTTGTTGGCCATCACGAAGGGGATGCCGAAGCCGACATAATCGCTGCTCTTGGGGTGGATATTGCCGTGGTTTCCGTCCAGTGGTTTCTCGATGACATTCGCGGTGGCAAGGTTGCCGACAGTCAGGACCTCCCACTCCTCCGGAATCACCCCGACCTCGGTCTGCTTGTAGCCGGGCTTCACGTCCATACCGCCCCCATCTTCTTAAGGTGTTCATCCACGCGGGCGGCGAGCGTTGCGACTTCGTCGGTGAGCTGCGGCAGCGGGATGGCGTAGCGCTCGGCCAGTTGGCGGATGCGCGCGGCGAGCGTCTGCGACACGCGGTCCAGTTCGCCCTGCACGCCAGCGGCGAGCGTGGCCAGCCATTTGTCGTCCACCACGAGCTTTTTGATCTCCTCCTCGGTGAGCTTGCCATACTGCGCCACGACCTTGGCCAGCAACGCTTCCTGGGCGTCTTTGACCTTCGCGCTGGTCGCCGCTTCTTTCTCAATCAGGGCGAGGTAGTCGCTCAAGACCTTGAGCTCGTCCGCCGCGTCCGCGTCGCCCTTGATTTCCTTCAGCCGCTCCGTGACCGAGGCCTTGGTGAGCTTGTCCTTGTCGTTCTTCGCCGATTCCAGCAGTCCTTCCTCGCCGCTGTGTTCCTCAGCCATTTCTTCCATCGCCTGCTCGATGGCCGCGACCTCGGCTTCCAGCTTCTCGATGCCCGCCTGCTCGGCGGCGAAGTAGCGGGCGATGACCAGCGCGGTCGGGATCAACTCGGCTCTATACTTCAACTTGCCGACAGTGAAATCGGGCTTCTCCTTCGTTTTCTTGTCCTTGTCCTCGATGACGAGCCGGGGCTTGGCGGCTTCGCGCCAGCCATCGCTCACAAGCATGTAAACGTCGTCCTGCATGGTCTCGGCCCAGTAGTCCATGAGGTGTTGATACACGTCGTAGGGGTCGAGCAGCTTGGCTTTCTCGAAGGTGTCGAGCAGGTCCTCGGAGAGGGTTTCGATGAGCGCCTTGGGTTTGCCGCCCTTGGCGATGCCTTTCAGGCGTGGGATGTTAGCCGCCTTCCATTTTGCGAAGAGCTTGGTCACGGATTCGTTGAAGGCGGTGAACTCCGAGTGGCCGAAGATGGTGGCCTTGATGTCCGCGACGGCGACCTTGAGCTGGCTATAGCCGGGGCGGTCGGCCTTCTTGAACAGCGCGGCGCGCACGCCGGGAATGACCTGCCAGTAGCGGTCGAGCGCGTCAATGTCGGGGTCCGGGATGCCGCCGCGCAGATGGGCGTCGATGTCCTGCAAGTCCTGCGGCTCGGTGGTGTCAATGTAGCGTGGGAGGTTGAGGTTGAAGTCGTTCTTCGGATCGCTGATCTCCGAGAGCGGCACCATGCCGGAATAGCGAGGCACTTCGAGCTGACGGGTGAGGGTGTCCACGATGCGGTGGATGTCCTGGGCGCGCAGGCGGTTCTTGTTGCCGTCTTTGATGAAGCCCTTGGAGGCGTCAATCATGAAAATGCCCTTGCGGGCGGCGGCGTTTTCCTTGTCGAGAACGATGATGCAGGCTGGGATGCCCGTGCCGTAAAAGAGATTCGCCGGCAGGCCGATGATGCCCTTGATGTAACCCCGTTGAACGATGTTCTTGCGGATGACTGCCTCCGCGCCACCCCGGAAGAGAACGCCGTGCGGGAGAATGATCGCGCCCTTGCCGGTGCTCTTCAGCGAGGCGAGTACCTGCAGCAGGAAGGCATAGTCACCATTCTTCTTCGGCGGGATGCCACACGCGAAGCGACCGTAGAGGTCGTTGGCCGGGTCAAAGCCATTGCTCCATGCCTTGGAGGAGAAGGGGATATTGGCGACGACGAAGTCGAAGGTCTTGAGCTGGCCGTTCGGCTGCTTGAAGTGCGGGGTGGAAAGCGTGTTGTCCTTCCAGATTTCCGCCGTCGGGCAATCGTGGAGGATCATGTTCATCCGGGCCAGTGCGGCGGTAGCGTTGTCCATTTCCTGCCCGTAGATGGCCAGGTCGAGGCTGGTGCGGCTCTTGGCTTCGTCATGGGCCTTCAGGAGCAGCGAGGCAGAGCCGCAGGTGGGGTCATAGATGGCTTGGTCGGCACGTTTGGCACTGCCGATGCCGATGACCCTGGCCATGATGCGCGAGACTTCCGCCGGCGTGTAGAATTGACCTTTGCTCTTGCCCGACTCGGTGGCGAAGTGGCGCATCAGGTATTCGTAGGCATCACCGAGCAGGTCGTCGCCCTCGGCGCGGTTGCCGCTGAAGTCGAGCGCCGGGTTGTCGAAGATGGCCACCAGGTTGGAGAGGCGGTCCACCATCTCCTTGCCCTTGCCGAGCTTGTCGGCATCGTTGAAGTCGGCGACGTCGATCACGCCCTTGAGGTCGTTCTTCTCGGCGAGCTTGGCGATGATCTTGTTGATCTTGTCGCCGATCTCCTTGTCGCCCTTGAGCGCCACCATGTCGGCGAAGCTGCCGCCCTTGGGCACGTCGAGCAGGTAGCCCTTCTGGGTGGCCGCCTTGTCGGAGACGTACTTCATGAACAGCAGGACGAGGACGTAGTCCTTGTACTGCGAGGCATCCATCCCGCCGCGCAGCTCGTCGCAGCTGCTCCAGAGCGAGCTGTAGAGTTGGGATTTCTTCAGAGCCATTAGTTACCACTCCTGTACTGTCGTGCTTCTATCTGTACGGCGTCGTCGAGTTCGGGGTGCTGCTCGTCGTGGAAGGTGTCGCCATGGGCGATCTGCGCATCGATGCCGCGAACTAATCCGGGACGTTGCAAACTACGTCAAGTTCTTGCATTCATGAAATCCCTGGAGGCAATGGGGGCAGACAACCCTTTCGACCTATTCGTCTTGCACAATCGTCTGATAATGTTCAGGTGATGGTTGCCTATCGAGCTTCCTACAGGAAAAACAAACGCCGAACCCTGGGAGGGAATCGGCGTTGGTTGTGGACATCTCTCCTCCCAGTTCTGGCTTTCCCAGGTCTCCGCCAAACGGGGTCGCTGGTAGATTGTGGGTGCTATATATCAGACGCCAGGCGCGGGCACAAGTAGGAAGA
>Ga0214473_10009179_pt1 | contig 11697 bp, 10 predicted proteins | sample RVTome_7_FD_203509 | JGI IMG/M metagenome (GOLD analysis project Ga0214473, IMG submission 203509) | Soil microbial communities from uranium-contaminated site in the Upper Colorado River Basin, Wyoming, United States - RVT98D197 | ecosystem: Environmental > Terrestrial > Soil > Contaminated >...
GTACAATCACAGCCTGCTGGTTGGCACCCTCGCTGAGGCGGCCGCCGACGCCGTTGGCGCCAACGGTCTGCTGGCCCGCGCGGGGGCGCTCTATCACGACATCGGGAAGATCAGCAAGCCGGAGTATTTCGCCGAGAACAGATCGCTCGGCACCAGCCGCCACGAACGGCTCTCGCCCGCCATGAGCCACCTCATCATCATCGGGCACGTCAAGGACGGCATCGAGATGGCGCGCGAGTACGGCATCCCGGCCGCGCTTCAGGCGTTCATCCCCGAGCACCACGGCACGATGCTCGTGCAGTACTTCTACCACGCGGCCAGCCAGAAGCGCAAACCCGGCGAGCGCGAGATCTCTGACGTCGAGTTCCGTTACCCCGGCCCCAAGCCGCAGTCCCGCGAAACGGCGATCCTGATGATCTGTGATGGCGTCGAGGGCGCGGTCCGGGCCATGCCCGAGCCGACGCCGGCGCGGATCGAGGACGTCGTAACCAAAATCGCGCGGCAGCGCATGATGGACGGCCAGTTCGACGAGTGCGATCTGACGTTCCGCGAGCTGGAGACCATCGAGCGCAGCCTCGTCAAGAGCCTCTGCGCCCTGTACCACTCGCGGATCGCGTATCCTGAGCGGGTCGAGGAAACCAAACCCCCCGAGTCGCGCGCCTCCTGACCGACGGTCGACGACACCGGCTACCCGTGGCGCAAGGATTACACAGAATCCGTACCGGGCTTCCATCGTCGCGTCTGAAAATTGACGTCACGTGGCGCCCGCGCAGCTCGTGGAACGCGGCGCGGCTCTTGCGCCGCGTCGCCGCCCATGTCGCCTGCGCCGAGGGCTTCCGCCGGGGCCGACTCACCATCGTCGTGGTCGGCCGGCGCGCGATGACCACACTTCACCGGCGCTATCGCGGCATCGCGGCCTCCACCGACGTGCTGAGCTTCGACGTGGACACCGATCCGAAACACGGCGTGCTCAACGCCGACATCGTGGTGTGCGCGGACTTGGCCCGGCAACGGGCCGCCGCACGTACGCTCGCCGCCAGCCGCGCTGAACTCGCCCTGTACGTCACGCACGGCATTCTGCACCTGGCGGGCTATGACGATCACCGCCCCGCCGACTTCCGGCGCATGCACGCCCGCGAGGACGAGCTGCTGTCCGAGCTGGGACTAGGGCCCGTTTTCTCGCGCGGTACACGCGCGCCGCCGCAAAGCGATGAGCACTCCCGCGACCGCCGCCGCGGCTGAAGCCGGCTCCGGCACCGCGTGGACCGTGAAACCAAACCGGTACCCCGTCCGGCCATCCGTCGTCTTGTACGTCGGGACTTCAACCGAGAACGCCCGGTCGAGCGGAAGCTGCCAGACCGTCCCGACGGGCGGCGCTCCGATCACGCCTGCGGGCACGTACAGGAGCTCCAGCTCGTAGCGGCGGTTGTCCGGCGGCTTGGCATCTTTGGCCGCCTCGAGCGACAGGAGCATGGTTTTCTCGTGGTAAGCCAGGGGATCCGCCCACAGATGGATCGGGGACCAAGTTTTGGATTGCTCGGGGGCGAGCGGTGCGCGGTAATCGCGAATGTAGAAGCCGGTCGGTCCGCTCCAGACGCCGGGCTTGAATTCATGGTAGATTGCGGCGGCACCGAGTCCGATAATCTCAAGCGGCTGATCCAAGCCCGGGTCGAAGTCGTCCGTGGCGCCTGACCAGACGCCGAGCGCTTGCGACCCTCATCCGCAACTGGGGCCGAACATGAAGTAGAAGAGGAAGTTCTCCTGGGCTGCGCCCGCCGAGGCGCAGAGACCAACGCCGAGCCAGACCAATACGCCATTCACGACCGCCCTTTGTTTCATCGTGCACTTTCCGCTCAGGTCAAAGAAACTTGCGCCGCACTCTCGTCTGAGCATTCTAGGCCGCTCCGCCGAATCTCTTCCAATGGGCCGTGCGTGGCGCTTTTGAGCACTGGCCTGTACTGAACGTCCTATAACTCCAATACCTCGATCCGCCGCCGATGCCACGACCGTCCTTCATCTCCGCAGGTCGGGCCTGTTCGACGCGTTCGGGCGGATTAGAATTCCGGCGGCCGAAGCCATGAGCACCCCGGATGCGATCAGCGTTGCGCCACAGCCCGCATGCCTTAACGCTCGTCGAACTGCTCGTCGTCGTTGCCATCATCGCCCTGTTGATGGCCATCCTCTTGCCGTCGTTAGGACTCGCGCGCGCCGCGAGCAAGCTCGCGGTTTGCGGCAGCAATCTGCGGCAACTGGGCGCCGCCGTCCACGCCTATGCCACGGAGAACTCCGGTTACATTCCGCGCGGCCCGCAGCCCGCCCATCCGTTTGATTTCTCCGGCAACGGGATCGCCACCAATCAGCTCTGGATCGGCGTCGGCGGCTGGGGCGGAAAACCGGCCAATCCACGTCAGTACCAAGGCTTGGGTGCGCTACTGCCGACGGTCTGCCCTGACCCGCGGACGTACTTCTGTCCCGCCGACGACAACTTCGAGTGGCGTGAGAGTCTGCCGCGTATCGGTACCGACCAGGACGCCTACGGATCGTACCTGTACCGGCAGCTTGACCACTTGCCCCGTTCCCGCAATGAAGGCTTGCTCGATGCACTGGGGGCCAACGTCGTCGCCGACCAGCCGGTCCCGGTGGAGGCCCTGGCGTTCGACGCCAACAGCTTGGGTCCGGGCCCGCTCTGGCACACCTCTCACGAGGCGCGGGTCGCGAACGTCCTCTACCGCGACGGCTCGGTGCGGCACTACGCCAACCGTGCGAACTGCCTCGCGCTGCCCGCCAGCGTGTTCGAGCAACCGTCCAACCTGCTCCGCGCGCTGGACCAGTTGCTCACGAATGCCGACTATTCGTATCGCACGGGAGCACCCCACGAGGCCCCGCGGCTACGCGACGTCCCCTGACGGGCCACCGACGCTGGAGGCGGCCGGGCCGCCGCTGGCTGTCCGAAGGCGGCAGACTCGATCGCGAAAGGCACAAGGTACAACATGCGCGCCGCCAAGTGGGCCGCTGTGGTTGTGACGGTCGTCTCGTTCGGTTCGATCGCAAGTGCGGCCGAACCGGGTTGGCAGCCGGAAACGCCGCGGTGGACGTGGGAGTCGGGCGCCGCGATCGAGTGGGCGGAACCCGTGGGCGACGCGAACGACGTTCGCCTGCTCGTGGCCACCCGCGGCGCCGGCTTGCACGTGGTCGATGCCAAGAGCGGCCGCAGCCTCCTCTCAGCGCCAATCATTGCCCGGCCCGGTGTCGTTGCCGCTCCCCGATCGCCCGACGGCGGCACGCAGGTCACCTACTGCGTTGACCGCTTCCAGGCGTACGCGATCGATCTCGGCCCGCCCGCGGCGCTGCGCTGGCGCGTCGGCACGTGGCCACCAGAGGTCGGACCGGCGACGGCGCCGGCCCCCGACCCCGAACAGGTGTTTCAGGGCGACCCCGAGCAACTCCGCCGCATCGTGAGCGCGCATGCCTGCGCCGAGGGCTTGCTGCTCTTCCGTGATGACGGTCGGGCGGCGTTACTCGATCGCGCGACGGGACGGGTGCGCTGGGAGCTGCGCCTCGCGCGCTCGCCCACGGCGCGCTGGCACGTGTGTGGGCAAACCGCAGCCTTGCTGTGGCAGGACGCCGGACGTCTCGAAGCTGCCCTAGTGACGATATCGGACGGCGAGCGCCGCGACATGGCGCTTTCCGGCGAGGTGAGCTGGCCCGCCTGGAGCGCGCTGACTGAGTACGGTTTGCTCATGGCCCATGCGGAGCGCCTCTCGCTCTGGCAGCTCGCTGGTCTGCGGTGGGATTTCAAGACCGACAGCGCTGTGCACATTCTCGCGGGAACCGTTCTCCGGTTCGACCGCGCCGAAACGACGACCAAAGGGGCCGGAACCGCGCTCGTCGTGTTCGGGAGCACCGACGGCCAGCTCCATACGCTCGACGTGAAAACCGGCGCGTTCGCCTGGAGTGTCAAAGACCAGGCGGACACGCCGGCGCACTGGAGCTTGGTGCGGATCGACGACGACCTGCTTCTGGCTGCGACCGAGCACGCCATGCACGTCCGGTCCGTCGCCACCGCAGCGTTGCTCGGCGACATCGTCGGCTCGCCTGCGGAACGCTTGCGCGACGTCGCGCGATCGGGCCCGGTGCTTTCGCTGGTCTGGCTCGAAACCAGCGGGCCGCGCCCGGGATTGCGCGTGGACCAGTACGACCGGTCGGCTGAACTGGCCAGCGGGGCGCCACGCGCCCGACACGATCTCGGCCCCGCGGAATCCTTTTTGCGCATGTTGTGGACCCCCGACCGCGCGATCGTTGTGACCCGGCACGAGCTTCGGGCGTACGCGTTGCGCTGAGGTCCGGCTTCGCGCTTGTCCAGCCCGCCCACTTGCCCTAGGCTGGGCAGTCAGCGACGCCTCGTGGGCGCTTTGAGCGACGGGCATGACGATTCAGACGGAAGATCGCGCGGGCGTGAAGCTCGTCCGCCTGCACGGAGAATTGACCGGCGGCGAGGATCAAGGCCTCATCGAGGCGGTCACCGAGCTGCTCAGCGCGCGCCAGGCGCGGGTCGTCCTCGATCTCGGCGCAGTGCCGTACTCGAACTCGGCGGGGCTGGGCGATCTGGTCCGACTGGTGGCGCAGGCCAACGTCCAGGAGGGTCGCATCATCCTGGCCAACCTGTCGGCCTATCTGGCCGGCGTCCTCGAGATCACCAAGCTCAACCGGTTTTTCGAGATTCAACCGACGGTCGACGCGGCGGTTGACGCCCTCACCCGGTAGGCCGCGGGCCGTTCGCGCAAATCACGGGTAAATCCACGTCCCCGCCCGCGGCGGCGGGTCCGTGCAGCCGGTGATTTGTGGCAGCGTGATGGGTGCGCCATCGGCGCAGAGTGCCCCCAGCACCGCGATCGCCGCCGCCTCGCGGCCTTGGGTCGGTACGCCGAACTCATCGCTCAGTGAGATCGGGTTGGCGCCGTGTTGCGCGAGTGCGTTGCACAGCGCGAGGTTTTTCGCCCCGCCACCGGCCAGGATCAGCCGATCCGCGGCGCCGACGCGTTCCAGCACCACCATCGCAATGGCGTCGCAAACGGACCGCACCAGGTCCGCGGGCCGAAACCGCCCGCGGTTTTGCTCGATCCAGCCGTGCAGCTCATCGCCCGTGCCCAATGATCGGCCCGCCGTTGACTGCGCCCGCAGCATGGCCACGAGCGCGTCGCGCGGTTCGAATCGCACCGTGCCCGCGAGCGCGCGGCGACCCTGATCGTCGAACGGCACGCCGAACAGCGCCCGGGCCGCCGCGTCGAGCACGTGGTTGCACGCACAGATGTCGCCGCCGCGAATCGCCGCCGACGCGGCGCTGGGGCGCGATGGATCGACTTCGCCCGCGCGGGACGGTAGAGCTGCCGGCAACCAGGTGTAATTGCAGTAGCCGCCGAGGTTGAGCACCGCCCGCGTTTCGCCTTCGTCGCGAAAGAGCACGTAGTCGGCCAGCGGCGTGATAGGGGCCCCGTGCCCGCCGGCGGCGAGGTCCGCGGCCCGCAGGTCGAACACGACTGGCACGCCAAGTCCGCGCGCAAGCGGCGCCGCATCGATCAGTTGCCAGCTCACCGGCGGCGCATGGAAGACGGTCTGTCCGTGCACGGCGACGAGATCGATGCGCTCATTGCCGATGAGCTCGCGCAGGAGGTCCAGGTGCAACAACCCGAATTCCCGCGCCAGCGCGGCGATATCTCCCGCGGTCATTGGCCTCTGTGCAGCCAGTTCGCGCAGGGGCGCTGCCAGGCGCCCCAGTGGGCGACTGACGACACGGCGCACCGTGGCGGTCATCGTCAGCCCGGTCCCGACCACCGCGACCAGCGCCGCATCGATGCCGTCCAGGCTCGTCCCGCTCATGCAGCCCGCGACCAGGCGTGTGGCCATGCCCACAGCGTGTCGCGCCCATGATTCCGAAGCAAGCCCATACCGCCGAATCGCTGCCGTCTCATCCGTGCCACCCAGCTTCCCCGAGCGCGCCGGGCTCAGTAATGTGTGCCAGATGCACGCGCGACGAATTCGCTGGGCGACTCTGATCGTGTTGGCTGGCGGAACGTGCCTCCGCCTCGCGCTGGCCGTGGTGACGCCGCCTGAGCTGGCCTACGACGACCATTTCACCCCCATCCGGATTGTCGCCCGTGAGCAGCGCCTGCCCGCCGCCAACGAATGCTGGCAGTGCTACCAGCCGCCGCTGTACTACGTTATCTCCGCGGGTGTATTCGAGACGGCCGAACGCGTCGCCGCCGCGTGGGGCCGGACGCCGGCCGACGCGCAGCGGATCGGCCACAAGGCGCTGCAATTCATCTCGGTCGTCGCCGGCAGTGCCACGCTTTGGATGTGCGTGCTCGTGCTCCGCCGCGCATGCCGCCCGTCGGCCGCACACGAAGCGCTCGGCGTCGGCGTAGTCGCGCTGCTGCCGCAGCACATCTACATGTCTGCGATGGTGACCAACGACGCCCTGACGTACCTCCTGGCCACGCTGACGGTCTACGCGGCGTTGCGCGCCCACGACGCCGGCTGGCCCGTACTCCACGCCGTCGTGACGGGCCTACTGGCCGGAGCGACCGTCTTGAGCAAGGCCTACGGCCTCGTGACCGCCCTGACAGTGTTGTTGATGATCGGCGGCGGCGCTATCCTGAGCATTGTGCGGCGCGCCCGTCTGCCAGGGGGCGAACACCCGACGGTCCCGAGCCACGCGCTACGGCCCACACCGTCGGCTGCGCTGGCCCTGCTGGTTGCCGCCAGCGCCTTCGGCGTTTGGCCGACCGTGCGGAACCTCGGCTGGTACGGCCGATTGCACGTGGACAATTTCGACTTTTTCCGCACGCCGATGCGTCTTCAGCCGCCCGGCGCGGCCAGCGCGATTGATTTCACGTCCTTCCGGTTGCTCGACTTGCTCAAGTACCCCTGGGTACACACAACCCACGTCAATAGCTTTTGGACCGAGCTTTACGCACGCTTGTGGTTCGACTACGAAGGCCTGACGGTCACGCTGCGCGCCGCGCGGGAGTGGCGCGCTCACGACGCGCGCGTCAGCCAAATCCACCCGCGGTGGACCCGCGAGCGCTGGCAGGCGCTGCTGAACTGGAATCCGCGCGACGTGCCTCCGGACTTCCGGCGCGTCGCGGTGATGTCCTACTGGGCCGGTCTGCCGCTGACGCTCGTGCCGCTGGCCGGTCTGCTGCTTGGCCTCCGCCGCTGCGGGCGAGACTTCGGTGTCGCGCTGCTGCTGGTCCATTTCGTGCTGTGTCTGGCCATCCCGCTGTTTCAGGCTTTGCGAATACCGTACTTTGCCGCCATGAAGACCGCGTTCGCGCTGAGCATGGTCTCCAGCGTACCCGTCCTGGTGGTCCTGGCAGTACAGTCACTCCGCGCCTGGGCCGGACGAGTTCTGGCGATGGTCCTGTGGTTGGGGTTGGCGCTCCTGGCCGCTGCCAACGTTGGTTTCGTGGCGGCCCAGTATCGCCAGTTGACGCCGGCGCTGGGGCAGCCGTGGTAATGAGCCTTCGGTCGGCGCCGCAACCCGGGGCACCGGTCGAGTGCAGCGACGCCCGCGCTGTCCACTAGCCCGGATAATTCACCACGGAGGCACAGAGGCCACGGAGAAGAGGCGAAAATGGGGGTAATTCAGGCGGCGCCCCTCCAGCGCAGGGCGACAGTCTGCCACGCGGGAGCCGTTCGAAAACCACGCGTAACTCATTCCTTCACAATCCTCTGTGTCTCCGTGTCTCCGTGGTTCATGAAATATACGGGCTAGCCGCTCCGGCGGGAGACAGCCTTTCATGGGATTACTTCTTCGACGGACTGATAGCCGGGCCGTTGCAAATCGCCTTGGGTCCGCCGCCCGATGCGGGTACGATGGGCTTGGAGTACGCCCGCGCGGCGGGCGCTCCCAGGCTTTCAAACTGCGGAAGGGCAAACCATGTTGCTACGACAGAAAACCAGAGGTTGGTCCCTCGAATGTGCCCTCACCCTCGGCCTCGCGTGGTGCGTTCCCGCCCGCGTCGTCGCGGACGCGCCGCCCGGCGGCGGGCCGCAGCTAACCGTCCGCGACGCCGGCGACGGATTCGAGCTGGCCATCGGGTCGCAGCCGCCGTTCGCGCGGAGCTCCGCGCCGATCGAGCAGACGCGACTCGTGAGGCTCGCGCCCTCCCCGGCATGGGTGGCGACCTGGAACGCGGGTTCGACGCCGCACTACGCGATCAGCCTTGACGGCGAGCACGTGCAGGCGGTTCGCGCCACGTCCTATGACTTGCGCCTGCGCTATGGCGTCTTCGATCCACGCGCCGGCGAGCCCTGGGTGTCGGCGGAACTCCGGGCCGATGACGGCAGCGATTTGTGCATCGTCCAATTCATCACGCAGCCGCTGGATGAGTACCGCGACGCCGTGACGGCCCGCGGGGCGACGATCCACCACTTCCTCGGCAACCACGCCTACCTCGTCCGTGCTGACGCGCAGACTCGCGGGCCGCTCGCGGCCTTGCCCTTTGTGCGCTGGGTCGGCCCGTTTCACCCGGCCTATCGCCTCGAGGAGTACATCCTCGCGCATCTGGCCGACGACGCGCTCCGGCCCGCGCACCGCTACCACATCCAGACCGTCGTGCCCGGTGGCGCCGATGCCGCCGCCATCGCGCAGCGTGTGCACGAGCTGGGCGGTGTGGTGGAGGTGCTGAACTCGGACGGCTTTCTGCTGGAGGCCACGCTCACGCCCGAACAACTCGTGCAGGTCGCCCGCCTGGATGAGGTGCTGTTCATCGACCGCTGGTTCCCGCCCGTGAGCTACCTCGACAACGTCCGCATCGTCGGCGGCGCCAACTACATCGAGCAGGTGGGCGCGTTCAACGGCACGGGCGTGCGCGGCGAGGTGATGGACTCCGGGCTGTACACGGCGCACCAGGACTTCCAGCGCCACCCGCCGATCATTCACAGCAATGGCGGCAGCACGTCGCACGGGACCTCGGTCTACGGCATCGTCTTTGGCGACGGGACGGGCAACGCCCGCGCCCGCGGGCTGCTGCCGGACGGGCAGGGCATCTTCGCCCTGGCCACGTACACGAATCGGCGCGAGCACATCGCCGGCCTGCTCCAGGCGCCGTACTTCGCCGTCTTCCAGACGCACAGTTGGGGGACCTGCTGCACGACGACGTACAACACGCGCTCCGCCGAGATCGACGACATCCTCTTTAACTACGACCTCATCTTCCTCCAGGCGCAGGCGAACACCGGCGGCCAGAGCTCCGACTACAGCGCCTGGGGCAAGAACATCGTTTCGGTCGGAGGCATCCGGCACTACGACACCGCCGACCGCGGCGACGACAAGCACCTCGGCACGTCCGGCAGCACGGGCCCCGCCTCCGATGGCCGCATCAAGCCGGAACTGTCGTTCTGGTACGACTACATCCTTACGACCGCCAACACGGGCGCGTATACAACCACGTTCGGCGGGACGAGTGCCGCGACGCCGACGACGGCCGGGCATTTCGGCCTGTTCTTCCAGATGTGGAGCAAGGGCATCTTCGGCAACCCGGTCAATCCCAATGGCACGGTCTTCGAGAATCGTCCGAAGTCCACCACCGCCAAGGCGATGGTGATCAATAACGCGAGTCCGTACCCCTTCGTCGGTCAGGGTGCGGACCTGCGCCGCGTCCGGCAGGGCTGGGGCTTGCCCGACATGAAGCGCCTGTACGACCTGCGGAACCAGATCTTCGTCGTGAATGAGACCGACGTGCTCCAGAACCTCGAGACGCGCACGTACAAGCTCAAGGTCGAGCCCGGCACGCCCGGTTTCCGCGCGACGCTCGTGTATATGGACCCTGCTGCCACGCCGGGCGCGCAGCGACACCGGATTAACGACCTGACCCTCAAGGTGACTTCGCCAACCGGCGTCGTGTATTGGGGGAACAACGGCCTGCTCGACGGAAACGTCTCGACGCCGGGCGGCGCGCCGAACGTGGTGGACACGGTGGAGAACGTCTGGCTCACCGACCCCGAGGCCGGTATCTGGCTCGTCGAAGTCCGCGCCGATGAGGTCGTCCAGGACGCGCGCCTCGAGACGCCGGGCGTGATCGACGTGGATTATGGCCTCGTGGTCAGCGGCGTCATTCCGCCACGCCGTGGCGACCTGAACTGCGACGGCGTGGTCAACAACTTCGACATCGACCCGTTCGTGCTGGCCTTGACCGACCCGGCCGGATACGCGCAGAAGTTTCCAAACTGCGACCGGATGCTGGCGGACTGCAACGGCGACGGCGTCGTGGACAACTTCGACATTGACCCGTTCGTCAAGCTCCTGACGCCCTGAGCTGTCAGCCCTCAGCTATCAGCCCTCAGCCGCAGGGAAGGCAACGAGGCGGCGAGGCCAACAGACTGTGGGGACCGGGCTCCGTACCGGCGGGTGGGGTGGGCGTCTCGCCGGGTGGGGTGGGTGTCTCGCCGGGTGGGGTGGGCGTCTCGCCCGCCATGTAGCGGCCGGGCTCTGTACCAATGCTGTCCGGGATTCGAGAATTTTGCAAGTTAGGTAAATATTAGGGTTGCGCAATGCAGGCCGGGGTGTTTTACTACCGGCGTGAGCCGGAAAGCACGGCCATCCGCGCGGCCCGCCCAGCCGGTCCCCGGCAGCGAGAAGCACCTCGTTGGCTGGCGCCTGCTGCAACCCCTCGAGCATCTGCTCCATACGCTTCGCCGGCCAGAACCGCACGGTAACCGCACGCTTTTCGCCGATCACTTGCTCATCGCCCACCTGGTGGCCTTCTTCAGTCCGGCCCTCAAGAGCCTACGCCGCCTCGAGGACGTCTTCGACCATCCCGGCGCCCGCCGCAAGTATGGCCTGCCGCGCCTGCCGCACAGCACGGTCAGCGACGCCCACGCCCTGTTCGATCCGGCCTTGCTGATGCCGCTGATGGCCGACTTGCGAGAACGGGTCGGGATCGGCCCGCACGAGCCGCGGCTGGACGAACTGCTCCGCAAGCTGCTGGCGGTGGACGGCACGTTCTTCACCGTGGCGCCGCGGGTGCTGTGGGCGTTGTACAGCAAACCGAACGGCACGGCCCGGCAGCCGCGCCAACAGAACCAGCACGGCAACGTGCGGGTGGACGTACAGTTCAACGTGCTGGCCGGCGTGCCGGAGACGGCGGTGGTGAGCGATGGCCGCACGCCGGAGTATCGCACGCTGGGGGAGAACCTCCAGCCCGGCGCGTTCTACGTGCTGGATCGGGCCTATCACAGTTACCAGATGGTGGCGGACATTCTGGCGGCGCGCAGCGATGTGCTGGTGCGGCTGCGGGGCGACATGCAGTTCACCGTGGTGGCGGACGAGCCGTTGTCGGCGGTGGATCTGGCGGGCGGTGTGCGGTGTTGTCAGGCCGTGCGGGTGTGCGGCCTACGTGGGGAAAAAGCGTTGGGCGGCACGCCGCTGCGACTGGTGGAATTGGCCGGGGAGGACGGATCGACCGTGCGGCTGCTGACGAATCGGCTGGATCTGTCGGCGGAGCTGTTGGGGCTAGTGTACCGGCATCGCTGGCAAGTGGAGCTGTTCTTCCGCTGGCTGAAGTGTCTGGTGAACTTCCGGCACTTCTTTGCGGAGTCGGAGAACGGCGTGGCTTGGCAGATTCTGGTGGCCCTGATCGGGACGCTGCTGTTGGCGTTGGCCACCGGGACGCGGCCCAACTCATATGACTGGGC
>Ga0214473_10009180_pt1 | contig 11696 bp, 5 predicted proteins | sample RVTome_7_FD_203509 | JGI IMG/M metagenome (GOLD analysis project Ga0214473, IMG submission 203509) | Soil microbial communities from uranium-contaminated site in the Upper Colorado River Basin, Wyoming, United States - RVT98D197 | ecosystem: Environmental > Terrestrial > Soil > Contaminated >...
ATCTTCTGAGTATAGAGAACGTGTGCCAATACGCAAAATCACAGAGGCGAGATCTGATTCCGTTACCAGAGGAGCATTAGATGGTTGCGCAGACCGTTCGCAATTTCGGCAAGACTCAGGATGGAGTGGAAATCCCCGACCTCGTGGCAGTGCAGAGGGTCAGTTATGACCGCTTTCTGCAAAAAGACGTGCCGCCGACGAAGAGGGCGGATGCGGGGCTGGAGGCTTTGTTCCGGGAAATCTTCCCGATCGAGAGCTACGACAAGAAGATGGTCTTGGAGTACCTCTACTACGAGCTGGAAAAGCCCCATTATACGCCGATGGAGTGTCGGCAGTTGCGCCTGACGTACGCGTATCCGCTGAAAATCCACTGCAGACTGCGTTCCGAAAGCGGTTCGGATCTCGCGGAGCAGGCGATCTACCTGGGCGAGATGCCCGTGATGATCGGCGGCGGCGAGTTCATCGTCAACGGCGCTGTGCGAGTGATTGTCAGTCAGCTCCACCGCAGCCCGGGTGTCGACTTCCTGATCGAGAGTAAGGAGGGCGACCGCGTCCTGCACGGGGGACGAATCATTCCCGAGCGGGGAAGCTGGATCGAGATCGGCGTCACCCAGAAGGACATCCTGGTGGTGAAGATCGATCAGTCCAGCAAGATCCCTGCCACGGTGTTCCTGCGTGCGATCAGTCCGGAGTACGGAAGCACGGAATCGATCCTGCGGCTGTTCTACACCTTCAAGACGGTCCCCGCGAACAAGCTGAGCCCGGACATGTGGGTGGCCAGCCCGATCGTGGATACCACGACCGGCGAGATCCTCGTCGATGCCGCGGCCCAGATCGGGGACAAGGTTTCCGTGATTCAGCAAAGCGATATCAAGAAAATCGAGATCGTCGAGGGCGTTCGCGACGCGATCATCATGAACACGCTGGGCGAGGATGATTGTGAGAACCACGATCAGGCCCTGCTGAAGTTCTACATGCGGCTTCGGCCCGGCAACCCGCCGAACCAGGAAAAGGCCCAGACCTTCTTCGCGGAGAAATTCTTCGATCCCAACCGGTACCGCCTGGGCAGGGTCGGGCGATTCCGCCTGAACCGCAAGTTCGGCCAGTCCGTCGATGAGAACGAGATGACGCTGCGTCCCGAGGACTTCCTCAACACGATGAAGTACATGCTGGCGCTGCGCAATAACGAGGGCGAGGTCGATGATATCGACCACCTGGGCAACCGGCGGCTTCGGACCATCGATGAGCTGGCGGCCGACGAGATCAGGAAAGGGCTGCTCAAGCTGCGTCGGACGGCCCAGGAGCGCATGAGCATCAAGCGCGATGCCGCGGAAGCCCCGCGGGTGGCCGACCTGATCAATTCCAAGAGCGTAGCCAGCAGCATCAACTACTTCTTCGGCCGCGGCGAGCTGAGCCAGGTCGTGGATCAGACGAACGCGTTGAGTCAACTGACCCATGAGCGGCGTCTGTCGGCTTTGGGACCCGGCGGCCTGAACAGACGGCGGGCCGGTTTCGAAGTCCGCGACGTCCACATCAGCCACTACGGAAGAATCTGCCCGATCGAGACCCCGGAAGGGACCAACATCGGACTGATCTCCTCCCTGGCGATTTTCACGACGATCGACGAGTACGGTTTCCTGCTGAGCCCCTACCGCAAGGTCAAGAACAGCAAGGTCACCGACGAGATCGAGTACCTTCGGGCCGACGAGGAGATGCGGGCCGTCTTCGCCCCGCCCAGTGCGGTCGATCCCGAAACCCGCAAGATCAAGCAGGACACGGTCCTGGCGCGAAAAGCAGGGGAGTTGGCCCACACTTCGCGCGATGAGGTCGATTACGTCGATGTCTCGCCCAAGCAGATTGTCGGGGTTTCCGCGTCCCTGATTCCATTCCTGGAGCATGACGACGCCAACCGGGCCTTGATGGGATCCAACATGCAAAGGCAGGCGGTCCCGCTGTTGCGGACCGAGGCGCCTCTCGTGGGCACGGGCATGGAAGAGATCGTCGGCCGGAACTCGAGCATGGTCGTGCGGGCCCAGAGCGGCGGCGCGGTCACGGCGGTCGATGCGACGCACATCGTGATCAATCATACGGACGAGTACAAGCTCGACAAATTCATCGGTCTGAACGAGCGCACCTGTCTGAACCAGACTCCCATCGTGAAGCTGGGCGAGAAGGTGAAGGCCGAACAGATCATCGCCGATGGCGGCGGTACTTCTCACGGCGTCCTGGCGCTCGGAAGAAACGTCCTCGTCGGTTTCGTCTCCTTCGACGGGTTCAACTTCGAGGACGCGATCATCGTCAGTGAGAAGTTCGTCAAAGACGATAGCTTCACGAGCATCCACATCGATGAGTTCACCGCCGAGGTCCGTGAGACGAGGTTGGGCAAGGAAGAGTTCACCCGGGATATTCCCAACGTCAGCGAAAAGGCGCTGCGCAACCTGGATGAGCAGGGCATCGTCCGGGAAGGGACCCGCGTCTGCCCCGGGGACATTCTCGTGGGCAAGGTCGTGCCGAAGAGCAAGGTAGAGCTGACGCCCGAAGAGAAGCTGCTTCATGCCATTTTCGGCAGGGCCGGCGAGGACGTCAAGAACGATTCGCTCGAGCTGCCCAGCGGATATGAAGGCGTTGTCATAAAGACGGAGTTGTTCACGAGGCGCGGCGCGGGCGACGAGGACCAGAAGAAAGTCCTGGCGGAGGAAATCAAGAAGTTCGAAGCCGACATCAGGGCGAGGGAATGCACCATCTTCCGGCAGATGATCGAGGCCATCCACAAGGAGTTCGAGGCCACGATCATTGACCCTTCGACGCGGCAGAAGGTTGGTGTCAGCGAAGATGAAGATGTCATCTCCGAGCAGATCGAGAACTTCGATATCAAGTGGGTAAAGCCCGCCTCCAGCCGAGACGACGTCCAGAAGCTCGTGAACAAGTTCTGGGCCCGGATCACGGAGCTTGAGGAGGACAAGGCGAGGCGGATCGAGCGGATGAAGCACGGGGACGAGTTGCCCAGCGGCGTGCTGCAGATGGCCAAGGTGTACGTGGCGATCAAGCGGACGCTGTCCATCGGCGACAAGATGGCCGGCCGTCACGGCAACAAGGGCGTCATCGCCAAGATCATGCCGGAAGAGGACATGCCGTTCCTGGAGGACGGCACGCCTCTTGACATCCTGCTGAATCCGCTGGGCGTGCCCAGCCGTATGAACGTCGGCCAGATCCTCGAAACCCACCTGGGCTGGGTGGCGAAGGTGCTTGGTTTCATCGCCGTCACCCCGGTCTTTGACGGGGCTAACGAAGCGGACATCCAGAAGCTCACGGAAGAAGCGAATGTGCGAATGAAGCAACACCAGGCGGAGCTGAATAAGCAGGGCCAGGCGCCGGGCAAGGACGAGTTCTTCGTCCACGTGCCCAAGACGCTCAAGACGCAGCTCTACGATGGAAGAACGGGCGAGCCGTTCGATCAGCAGGCCACCATCGGCTACATCTACATGATGAAGCTCCATCACCTGGTGGATGACAAGATCCACGCCCGGGCGACCGGGCCGTACAGCTTGATCACCCAGCAACCGCTGGGCGGCAAGGCACGCACGGGCGGTCAGCGCTTTGGCGAGATGGAAGTGTGGGCCCTTGAAGGCTACGGCGCCGCATATACCCTTCAGGAGATGCTCACAGTCAAGAGCGACGACGTGGAGGGTCGAACGAAGATTTACGAATCGATGGTCAAAGGTCAGAACACGCTGGAGGCCGGCACGCCGCTGTCCTTCGACGTGCTGTGCAACGAGATCCGCGGGCTGGGGCTGAACATCACGCTCGAGAAGAAACGGCTTGGACGGACCGCTCTGTAAATTTGATTATCGACTATTGCCATAGTTAGGGGGCTTTCGATGTTGGGAAATATCTACGATCGAATTAATGATTACGGTTCGGTCAAGATCTCCTTGGCCAGCCCGAATGATATTCGGAGTTGGTCCTTTGGGGAGGTCCGCAAGCCCGAGACCATCAATTACAGAACGTATCGGCCGGAGAAGGACGGCCTGTTCTGTGAGCGCATATTCGGACCCGAGCGCGACTGGGAGTGTGCGTGCGGCAAATACAAGGGCACGAAATTCAAGGGGATCATCTGCGACCGTTGCGGTGTGAAGGTGACGCACAGCCGTGTCCGCCGTAAACGCATGGGGCACATCAATCTGGCTGCCCCGGTGGTCCACATCTGGTTCTTCAAGTCGATCCCTAATCGGCTCGGCACCATCCTGGGCATGAAGAGCTCGGACTTGGAGAAGATCATCTATTTCCAGGACTACGTGGTCACCGATCCGGGCACCACGGGGCTCAAGGCCGGACAACTGCTCAGCGAGGAAGATTACCGCGAGGCCAATACCAAGTATGGCAGCTCGTTCAAGGCGTCCATGGGCGCCGAGGCCATCAAGATGCTGCTGGAGAGTTTGGATCTCGATGCGCTCGGCGGCCATCTCAGGAAGGGCATTGCCAAGACCAGCAGCAAGCAGAAAATCAAGGACCTGACCAAGCGGCTCAAGACCATCAACGAGGTGAAGAACAGCGAGAACAAGCCCGAGTGGATGGTTCTCGACGCCATTCCGGTCATTCCGCCGGATCTGCGGCCCCTCGTCCTGCTGGAGAGGGACAACTTCGCCACGAGCGACCTGAACGACCTGTACAGGCGTATCATCAACCGCAATAACCGTCTGAAGAAGCTGATCGACCTGAATGCCCCCGAGGTCATCATCCGCAACGAGAAGCGAATGCTTCAGCAGGCGGTCGATTCCCTGTTGGATAACGGCCGGTGCCGCCGGCCCGTGCTGGGCAGCAACAACCGGCCCCTCAAGTCCCTGACCGACATGATCAAGGGCAAGCAGGGCCGGTTCCGCGAGAACCTGCTCGGCAAGCGCGTCGATTACTCGGCCCGCTCGGTGATCGTCGTCGGTCCCGATCTGAAGCTCTACCAGTGCGGCCTTCCCAAGAAGATCGCCCTGGAGTTGTACCAGCCGTTTATCATTCGCAAGCTCAAGCAGCACGGCTATGCCGATACGATCAAGAGCGCCAAGCGCATGATCGAACGCCGGGACGATCAGGTCTGGGACATCCTCGAAGAGGTCATTCATCAGCATCCTGTGCTGTTGAACCGAGCCCCGACGCTGCATCGCATGGGCATCCAGGCCTTCGAGCCCGTACTGGTCGAGGGCAATGCGATCATGCTGCACCCGCTGGCCTGCAGAGGCTTCAACGCCGACTTCGACGGCGACCAGATGGCCGTCCATCTGCCTTTGAGCATCGAGGCCCAGGCCGAAACCCATATCCTGATGATGACCACCAGCAACATTTTCTCCCCGGCGAACGGCTCGCCGATGGTGGGACCGTCCCAGGACATGGTGATGGGCAACTATTACCTGACGATCATGCTCGAGGATCCCAAGGCGCCGGCCGGTTCGGCCGCCGCGAAGAAGCCGCGCACGCTGCCCATGTTCCGTGATCCTTACGAAGCCATGATGGCCTACGAGATGGGCAAGATCGGCATCCATGAGAAGGTCCGGGTCCGCATTCCGCAGCGACTGGTGAAAGACGAGACGGGAAAGCTGCGATCGGCGCCGGAATCGACGGAGCCCAAGGGGGGCCGCAAGGCGCACGTCGTGGAGACGACGGCGGGTCGGTGTATCTTCAACGATATCCTGCCACCCGGCATGCCATTCTACAACATGACGATGGCTCAGAAGAAGCTCAGCCGGGTCATCAGCGACTGCTTCCAGTACTCCGGCAGCGCGCAGACCGTCGGACTTCTGGACCGGATCAAGGACCTGGGCTTCCGGTACGCGACGCTCGCGGGCCTGAGCTTTGGGTTGACCGACCTGAAAATCCCGGCCAAGAAGCCTGAGATCATTGCTGACACCGAAAAGCGCGTCAACAAGATCTACAAGAGCTACAACGAAGGCGTTCTGACGGATCGGGAGAGATACAACCAGGTCATCGATGCGTGGACAAACGCGCGTGTTGCCGTCACCAATGAAATGATTCGAGGACTGCGGGAGGATACCAAGGACGACGGTACCCCATATCTCAACCCGATCTACCTGATGACGGATTCCGGCGCGCGAGGCAGCATCGACCAGATTCAGCAGCTTGCCGGCATGCGAGCGTTGATGGCCAAGCCCAGCGGCGAGATCATCGAGACGCCGATCAAGTCGAACTTCCGCGAAGGCCTGACTGTTCTGGAGTATTTCAGCTCGACTCACGGGGCCCGTAAAGGTCTTGCCGACACGGCCCTCAAGACAGCCAACTCCGGGTATCTGACCCGCAAGCTCATCGACGTGGCCCAGAATCTGATCGTCATTGAGCACGACTGCGGCACCCTGCAGGGCATCACCAAGACCAGCATCAGCCGCGGCGACCAAGTGGATATCCCGCTGTCACAGTTGATTATTGGACGAACGGCGCGCGATAACATCCGCAACCCGATCACTGACGAGATGATCGTTCACGAGAACGAGGTCATCACGCCGGAGATCGCCGGCAAGATCGAGGCCCTGGGTCTGGATGCGATCCGTGTCCGGAGCCCGCTGACCTGTGACAGTCCGGTCGGCGTGTGTGCCAAGTGCCATGGCTGGGACATGAGTACGGGGCAGCTCGTCGAGGAAGGCGCGGCGGTCGGAATCGTCGCCGCCCAGTCGATCGGCGAGCCGGGCACGCAGTTGACGCTGCGAACCTTCCACACCGGCGGTGTGGCCTCCCGCGCCATTTTGGAGCGAGAGCAGAAGGCGACGCAGTCCGGCAAGGTTCAGTATCGCGACATCAACGCCGTGCAGCTCAAGCGAGAGGATGGCACGACGGCCGTCGTGGCCCTCAAGCGCAACGGCGAGATCGCCTTGCTCGACGACAAGGATCGCGAGCTGGACAAGTTCAAGGTTCCGTACGGGGCTGTCATCCTCGTGGAAGATGCTCAGAAGGTCAAGGCCGGCACGGTGCTGTTCCAGTGGGACCCGCACCGTACGCCGATCCTGGCGGAGGTTTCCGGCCGGATTCGCTTCGTGGATATTATCGAAGGCGAGACCGTCCAGACCGAGGAATTGCGGACCAAGGGCGGCAAGGGCAAGGCCAAAGAGGCCGAAGCCAAGACCCCCGAGCGGCCCGTCGTCATCGAGCACAAGGGCGACAAGCATCCGCAGATCATTATCGAGGACGCCAAGGGCAAGATCCTCGATGTCCATTACCTGCCGGCGGGCGCCCGCATCGAGGTGGCCGAAGGCGAAGAGGTCCAGGCCGGCCAGTTGCTCGCCCACCAGCCCAGAGCGACTGGCGGTACGCAGGACATCACCGGCGGTCTGCCCCGCGTGACCGAGGTCTTCGAGGCACGCAAGCCCAAGGACCCCGCCGCCATGGCGGAAATCAGCGGTCGCGTGGAGCTGCGCAGCGATAAGCGCAAGGGCAAAATGACGATCACCATCCGCAGCGAAAGCGGCATGGAGAAAGAGCATCACGTCCCGCGCGACAGGCACCTCAACGTGCATACTGGTGACTTTGTGGAAGCCGGCGACGCCCTGACCGACGGGCCCCTGGTCCCGCACGATATCCTTCGCATCAAGGGCGAGGAATCGCTCCAGCGCTACCTCATCGGCGAAATCCAAAATGTCTACCGTTCCCAGAACGTGAATATCAACGACAAGCACATCGAGATCATCATTTCGCAGATGATGCGAAAGGTGGAAATCGACACCGTCGGCGACAGCTCGTTTCTGCCCGGCGAGGTCGCGGACAAGTTCGTTTTCCGTAGGGAGAATGATCGACTGGCCGGCAGCATCAAGGTGGCCGATGTCGGCGACGTGACGGAAGTGCAGGAAGGCCAAGTCCTTGAGAAGAAGGATCTTGCGCGCGTGAACGAGAAGGTGGAGACCCTGGGCGGTACCCCCGCCAAGGGCCGCAAGCCGAAGCCTGCAACCGCCAAGACGCTGCTGCTGGGCATCACGAAGGCATCGCTGTGGTCGGACAGTTTTATTGCCGCCGCCAGCTTCCAGGAAACAACAAAGGTATTGACGGAAGCGGCGCTGGCCAGTAGAATCGACAGTTTGCACGGTTTGAAAGAGAACGTGATTCTTGGCCATCTGATCCCCGCCGGTACGGCATTCAAGCCGCACCTGGAGATGAGGGTCAAGCATCTCGTCGAAGCGCCGCTGCCGAAGGAGTTGGCCGGTGTCCGCGAGGAAAAGGAAGCGGAGGCCAAGGCCGAATCGAGAGTCAAGGAAGTGCTGGGTATCGAGTAGTCCTGTTACTGTTCGAATTGAGATGGGTATATGCCGACAATCAATCAGTTAGTCAGAAGGCCAAGGGCAAAGTCAAAAGGTAAGAAACGCGTGTCGGACATCAGCGGTTCGCCGCAAAGGCGCGGCGTGTGCCTGATTGTCAGGACCCAGACGCCTAAGAAGCCGAACTCCGCTCTGCGAAAGGTCGCGCGTGTCCGGCTCACCAACGGCAAAGAGGTGACCGCGTACATCCCGGGCATCGACCACAACCTGCAGGAGCACAGCACCGTGCTGATCCGAGGCGGCCGCGTCAGGGACTTGCCCGGCGTACGATACCATATCGTTCGTGGCGTGCTGGATTGTGCCGGCGTGGCCAACCGTAGGCGAGGCAGGAGTAAGTACGGCGCCAAGAGAGCCAAGTAGTCATTCGGCGACGCAAATGAGCCGAGAGTTTTGAGGCGATAGAGAGTTATGGCCAAGAAGTTCACAGCTTCCACGGAGCAGTTGGGCCCGGACCCAAAGTACAACAGCAAGCTGGTTTCCAAGTTCATCAACTGCATGATGTGGGCCGGCAAGAAGAACACCGCGCAGAACGTGTTCTATGAGGCGATGGACATCGTTGCGGGCAAGATCAAAGATGTGTCTGCGCTGGAGGTGTTCGAGACGGCGATCGGCAACGTCAAGCCGATGCTCGAAGTCCGCAGTAAGCGCGTCGGCGGTGCGAGTTACCAGGTACCGATGCAGGTGAGTCCGAAGCGTCAGCAGTCGCTGGCTTTCCGCTGGATTCTTTTGTCATCGCGGGGCAAGAAGGGCAAACCGATGGCGGAGCGGCTGGCCGGCGAGCTGGTTGACGCCTACAACAAGCAGGGCGGCGCGATGACCACACGGGAAAACGTGCATCGCATGGCCGAGGCGAACAAGGCATTTGCCCACTTTGCGTGGTAGGAACCTGAGATACTACTGCCACGGTGACTTCTCCGGAGCCCGTGGCAGTTTTTTTATGCATAGATAGAACTCCCTATAGAATTGGACGGGTGGAGCGGAGAGGGATTGGCCGGCTGTATCGGCGGCATTGGCAGGGGCAGAGATGTTCGGAAGATGGCAAGTCTAGAGAAAACACGCAATATCGGCATCATGGCGCACATTGATGCCGGCAAAACCACCGTGAGTGAGCGCATCCTTTATTATACGGGAAAGACGTATAAGATGGGTGAGGTCCACGATGGCACTGCGGTGATGGACTACCTGGAGGAGGAGCAACGCAGAGGCATTACGATCACTTCGGCCGCGACCAAGTGCCCGTGGAAGGGCTTCGATATCAATCTGATGGATACCCCAGGCCACATCGACTTCACCGCGGAGGTGGAGAGGTCGCTGAGAATCCTTGACGGCGCCATAGCCGTTTTCGATGCCAGCGAGGGGGTCCAGGCCCAGAGCGAGACCGTCTGGCGACAGGGTCAGAAGTACGGCCTGCCATGTCTGTGCTTCATAAACAAGATGGATAAGGTCGGCGCCGACTTCGAGATGAGCGTTCAAAGCATCCACGACAAGCTGCTGGCCAACCCGGTCTGTGTGGAGATTCCGATAGGCGCGGAGGATTCCTTCGCCGGGATTATCGACCTGATCACCATGAAAGCGGTCTTTTACGAGGCCGAAGCGATGGGGGCCAAGTTTCACGAGGCGGATATCCCCGGTGAACTCGCGGAAAGAGCCGCAAACTATCGGGCCGAGATGATCGAATGTGTGGCCGAGTATGACGACGAGCTGACGGATGCATTCATCCACGATCAGCCGGCAAATGAGCCATCCATCCGAAGAGCCCTGCGAAAGGGCGCCATGGCGAACCGCGTGAATCCGGTTTTCGTCGGCTCAGCTCTGAAGTACGTCGGTATACAACGACTCTTGGACGGAGTGCTGGACTACTTGCCTTCTCCTTTAGAGAGACCGGCTATTATGGGACATAAGCCGGATGAGGAATCCAAGGAGATCGAGATACACTGTGATCCTGGTGCAAGCCTGGTGGCGCTGGCATTCAAGATCATCGGGGATGTCCACGGCGACCTGTATTTCCTTCGCATTTACCAGGGGCTGCTGAAGACGGGCAGCCGGGTCCTGAACACCAATCGCGATAAGCGAGAGAATATCATGCGTGTCTTCGAGATGCACGCGAACGAGCGAAAGATTCTGGAATCGGCTCAGGCCGGTGATATTGTGGCGGTGATCGGTCCAAGGTTCACCCTGACGGGCGACACGCTTTGCGACCCGAAAAAACCGGTTGTTTTGCCCAGCATTACGTTTCCGCAGACCGTCATTACGATGTCCATCGAGCCGAGGACGGCGGCGGACAGGACCAAACTGGCCGATGCGCTCGATGCGTTGCGGCGGGAGGACCCGACATTCGGCTATAAGAGCGATAAAGAGACCGGTCAGACCATTATCAGCGGCATGGGAGAGCTGCACCTTGAGATTCTCCAGCATAAGCTGGTGAAGGAAAAGAAGGTCGATGTGCGGGTGGGCAAGCCGCGGGTCGCGTACAAGGAAACCATCACCCAGACTGCCCGGGCGGAGGGCAAGTTCGTTCATCAGACCGGCGGGCGGGGCCAGTATGGCCACGCGATCCTGGAGATCAAGCCGCTCATGGCGGAAGATGGCCACTGGCAAGCCGGAATTGGCTTTACGGCCGACGTTCCCGGCGACAAAGTGCCGCACGAGTATGTCGGCGCCGTGGAAAGGGGCGTTAGAGAGGCGGCTGGCAACGGTGTGCTGGCGGGATACCCGGTGATCGGGGTCCAGGCCAGACTCGTGGGCGGGTCGTACCATGCTGTGGATTCTTCGGATATTGCATTCGAGCAAGCCGGTGCGTTTGCCTTCGAAAGGGCCTTGAAGGAGGCCGGCCCGGTGCTCCTGGAGCCGGTGATGCGGGTCCAAGCCGTGGTGCCGGATTCGGCTTTTGGCGCCGTTCAAGCGGATTTGCTGGCCCGGCGGGGCCTGATTACCGATTTCCGGGTACATGGCAATATGCGGGTGATAGACGCGAAAGTGCCTCTGGTGGAGCTTTTTGGCTATTCGAGCGATATCCGGAGCCTTACGGCGGGCCGCGGGACCTTTACCATGGAACCCCTGGCCTATGAGAGAGTGCCCGAACAGGTGGCCAGGGGAGTCATCCTGTAGGAAAAAGAAGATTTTTCAACATTTTTCTAGAATTTCTGACCAGGTGGTTGTTGACAAGCGTCGCCTGTCGTATTAAATTTGGAGTTTTCGGCTGTAGCGAGCATGGCCATGGACGGTCGTGCGATACGTAGTTACGCTGTGGCATATCTGTGATTGCCATCAAGGATGGCGCAACGGGTATCAATGTAACTTTGGGTAAGCAAAGTGAAGTGGCTTTGCCGAGGTCCGCGGCGGATCTCGACCCTGACTCTTAAGGAAGGCCACGCGGCCCGGGGCACCGGCGGG
>Ga0214473_10009181_pt1 | contig 11694 bp, 11 predicted proteins | sample RVTome_7_FD_203509 | JGI IMG/M metagenome (GOLD analysis project Ga0214473, IMG submission 203509) | Soil microbial communities from uranium-contaminated site in the Upper Colorado River Basin, Wyoming, United States - RVT98D197 | ecosystem: Environmental > Terrestrial > Soil > Contaminated >...
CGCATTGTCAAAGATGAAGCCGTCGCTGAAATTGCAACGCAAATGCCGCAGAGCAAGGAGGCACTTGGCCAATTGCGGGCGCTTCCGCGGGGCGTGGCCACTTCGCGGATTGGCGATAGCCTGATCCGCGTTGTCAAGGAAGGCCTGGAGCGCGATCCTCTTACCCTGCCCCACGTCCATTGGGGCCGTGACGAGACATCCGAATCGACACAGGCCGCGGCTGAAATTTTGAAGCTCGCCTTGAAGGTTGTGTGCGAGCGCGAAGGGCTGGCGCCAAAGCTTGTGGCCAATACGTCCGATATTGAAGCGGTTGCCGAGAGCGATGAGGCGGACGTGCCGCTGATGCACGGCTGGCGCCGCGAAGTATTTGGCAATGTGGCGTTGGAACTGAAACGCGGCAAGGCGATGATCGGGTTCAGGGATGGGCGCGTTGTGATTGCGCCTGGGGGAAGTTAGGCAATTACAACCTTTGCAATACGGCCCATTTCAGAAGCGAGTCCCGCGAGGCGCTTTTCCACGCGTTCGCCCATCAGGTCCTGTAATTTCTTGGGCAGGATGAGTTGCAGGGTTTTTCCTTCGGCCATCTTGAGCCCGATGCGCGGCAACATGCCGGGCATGGCGGCTGACAAGATATAGGCGAGGCGGAATATGGAACTCAACAAATGGGCGCGCATCATTTGACTGTCGTCAAGCAAGTTCACCAGGCCGTCGCCCATGTCTTCGCCTTCGTAACGGTAAAAAATGGTGAGCGCCAAGAAGACGCGACCCGGATGATCAACGCCGACAAAGGCGGCTTGCGAAATCATGCCAAGGGAACGCTCGGCACGGTAGTCGGGGTGGGCGCGCCAGCCGATGTCGGCCAGCAGGCAGGCGGCATAGCGCAGCCGCGTTTCAACCTCGGTCTCTTTGAAGGCGGAAGCTCCGAATAGCTGATCGGTCCAGTCACAAAGTTCCAATTCATGTTCAGGAGACCGCGCGTATCGCCGGGCAAAATCCCAACAGGATGAGAGAAGCGCATCGGCTTGCATCTTGCGGCGTGGCAGTTTTGAATAGAGAAGGCCTTCACGCACGCCGTAGACGGAAGCAACCACATCGGTCGCCTTTCCCTTGGACAACACACGATCAAGCACCAGGGCACCATAGGGCAATGTATCGGAACGACTGCGGGAGACTTCGCGCACATCCCTCAGCGAGGATGAGGAAAGCCCAGACACGAGATCGGCAACGGCGGAGGCCTGCTGGCGGGTCATCGCATAGTGGTGCAGCACATGGAGGGGATATTTGTTCTGCGCCATGTGCAGTCGTGCAAGATTTCGCCAGGTGCCGCCCACGGCGTAAAAGGAACGGCCTTTCAAATTGCCAAGTAGCGTTGCTTTCTCAAGATATTCATCAACAATCTCCTTCGCCCGCTTGATTGAGCCGCCCGACATATCTATCAGGCGCAAAGGCCCAATTGGCAGGGTAATGCCATCGCGCAATTTTCCGTCTTGCACATCAATGAGCTCGAGCGAGCCTCCGCCCAGGTCGCCCACAATGCCATCGGCTTCGGGAATGCCTGCGATCACGCCCAGGGCGGCGTAACGTGCTTCTTCCTTGCCTGTCAGGATATTGATGCCGACGCCAATGGCCTCTTCGGCTTCCTCGATGAAGGCTTGGCCATTCTCAGCTTCGCGGGCGGCAGCGGTTGCCACCGCAAAGACCTGCTTCACGCCGATCTGTTTGGCCAGAGCCCGGAATCGGCGAAGTGCCGCGAGGGCGCGGGCAATTCCGCTATCGGAAAGCTTGCCGGTAATCGCCACGCCCTTGCCAAGGCCGCAGAGAATCTTTTCATTGAACACGGGTGTAGGCGAGCGGCGCAGGCCGTCATAGACCACAAGACGAACGGAGTTTGAGCCGATGTCCACAACGGCTACGGGTCGATAGGTCGGTGGTTCTGTTCTAAAGCCCTTGTGCCAACTCACTTCCGAACCCTGGACTTTCTCTTGGAGGGATAGTTTTCGCCCGCCACACTACCTTTCAGCGAGCGGCCACGTCCAGAGAGAGAAGGGTTGTTCATGAAATAATCATGGGCATTGAATGGCGCTTCATTGGGACCCGGCACCACGCGCCGCGCCGAACCGTCCGGCAAAAGGTTCCAGCTCTGCTGGTTGTCCTTGAAATTTACCACCATGATCTGGTCCTGGATCTGCTCGTGCACTGTAGGGTTTTCGATGGGGATCATCGTTTCCACGCGGCGGTGCAGGTTGCGCGGCATCAGGTCCGCCGAACCTATATAAACAAGGGCTTTGGCATGGGGCAGACCATGGCCTGCGCCGAAACAAATGATGCGCGAATGTTCGAGGAAGCGCCCGACGATGCTTTTCACGCGAATATTTTCCGAAAGACCCGGAACACCGGGGCGCAGGCAGCAAATACCACGCACAACAAAATCGATCTGCACACCGGCCTGGCTGGCCTTGTAGAGCGCATCGATTATGCCAGGATCAACCAAAGAATTGAACTTGCCCCAGATGTGGGCGGGCCTGCCCGCCTTGGCATGGGCAATTTCATTTTCAATATGGTGCAACAGCATTGGTTTCAAATTGATTGGTGAAAGGGAGAGTTTTTCCAGGTCTTCCGGCTGGGCATAACCGGAGATGAAGTTAAACAGCCGCGCCGCGTCGCGACATAGGGCCGGATCGCAGGTGAAGAACGAGAGGTCCGTATAAACCTTGGCGGTAATCGGGTGGTAGTTGCCGGTGCCGTAGTGAACATAACTCCGCATGTTGCTGCCTTCGCGGCGCACCACCATGGAAACCTTTGCGTGAGTTTTAAGTTCGATGAAGCCAAACACCACCTGCACGCCGGCGCGTTCCAAGTCGCGCGCCCACTGGATATTGGCCTCTTCATCAAAGCGGGCCTTGAGCTCCACCAGGGCCATAACGGATTTGCCCGCTTCGGCAGCCTTGGCAAGCGCCGCAACGATGGGCGAATTATTCGAGGTGCGATACAGCGTCTGCTTGATTGCCACCACATTGGGGTCGCTGGCGGCCTGCAGCACAAACTGCACAACGACATCAAATGACTCGTAGGGATGGTGAACAACAAAGTCCTTTTGCCGGATGGCCGCAAAGCAATCGCCGCCATGGTCTCGCACGCGTTCGGGGAAACGTGCCATGTACGGCGTAAATTTCAGATCGGGCCGCTCATCGAGGATGAGCTGCTTGGTGTCGGCATAACCCACAAGGCCATCGCAAGTCACAATCACGTCATCACTAACGTCGAGCTGGTCGGCAATGAAGTTGCGAATGCCCGGTGGACATTCGGCATCCACTTCCATGCGAATAACCGAACCGCGGCGGCGGCGCTTCAGGGCGCTCTCGAACACGCGCACAAGATCCTCGGCTTCCTCCTCAATTTCGATGTCGCTGTCCCTGATGATGCGGAACAGGCCCTGCCCCAGGACGTCATAGCCGGGGAAAAGTTTCGGCAGGAACACCCGCAACATGTTTTCAAGCGAGATGAAGCGTGGACTGGACCCCGGCAGGCGGATGAAGCGCTCAAGCTGGGGTGGAATGGGCAGCAGCGCATTCATGATGCCACCGTCGCGCCGGCGTTTCAGTTCAAGCGCGATGATGAAACCGCGGTTGAGAATGAAAGGAAAAGGATGGGCTGGATCAATGGCAATGGGGGTGACGATGGGAAGAATATGTTCGAGGAAGCGGTTGTCGAGCCACTTGTGCTCGTCGCCGGTCAGATCAGCTTCACTAACAATGGTGATGCCATTTTCAGTCAATTCACTTTTCAACTGCAACCAGCGCCGGTCCTGCTCGGCCATCAGTTCCTGGGCAAATTTCCGGATCTTTTCGAGTTGCTCTTCCGGGTTCAGGCCATCGGGGCTGATTTCCACCATTTGCTCACGGACCTGGCCCACGAGGCCCGCCACGCGCACCATGAAAAACTCATCGAGATTGTTTCCGGAAATGGAGAGAAAACGCAGGCGCTCCAGCAGCGGGTGGCTGCGGTTGCGGGCCTCTTCCAGAACCCGCATATTGAAGCCCAACCAAGACAACTCGCGATTGAAAAAGCGCTGGGGATTATCCAGTCCAATCGTCACGGCGGCTTCTGGTTGCGGCATATCGTTCATCGGGCATTCCTTAAGTTTAAACGGATAATAGGCCCATATGACAGTTTGGTGAAAGCGGGGAATGCAGAGGGGGTAAATGAAACACTAGTCGTCCCCGAACAGCTCCGGTGCGGAAAAATCCGACAGGACTTTCGCCACGAAAGGGCGCGTTACCTCGGCCCGCTCTTCCAGCGCCCGGCGATCAATCTCCGCCACAAGGAGGCGGGCCGCTCCAAGGGAGCGCGGCATCCTTGTCAGCATGAAGCTGATGGTGGATTCATCCGCCGCAATCTGCCGGTCGAAGAACAGCTTCACCAGAACCCCACGCAGAAGGGCGTCATCGGGCGGCAGGATTTCCACCACCGGAATTGCCCGCACACGCGAAAGGAGATCAGGCAAGGTGATCTTCCATAATTCAGGACGCCTTTGGGCCGTGATAAGGACACTGCTATCCTGCTGCTTCGCCAAATTCAGCAAATGAAAAAGTGCTTTCTCATCGAGAGAATTCGACGCGTCTTCAATGGCTACTGTGCCCGGGCTCAGAAGTTCCGGGGCATTTTCTACTGTCACATCGGCTGCCTGAATGCGTGCAGCAGCGGAATATTGCCGCCAGACTTCAACGAGGTGTGTCTTGCCGCTGCCCGGCGGGCCTACGAGCAAAGCCGCATGGGCGGGCCAATCGGGCCAATGGTCGATCAGGGCCACGGCTGCGGCATTGGAATCCGTTACCAGAAAATCATCGCGGCCTAAGGCTTGGCGATGCGGCAAGTCCAAAACAAGCTGTCGGCCGCTGCCCTTCATTTCGCGCGTTTACGCACCGGGGGACTTACTGGCGTTGGCATTTCGCGCGGGATTCCGCGATAGAGTTTGCTTGCCAGATATTGATTGAGGGCAAAGCGTACCAGAACACCGGCAGCTGCCGCCAGGGGAACGGCCAACAACAGACCAACAAAGCCAAACACATAGCCAAAGGCGAAAAGCGCGAACATCAGCCACACGGGGTGCAGGCCAATGCTGCTGCCCACCAGTTTGGGCGACAGGAAATTTCCCTCTATGAACTGGCCCGCAACGAATATGCCAATGATGATCAGGATGCTGCTGAAGTCAGGCCAGAACTGCACCAGCCCTACGCCAATCGCCATGAGGCCGCCAACAAGTGCCCCGACATAGGGAATAAAACTCAAGAGACCGGCAGCCAGGCCGATAACCAGGCCGAACTTCAATCCAGCGATAGTAAGGGCTAGCGCATAGAAAGCCCCGAGCAGAAGGCACACGGTGCCTTGACCGCGAATGAAGCCCGCCATAGCGGCATCAATGTCGGTGAAAATAGTTCTGATCTGCGCTGCATGATCGCGCGGCAACCAGCCATCCACTTTGGCGACGAGGTGATCCCAGTCGGCCAGGAGGTAAAAGGCAACGATAGGTGTTACCACCATCAGCGAGAGAATGTTGACGAGCGCCATGCCCCCCGACCAGATGGAAGCGAGAAGTGTTGCAGTCCAGCCCGCGGCCTTGCCAGCGATATCGGAAATGGAGCCCTGAATATCGGTGCCGGATTTTGCGATGGCATCCTTGACCCATTGGGGTGCCACTTCATTGAAGCGCGCCAGCAGGGATTGCATCAGCGATGGCAGGTCGCCCGCGAACTTCACGATCTGGTCACCAAGAATAGGAACGACGAGAAGCACGATCAGCACCAGCAACAGGATGCTGAGCAAGAGAATTACGGCGGTTGCCACGAGGCGTGGCAGGCCGAGGCGCTCCAGTGCGTCGGCGACGGGGTCAAGGAAATAGGCGAGCACAAGGCCTGCAATAAAGGGCAGCAGGATTGGGCTGAGGAGCCACAACACCAAAATGAGCAGCAGGAACGCAACGACCCAGAATGTAACTTGCTTTTGCAGTGTCATGGGAAGGCCTTACTCCTGCTTGCCATTGGCCATGTGCAGCAGCCAATCGCGCATGTATAATGCGCCGGACCCAAAGGTCAAAATAGCCACAGATGCAAAGCCAGTGAACAGCAGCGGCTCCAGGCTTACTTCCAACCCCAGAAGCCCCAGGACCAAACCGGCCAGAACAATCTGCCCCACCGTGTTCACTTTGCTGGCCATTGAGGGCGCCACGGGCATGGGTTTACTTACCACCCATGCCAGAACAACGGCACCCACAATCAGTACATCGCGCGTCACCACAAGAATGACGAGCCAGGCTGGCAGAAATTTCAGGAGTCCAAGCGATACATAAATGGAAACCAGCAAGGCCTTATCTGCGACGGGATCAAGATAGGCCCCCAATTCCGAGCGCTGGTTAAACTTCCTCGCGATGAAGCCATCCACGCCGTCGCTCACGCCAGCCAAAACAAAGGCAATAAAGGCAAGGGAAAACTCGCCGGATATGATCAGCCATACGGTTATGGGAACCAGAAGAATGCGGCCAATGGTGATGAAGTTTGGAAGGTTCATGGGCATCACAAGAGGGATTGAATAACCCAACTCCCCCCAATTTGCGACATCTGAAGTCCGGTGCCCTGCATTGACGTCTGGACGTATTGCAGGTCGCCAACAAACATCAGTCTAATTACTGCGCCGTTGCTTCCGAGTGTTGAGACATCAACACCGATGATGCCGGGAGACGACAGAATGCGCGAGCGAATGGCGTTCCATTCGGAGGGGCTTGAAAACGGCACGGCCACAGGGATCGAACTTGAGACATTGGCGTCGGCGTTCATCTGTTGGGCATTGGCCTTTGCCTTGTCCGACTTGTACTTGTCGATCATCACCGCATGAAAGCGCGTGGCGGCAAGTGCTGCTGATGTTTCCAGCGTGGCCGGATTGGCGGTGTAGATCTTGTCGAAGGTAATTGTACCGAGTTCGGTCTCGGCATTCATCATGGCGCGAACGCCGTTGCCCTCGGCGGGTTCGGCGATGGCCACCAATATGATTCTGGTGCCATAGCGGCGGCGGAGCGCCTCAAGCTTTATGGGATCGAGATTGAGAACATCCTCCACGGTGATGGTGGCCGAATCTTCAAGATCACCGATGGGAACGATGAGGGGCACAAGGGATTGTTCAGCGCGGAGGTTGAGCCAGGCCGTGCGCCACAGGTTTTCTTCCCAAAGCTGCGTGCCCTCCGGCGCCTTCCAGATGGGCAGCACAAGCATGGGTGTGGCCTGTTCAGAGACTACGACCACGCCGTAGCTTTCGAACAGCCTTTGAACTTTTTCGGGGATGAACCTGACCGTGAACTTGCCGATGTAGTGGCCGGGGCCGGTGTTTTCCTGCTCGATGGAAAGCGACTTCAGCAGGGGCAACACGTCCTTCGACTCCAGCTTGGCAATTTCGGCCGCAAAGGTTTCGTTGCCCAGTCTTTGCGCCAGCATGACAATGGCCTTCATCTGCACGTCGAACAGGGCCTTGTTCTTGGCGGTTGCGACATCCTTGTCGGTCACATCCGCTTCAACGCCCTGGACGGCAAAGACGCTGGTTTCGACGGGCCCCGCGGCGTGGGCACCCACGGCAAGGCCAAGCATGATCATCGTGGCCACCAATACCAGCCACACACTCCGATAGATCATGCCGTCAACCGCTCCATTTCCACTGGTGATTGGCCACCATCACGCTTTATTCAAGGGCCACTTCAGGCTATGAGGCCCCCATAGCACGAATAATAAGGCAAACTAGCGGCATGAGCGACGGCAAACAAGCGGGACGAAACAGTGTGACCTATGCGGACGCGGGCGTTGATATTTCCGCCGGGAATGCCTTGGTCGAGACCATAAAGCCCCTGGCTAAGGCCACCCGGCGCAAGGGGACCGATTCGGTGCTGGGTGGCTTTGGCGGGTTGTTTGACCTCAAGGCCTGCGGTTACAAGGACCCAGTGCTGGTAGCTGCCAATGACGGCGTGGGCACCAAATTGCGGGTTGCCATCGAAACCGGCCTTCCCCACGGGGTTGGCATTGATCTCGTGGCAATGTCGGTGAACGACCTCATCGTGCAGGGGGCGGAACCACTTTTCTTTCTTGATTACTTCGCCACGGGAAAGCTTGATGTGGCGCAAGCCCGCGCGGTGATCGCAGGGATCGCCCAGGGTTGCAAACAGGCGGGCTGTGCACTCATCGGCGGTGAAACTGCTGAAATGCCCGGCATGTATCATGGCACGGACTATGATCTTGCGGGCTTTGCCGTGGGTGCGGTGGAGCGCAAACGAATCCTGCCGGCAAAGGACGTTGGTCCCTGCGATATTATTTTGGGCTTGGCTTCATCCGGCACCCATTCCAATGGTTATTCCCTTATCCGCAAGATCGTTGAGTTGAGTGGACTGGGTTATGGTGCCCCTGCCCCCTTTGCAGAGGGCAAGACGCTAGGTGAAGCGTTGCTTGTGCCGACGCGAATTTATGTGAAGTCGCTGCTGAAAGTATTTCGAAAAAACAAATCCATCAAGGCACTGGCCCATATTACCGGTGGTGGCTTCCTTGAAAATATTCCCCGCGTCTTGCCGAAAGGATGTGTTGCTGAAATCAATCTGGATGCAGTGCCTTATTTACCGGTGTTTGGTTGGCTGCAGGACATAGGCGGAACTCCCGAACGCGAAATGCTGCGCACCTTCAACTGCGGCATTGGCATGATTGTCGTTGTGAAGGCAAAGGACGCAAAGACCGTCGCTTCCGCTCTGAAAAAATCCGGTGAGAAAGTTGTGACCCTAGGCACTTTGCGCAAGCGGAAGGGCAAAGAGGCACGGGTTGCAACATCGGGAAGCCTGAAAGTCCAATGAAGCGAAAGCGCGTTGGGGTTTTGATTTCGGGCCGCGGTTCCAATATGGCGGCGCTTGTAGAGGCCGCACGTGATCCGGCTTATCCCGCTGAGATCGTGTGTGTCGTTTCAAACAGGCCGGATGCGGCAGGCCTAAAATTCGCCCGAAGCCGGAACATTTCGATCCATGTTATTGATCATAAACATTATTCAACCCGCGAAAGTTTCGATGCTGCCCTCAACGATTATTTGCAATCGCAGAATTTGGATTTGATCGCTTGCGCCGGTTTCATGCGCATCATGACATCGGTGCTGCTGGAGCCCTGGGCTGGGAAATTGATCAATATCCACCCTTCGCTTCTGCCGCTCTACAAGGGAACATATACTCACGAGCGGGCGCTTGCTGATGACGTGAAAGTTCATGGCTGCTCGGTTCACTATGTCACCGCCGAGCTGGATAGCGGGCCTGTCATCGCGCAGGTGGAAGTTCCGGTGCTGGCGGGCGATACGCCTGAGACTTTATCTGCGCGCGTGCTGGTGGAGGAGCATAAGCTCTACCCCAAAGCGCTGGCGATGGTTGCCAGGAAACTGGGTTGATTTCCCCTCCCCCTTGTGGGGAGGTTGCGTTCACACTCTCACATAAAAACATCCAACTGCGGCTGGCCGGTTTCCTTCCGCACCACGTCCTGCCAGCGCTTCAGCAACACTTTCCGCCGTTCCGGATATTTTTCCTTCAGCACTTCCATGGTCAGCATGCGGTCGGTGCGGAAGGAGCGAAAATCGGTGCGCAGTTCGCACCAGCCGATGATCAGGCGCTGGGCATCAAAATAAGAAACGGCAATGGGCCAAATTGTGCGAATGGTTTCGTTGCCCTCTTCGCTGCGGTAGCTGATCGCTACTTTCCTGCCATCCCTGATGGCGGCGCGGAACTGGGCCACATCAATGTGGTCCGCCGTCTGGTACATGCGGGGCGGCACCAGAAGACCCGCATCAAACAGGAAGGGACGCAGTTTTTCCGGCAACACGGTGCCAATCTTGGCCACCGTATCCAAGGCAGCACGGGCCAAGTCCTTGTCGCCTCTGCGAGCAACCCAGCGCAGGCCCAGCATCACGGCTTCCAATTCATCGGTGGTAAACATCAAAGGCGGCAGATCGTAGCCCTCGCCCAGCACATAGCCCACACCCGCTTCGCCGCGGATGGGAACGCCCTCGATGGTCAGGGTGGCAATGTCGCGGTAAACCGTGCGCAAGGACACTTCCAGTTCACGCGCCATAACATCGCCCGTCACCGGCCTGCGGTGGCGGCGCAAGATCTGGATCAACTGCAAAAGGCGGTCGGCTCTGCGCATGTCTTTACCTACTGCAACACTGCTGACAGCATGTTGTCAGCAGTGTGACAGTAGTAGAACGGGCCATAAGGAGAAACAATAATGATCACGTTTTACACGAATGGCTCCATGTTTGGCCTGCCGCACCCCAGCCCTTTTGTCATCAAGGCTGACATTCTGCTGAAAATGTCGGGGCTAGAATACAACGAGGCACCCATGACTTTCAGCAGCGCGCCCAAGGGCAAGGTGCCCTATATCAGTGACGACGGCCTGGTTCTTGGCGATTCCTATTTCATACGGCGGCATTTGGAAACGAAATACAAGATTGACTATTCGGGCGGTTATGGCGCTGAAAAGCTGGCGCAGGCCTGGGTAATCGAGAGAATGCTGGAAGAGCATCTCTATTTTCTGAGTGTTTACGAACGCTGGCTTATTGACGAAAATTTCGATAAGGGCCCGCGCCAGTTTTTCAACATGGCCCCGGCTCCGATCCGCCCAATTCTCCGCGTGGTGGTCCGGGGCAAGGTGAGGAAGATGCTCAAGGCGCAAGGCCTGGGGCGGCATACGGCGTCCGAACGGCTTGAGCTCGGAAAGGGCGACGTCAACAGCGTGGTGATGCTTCTGGGCGACAATACTTATCTTCTCGGCGATAAAATCTGCGGTTCCGATGCAGCGGTGTTCGGCAGCCTCTGCTCCGCCAGCACCAACTTTTTCAAGACGGAGCTTGGCGCCTATATCAGGTCACAACCTAAAATCATGGCCTATTTGGAACGGATGCGGGTCCGATTTTTCCCTGAGGTTGCAAATGCCAAAACCTGATTTCAGCGCCTTTCCGAAACCTGTCAGGCAAAAGTTGCTTGTCCTGCGCCAGATGATATTCGACGTGGCAAAGAAAACACCGGGGGTTGGCGAACTGGAAGAAGCCCTGCGCTGGAGGCAGCCCAGCTATCTTACGCTCGAAACTGGCAGTGGCAGCACCATCCGGATCGACCAGATCAAAAATGAAACAGACAAATATGCAATGTATTTCATTTGCACGTCCGGCCTGGTTGAAGACTTCAAGGAACTCTACAAGGGCCAAATGAAATTTGAAGGTAACAGGAGCATTGTGTTTGACGTGGAGGATAGGCTACCAGAGGCGGCCCTGCGCCATTGCATTTCCCTGGCGCTCACTTATCATCTGCGCAAACAGTCAAAGACAAAATCTAACAAGACATGATTTATGATCTCTTTTCAAAACGTCGACGCAGGGAAACTGGTGATATTCCCGAAGTCTACATCTATGACCAACTCTCAAATCAATTAAGGGTTCAAATTACCTATCAGTTTGATCAAGTGTTTGAATGCGTTGATAGTTTTTCACACAAGAAAAAAGAGATATATGGGTTTTGACCTGCCACTGAAGTTTCATCCAGCGGCAACTAGAGTCTCCAGCTGTTGTATGCCCGGTTGGGCGGTTTGAGCAACAGGCCTGAACGCGGAGCCGTCGGATAGCGCAGCGTGAAGGCCTGTTGCG
>Ga0214473_10009182_pt1 | contig 11694 bp, 4 predicted proteins | sample RVTome_7_FD_203509 | JGI IMG/M metagenome (GOLD analysis project Ga0214473, IMG submission 203509) | Soil microbial communities from uranium-contaminated site in the Upper Colorado River Basin, Wyoming, United States - RVT98D197 | ecosystem: Environmental > Terrestrial > Soil > Contaminated >...
GGGTCCGGTTGCACCGGTCGGACCGGATTGTCCCGTGGGACCGGTGGCTCCGGTACTTCCCGTGGGACCAAAGTCTCCCGTGGGTCCGGTTGCACCGGTTGACCCGGTTGGTCCGTTGTCTCCAGTTGCACCGGTTGCACCGGTCGGACCGGATTGTCCCGTGGGACCGGTGGCTCCGGTACTTCCGGTTGGACCAAGATCTCCCGTGGGACCGGTGGCTCCCGTAGGCCCTGTTTGACCGGTAGCACCGGTGGAACCGGTTGGTCCAAAGTCTCCCGTGGGACCGGTTGCTCCTGTCGGACCGGATTGACCGGTGGGACCGGTAGCACCGGTACTTCCCGTGGGACCGAAATCTCCGGTAGGTCCGGTTGCTCCTGTACTTCCGGTTGGACCAAGATCTCCCGTGGGACCGGTTGCTCCTGTAGGTCCTGTTTGACCGGTTGCGCCAGTTGCTCCCGTTGCTCCTGTAGGACCGAAGTCTCCGGTAGGACCGGTGGCGCCTGTCGGACCGGATTGACCCGTGGGACCGGTAGCGCCGGTACTTCCGGTTGGACCAAGATCTCCCGTGGGACCGGTTGCTCCCGTAGGTCCTGTTTGACCGGTAGCACCGGTTGCTCCTGTTGAACCGGTCGGTCCATTGTCTCCGGTTGCGCCGGTTGATCCTGTTGCTCCGGTGGGGCCGAAGTCTCCCGTGGGACCGGTTGCTCCTGTCGGACCGGATTGACCGGTGGGTCCGGTAGCGCCGGTACTTCCCGTGGGACCAAAATCTCCGGTGGGTCCGGTGGCGCCTGTCGGGCCTGATTGACCAGTGGGTCCGGTTGCGCCGGTACTTCCGGTTGGACCTAATTCTCCGGTTGCGCCGGTACTTCCTGTGGGACCGGATTGACCGGTGGGTCCGGTTGCGCCGGTACTTCCTGTGGGACCAAAGTCTCCTGTGGGTCCGGTTGCGCCGGTGGGTCCGGATTGACCGGTGGGTCCGGTTGCACCGGTTGCTCCCGTAGGACCAAGGTCTCCGGTGGGACCGGTAGCACCGGTTGCTCCGGTTGGACCTAATTCTCCTGTTGCACCGGTACTTCCTGTGGGACCGGATTGTCCCGTAGGACCGGTTGCACCCGTTGCTCCCGTAGGACCAAGGTCTCCTGTAGGACCGGTTGCGCCGGTTGGTCCGGATTGTCCCGTAGGACCGGTTGCACCCGTTGCTCCCGTAGGACCAAGGTCTCCTGTAGGACCGGTAGCTCCAGTAGGTCCGGATTCACCGGTGGGTCCGGTTGCACCGGTTGATCCCGTGGGACCGTTGTCTCCTGTTGCGCCAGTTGACCCGGTACTTCCCGTAGGACCAATATCTCCTGTTGCTCCTGTACTTCCTGTGGGGCCTGATTGACCGGTGGGCCCGGTTGCACCGGTTGCGCCCGTAGGACCAAGGTCTCCCGTGGGACCGGTTGCACCGGTGGGTCCTGTTTGACCGGTTGCACCGGTTGCACCGGTACTTCCTGTGGGGCCAAAATCACCCGTAGGTCCGGTTGCTCCGGTGGGACCTGATTGTCCTGTGGGTCCGGTAGCGCCTGTACTTCCTGTAGGCCCGTTGTCTCCCGTAGCACCGGTAGCACCGGTTGATCCGGTAGGACCGAAGTCTCCGGTAGGTCCGGTTGCTCCGGTGGGACCTGATTGTCCGGTGGGTCCGGTAGCGCCGGTAGATCCGGTTGGACCTAATTCTCCGGTTGCACCGGTTGCTCCTGTCGGACCGGATTGACCGGTGGGTCCGGTAGCGCCGGTACTTCCTGTGGGACCAAAGTCTCCTGTTGCTCCTGTTGCGCCGGTCGGACCGGATTGACCCGTAGGACCGGTAGCTCCTGTTGATCCTGTGGGACCGAGATCTCCTGTGGCGCCTGTAGAACCGGTTGGACCAAAGTCTCCAGTTGGACCCGTAGCTCCTGTTGATCCGGTAGGACCGTTGTCACCCGTAGGTCCTGTAGCGCCGGTTGATCCTGTTGGTCCATTGTCTCCTGTTGAACCGGTGGAACCGGTTGGACCGAAATCACCGGTGGGGCCTGTTGCTCCGGTTGGTCCTGATTCACCCGTGGGTCCTGTTGCACCGGTAGGCCCGGATTGTCCAGTCGGACCGCTCGCACCTGTAGGACCTGATTCACCGGTGGGACCGGTGGCTCCGGTTGGGCCGGATTCTCCTGTAGGACCCGTTGCTCCGGTTGATCCGGTTGGTCCATTGTCACCTGTGGGACCGGTAGCTCCGGTGGGACCGTTGTCTCCGGTTGCTCCGGTTGATCCGGTAGGCCCAAAGTCTCCTGTTGGGCCGGTTGCACCTGTTGGACCTGATTCACCCGTGGGCCCCGTTGCTCCGGTTGATCCGGTAGGCCCAATATCTCCTGTTGGACCGGTTGCACCTGTTGGGCCTGATTGTCCTGTCGGACCGCTTGCACCTGTAGGACCTGATTCACCGGTGGGACCGGTTGCTCCTGTAGGTCCTGATTCTCCTGTAGGACCCGTTGCGCCTGTTGATCCTGTGGGCCCGTTGTCCCCTGTGGGACCGGTAGCTCCGGTGGGACCTGATTCACCGGTGGGACCGGTAGCTCCGGTTGAACCGGTGGGGCCAAAGTCTCCTGTAGGACCGGTAGCTCCCGTAGGTCCTGATTCTCCTGTTGGTCCTGTTGCACCGGTGGGACCTGATTCACCGGTGGGACCGCTTGCACCGGTGGGACCTGATTCACCGGTGGGACCGGTTGCACCGGTTGATCCGGTGGGGCCGTTGTCTCCTGTTGCACCCGTGGAACCGGTTGGACCGAAATCACCAGTCGGGCCGGTGGCCCCGGTTGGACCGAAATCACCAGTCGGGCCGGTGGCGCCTGTGGGACCGAAATCGCCGGTGGGGCCGGTAGCTCCGGTGGGACCTGATTCACCGGTGGGACCGGTTGCACCCGTAGGCCCGGATTGTCCTGTTGGACCGCTTGCGCCTGTTGGACCTGACTCGCCGGTAGGACCGGTTGCGCCCGTGGGACCGAAATCGCCGGTCGGTCCGGTTGCCCCTGTTGGTCCGAAATCTCCCGTGGGACCGGTAGCACCGGTAGGCCCAAAGTCTCCTGTTGGTCCGGTTGCACCGGTTGAACCGGTCGGGCCTAAATCGCCGGTTGCTCCGGTTGCACCGGTTGAACCGGTCGGACCTGCGTCGCCCGTAGCTCCGGTTGCTCCGGTTGCGCCCCGAATACCTGTTGCGCCTGTTGCGCCTGTTGAACCGGTCGGACCTGCGTCACCCGTAGCTCCGGTAAAACCTGTTGGACCGAAAGATCCCGTAACACCGGTTGATCCGGTGGGCCCGGATTGTCCCGTGGACCCAGTTGCGCCAGATGGACCGAAATCTCCTGTTGACCCGGTTGAACCCGTAGGACCATGGTCTCCTGTTGCACCGGTTGCACCGGTAGCGCCACTGGGTCCTGTTTGACCGGTCGCGCCCGTTGTGCCGGTAGGACCCGCTTCTCCTGTTGCACCCGTTGCGCCCGTTGGTCCGGTATCTCCCGTAGCACCAGTCGGACCGGCACCTCCTCCCACGCCTGTTGCGCCGGTTGTTCCTGTGGGACCCAATTCTCCTGTTGATCCTGTTGAACCGGTGGGGCCGTTATCACCGGTTGCACCGGTTGATCCTGTTGCCCCTGTGGGACCGGTTTCTCCTGCTTCTCCCGTAGGTCCTGTCGGTCCTTTCTCTCCGGTTGCGCCGGTTGACCCTGTCGCACCGGTTGAACCTGTCGGTCCGTACAATCCTTCTGATCCTGTGGGACCCGTTGCCCCTGTTGGTCCGAAATCTCCGGTTGCACCGGTAGATCCAGTCGGTCCGGTGTCTCCCGATGGTCCCGTTGGTCCGGTCGGACCTGTGGCACCCGTTGCGCCGGTAGCACCGGTTGGACCAAAGTCTCCTGTCGCACCGGTCGTACCGGTTGTACCCGTAGGGCCGAAATCTCCGGTTGATCCGGTGGAACCGGTCGGACCCGTATCACCGGTCGGACCTGTCGGTCCTGTTGCTCCGGTTGCACCAGTTGCTCCGGTTCCTCCGGTCGGACCAAAGTCACCGGTTGCACCGGTTGCTCCGGTTCCTCCGGTCGGGCCAAAGTCACCGGTTGTGCCTGTTGATCCCGTGGGGCCCGTATCTCCGGTTGCACCTGTTGCACCGGTGGACCCGGTAGGTCCTTGATCTCCTGTTGCTCCTGTAGATCCGGTAGGTCCGGATTCTCCTGTTGCTCCTGTAGATCCGGTAGCTCCTGTACCTCCTGTTGGTCCATAGTCTCCTGTTGAACCTGTTGTGCCAGTGGGGCCCAGTTCACCCGTTGCGCCGGTTGATCCGGTTCCTCCGGTCGGACCCATGTCCCCTGTTGCACCTGTTGAACCTGTTCCTCCGGTCGGTCCCATGTCCCCCGTAGCACCCGTTGTACCTGTCGGACCAAAGTCACCGGTTGTACCTGTTGAGCCTGTGGGACCCGTATCTCCTGTTGCACCCGTTGTTCCTGTTGCTCCGGTCGGGCCAAAATCTCCCGTTGCACCGGTTGTGCCGGTAGATCCGGTCGGTCCAAAATCACCGGTTGCGCCGGTCGTGCCGGTAGGCCCCAAATCGCCGGTAGCACCGGTTGTGCCGGTAGCACCAGTCGGGCCATAATCTCCGGTTGTACCGGTAGCACCAGTCGGGCCCAAATCACCTGTCGGTCCCGTCGCGCCGGTCGGACCCAAATCTCCCGTTGCGCCGGTAGCACCCGTTGCACCGGTCGGTCCGAGAAAGCCGGTTGCGCCCGTTATACCGGTTGGTCCGGTTTCGCCTGTGGGACCGGTTTCGCCTGTGGGACCGGTTTCGCCTGTGGGACCGGTCATACCTGTGGCTCCTGTTCCACCCATCAGGGGAATATCACCGCAAGTCACGAGGTTGTTGTTTTCATCAATACAGACATTTCTCGTGAGCGCTTGCGTTGTTATTTCGAGGTCGGTAAACGTGATTGTCCCGCTTGATTCTATTCCTGTAGCCGATTCTATTGCTCCGGATTGGTTAACCAAAAATGCCTTGGCCGTTCCGACGCTTAGCCCTGTCCCCACATCGAGCGTCTCGTCGATAACCGCTGCTGCCCGAATCCCGACATCGACATTGAATTCCAGAACTCCCCGTGCGGTTTCTCCAGCCAGCACGTTTGCTCCGCGCACGTCATCCGCAAGAGGGCTGAGTGGTATTTCTGCAACCGGCGGTACGGGTTTTTCAGCCTTATCCAGGAGCGTCGGAGCTATTTTTTGGGATAAAAACGAATAACCGCCGATGCTTGCGCCGGTAATTATTATAGATATCAAAAAAAATGTTCGAATAACCGCAGGAGCAAATATGCGTCCGGCTACATGCGGCCAAACGGAGCCAAGCTCCGCCCATATCGCAACCAGTCCGACAGCCTGCCGCACCGGTCCGGTCTTCCGGAATGGTTTTGGCTTGACCGGTAACGCCACCTTGGGATTGACCCACCGCAGAAACTGTCGTATGGAAGCAACGTACCGAAGTCGCGTGTTTTGCGGTATGCCTGCATCGCCTAAATGGTCATGGTACCGGTCGATATCGTGGGGTTCGATATCTTGGGGTGCAAACGCTTTGGTCGTATTATGTTCCCACCAACGGATAAACCGTGACAGATCGGCGATATAATTTCTGACCGAACTTTTTGAAACGCCGGTTGACAGTAAAAATTCTGTGTATTGTCCGATAAAATCATGTGGAGATTTGATAGCCGATAGTATTTCTTTAGAAACAGAAGGTTTCGTCGGATTTTCGTCAGGTGCTCCCGGACCCTGAAGAAACGGTGTGGCAATGGGGGCAGAGGGGTTTGTCCATTGGAGAAACTTTTTGAGGGATGCCACATATCGCCTGACGGTTGAAGCCGGAGTTCTCGTGCCTGCGAGGTGCTCCTGATACTGTACTACGCGTGTGCTGGTCAACTTTTCCGGTGAAAATACTTCTCCTGCTGCGGTCTCATACCATTGGATAAAGCGCGACAGATCAGCCAAATAATTTCGAACGGAACTGCGGCTCAAGCCTTGGGAGGCCAAGAAGTCTTTGTATTCTGTGGGCAAGTGTGTCACGATGAGATTATGATATGATTGTTAGTTATGTAACAGCTTGATTTATCAATCCGTTACACCATTTTACGCGTTACTATATTAATAACAGACTTTTTTATGGCACTCGTCAAGAGGGCAATGCTAGTTTAGAAAAATCGCCGTTTCTGCATTTTTGAGACATATGACTGTTCAACTACCATTATTAGCTTGAAAAACAAGGACATTACGGGCCATACTGTCACTTGGCACTCGTAGCGTTCTATGCCTATTGACGCGACAAAACGAATGGGTTTGAAAATGGGTGTGTAATAGGGGTAAAAACCGACCTAAAAGAAAATTAGCAGATCATCCCCTGATGTGCTAAAAAGGAGAGGTCCAAAACCAGTCAAATATTATTGATAAATTTGGGTCAGGACGTGAAATTTTCTTCAATCATAATAAAGTTTCACAAAAATCTGTTTTCCTTTTATACAAACCTATAGTGTGGCACCTTTCCGTAATTTTTACATAAATATTTTGAAAATTAATTCCGGAAAACCTACAAATATTTCATGTCGTATGAGCAGTGTCAGTGACAGACATCGATACATGCATGTTCTGTTGTACGACGTCTCTCTCCTACCCCAATGATCCCAAAAAACCGATACAACAGATAGCTTCCCCCGCAACGGGGCTTTCTTTGTCATCGTACGAGTTCCCAGCCTCAAAAAACGCAGAGTTGTGCATCAAGAAGGACACGTATGCATCTGCGGATGCCAAACGGCTGCTACACGTTCAGGACGCAAACGGGAAAAAACGGTATGGCGCCGAGGATCAGATGTTGGTATAGATGAACACTTTGTTGGTATGTGCGTAAATAACCGAGTGGGGAAAGTCGTATTGGAGTGTCTTTTCGGCCGTTTTTATCTTTATTGCCTTGTTTTCTATGATACTGACAAAGTTCGCATGGAAAGGAAGAATGTCAAACGGTCCCTGGGTATTTTCCGAAGAAACCCACTGCGCATCGCCTTCCCAGAGAAGCTCTCCCGGACTGTTGATGCGTACATGAAGCAAATCAGCCATAGTCAGCAATCGTTGAAATTACTATAAGTTTACTTATGCTTTTTCCTATATAGTTTTTATAGGTCTAAATAAACAAAATCGCATCGCTATTCTATAGGTTATTTTGGCTTTTTCTGTTCCTGCGGCTTGTTCATACCTTCCGTTTGAGACTGAGCTCCTGTAGGCTCGCCAGACGGCTTCTGGTCGCCCGTGGTAGGCATTGAGCCATCGGTATTAGCTTCTCGCGGTTTAGTATTTTCTTGGGGAATCTGTGAACCCTGAAGAGGTATCCTGTTTTCGGTTGGAGACGGACTTTTTTCCACAGGTTTTACGTCGCCTGATTCCTTTGTCGCTGAAGGCGCTGCGGGAGATGTCGTGGATGCTCCGGTTGCAGGCTGTGACACCGGAGTTTTCGGTGATGAACCAGGGGCGGTGGTCGGAGACGTTTCTCCGGATGCTGCACCGCTCGGCGCATGCGGTTGCCCGTTCCCGTTTCCGCTTCCATTTCCTTCGGACGGGACAATTCCCGCTTCCGACAGGCTTCCGATATACATGAATTTCTCAGCCGGGATAGCATCCAGCTTTCCGGACAGAATGAGTGCAACATCCTTAATCGTGGTATCCCTGGCTACGAGCGTGCCTTTTTTCCCTGTCTGCGCCTCTGTCGTAAAAAACGGCTGCGTCATGTAGTTGATAAGCTTTCTGGATCGTTGAAATATCATTTGGTCATACGGCGATAACTCGCTCTCGCCTACGATGGCAACGATACGTGATAGCCGTTCATGGTTGTGAAGCATCTCAAGAGCATTGGTTGCCACGGTATAATGTTCCTCTCCGACGATGCGTTTGTTGAGCGTGGAGGAGGAAGACAAAAGGGGGTCAATCGGCGGATAAAAACCCCGCGACGCCCGCGCACGGGAGAGGATAACCACAGCATCCAAATGCGAGATAATCGCAGCAACTCCCACGTCGGACAGCTCGTCGGCCGGTACATAGACCGTTTGGACCGATGTAATACCTGCGTTGGTCGTCGAAACCAGCCGATTCTCGAAATTGGAGATTTCCGTTTCCAAGGTCGCCTGGTATCCAAGCTCGGATGGAATCGATCCCAATACCGCCGAAACTTCAGCACCCGCCTGGATGAAGCGGTAGACATTATCGGCGAAAAACAGAACATCCTGTTTCTCATGGTCACGGAAATACTCCGCGATACTCGCCGCCGCCCAGGCCACGCGGAACCGTACGATGGCATTTTCATTCATCTGTCCGAAAATCATGCCGACGCGCTCGATGACCTTGGAATCCTCGAGCGACTTCATCAGTTCATGGCCCTCGCGGATACGCTCACCGATACCGGCAAACAAGCCCACACCTTTCTGCTTGAAAACGATATTGCGCAGGAGCTCGGTCATAAGAACGGTTTTCCCCACACCCGCGCCGCCCACAAAGCCGATTTTGCCGCCTTTAATAAACGGCGTAAAAAAGTCAATTTGTTTGATCCCGGTTTCCACGATTTCTTCACTGGTCACCACCTGCCCCATCTGAACATTCTTCCCGTAAATCGGTATATATTCCGCTCCTTCTATCGGGCCTTTGTTGTCCTGCGGTTCGCCGAAGAGATTGAAAACCCTTCCCAACACTTTGGGTCCCACAGGGACCTTGAGAGGTCCGCCGGTTGAACTGATAGGCATATCACGGTACAGGTATTTGCGCTTGGACAAGGACAGGCAAAAGAGAGTATTGTTGTCCGAATACGCATACAGCTCGAGCCTCACTTTGGGATTTTCCGGAGACGTAAGGACGTCAAAAAACTGCGGCAGATTCGTCGTATCATCGTATTCAACCTCTACGATTTGCCCGGATACGCCGCGGACACGGCCGGTAAACTGCTTCGTGTCTTTTTTCTGTATTTTTACGTCTTTTTTTTCTTTTTCTTCCTTCTTTGCCATAGACTGCGTATTAGTTATTAGTTATTTGGTATTGATTTGACATTAGGATTTTGGATTTGAGATTTTTATATTATTTTTTCCACTTGCTCATGCCGGCAAATGTCTCCAGCAGCTGTGCATTGACGATGGATGTTTTCACTTTGCGCAGCTCTGATTTTTTGTCTTTAATAAGCTCATCGCTTCGCTCCTCCGCAGCGCTCATCGTCAGAAGACGTGCAGCTGTCCGGGATAAATCTGCCTCAAGCATAACGCGCAGGAACAGAAGTGCCCGTACCTGATGTTGGAAAAAGTCAAGGATTTTGGCATATTCCGGCTCAAAGAGTATGTGAATTTCATCCTTCGGTACACTCTCCGCGGGATTGGCAGCTTGGGTTATGTCGTTGATGCCGACCGTTTGGGTAACAAGCGTCATGAATTTGGGGTAGTAAAGCCAGACGGTATCATACGGTCGGATTTTATCGAGAAACAGTCTCGTTTCCTCGGGATTGGGTGAATCTTTGACGAAGATGAGCTTTTCGAACGGATGGACGTACCCCATGCTGCGCATATAGTCGTGGCCGGTAACGCCCACCACCAGGAGGTCTGTTTTTCGTTTTTCGATATCCCCCAGATACTGGTGCATTATGGCAACGTTGAGGTTGCCGTAAAATCGTTGGTTGGAGGTGATGGCGACCATGAGCATTTTGGCTTCCTCCGGCGCTTTCTTTTTATTTTTGATCTTCTGGGCCTCACCGGCCAACCGGACTAAATGGTAGACGTGGCTGATCTCTTCGTAGAATTCCTTGTTTTGCTGGAATGCGTCTTTTATGCCTTTAAGCCGCGCGGCTGAGGCCTCGGTAAACGCCGAGGCGATAAACTTCATCGTCACGATATCATCGAGTTCTACTTTCAGGTCTGCAACTGACGGCATGCTTCCTCCAGGGTAGGAATCCCTTCTTTGAGTTTGGTAATAAGTTCATCAAGTTTCGCGTCTTTGAGTGTTGAGGAAAGATCTTTGAACGTGGGTGACTCTGTGAGGGCGCGTATGACTTTCTTCTTGCTCGTGCGCACCGCTTCGATATCCATCCCGTCGAAATATCCGGTAAATACCAGGGCAAGAAGCAATATCTGCACCGACGGCTCGATGTAGGTGAGCGTATCCTGTTTGAGAAGCTCCTCGGTAATTTTGCCGCGCTTGATTTTCAGCTGCGTTTCACCGGTAAGTTCGCTGCCGAACCTGCCATAGCGTTCCAGCTCATGATAGTCAGCCAACAGCGATCGGACGCGATCGGACAACACTTTATGGAGGAAAAATTGCGTTTGTCGTCCCACACGGGTGACGGAGCGGTCCGGTTCGATTGCCGGATAGACGCCTTGAGCACGCAGTGACGCGGAAAATAAGACGTGTCCGTCGGTCATGGACATGACGTTGGTCGGAATCAGGCTGGTGATGTTCTCTAAGTCGGTTTCGATAACCGGAAGAAGGGTAATGGATCCGTTACCGTACTTCTCGTTGAAATTGCCAGCCCGTTCGACCAAGTGGGAATGCTGGTAAAAAATATCCGCCGGATAGCTCTCGCGTCCCGGTATGCGGCCAGCCAGAAGAGAGATCTCCCGAAGGTATTTGGCGTGTGTTGCCAGATCGTCAAGGATAAGAAGCACGTCTCTCCCCTGATCGCGATATTGTTCTGCTACCGAACAGGCAATGGCCGGACATATCGCGATCATTGGCGCAGACTCGCTTGAGGTTGCCGCGACGATGACGGTAAACTTGTCCCCTTCCTGTTCTGTTATCTGCTCGGCCAATCGCTTGGTATCAATTTCACTGCGTCCGATTGCGGAATAAACGCAGATCCGGTTGAAATGTTTTTGATGCACGATGGCGTCCACGATAAACGATGATTTTCCGCTTCGGGCTTCACCGAACAGAAGTTCGCGTTGTCCCTTGCCGATGGGAATAAGCGTGTCAATCATGGTAAGTCCGATGTAGAACTGTTCCGATACGATTTTCCGCGTGTCAATACCGGGTGCCACAACATCCAAGTCTATGGCGACGCCGGTGGGCGGAAATCCCGCTCTCCCGTCCAGGGGTTGTCCCAAGGGATTGATCATGCGTCCGGTCAGATGGGTCCCCAACGGAATTTGCAATCCCTTATCCGACAGCTCCATGTACTCTCCGGGTTTCGGCCGTTCGGGATCAAGCATCCAGGCTTCTACTTTGTCTTTGGAAAGTGCGGCGACCAGTCCCCTGCTCCCGTTTTTGGTGACAACGATATCGTTGATTTGTGCCGATGGCAGTCCTTCCAGAAAAACGAGGTAATCCTGGGTACTGACGATATATCCGACTTCCCGTTTGGTGTCACTGGTTTTTTGCATAACGGCTAAACATCTCGTCAATATCCTTCTTTTTTCTCATAAGATAATGGCGCAGCGAGTAGTCGCGGTAATACCCTTTCCATGCAAACGCCATGCCGCCGATAAGTCCGGGCTCGCTATGAATATCCAAAAGTATTGCTTTGTCCACATTCGTCCGGAACCACGTGCCCAGCTTGACAACATCCGCCCCCTTTGGGTCAAACGGCAGATAAAGGCTCAGCGTGGGTACGGTTTTGAGTCCGCTATTGACGGATTCCAAAATATC
>Ga0214473_10009183_pt1 | contig 11694 bp, 9 predicted proteins | sample RVTome_7_FD_203509 | JGI IMG/M metagenome (GOLD analysis project Ga0214473, IMG submission 203509) | Soil microbial communities from uranium-contaminated site in the Upper Colorado River Basin, Wyoming, United States - RVT98D197 | ecosystem: Environmental > Terrestrial > Soil > Contaminated >...
GCGATCTTGCCGTAGGTCGCGGCACCGCCGCTCTGCTTGGCGATGACGAGATCGATCTTGTGGAGGCGCAGGAGCTGCAGCTCGTCCGCCTCGTCGAAGGGTCCGCGCTCGAGCAGCAGCTGACAATCGGCGAGCGGCAGCGGCTCGGGCGGCGGCTCGACCAGCCGCACCAGGAAATGGATTTGCGGCAGGTTGGCGAAGGCCGCGATCTCCTTTCGCCCGACCGTGAGGAAGGCGCGGGTGCCGAGCTTCGGCGCGAGCTTCGCCGCTTCGGCCAGAGTTTCGACCTCGTGCCAGCGGTCGCCGCGCCGCTTGACCCAAGCCGGCCGCTCGAGCCGGAGGAGGGGCACGCCGGTCGCCGCCGCGGCCTCGGCGGCATGGTGCCTCATCTGCGCCGCGAAGGGGTGGGTCGCATCCACCAGCACGCGCACGCCGGTCGCGCGGATATGGTCGGCCAAGCCCGCCGCGCCGCCGAAGCCGCCCATCCGCACCTCGCCCGCGAGCTTCGCCGGTCGCGCCGTGCGGCCCGCAAGTGAGGTCTCGACGGCGAAACGCGGGTCGGCTGCGAGCCGGGTCGCGAGCCGCGCCGCTTCGCCGGTACCGCCAAGGATGAGGATGCGCACGGCCACGGGTGCTGGCGCTCAGTCGAACCCGGCGCGGCCGACCAGCGCGCCCTCGCGGTCGAACACGACCACCTCGATCGCAACTTTGCCTTCGACGATGCCTGCCGCGACGGCTCGCGCGCGCCGCGCCACCTCGTCGGCGAGCGGGATACCGGCCTTCCGCGCCTCGGCCAATATCTCGTTGCCGGTGTTGGCGCTCGCGGCAGCCGCGACGAGGCCGGGCGGCGCTTTCAACGCCGCGAGCCATTCCGCCACGGCCTTGCGGTCGAGCTCGCTGCGGCCGGAATGGAGATCGAGCGAGCCCGCCGCGAGCTTGGCGAGCTTGGCGAAGCCGCCGCCGATCGTGAGGCGCGGCAGCGGGTGCGCCTTGAGGTATTTGAGCGTGCCGCCGGCAAAATCGCCCATGTCGAGGAAGGCGATATCGGGGAGGTCGTAGAGCCGCTTCACGCCATCCTCCGAGACCGAGCCGGTGCAGGCGGCGGCGTGGGTCACGCCGTTCGCCCGGCAGACGTCGATGCCGCGATGGATGGACGCGATCCAGGCGGCGCAGGAATAGGGATGCACGATGCCGGTGGTGCCGAGGATCGAAAGCCCGCCGAGGATCCCGAGCCGCGGGTTCCAGGTATGGCGCGCCATCTCCTCGCCGTCGGGGATCGAGAGCGTGACCTCGAGATCGGCGCTGCCGCCGAACGCGGCCGCGACGCGCAAGACGGCCTCCGCGATCATCCGGCGCGGCGCCGGGTTGATCGCCGGCTCGCCGACCGCGATCGGCAAGCCCGGCTTGGTGACGGTGCCGATGCCGATCCCGGCGCGGAAGGAAATGCCGCTGCCTTCGGCCCCACGCCGCACCGTCGAGAGCACGAGGGCACCATGCGTCACGTCGGGATCGTCGCCGGCATCCTTGACGATGCCGGCCGTCGCGCTGTCTTCGCCCAGCTCCTGCCGCGCGAGCGCGAAGGCCGGCCGCTCGCCCTTCGGCAGCGCGATCTCGACGGGGTCGGGAAACTCGCCGGTGAGCAGCGCCTGGTAGGCGGCCGCGGTCGCGGCGGTGGCGCAGGCGCCGGTGGTCCAGCCGCGCCGCAACGGGCCCTCGGGCTTTCGGCTCATGCCGCTATTCTAGGAATGGGAGGCGGGATATGGGACTAATATTCTTTGCGTCGCCCCCGCGGCATTGCAATGTCGCACGGCTCGGCGCCCCATCCGCTCCGCCGCCGTGCCGACAGGCTCGACCGACCGCGGCGCGCTTTGGGATAGGAATCGCGAGACCATCGGCCATGATTCTTCCGGGACCGCAGCATGGATAATCGGGTCAGCGTGGCGATCCCGGTGCGCGACGGGGGGGCTTATATCGAGGACGCGCTGCGGAGCGTTGCCTCGCAGAGCGTTCCCCCGGCGGAGATCCTGGTCGTGGACGACGGATCGACCGACCGAACGCCCGAGCTCGTCAAGCGGTTTCCCGACGTCGTGTATCTGCGGCAGGAACCGTCGGGGCAGGCCGCCGCGCGGAATGCCGGCGCCGAGGCCGCCCGCATGCCGCTGCTGGCGTTTCTCGACGCCGACGATCTGTGGCCGCGCGATAAGCTGCAGCGCCAGCTGAAGGCACTGGACGATCCCGCCGGCTACGCCGCCGTCTTCGGCCATGCGATCGAGTTCAGCGACCTCGATGCCGGCGGCGCGGCGATACCGCTCGGTGACCCCATTCCGGCCCATCTCCCCGGTGCGATGCTGATCCGTCGAGAGGCATTCTGGGCGGTCGGCGGCTACGGGTCGGAGTGGAGCGTCGGCGAAGTCGTTGATTGGTATGCGCGCGCCGTCGATCTGGCGATCGCGATGATCACGCTGCCGGATATCGTTCTCTTGCGTCGGCTCCACGCGAACAACCTCGGGCGTCGCACGGAACGCGCCCCGGACGCCTATCTGCGCGTGCTACGCACCGCCTTGGCGCGCAGGCGGCACCTTTGACGCGCGCGTCCGGCGATCGTTGACCAGCTTTTGACGCAGCGCGGCAAGCAGGTCCCGGTGCACGAGGTCGATCTGACCCGTGAGATTTGCCGAGTGAAGGCGCTTCAGCAGGACGAGCCGGGCGAATTCCATCGTCGCGACTGCGGCGTTGATTAGTCGGCCGAGCCAATCGACATCGGCAGCAAGCACGTAGCGGGGATCGAATGCGCCGATCTCGTCGAACACGGAGCGGCGCACGAGCATCGCCCCGGGAATCGGCGCGAGCTGCTCGATGCCCGCCTGCAGGATCCGCTTGAATCCTCCCGGGCTTGGGTCAGCCTGATCGAGAAAATGGCGAACGCGTCCGATCGAGACGGCAGCCGCGGCCGCCTCGAGCGTCCGGACACGATCGGCCAGCGTGTCGGCAACCCAAATGTCGTCGCTGTCGAGAAACCCGATCAGCGGTGCCTTGGCCAGACGTATCCCGGTATTCCAGGCGTGCGACAGGCCCGGCCCGTCCTCCTTCGCGACGCGAGCGCCATACGATTGGGCGATTTCTCGCGTCCGATCGGTCGATGCCCCGTCGACGACGATGACGTCGACCTCGACGCCGGGCTGCGCGCGGATGCTTTGAAGCGCCTCCGGGAGATGCTTCTCTGCGTTCTTCGTCGCGATGATGCAGGTTACATCCATGAACCGCCCTTGGCTCGCCCGCCGCGCGAAACTCGCCGTCGTCGACCTGCCGCCGGAGTTTGCGACCGCGGCGCCCGATCCGCCGATACGCTGCGGCCGCATTGGCCGCGCTCGGCATCTTCGGATATACTTCGCGCCGCGGCAACGGCGGGATGAATCCGTGAATCCCCCGGCAAGATCGAGGGTGCCGGCTGGACGGGTCTCGGCCGCCGGAGCTGACTCGACGGTGTGCGCCAGTCGGGAGACAGTCCTCGTGGTACAGGTTCCTGAAGCGTCGCTATACGCGGCGACCCAGCGTGCCGGCAACAGGCGTTCTCATGAGCGGCTTGGCGGCGCATCCGGCGCGCGGCGATCCCCCGCTTGGCGCCTCGGCGGACATCGCGTCTTGACGACGAGCCTAGGGTCAGCGATGAGCAATCACGGTCGTCGGGCGCGTGTTTGAAACGCCCATCGTTCTCTGCATCTTCAACCGGCCAGAGACCACGCGGCGGGTGCTGCGGGTTCTTGGCGCAGTGAAGCCGGCACTTCTGATGATCGTGGCCGACGGCCCCCGCAAGGATCGGCCGGACGACGGCGCGCTTTGCGAGAACGCCCAGGCACTCGTCCGGAGCGCGGTCACTTGGCCCGCGGAGGTGGGCTGGAACGTCTCGTCCGAGAATCTCGGTTGCAGGAAGCGCATCCAGTCCGGACTGGACTGGGTCTTCGACAGGGTGGATTCGGCGATCATTCTCGAGGACGACTGCGTGCCGGATCCGTCCTTCTTTCCGTTTTGCCGCGAACTGCTGCAGCGATACCGCGATGAGCCGCGCATCGGCATCGTTTCGGGTACGAACCCGCTCGTGGAGCGCGCGGCCGAACCGAGGAGCTATCTCTATTCGCGGTACCCGCTCGTCTGGGGCTGGGCGACATGGCGGCGGACGTGGGCGCTCTACGATCGGGATATCGACGGCTGGTCCGATTTGAGCACCGCCAATTGGCTCGAGACGTTTCTGGACAGCCCTTTGGCATCCGCCTATTGGCGCGCGATCTTCAGTTCGGCGCGGGGCGGCGCCGACACCTGGGACTATGCCTTGGTGTATTCGCTCTGGCGGGCGGGGGCGCTCGCGATACATCCGCAAGTCAATACCGTCCGCAACATCGGCTTCGAATCGCAGGCGACGCATACTCGCGTTCCCACACTGGCTGCGAATCTTCCGGAGCGGCCGTTGACGTTTCCGCTGAAGCACCCTGGTCGAGTCGAGCGGAATGCCGACTATGACGCGGCGCTCGAGAAATTTCTGTTCAGCGGCGAGCCGCAAGGGTTGCTGTCGCGCGCACGCGAGTCGATTCGACGGGGCCGCGCATGATGAGCTCGCGACCGCTTGTTCTGCACGCGATCCACTGCCTGACGTCGGGCGGCGCTTCGCAGGCGATGCTCGCGCTCGCGGCCCACGCGACCAGCCGCGTGCGGATCCTGTCGCTGACCCCGGCCAGGCCTGAAGCCAAGGCGCTTGCGGAATCGGCCGGCATCCAGGTGGTGGACGGGCCGAGTTTCCCGCAGGCGCTGCGCGCGCTGGAAGACGCGGACATCGTCCTGGTCCATGCCTGGAACGCGCCGGAGCTCCAGGAGTTTCTTCGGTCGGAACTCCCGCCGGCGCGTATGATCGTCTGGGTCCATGTCGCGGGCCGCGGCATTCCCCAAGTCGTTGCCGCATCTCTGCTCGAGCGGAGCGACATGGTCGTCGCGAGCAGCTCGCGCTGCCTTCAGCATGTCGCGATGGCCGGAAAGTCATGTCCGCTGTCGCCGCGAACCATCCTTCCATCCTGCGACTTGACGCGCTTCTCGACGATCGGGCGCAAGGTAGCCGGCCATTGCACCGTCGGTTATGTCGGATCGCTCGAGGAGAACAAGCTCGATCCGAATGTGGTCGCGCTGTTCGCGCGCGTGACTATCCCTGGGGCCGAGTTTCTCTTCGTCGGCGACGGATCGCTCCGGCCGGTCCTCGAGCGCGCGGCGGCCGCGCTGGGCGACGGCTGGAAATTCCGGTTCGCCGGCCACGCGAAGGACATCGTTCCCTATCTTGCCGAGATCGACCTGTTCGCATTCCCCATGGCTCGAAACTCCTACGCATCCGCCGACCTGGCGATCATGGAAGCGATGAGCGCGGGGATACCTGCGGTCGTGCTCGTGCCGGACGGTCACAACGACATGATACGCCACGGTATCGATGGAATCGTCACGCATCGCGACGACGAATTCGTGGCCGCGATTGCGACCCTCGCTCGCAACCCCGCGCGGCGCGCTGCCATGGGCGCCGCGGCACGCGAGCGCGCGATCCGGGTATTTTCTCCGCCGCGTGCGGTCCGCGAATTCGACGATGCCTACGCGGAGGTGCTCGCGCTGCCCACGCGGCGTCGGCCGGCAATCGGCCGTCGCCGCGACCAGAGCGGCCGTCCGGTTCCCGCCGGCGTCGATGCTCTGCTCTTCGCCTTCGATTCGAAGTGGCCTGCGGTCGAGGAGAGCTTCCGGGCCGAAGGTGGCCGCGCGATCGCCGCCGACATGGCGATCGCGAGCGCCGGCACCGCTTGGCTCGGCCGTTCGACCGGCGGGCTGCTGCACTATCTGCGCCGCCATCCGCTCGATCCCTGGCTGATCTTCTGGCGCGCGCTCGGCTTCGCCGGGCAGGGATTGCCGGTGCGTGCTCTCGCGAACTTCGAGCGGGCGCGCGAGCTCGGCTTTCCGCATTCGCCGCGCCTCGAACTTTATCGCGACATCCTGCTCGGTGCCCGGACGCACACCGGTCACGCGGTTGCTGGCACGCCCGAGATTCCGGCGTTCGTTGAATCCGTCCTCGACCGGGTGGGTGCGGTGGAGACCTCGGCGTGAGCGGCCTTCGGCTCAATCTCGTCGAGCTCGGCCACTCGGGACATCATGCGGGGTATCTGCGCCATCTCGTGCGAGCCTGGCCGGAGTTCTCGGGCGCGCAATCGATGTTGCGGATCACCGCGACACCCGGCTTGGCGAGCGCTCATCCGGATTTGGTGCGGGCGCTGGACGAGCAACGAGTCGAGGGCGTCGAGCTGCAGGTGCTTGACCCGCGGATCGCCGACGATCTGGAAGCCGCGGCCCGCCCCGATCGGATTCCGCTATCCTGGCTGATCGGCAGCGGTCCGCCCGGAGAGATCTTCAGCCGCAAGGCTTGGGACGTGGCGCAGCGATCGGCACGCGAATTCGGTGCGGATCAACTGGTCTTCATGGAGGTCGACCCGGTGCTGCCGGCCGTGGCGGCGCATTTGCCCGCGGCATGCCGGTTTTCCGGAATATGGTTCGGCCCCGCCCGCGGCAGCGCTTCGCCGTCCGAGCGTCGATGGGCATTGGATCAGGGACTCTTGGTGCGCCGCGCGCTCGGACATCCCGATCTGCTGCAGCTGTTCTGCCTCGACCCGGCCGCGACCGACCAGCTGACGCAGCGCCTCGGGGCGACACCGCTGAGCTATCTGCCCGACCCGGTGACGATCCCGGTTCCTGTCAGCCGATCGGCTCGAATGGCAATTCGCGCCCGCCTCGGCATCCCGGGGCGCAATCAGGCGCTACTCTTCTTCGGCCAGCTCGCCACCCGCAAGGGGCTTCGCGAAATCCTGGCCGCCGTCGAAGCGTTGTCGAGGGAGCGTCTGGCGCGGCTGTCGCTCCTGGTCGCGGGGCCGACACTCGATATCGATCTCGCGGAACTGCGTGAGAAGGCGGAACGGCTGCGCCGCCTTGGCACCCACGTCGTCGTTCTCCCGGAATTCACGACCGACGAGGTGGCGGAAGATCTGTTCCGAGCCTGCGATGCGGTCCTCGCGATCTATCGCAACCACGTCGGCATGAGCGGCGTGATGCTCCGGGCCGCCGCCCATGGCCGCCCCGTCCTCTCGCAATCCTACGGGCTGATGGGCGAACTCTGCCGTCGCCATCGCCTAGGATTGACCGTGGATGTCGACGATCCGGCGAGCCTCGGCAGCGTTCTGGCAGCTGCCTCGGATGGCGAATTCGGATCGGGCTTCGACCCGACCGCCGCCGCATTGTTCGCGCAGTCGCATGATGTCCGGGAGTTTTGCCGCAGCTTCTATATGGCGCTGGGATTGTCCAGTCGCAGCCGCGCGGCCACGGCCGGCCAGTCGATGCAGGCCTGATCGACGGCCCGCTGCGCATCGTCGGGCGAGCGCCCGGCGATCAATTCCAGGATGGCGACGCGGTCGGACGCCAGCTCGCGGGGGTCGCCAACAAGCTGGTTGCCCCGCAACTCGACGAGCTCGGCGGGTCCGTAGCGGACCTGCCAAGCGCCGGCAGGATCGGGCGCGACGGCATGATTCCGCACGGCGTTTTCCACGAAGCGGTTGGAGGGCGGCAGGATTCGGTCTTCGATCTGGAAACGAGCAAGTTCCGGATAGGCGCGATGATGCGGAAGCTGCGGGTCCTCGAGCCGAACGTTGGTTTCGCGCCACGCGCGGTGCGCGCGCTCGAGGTCGATATGGCCCCAGTCCGCCAGATAGAAGTTCAGAATGAGCGCGGTCCGGCAGTCGACGAAGAGATTGCGGTCGATCACCAAATCGGACGGGCCGTTGGCATAGATCGCCGACGATCCGAATCTCGACGGTCCGCCGACGCGGACGAACAGGTTGCCTGCGACTCTCACGCCGAAGCTTGCCCGGTCGACGTAGATCGCATGGGTCAGAGGCTGGCAGGCGCCGATGTCGTGAAAGACGTTGCCCGCGATGACTATGCCTCGCATGAGCGGCCGGTCGCCGAGGTCGATGTAGATCGCGCCCATATCCGCAAAGTCGCGCGCGACCCGAGCGAACCGGTTTCGCGCGACGACGTGATCGTTTCCGTCGAAAGTGAGCGCCATGTGCGGACCGTCGTGGATCGCGCAATCCGTGACGCGGCTGCCGACTCCATGGAGGCGAATGGCCGGCTCGTACACGCGCTTCCACTCGGCCCAATCGTGGATCTCGCAACGCGCGATCAGCGAGGAGCCGGGACGAAGCTCCGCGGCGTTGCCCGAGCGAAGTCGGATTCCGCCGGTTCCTACGTGGTGGATCTCGCAGTCGGAGATTTCGATCGCCGAGCCGGTCGCGTCGATCCCGCCGAGGCCGAAATCGCGGATATGGCAGCGTCCGATCGCGACACGGTCGGACCGGTCGACGAGGATGGCGCTGGCGAGCCCTCCATAGAGGCCGAGATCGGCCAGCTCGACGTTCGAGGCGCCGGTCAGGCGGATCAACGGCCCCGGATTGGCGCAGAACTCGACATCTGCGGTTCCGGCGTCGGCGGAGTCCGGAAGCGCGAACAGGATGCGTCGTCTTCGCGCGTCCAGAACGGCGTGGCCCGGTTCGAGCTGCGCGCTGCCGTTGCGCAAGGCAATCTGGCAGACCGATTGCCCGGGGGTGCCGGTCGCCTCGGGCAGGCTCGTGACGATCAACCCCCTGGACCGATCGATGCGTTCGACGTGCGCCATGAACCAGCGCCATGACTCGCCGATGACCATCTCGATCCACAGGTCGTCTTCGGGACGCGAGTCAGCCAGTACGCGCCGATCAACCGCCAGTGTCAGCCCGTCGCGACGCCGCCGTCGAAACGGCTTCCACGCGCGTCGCTCGCTTGCGACGACGCTGCCATGCAGCGACGGCGCCACGCGCGAGCGCGTCCAAGAGAGTCGCTTTCCGTCGACGAACAGCGCGGGAGGAGCGGGTAGCTGCGGCAGACCGAAGCCCAGAGTTCCCAGATCCAGAGGCGCCTCGCTGCGAGCGGGCAGGTCGATGAAATGGAGCCGACAGAGCGATTGCGCGCGCCGGGACGGGTTCGCGTCCTCGATCGCCGGGCGCGCCGTCGCGACGGTGCAGCCGGTCACGAAGGTACGGTCGCGGCCGTCGCCTCGGACAATCGTCTTCGCGCCGTTGCGCCCGCATGCGTCGGCGCCGATCGCGAGCGGCCGATCCAGCCGGTGGCGGCCCGCATGCAGCCTGATCGTAAGTTCGGCATCGGGCGCTTGCTTCCGGGTCTCGACGAGCCAATCGCAAGCGCGCCCGACGGTCGCGAATGGTGCACCGGCCGTTCCTGGCGCTCGATCGTCGCCATCGCTGGAGACGTGAGCGGTGTCGGATGCGTCCCGCGTCACGCCGGCTCCAGCGACCGCGCGATCGTCTCCGCGACCTCGGGCAGGTGGCGTCCGGCTTCCAGGCGATAGAACGGAACCGCGGCGCAGATCTGCTTCAGCAACGAGAGTGATCGGGCGGCCGTCACCGGCGAGCGCCCCACGATCTCGGCGATCAGGAGGCGAAGCGCCTCGCTTCCGGGTCGACGCACAAGTCTCGATTTCGGCTCGCCGGTCGGAACCGGCGAGATGATGCAATGCAAGTTCGCGCTTCGCACCATGCTGGAGGGCGCGATGCGATCGACATAGATGAGGCTCTTGTCATTGTCCGTCGGGCCAGGCGGCAGGGCCGCCTCGCGCAATCCCGCTATCGGATGGCGATCCAGTTCGTCGGCGAATATCTTGGCGCTCGAGTAGATGCTGTAGACGCGCGGCTCGCCGCCCCCCGCAAGCAGGCAGCGATCGTCGCCGAGGTAGTCGAGGCCGGCCGCAAGGCAGGAGAGGATGGTGGTCGACTTGCCGGTGCCCTTGGCTCCAGTGACAAGGGCCGCGCGACCCGATCGCGCCGCTGCGCCGGCATGCACGAGCGCCATGCCGCGATCGATCGCGAAGCGGTGGATCAGATGGCGCAACGGGCCTGCGATTTCATATCCGGGCAAGGCGGTGTTTTTCCGATTGATATAGGCCGCTGCGCCACGCTTGGTATCGAAAACGGTGAGCGCCGACATCGGCGCATCGAAATGCAGGTAGCAGGGACCGTCCGAATATCCGGCAATTTCGCCGCAGGGGCGGTACGCTTCGATCTGCCAGGGCAATCGCGGTACGGCAGGCGCCGCCGTCGAAGCGTCCCAAAGCGTGACGCTCAAGTCCGTGCCCGCGGCTATTCCTGCCAGATGACGAAAGGCGGGGGCGAATTGCCGCTCAAGCGATTCGGAAGCAATGCGCAGGCCGACACCCGCCTCGCCGACGGCAATTCGCATCGACCGGCAACCGGCCGGGTCTATGCCGTCCGCGATCGCCAGAATCGAATCCGTGAAGCGCTGCGAGGCCCGACGCTCGGCGGTGGAGGCCGTCACAGCCGGTTCGGCCACCCCGATTCGTCGACGTCATGAATCGGATCCAGCAGAAGCAGGGCTTCCATGTCCGCATACTTCTCGAGGACCGGCGCCTCGTAGACGGTGCCCGCCACGATTGACGCGGTCGCGGGCGAAGTCGCGCGGTCGGCGTCCGCGCGCGCGCGCACCAGTCCCTCGTCCATCAGGCGATCCAGGAATCGTCGCGCGTCGGCGGTGATGTCCGCGCCGGTCGAGCCATAGCTCGACTTCAATCGGTCCGCGACCGCGTCGATCCCGACTCCATTCAGCAGATCGGTCCAGATGGAAAGTCCCGTGCCGCGGATGCTAAAGTAGATTCCGCGCTCCAAATTGATGATGACGGCCTCGCCGTCTATCGTTTCCGAGACAACGGCCGGTTCGTTCAGTTCAAATGATGTCATCGATGGCGCCCACATGTTTAGTCCCCCTCGGAAACCATACATTACGCCTGGAAATCCAAGCAATGTCTTTCGTCGATGCGATGCAGCGATGGCGCTTTTGATAGTCGATCCTCGGGACGCGACTCAAGGTCGATGAGACCGGCGCGCCGCATCCGCTCGGGCCCGTCATCTGCCGATTTGACCTTGCTTCGCGCGGCCCTGGGCGAGGGCGACATCGCCCGCGACGCCTACGCACGATGGCGGGAACGGATCGACTGGGAACGCCTTCCTATCGTTTGGCAGCGGCTGCTGCCGCTCCTGCATCACAACATGTTTCGGCTCGGCGTGCAGGATCCGTTGCTCGAACGGTTCCGCGGGGTCCGTCGGTTTTTCTGGGCGCGCAACCTGCGCCTCATGAATGTGGCGAAGCGCACGCATGAGGCCCTTGCCGCCGCCGAGGTGCCGGCGCTCGCATTGAAGGGTACGTCGCTCGTCGCCAGCCGCTATGTCGATCGAAGCATAAGGCCCATGGAGGACGTGGATGTGCTGGTTCCCGGCGCGAATGCCGGCGCGGCCATCGCCGTGCTGGAAGGTCTCGGGTTCGAGTGCGGAACACCCCGCCCCCGCTGTCTCCGGGAGCGGGTGCTGCAGAGCCGGGAACTGCCGGGCTGCGGATTCGTCGATGGCAATGGCAGTTATGTCGACCTGCACTGGAACGCGCTGCATCTCGACCGCCGCCCCGACGCCGACAGCGACGCTTGGCGCCGGGCGCGAGAGGTCGTGTTCGAAGGCGTTCCGCTGCTGGTTCTCGATCCCGCCGACCAGCTCCTGCAGCTCTGCGCGCACG
>Ga0214473_10009184_pt1 | contig 11693 bp, 10 predicted proteins | sample RVTome_7_FD_203509 | JGI IMG/M metagenome (GOLD analysis project Ga0214473, IMG submission 203509) | Soil microbial communities from uranium-contaminated site in the Upper Colorado River Basin, Wyoming, United States - RVT98D197 | ecosystem: Environmental > Terrestrial > Soil > Contaminated >...
AGACAGTTATCGCCCGTACCAAGCTCCAGATAAATCTCATCCTTCGTCAGACCAAAGAAACCTTCTCTCGCCGTGCTGCCCTGCTTCAAAATGCGGTACAGTTCTTCGTCCGTACGGGCGTTGGACAATTCGCTGATGAAAACGCGGTCGCTCAATATGGCGGCCAGTTTCGAAAGAATCTTAAGATGCGTTCCGCTTTCAGTAACGGGGGTAAGAAAAAGAACAATTACGCGAACCGGTTTTCCATCGACCGATGAAAAATCAATTCCTCGCTTTGATACCCCAACGTACAGAATAACTTCCTTCAGGTCTTCTATTCTCGCGTGCGGTATCGCCAGAGAATTCCCGATACCGGTAGTGCCTTTTTTCTCTCTTTCCAACAGCACATGCAGGATTTCTTCTTTATCTTTAATCTTCCTGCATTTATGGAGAGTGTTCACTATGTCTGAAAGGACTTCCTCTTTGGTGCGAGATTTTAGATTCGCCTCGACCAGGCCCCTGCTGACAAAATCTGATATTCTCATAATTCCCTTTACCTGCGGGCAAGGGGGCAATAAAAAAACTGCCGAGAATGGCAGTTTTATATTTTGCCATTGCCCTTTCAAACGCCTGCGAGGTTAGCTGACGGGCTCGGGCTTGAAAGTGCCCTATCCTTTTTCGAGGAATACGCCCCATAATTCGGGTTCCCCGCATCCGTGCAGTTACGCACGAATTTCGGCTACAATAATTAAGTTGTCAGAAATAATTATCCCATATCCGGCAGTGCAGTCAAGAAATTTCCGCAGTCGTAAAAATCAATAATCTCTTTCATCTTTTGCAGCAAATTCTGCAGCAGTTTTCACGTTGTTCCACTTGAAAATCGACAGGGATAAATTTTTTGATTATCTCGATATTTGTCTGGAGGTGACTGGAGAGTTTATCGGTTGTAAAAGAGCCGGCGACGGCCATCGTCATATAAATCAAAAGCTGGTCGGCCAGGAAATGGTCAATCGCCGCCCCGCTTTTTAAAAACTCCGTCGTCAAATTAACGGCTTCCCGGATTACTTTTTCAGATGGTTTGCCCTTTTCTCCGAATGCGGTGAAAATGGTTTTTTGGGTTTGACCCGAAAGCAAAATCATCACGCAGTTGCCAGGCCCATCCGAATCCGTGACATCGACAAGTTCTATATCTTCGAATTTCAGCGGCTGCACCAATCGCATTTTCCCCGCATCCGTAAAGGCAAGTGCGCTTTTCAAAAGCAAACCCCGCTGGCGGTCTGCGATATGGCTGGGAAGTCTTGCGGTATAAATAATCACCGAAATTTCAAACTTTTCCGCAGGCTGACAGAAATCGATTGCGCTACTTGATTCTTTGTCCCACGGCTGGACATCGATTTTAAGTTTTCCTCCGCCTGCGGGGAAAAATCCGTACTTGAGTAATCTGCACCTGGCGTTAAAACCGCTTTGTGCTATCGCAGGCAAAAACGTACGCTCGAAAAAATTATAAGGCGGGGACATCGGATTATGCGTCCCGCCTAATACCGCTACCGTTGAAGATTTATCCGCCAAAAATAACGGCGGCATAATCGTTTGAGTCACAAGCGAAGCGGAACCCGCTGAACCTATATCGAATGAAAAATTACCGCCTGTTATCTTGCCCGGTTGAAAATTCAGAACCTGCGAACCCAGTTCGATGCCGCTGCACGTGCCGTCGGTTACGTCCCTCGCGGCATACACACAGCTTATGTGCTGTTTTGCAAGGCCGGGATTGCGGCGGTTCGCGCGTATGTTTTCAATATGCAGGGCCTTACCTGTTATACACGCCAACGCCAGGCTTGTCCGCAGAATCTGCCCACCGCCTTCACCGAAACTGCCGTCAATTGAAACTGTTTCCATATTATATCGTTACATCTCCGACAACAATGCAGCGAACCTGTTCGATATTAATCGGCGTAGTCTTGATTGCTATGATATTTTCATTCCGCTCCAATACAACACCCAACGCCAAATCGTTACCGCCAAAATTTCTCAAACCGACCAATTTGCCTATGATGTCGCCGCATCCGACATAACCGCTCATCTGAACTGCCACTTTATCCAGGTCGATATTAAAAATTTCGGCCTTACGAAAATATTCGCGAAATTTTTCCTGCCGGTAGTTCTGCCGCTCCTGCATTAGTTTTAGCGGTATCTCCTCCGGCACTTCTATGAGTTCAAGTCGAAAATCAAGCGATTTTAATCCTGCGAGAATATCGTTTAGTTCATTATTTCGCTGCACCGCAATAATTACCTGTGGCTGTAATATCCGCTGAATCGTCCACCACAGGGCACAAGCCGCAGGGCCTCTGATAAATCCGGGTGTATCAATGAGAATAAGTTTGGAAGCTTTCGATGCCTGCTCAACACATTGCACAAGCCCAGCCGTCAGTTGCAAAAGATGTCCCGACGGCGTAACATCACCGACGAAACTTATACCACACAGCTCAAGTTTTACAAAATCAACTTCCGGAGTCTCAGCAACCGCCCAGCCAACTGTTGTCGGTGGCCCGATGTGCGATTGCCCGATGTCCGCGTCAACAATCCCGACAGGCTGATTCTCGGCCAGGCGTTCAATCATTGCTTTAACCAATGTGGTCTTTCCCGTATCCGCCGCCCCCAGAAACAGGCAAATTCCGGATTGTATAAACCCACGGCTTAAAATCTGCTCCGCTGTTTTCCTCGCCCAATCAAGTGACATTGGAAATTACGCCTCCCGATGACAATGCCCGACAACAACCATATAAACGGCTTCGAGATTTGCAGGCAGCGACAAGACTTTGCTTACGGCGGCATCATCGAAAGCTCCTACCGCGACGGAACCAAGACTGAGGGCCTCGGCCTGCAGGTGTACGTTCTGAGCAGCGTGTCCTGCTTCCATATACACGTACCGAACACCTCGTTCACCGTAACGGCTTGTCGTGCGGGAAAATTCCGCGGCGAAAATAATCGTCAGCGGCGCAGCTCCAATGAATTCCTGTCCCCACGAAGCCTGGCAAAGCTGTGCACGGATATCACGGTCTGCCAATCTTTCAATCGCATGCTGATTCCACAAATAATGAAACAAACCTTCCTCAGTAGCAGCGAAAACTTCCAGCGGATAAGTCGCCCCTGCGGAAGGAACATTGCGAAAACGGCCCATCATTGCCTTACCCTGTGCCGCCCACAGCAGTTGGCCTGTCTGTTCGGGGGTAAGAGGCTGACGCAAAAAATCCCGACGGGACCTGCGCATTGCTATTACCTGCTCCAGCGGGATTGTGCCTTTTACATCGGGCTTCGGAAGATTTATTGTTTTTCCCATAATCTCACCTCCGCAATTTTAACTTTGATAAAAAGATTTATGCCGGATAAACTATTTCCATCCGCAATCCCTTCGAATCAATCTCCGGCTTTTCGGGCAAGGTCTTAATATTGCCTTTTAACACCTGCGCAGCCGTCCACCCCGCGACAAACACATCCAGCACGTCATCAGCCGCCACTCCCTCAGGTTTCTTTGCGACCTCTTCTGCAACATTCGCAAATTCAGCCCTGAGCAAATTTATTCGCTCTTGGCGCCCAGTGAGCTTTTTCTTTGCGAGTCTCATCGGCTTTTCATTGTTTAACGCCCAGAATGAGACTTCGGGGTGAACTTCGCGTATTCTCTCTTGAAGCGCCGGTGTCATCAACTCATCTACCTGCCGGATTTTATCCATTATAAAGAAACTCTGCCTACTTAACTTCTTGCCTTTAACTTTCAGTGAAATATCGCATGCGTCTTCATAATTTTTAGCTGACAGGCACTGCCTGACAGGCGGCGGAAATACACTGCTTGCTCTTGGCGCAGCAAGAATCTTACGAGCCTCCATATCGCACTTTCGAGGATTTCCGTTTTCACTCAAACCTATCGGAATATCCACGCAGGCCGCTCTGCAATTTTCCGTTTTCGAAACCTCCTCCTTAAAGTCCTTTGCCACCGTCAAACTTTCCAGTTCACATCTGTCATTGTTTACGGAAAAAATTCCCACAAGCCACCCGTCTTTGCAGCCATCCACACCTGCCACAAGAACTTCCTGCTTTGCCATTTATCTCCCTTTCAAAAAGAAAAACAATTTTAAAATCTCAGAGACCACTTCGTCACAATTTTGCCGGCTCAAATTAAATATCTTCACATTCGCGAATTCTTTAACTTCAGAAATCAGGTCGGCTCCCTTTAATGCCACTGTCGCCAGCACCGCCTTGTCAGATTCGAACAGCTTGCGCACAACAGCAGTGAATTTTTCACTGAAACACTCCATCTTGCCGATTTCATCGATAACAATCAACTCAGCATCCGCTTCAAGAACGGGTACGACCAATTTTTCAAAACCCTCGATGTCAACGCCGTATCTTCCCACTTTCGCCTGTCCTTTAATATTGATATGTGCTAATGTCCCCTCCCTGCCGTCGAGACACCTCCATTTAAAACCTTCACGATTTCCCCCTCGCCGGATTTCCTGCGTATAAAAACCGCTCATCTTCTTCGGGTCGAAATTTTCGATTATTCGCATCACCGCCGTCGTTTTGCCGCAACCGGGCATACCCGTCAACAAAATCTTCGGTTTTTCAGGTGACATATTTAAAAATGCCAAAACTTATTTCGGCCGTTTGTTTTTGACAAAGGCGCGGATTTTTTCCAAAGGCTGGGCATTCAGGACGCTTTGCTTTGTCACCCAACCTCGTGCGGCAGTCGCGACACCGAATTGCATCAGCGCCAAGTTTTCAATGTGGTGCGTATCGGTCGAAATAATAAGGTTGACCCCCTGCTCGACCGCCATTTTGCAATGCACGTCCTTAAGGTCGAGCCTCATCGGATGCGCATTAACTTCCAAAGCGGTGCCGGTTTCAGCGGCGTGTTTGATGGCGGCCTCCATATCGATATCCATCGGTTCTCGCTCCCCAATGAGTCTGCCCGTCGGATGAGAGATGCAGTTGACGTATGGATTATCCATCGCCTTCAAAGTTCTGCCGGTGACCTTTTCACGCGGACTTTTAAGACCGGAATGAATCGACGCCGTCACAAAATCCAGTTCCACCAGCACCTTATTGTCAAAATCAATCGACCCATCCGCAAGAATATCGACCTCGGTGCCAATCAGAACTTCAATCCCTTTTATTTTTTCATTGAGCTTGCGAATCCTCTCGATTTCCTCCGCCAGCCGCTTAGGTGACAGGCCATTGGCGATAGCGGAAGATTCGGAATGGTCAGTGATGCAGATATATTTATAGCCCAGCTTTTTCGCAGCCTCGATGATTTCCTCAGGCTCACACATCCCGTCCGAAGCAGTCGTATGCACGTGCATATCACCGTTTATGTCACTGAGCTCAATCAGTTTCGGTAGCTTGTGCGCCTTCGCAGCTTCAACTTCGCCCCGGTCTTCGCGAAGCACCGGCTCAATGAAATCCAGCCCCACCTTTTTGTAAATATCCTTTTCATTTCGGCCCGCAATCAACTTCTGGCCATCGAACAGGCCATACTCATTCAATTTCCATTTCTTCTTCACTGCGATTTCCCGCAAACGCACATTGTGCTGCTTAGAGCCTGTAAAATACTGCAAAGCCGCACCGAAACTTTCCTTCGCCACAACCCGCACGTCGACATGCACCGGCACAGTGGTGGTCTGAATAATCGCCGAACCTTTGGTCTCACCAGCGGCGAGTATCTCCTGTACAAATTCCGCTTTCGTAAATCTATCAATTATTCTTTTGCCGTCATCGGCGGCGACAAGTATATCCACGTCCCCGATGGTCTCCGCCCGTCTTCGCACGGAACCGGCTGTTTCAATTTCCTTTATACCCCCAAGCCCTTTGAGAAAATCCGTCACGAGCTGCGCCGCTTCAAGCGCCTGGTCAACACGAATCCGTCCCGTTGATTTTTCTAAAAATTCTATCCCCTTGGCTATTACCGATACCTTCTTTTCACCGAAGCCAGGCAGTTCGGCAAGTGTTCCGTCCGCAATAGCCTTTTTTAGCTCAGCCGTATCTTTAATCTTCAGATTCTCCCACATCGCCTTAACGCCCTTGGGCCCGATGCCGGGTATCTCGAGCAAATCCAAAAGCGTCGTCGGAATCTTTTTTAGCAGTTCCTCGTATGCCGTCATTTTGCCCGTCTTGATGTATTCCTCGATTTTGGCAAGACTCGATTTGCCCACACCCGGCATTTCAGCGAGTTTGCCCTCCGTATCCAAGACCTCTACGTCTGCCGGTGTATCACCGATTACGCGCGCGACCTTGCGATAGCTGTTTATCCGAAACGGGTCTTCCCCCAGAATCTCCATGATGTCAGCCATCTGGCTGAAAAACTCGCTTATCACAGCGTTCTTCATACACAGAATTATAACACGGCTGAAAATCAAGGACAAGTCGCAGATTTCCTGCATTGGGTGCTGCCATCATATAAAAGATGTTGCTTCGGCTCGGTGTTATTGATAAAATGCACCCAAGAGAATAAATAATAATCACGTATGGGAGGTTATGGAAATGAGCTTGCTCGAATATATGAATCAGCGAATTAAAAAGTTCGGTATTTTCGATGAAAAACTTGCCCAGGCCGCCGCGATTTTCTTCGCCCTCATCATAGTCAAACTATACCCTCGGATATTGGATGTAAATATCTGGTGGTTCGTTGTTTTATTAATAATATGCGCGATAAAACCCCTGTACGTATTTTATATTAAAAAATAACTTCAGCAAAAACTGGTAATCAAGCGGAAACTATCGTTCCACCGGCGACGACGTTGTCTGCGCCGTCATACAATACAAGTCTTTGTCCCGGCGTGGGCGCAAATATTGGTTCATCAAATTCCGCCGTCATTTCGTTTGTACCTGCCTCTATAATTTTGCATGGAAGCGGGTCGTTATATGAGCGGATCTTGCCGAATAAATTTTTTTCCGCAGCAAATTCTTCTGGAATAAGAACATTCAGGGAATCTGCCTTAACTGTTTTGCAGCAGACTTCCTCGCGCGTCCCCAGCGCAATCGTATTTGTCATTGCATCAATTTTGCCGACATAAAGTGGTTTCCCACCGGCAAAGCCTACACCACGCCGCTGACCTATCGTGTAATTCGTTATCCCCTTGTGCGTCCCGATTTTTTTGCCTCGCATATCCGTGATATCGCCTTCTTTTTCAGCGTGGCCTTCCAGCAGAGCAATTCTATAATCCCCTTCGCCCGCGAAACAAAGCTCCATGCTCTCTGGCTTTTCCGCTACGCTCAATTTCAATTCCGCAGCAATTGAGCGCACTTCTTTTTTAGTAATTTCCCCCAAAGGCAAAACAAGTCCTGCTAACCTCCTCGCCTCTATCCCATACAAAAAATAACTCTGGTCCTTCGTCCGGTCCTTCGCACGACCCAAAAATATTTTACCATTGTTATTCACGACCCTCGCATAATGACCCGTTGCGAGGAAATCTATGCCGAATTCATTGCTCACAAAATCCCAGATGAGCGAAAACTTCAGGAAACTATTGCAGTCAACGCATGGATTCGGTGTCTGCCCATTCTCATAGGATTTGCGAAATGGCTCGACGATAAGACCCCGAAAGGCATCGGTCACATCGATAAAATAATGCGGTATCCCCAACTCGTTCGCCACAAATGCCGCGTCAGCACCGCAGCAACTGCGGCTGCTGGCCACACAAGGCGTCGGTATCTTCATAGTAATACCCAGCACGTACCAGCCCCCCTGCCGCAACAAATACGCAGTTACGCTGCTATCCACCCCGCCGCTCATTAAAACCGCTATCTGCCGTGATTTTTTCTTCGTCGGCTTCCACGGGCCAAACAAAGGCGGCAGCAATTTAAGATTCCAGTCTTCAGACATTGTTTTGCATAAACTATCTAAAAAACTTATGCTTCGTACAAACCAAACTGGCAGATTATACCATAAAGCACCAAATTTTTTTAAAAACAAGTTGACTAACCTGTCCCTACTGGTTTAGAATTCGGCGATTTTTTGAGCCTATACTTTCACTGATAAGGAGGCAACAGTATTAAAATGGCTGATATTAAAAAAGTTTTGAAAAAAAGATTGTCACAGGAACAGCACGAAAAATTAATGGCAGTGGATAACCCCACGGTTCACGCCTTTGTCGCCGACGCCATCGAGCTGACAAATCCCAAATCGGTCTTTGTCTGCACTGATACGGCTGAAGATATTGGATACGTTCGCGAAATGGCGATAAAAACCGGTGAAGAAAAACCTCTCAAGATGAAAAACCATACAATCCACTTCGATGGCCCAAGTGACCAGGGACGCGACCGCGAAGTGACAAAATATCTCGTTCCAAAGACCGACTCGCTCAGCAAGGCCCTCAATCAAATCGAGCGGGAAGAAGGGTTGAAGGAAGTTCGCGGTCTGCTCAAGGACTCAATGAAGGGTAGAACAATGATTATTCGCTTCCTGTCCCTTGGTCCAACCGGCTCCGTCTTCAGCATCCCCTGTGTGCAGGTCACCGATTCGTGGTACGTCGCTCATAGTGAGGACCTCCTCTACAGAATTGCCTACAACCAGTTCTGCAAAATGGGAAATAAAGATGAATGCTTCCTGTTTCTGCACTCTGCCGGCCCGATGAATAAGGACATGGTCAGTGTCGATGCCGACAATAAACGAATTTACATAGACTACTCACACGACCTGGTTTACAGTGTTAACACCCAGTACGGTGGCAACACCATCGGCCTTAAAAAACTTGCGCTAAGATTAACAATTCGCAAGGCCGACTGCGAAGGATGGCTCGCAGAGCATATGTTCCTCGCGGGTATCTTCGGTCCAAATGGACGCAAGACTTATTTCAGTGGCGCATTTCCAAGCGCATGCGGCAAAACCTCAACCGCAATGCTCCCCGGTGAAAAAATCCTCGGTGACGACATCGCGTACTTCCGCAGCATCGACGGTCAGTTCCGTGCCGTTAATGCCGAATCGGGCATTTTCGGAATTATTCAGAACGTTAATTCCAAAGACGACCCCGCCATCTGGGAAGTCCTCAATAAGCCGGAGGAAGTCATATTCTCCAATGTGCTTATCAATGACAGCAAGCCTTACTGGCTCGGTATGAGCACAGAAACGCCGGATAAAGGCGTCAACTTCACGGGCGAATGGTTCAAAGGCAAAAAAGATTCCAAGGGAAACGAAATACCGCTCGCTCACAAAAACGCCCGTTACACTGTTGCCCTCAAGGCGCTTACCAATTGTGACCCCGAGCTTGATAATCCGGACGGGGTCGTCCTCGGTGGAATTATGTATGGTGGACGGGACGCCAAAAGCTACGTTCCAGTCCAGCAGTCCTTCGATTGGAAACACGGCATAGTGGCCTACGGCGCATCTTTGGAAACCGAAACTACCTTCGCAATCGTCGGTAAGGAAGGCCTGCCCGAAATCAACCTCATGAGCATCCAGGATTTCGTCGCCATACCGTTGAGCAAATATATCCAAAATAATCTCGATTTCGTCAAAGGCATTAAAAATCCGCCTTTGGTTTTCGGTGTCAATTACTTCCTCAGGGATGCACAAGGTAAATTCGTCAACGGTGTCCGCGACAAACACGTATGGGCAAAATGGATGGAGCTTCGTGTTCACGGTGATGTTGGCGCACTTAACGCTCCGACCGGAATGATTCCGAAATATGAGGATTTGGTGCCGCTGTTCAAACAGGTGCTCGGCAAAGATTACATTAAAGAAGACTACGTCAAACAGTTCACCATCCGGATACCCGAAAACCTCGCAAAAATCGACCGCGTGGAAAAGTTCCATCGCGAAAATGTCGGCAACGTACCCGCTGTTTTTGAAGTCCTCAAACAGCAGCGAAATCGCCTCGAGCAACTGCAGAAGCAAAAAGGAGATTATGTATCGCCTTTTGACCTGCCGGCATGTAAATAATGCGATTGAGGTTCTTGAACTAAACAGCCGCCGTGACATATCGTCGGCTGTTTTTCTTTTGCATACATCAACATTTGAGCCAAAGGCTCGAAAACCCCACGCCAAAAGCTATGATAAAATGAGGAAAAAGTGAAAAATTTTAAAATTTTCCAAAAACCTGAGCCCTTTGTCATCGTGATTTTTGAAAGACAAATCGACAAAATGCTATCTACGTAACTGCTTATAAATAAACATGTTAGGACAAGCTGCTTGTTTCGTTTGACGAACTTTCTAAACATTTTAGCCCATTTTTTTCAACTTTGGTACGAGAAAAAAATAGAAAGTCCTATAATTTACTTGATTTTCCCATTTTAGCACTATAGACTTTAGGATGAAGAAGGAGAGTTAGAGAGAAACCCCGCTCACTCGGATGGGGGTTCTACCTAACTAAACATATTACAGTGTTTAGGGTAGTTGAAGAGGTTTAGAGAATGTCTCTGAACGGTTTTGACGCATCGAGAGAAAATGCGCACAATTCTGCGTTCGTTCGCAAGAACATACAGCGCGGCATGTTATCAAACTCCCTAATTGGTGTATCGCCTGCCTTCCGTTCAATTCTTGAAGTAGCCGAGGCCATCGCCGCGAGAAAATGCCCAATAATCATAACCGGTGAAACGGGCGTCGGTAAGGAAATGGTTGCCCGGCAAATCTATTCGGTGAGCGACCGTGCCGATAAAGTCTTTGTTCCCGTTGACTGCACCACATTGACAGGCCAACTATTCGAAAGCCAGTTGTTCGGTCATGTCAAAGGCGCATTCACCGGCGCCATTGACAATACCCTCGGTTTCTTCAGGGCCGCCGACGGTGGCATAATCTTCCTCGATGAAATAAGCGAAATCCCTCTCGAATTGCAGGCCAAACTATTGCGAGTCATCCAGGAAGCAACCGTAACTCCACTCGGTTCAACAAAATCCTACCCTATTGATATTCGCATAATTTGTGCGACTAACCGCTCTTTGCCCGAAATGGTAAAAGACGGGTCCTTCCGCTCGGACTTGTATTATCGTCTTAACGTAGTCAACCTCGAAGTGCCGCCGCTGCGCCAGCGCAAGGAAGACATCCTCCCGCTGGCCGAATACTTCCTCGTAAGCCAGTCCGAATTTTACGCCGAACCACCCAAAATATTAAGCGAGGGCGTCAAATCGCTTCTGCTTAATTACGCCTGGCCCGGCAACGTCCGCGAACTTGCTAACGCTATGGAACGAGCCTATGTATTGACCGTCGGGGAGGAAATTAAGTCCTCGGCCCTGCCCTTCGAAATCATTATCTCCGAGTCCGCATCCTATCCGAAACACGAGCTTCCCTCTCTCGATGATGTAAAACGCAAGATAATCACCCAGACCCTCGAATTCACCAATGGCCGCAAGCTTGCCGCCGCCCAAATCCTCGGTATCGAACGCAGAAGCCTCAATCGGCTCATAAAGAAGCTCAACATCTCACTTTCCCAAATCAAAGAAGACGCTAACGATTAAGCGGCCTTGAGTTCACAATTGCGAGGCCTGCTCGCCCTCCGTAGCTTTACGCGAAGTAGGGTCGCCTCCATAGCTTAAGGCGTACCGTATTTATTTCTTCAGTTCGCCTTAAATTTTCACTCTGCTTCGCGGCGTGGCATTTGAGGATGCTCATCGCGGCTTCTATGAAGCCAGGCCTGTCAAGCTCAAAATTTGTATTTGATTGGTTCAATCTTCTATCCGAGCTTCCGCGTGCCGCCAAAGACGGTCTTTAATTCACGGGCTCATTAAACTTA
>Ga0214473_10009185_pt1 | contig 11692 bp, 10 predicted proteins | sample RVTome_7_FD_203509 | JGI IMG/M metagenome (GOLD analysis project Ga0214473, IMG submission 203509) | Soil microbial communities from uranium-contaminated site in the Upper Colorado River Basin, Wyoming, United States - RVT98D197 | ecosystem: Environmental > Terrestrial > Soil > Contaminated >...
GTATAGTCAGTGGTATAAGTCAGAGAATATGTCGTGCCAGCGGTGGTTACCTTGCATTTGATATCGGTTGTCGCCATCGCCTTGAACAAAAAATCGAATTCATCCTCGACTTGGTCTAATGTAAAATCTTGCTTTCTATCTGTAGATGAGACGCTCATGGTTCCTCCTAGTTATCTGAACTTCTTGTATAATTCAAAAACTTCTTTATTTAATATTCCTTCTTCTTTTAACTTAGACAATTTATTTTTCAAATCTTCGTCCTCTAAACCTTTAGTCAATTCTATTACAGTCTCAGTCCGAGCTATAAGTTGGGACTTCCTGATTATTTTATTTATTTCTCTAGTTTTTATTTCGTCTGGAGCTTCTGAGTAAGACTCTAAACTCATTAAGGCAGAGAGTTTTTCATAGGCGATCTGTCCGGATCTTTGCCATAGTTCAGTATTTTGTTTTGAATTAAGAGACTTAAAACCCTTTATATCTCCTGCCTGTGTTAATTTTACAGGTTGTTTTTCGTCTATCAATCGTCTTACTTCTTTCGCTATCGGTTCATTTATGCGTGTGTATGGTCTAGTGGGATCGGCTAGTATTTCAAAGAAATTCTCTTTCCTAGTTTTTTCTCTGCCCAGAACATCTATTTGTGGCTCTAAAGATTCTCTTAACCCAGGGATTCTCGCCATTATGGCTTGGGGTATAGTATCTGCTCGTCTTTGGTATTCATCAGTAGCCATAGCAACATCAGCTATTATTGTAGGAATAGAAGACGCTAATGTCCTTTTAGTAAAAGAATAAGCACTTCTCTGTGGATCGGTCAAAGCCTCTGCGGCACTACTTATACCTGTTAAAAATGTCTGTTGACTGAAAGATTTAGCTCCTCCGCCTAGGGTATCTATAAATGCTTCAGTAGGAGAACCTTTTTCTTTTAATGCCCTTGCGAAATAAGCGCCTATAAGCAAAAGATTTCCTGCTGGGCCGAAAATAGTAATTGACCTATCTTTACCACCTATCCGGACTGAGTCTGGTTTTCTATTCTCTAGTTCCCATAATTTCTTTTCTGATTCAGTTGTTGGTCTATCAAGGTTAATCATATCTTTATTCCATAAGTGATAACCTAACCATAAAACCGGAAGTCCAGTAATAGTTCGTCCCATTCCTTGCACAAAATTCCTTTGGTTAAATTTACCCTTACCAATATTCTCCATAACAGTTTTTACGAAACCAATAGGAGTATAGTTTATGATTTGCATAGCTACGGCTGATGGCGTCTTTGTAAAAGGGATAATAAATTCTAATAAAGGGACTTTCTTTAATTGCGAAGCCGCTCTTCCTAACTGTGTGGCATTCTGGAATACGGCTGTTTCAGCATCAGCAATAGCATAGGCGACCATATCATCAGTAGGGTTTTCTAATAGTTTATTTAGCATCGCATCGGCTTCTTTTCCTTTTAACCCAGAATTGATTGTTTTAGCCATAGCCTGATCAGATAAAGACCTAGCTTTAGCTCCATAATAAAAAGGCTGGTCTTCAGCTCCTAGTGTCTTAAAGACTAATTCTTCATATCGTTGCAATCCTTTAGCAAATCTACTTTTACCCATATTGACTCTAGTGTATTCTAACTTGCCAGCCACATCTCTTATATCATATCCAGTTTTTATATATTGGAAACCCCTTCGCACTCCTTCTACAGTTCCTTTACCCAATCCTTTAAGAGAAAATGTCTTAGTTCTTTTGCCTGTAAACTTAGAAACTAAAATATCTAATCCTACAGCTGGGATATCTTTTACTACTTCACTTCCAAAAGCGTGGCTGAAGTTAGAAAGAATATTCAATCCGCTCGTCTTAATTCCTGTAAGAAGTCCAGCTTTCCAAATAGTAACTATCTTTTGGAATAATGGAGTCGGAACTAAATCAGAGATATAATTCTGTAGGTCTCTAAACTTAATCGCTTTTGCCTCGCCATCAGGCATTATATCAATCTCTTTTGCGGCATTGATTATTTCTGATGCCTGTTCTTTTGTCAACTCAGGGATTTTCTTCTTCAGACCAAACAACCCACTATCTTTTTCTACGGCGATATTAAATTTTTGTATACTCTTTGCGGCGAATCTTAACTGTCCTTCTGGTGTCATTCTTGCTAGTATAGACGCAGCTTGGATAGACCTTCCTAGTTCAGTAAGCCTCTTAGCCATATCATTACCCAACTCAGCAGCCTTGTCATATAGTGCATCTTTTACTGCTGGGTCGCTGGAACTCTCAGCTTTTTTACAATAATATTTAAGTAGTTCAGCACCCACCGCAACTGCTTGGTCGTCTGTCTTTGTAGCTACCATCTTTTCTGCGACTTCTATATTATCCTTGATTAGATTTTTAGCCTTAACAGCAAGTCTATCTGTAGACCTCGGAACATATTGTCCTGCAACTTTTATCTCTGGCAATTTTTCTTTTACATTCTCCACAAATCCCCTAGGTTTCCAACCAAACCCCTTTTTCTTTTTAACTATTGGTTTTATTGCCTCTTCTCCGATGGGTGGTTTAGGTTTTTTTACTTTACTAGGATTGAAAATTGGTTCTTTCTTATCGGCAGACTCTATAGTTTCCTTAATACTATCAGATACTTCTTTCTTGAAGGTCTTTTGTTTTTCAACATCAGATAAAGGTATTTTATCTCCTTGCGGTTGTTCCTTACTCAACGATCCTCGTTTCCCCAATGCCTTATAAAATGGGGTCTCTTGTGCAATGGTGTCTATCGCTGTCTTCAGTTGAGGATTTGCTTCAGATAATTGAGATATATACTTAGGAGTCAAGTCTTTCTCAGCAACCTCTACTCCAAGTTTCTTGAGAGCGACCATAACTTGAGGTTTTACTTCTTCCAAAGCATATCTTATTTTAGCTCTGTTGACTAATTCCGGAGCGACTAATGATACACTAACCAATCCCATTTGCCCAAGATCAACTGCAAGTCCTTTGAGTGGTTCTTCTCCGGTAATACCTAATAATTCTTTTATAGACAATGGTTCATATTCTTTTACTAGAAATTCTCCTGCACTCTTAACCTTTCCCTGTTCTAAATCTTGATAATATTTTACTGTGGGAGTTCCCACCCTTTGAATAAGTTCATTTGATAAAATAAATTTAGCTAAACCCTTAACCATTGTTTTTACGCCAAATGCAGAAATCCCCTCAATACCTGCTCCAGTCATCGCCATATTGAACATATAATCATAAAGTTGTTTATCTTGAGTAGGTCTAGTGTATATACCTTTAGATTCCAAATAGGAATTATAATCGTTATAAATCACTGAATACTCTTTTTGTTTTTCCTCGTCAGGAAGATCGCTATTTCTTACCCTATCTAATTCGTTTAATTGGATTACAGCTCTTGCGCCAATAACATCTTTATCCGGATGATTAAATATAACTCCTAAAGACTTGCTCAATTTTCCAAATATACCCTTAGGTTGTTGAGCGGCCTCAAAGGCATATTCAGCTACAGACTCAGCAGAATCTTGTTGGAATTCATTGACCCTGACATTATGACCAATGTCAAACTGATCCATATCATCAGGGAATGATATCGTCTTATTTTTTTCAGGAATGTAGGAAATTCCCATTATAAATCCTCAAATTCTATTGATACTGAAGATGGTCTTAATTCCACAGGGGTCGACTTGCCTTTTAATTTGCTCTGTTTCTGATAAATATGTTTCGCCCTCTTTTGTTCGAATACAAAATTAGGCAAATCTTCCATCAAGGCAGTGTCAGGATATATCTTCTTCACTTCTTGTCTTATGATTTCCTGTGCTAAATCGTCGATCTGTTGTCCAGATTTTCCTTGCAAATGTGTATAGAAATCATAAAGAATCTCCGGAGAATAGTCTTTTCCTTGTTTGTTATCATACAAATTTGATATCGCCCAATTCTGTAATGCGTCAGCATTATAAGATACTCTAGCATTATCTTCTTTAGATATGGGATTATTTAAAAAATCCAACCTATCTTTATCGGTAATCTGTTCAAAATGGTCTATTAAGAATTTATTTATTTCTTTCTGTTTGACGCCAGACGATTGCATCTTCCTTAATCTATCATAAACCAGTCGATTTGTTTCAGGTTGGATAGGAACCAACATTTTACTTTTGAGTTTTTCTCCATCTTGTTGATCCATATCTCCATAGAATACTGCATTATTGATCGTTTCTGGCGTGAGTGTTTGGTTAGATAAATCTTTGAGCATCTGGAAGGTATTATTTGCTTTAGTGGTTTCTTTATTCGAGAAGAAATCAGAACTATTCTTTTTTATCTTATTTTCTATTTCGTCTATCTTTTGATTTCTGATTTTTTCATCTAATTGGCTATATATTCCAGATGATCTCTTTTTCAATTCTTTTAAAATATAAGAATCATTTTTATCAGTAGCTACTTCATTGTGTATATCCCTATCTATAATATTCGCTCCAACTCTTGTCTGGATGTCATTCCAGAGCTTGTAAGCTACATCTGGTTGCACAAATTGAGGAACCATAGAATCGATTGAAACTTTCATTTGCTTATCAATCTGGTCTGCTTCAGTTTGAGACATAGCATTGTATCTTTTTTGTTCTAATGTCTGTAATAAACTATATAGTTGGACTTCTTGGTTGGCTATAAGTTTTTTCTGGAATATGTTTTGGACTTTTATATTGGAGATATTTGTATCAAGGTCATATTCTAATGACAATTTCTGGGATAAACTTTTATTAGTAATGCCCTTTAGTGCATCAGACTTTGCCTTAGTTATTTCTCTATAGTAAGTTTCTGAATTATTATAATCAGTATCTATTGATGCTTTTTGTTCTATATCTAATAAAGAAGAAGCCAGTTTAACTCTAGAACTTGTTTCTTGCATCACATCCATCGCATCAGACCACTTAGTCGCTACATCTCTTACCGCGCCTAGAGCGTTGCCGATTATCTCTTCCTGTTGCCCTGCGCCTTGCTGTGTTGCTATTGGTTGCTGTGTGGTTAATTGTCGTTGTGAGTTATATGTGGGTAGTGTAGGCATATTATAGACCTTTCGTATTCTTCAAATAATAATTCTTAGGTGCTACATTAATCGTTCCCTTGCCAACAATGTTAGCTGTTGGTTTTGTAAACCACCCTGATCTCATCCCATAATCCAAACCTGTGGTAAGTATCTGCGTGAATCCTTGAGTTACCCCTTGCATCATAGCGGTCTTGGCTTTGCTCTTATACATCGAGGCTTCTGATAAGGCAAATCGTTTCTCTGCTTCGAGATTATATTGTCCAATAGCCTTATCCATTTCCATCTGTGTTTGAGTATCCAGAAGTACCGCCATTGGCGAACCTGACATCGCTAGCCCTGACTTGCCTGTCCTGGCTATAGAGGTTGAGGCGGCTCTGCCTATCTGCCTATTGTATTGCGCTGCCTCTAGTTCTTGCGAGACGCCTATCATCTGTGCCTGTTGCTCTTTTATCTTGGCATTATACTTCGCCTCTGTGCTTTCAGCCATCCCTTTCGTTATGCTCATTACTCCTTGAGCTAAACCTAAAGCCGCGAGTGCTAAACCCATTAGTTATTTTCTCCTTGTCTTTTTAATACCATTCTTTTATGATATCTTTCTGATTGAGCTTTATTAAGACAAGTCCTGCATTGTCTCTTTCCTGCATAAATACATAAATTATATCCGCTTAATAAATGCCCTCTTTTGCAATGAGTTTTTCTTGAATTAATAGCACAAAAACCATTGCCTCTGCTAATATTTTCCTGTATAGTAACAACTTCTAAATGTTCAGGATTAAGACAGTGCTTATTTCTGCATAAATGGTCTATTGTCAATCCTATGGGAATTCTATCTTTAAAAGCCTCATAAGATACTCTGTGTGCCGACCTATAATTTAATTTAACATATCTATCGTGTGTTTTACCTTGATATTGCCAACATCCATTATCATCAATCAAAATTCTTTTCTTTATATATTCTCTAATATTTCTAATCCTATCTCTCCTAATAATCCCCAATTCTCTACAAATTCTCAAGACGGGAGTAACTGATATTCCAAACTGTTTTGCTATTTCGTGAGATGTTAATCCTTCTTTTGAATATAATTCCGAAACTTTATCTTTATCTAAATTGATTTCTCTCATTTATCGGTTGTTGAAAGCTCGCAAATAATACTTAAAATCTCTATCGGTAGAGGGTCTTCATTTATTATCATTACCTGCGAGCCATACCTGTAGTCATCCCTGAATACTATGTTTGGCATCATACCAGTAAATAATAGTTCAGGAGTGCCTAGCACCGTTGTCGGGTCTCTAAAACTAACCCTCTCTGCTAAGTCCTCATTGCCGCCAATCTTAAATCCTTTGTGCGACCTGTTTACTTTTATGGCTACCTCGTTTATCTTCTGTATCTTGCCCTGAGATGTGCCTCTGCCTGAACCTGCTTCCATTGGCAGCGTCAATAGCTTCTGCGTATAGGGGAGTCCTGCATTGACTACAAAATAATCGTATGAGAGCGCCAATGTTCCTTCGGAGACTGTGGGATTCGGTTTGTCAAGTCCGCCATCAGCTAAGATAGATAGTTCTTTAGCTTCCAGGTGGTCAAGGCCCGATAATTCGCTTACCGATATGCCCCAGTAACCTGGGCTATAAGATAGTGCGTCAAAGTTCTTCTTTACTGTTCCAGCCACTAGAGTGGTTGAGCCGAAGGAAGTTATTTCTACTTCGCCTAGAGTTACGCCATCAGCATCTATCGCCCTTATCCTTTGTCCTTCATCATCTGTCTGGAAGTAGGCGGTAGAGGTAGTCATGGTAATACTTCCTGTCGTAGCGCTTAAGGATATAGTTGCTGTGGAATCCGTTGTGCCATCGTAGGCATTATAATTTAATGCTGAATGAAGATATTGGCACATATCCTGCCTGTCCGGCACTTCTATATTCTCGAACACTTCTATATATCTCCTCTCGGCTCCATTGATAGTCCTTTTTACTACTACCCAAACTTCGTCATAGTCATATGACTGAGATGGGATAACTGCGATGGATTCAAATAGTCCGTCAGTTACCTGTCTAGACCATCCCTGGATTTCTTGGTCAACCTCCCTGGTCAGAGTAGCGATAGTTCCATTGGATAACACACACCACAATATTGTATCCGGTGTCTGTTGATAGGTCATGTCTATAATACCCGATTCTAATATCTTAGGTGAGAAGATTGTTTTGTCTACAGCCTTATATGTATCTACGTCCCAAGAATAAAAAAGCTCTCTTAACCTTAACCCAAACCTTTGCACATAATAGAAGAAGTTGCCTATCCTCTTAGGGATTATTGCCTCTGAGCCGAAGGATGCCTGTTTCTTGGCAAACGCTGTGGCTGGGGTAAGCGCTTCGTCAGCGCCTCCGGTTATGGAGAACTCGCCACCATACGTTCCTGCGACCAAGGCATTGCCTGAGGCAAGCCACTGTATCTGATTGGATTCATTTGAGGCAAGTTTAAGGCTTAACCCATCATCATCAGCCTCACCATCTAGAGCAAAATCATCAAAGACAAAAGACTTAGAACCCCATATCTTATCTGGTTCTGCATCTGTCCTGGCAAAGAATAGCCTAGCCTCATGCAGAGTTACCCTGGCTGGCCAACCCCTGACATCGCTCCACGCGCCCTCAGCCCAGGCGGTTGTGCCTCCTGTCTGTGTAAGAAGCTTTATTACCGAACCGGTGGCATTACCGGTATCTGAGACATAGGTTATCTTAAAATATCCTTGTTCATCAATACCTGTGGTAGCGTTGGTATTTGTGTATCCATACTTCCAGTATGTATTATGATGCCCTAGGGTAGAACCGGAGGGAGTGAATATACCTGTGGTAGATGCCGATATATTTATTGTGCCTGTATCCGCGTCAACATCAAGTGTAATGGCGGTTGTATTATCGTCCATAAAAGGGCCGCCGATGAAGTTAAAATCCTCTATTGTCCAATATTCTGCAGAGTACCTAGTCAGTTTTTGAGGTGGATGATCAGGATGCGTAAGCCAGACGATATCGTTAAGTTGGGCGAACTGCACATCAAAGATTTCTTCATCATCATAGATATGTGCCAGTTCAAAAGGAGTGGTACCTGTGGTTATAACCAATCCCCTGTCGGTATAGAATCTAAAATACTCTTCGCCTGCCTCAAGCACATAGGAATCTGTCCTATTAAATATAAATGGCAACAATCTGATTGAGGAATCTGTATTGAGCGCCGATAGCTTGCCTTCATTTATAAATATAGTACCTGGCGTGGATATGGCTGAACCATAAGGGCGCACCAGCATATTCTCTACTATCTCACAGGCGTTATCATATTGCGCTACATCTGTGCGACCCCACAGAGACGAGCCAAACTCACCTCCAGCAAAGGAAGTTTTTATGTATGAAACTTTAGGCAAGGTTGTCTCCTCCGCCATCCTTCACCCTCGTCCAGGCGTCATCTTTAGCGATTTGTTGGACGCCTACCTGAGAGTTATCGGCACGTGCTTTGGGCAGAGATACCTGTTCATATTTCTGTAAAAAGGATTCTGCTTTGGGGCCTGAGTTGATAATCATAAAGCAGATGTCTGAGCAGAGTTTATCACAAAATGCCTCAATAAATGATGCGGGAAATTTAGTTGTATCATCTATATACTTTACATAGATAATGCCTAGGCCATGAGTATCAGAGATAATAAAATCGCCCTCCTCTCGCCACATAGCATCCTCGTCATTAGTGCCGAATATCTTTATGCAATTTAGCGGTTTCTGGTATACATAAGCTTCGTTAGTATAATACCATTCCAGGTCATCGGTTACCTCGGCAAGTATCTCTCTTTGCGTGGCAAAGTTCCATTTACATTCGGATAAGATACTGCGCAAAGATATCTCATATACCCGGCTTACTATCCTGGCGTTATTGGTATCATCATCTATGTTGGTGATAGGGTTAGCACCGACAAGTGTCAAGGATTTGTTTATAAGCTCTGTCTTTGATATTGACATAAATTTATGCCTCCATAAAGGAATGGGGAGAGTAGGCCCTTTAAGCCTACCTCCCCATATTGCCTAGGTGTAACGAACTATTGATGTAACGCTGGCGTATGTCATCGTCCATTGGTCAAGGAAAATGTATACATCTCCAGTGTCGGTTATACCAGGCCATTCGGCTGGTTTGCCAACCTCAAGTTGTCCACCAGCATCTGTTGCCGCTAACCCACTTGTAGGCCAACTGATAGTCGAGTATGACAAAGCATGGTTAATTGTTGTTACCGCCATGTACCTTGTCGTCGAAGTTGCTGTACCTAGAGATATCGTTCCAGAGCTTTGAGAATCAAGCGTTTCTATGGTGATGTCTATGGAAGTAATCTTCTTACCTGCGGGGATGTCAGCGATCTGAATTGCACAAGCTGTGGATAAATCAGCCGTTGATAGATAGGAGTCAATCCATACCTTTTCTACAGACTTAATATATCCGTCAGGGATGTAGTTATCACCGCTTCCACCTGCTACTGACTTTGTTGCATAGGTGCTTCTAACTGTCGTGTAAGCCATTATAAAACTCCTTTCTCAGCCTATAGCTGAGGTTATGTTATTATTAACCAACTTCTGCGATTACTACCTTTTCTTCTTCAAGGCGGACTGCACCGATGTTCAATTCATAGTATACCTGCCAAGAATATGATAGGTCTTGTCTTTCATCAGTCCTGACTAGAGGAGCTGCTGCCATAGCTAGACATAGAGCATTTCTTTGGAAAGCGATACAATTGAACGTAGAGGTGTAGGTAGGCTCTGGGCATCTTGACGATGTTATCCATTTAAAACCCATCCAAGTGTCTATTTCGCCTCTAATTAGGGCCTTAACCGAGTTGTAGTCTGCTGATGTTGCCTGGGAAGTATTCAATAGATCTTCCAGCGCTGAAGGAGTTATCACGAAGAACCTATCTTCGGTCTCCACATCCGCATCATCTAATATTCTCTTAGCTGTGGTTACTCTGGCAAAAGACAGGTCTCCTGATGTATCCGAATACTGGCCTGAACCGACTGTGTTTGATGTAGTTCCGGTCTCACCTGAGTATGCTGTACCTACGAGAGCATTAAAAATCACGTCATCAATCTGACGGCCTAATGCCTGTGCTGCGGCGATAGTGTATGCTGAACGCGGGTCTGAGATAGTCCTTAGCTCATCGCCTCTGTCTAGCAATCTGTTATCGTGGTAATCGAGCAATGTACCCATTCTGCGGGCTAATGACGGGTCATTGTTTGGTGTCTGGACATTACGCCCTGCCTTTACTTCCATTGACCATTTACCGATTTGGTCTTGGAAGAAGGTCTTGCCATTTACGTTTGGCCTTAAATAAACGCAATTGATTAACTTGGAATATTTCTGCTGGGCAAGTTGCATGATATTCCTGGAATATGCTTGTGCATAAACCACATTCTGGCTGTCAGCCATAGCTTTTAAGGGTAAGGTACTCCACAGCTCGTTTTAAGATTTCTTTGTTATCGCTTGCCAAACCAAGCATAAAATTACACTGTTGACAAAGTAGCCCCCGGATTTTGTTCGTATAGTGGCAATGGTCTACTACAAGTGAACGTTCCGAATGAACTTTACCACAGATTGCGCACTGTGAATTTTGACACGATAAGAGATGATTGTATTCATCTTGCGTTATGCCATATAAGTAACGCAATTGCCTATTTCTGGCTTTTCCTTTTATTTTGTCTTTATTCGCAGTGTAGTATTTTTTACTCCTGATTTTATCGCATTTATAACATCGTAATCTTTTTTGTTCAGGAACAAAAACAAGGGAATGCCCAAAACGGCACTTTTCTTTTCTTGCTTCCCTGAATAAAATTTTACGAGCCATTTTCTCTTATCCCTTCCTTTAAGTTGTGATTAAACTGTCTTATGCTTAAGAGTGATTATCCTTAAAGGGTCTCTCATTCGCATCCACTTTCGTTGGGGCATCTCAACTTGTCCAACATATCACCTATAGAGATTAAGGGGCTTCTTGCTTATCCTTAATTTCTTTATTTCTTCGTGCAATCTTGTATGGCATCTTCTACATATAGGCAAAAGATTGGATAATGTATTATTCTTCCAATCCAAGTCTTCATGGTGAATATTTATATCTTCGTGGGTACCGCATTTTGAGCATAAAACATTCGTATTATTCTCAAAATAAATAGCTCGTGCAGAAGCAGAATAAAAGTTTCTTTTTCCACCTTTCCAATTATAATGTTTATTCCCTCGGAGTATTCTCTTAGCAATTGTTTCAGGAGATTGTTTCTTGCCAAGTTTAGCTAAACGTAATTTAAGTTTATGTTCTTTTGATAAGGGTTTCCCTATTAACGCAAAAGATATTTTCTTACCAGCTTTTGCATAACTCTCCTCTGTTCTAATTCGTCCATGTTCTTTTTGGAAACCCTGTTTTCCCTCTGGCATCACATACCTCCTTTAGCCTTAGCTATAGAGGAATAAAGTGCGTTCACATAATATACCGCCCTTTCGTGTTCCGCCTCGGTAGCTGTCCTATCATTGTAAGGGTGTTTTGCGTCTCTCAGTATCTCGTCTATCTCAGACTGCGCCTGTTCAGGAGACAGGCTAAATCTCTTATATCCAAATTCGCCTACTTTGTTTTCAGCAAATTGATTTCCTATTGAAGCCAAGAACTTAATTGC
>Ga0214473_10009186_pt1 | contig 11692 bp, 10 predicted proteins | sample RVTome_7_FD_203509 | JGI IMG/M metagenome (GOLD analysis project Ga0214473, IMG submission 203509) | Soil microbial communities from uranium-contaminated site in the Upper Colorado River Basin, Wyoming, United States - RVT98D197 | ecosystem: Environmental > Terrestrial > Soil > Contaminated >...
GGACCCAGGCCGGCAGCGGGCCGAGTCCGTACCAAGCGGTGGACAGGGAGCCGAAGCGGCGTTCGATGTCACCGCGTTGGGCGTGCAGGCTCGGGCCGAAGCCGGTGTGCGAATGCTCCAGCATGTCGATACAGCGGAGTCGCGCGGGCGATGAAAGGAAAAGGGGTCAGGAACCTTTTCAAAACCGAGCAACCTCGATAGGCAGAGAGCCTGAAGAAAAAGGTTCCTGACCCCTTTTCCTGACCCTTTTCCCTTTTCCGTGCCGCGCGCGACGAATTCGAGGTCGGTCAGTCCCATAAACGGGTAGGGCTCCGATGTCGCCCGGACAACCCGCGCGGGCGTGATCATGCTGGCCCCGCCGTGCGCGAGTAGAGGAACCACCGCCGCTTGGCGGAGCCGCCCGGTGGGGTCTGGCGGACGAGATACACCGTCCAGACCCCGCCGTCGGACATGCGCAGGCGGTAGCAGTGTCGCCGCAGGTACCGCTCGCCGCCGGGCCGGCCACCCTCCGGGGCGGACTGCTTCCAGGCGTCGAGCACCTCGACGACGGCATAGGTCTGCTCGCGCCAGCGGAAGCCGCGCGGCAGACCTGGCAGCCCGCGGGCCATCGCCCCGCTGTCAAAGCTGCCTGCGAGGCCCTCGATCGGCTCGCTGATGAACTGGTCCATCGCCGACTCGCTCAAGCCCTGCGCCAGGAAATCGGTTGTCGGTCCGCTCTGAGGGCCGGCAGCGGCGCCCTCGAAGGGGCCCGCGTCGCCCCGTCATCCCTCCGGCTTGCCGAGCTTCGCGCGAAGATATCGTCCCGTGTGGCTCGTCTCGCCGGCGGCGATCTGCTCGGGCGGGCCTTCGGCGACGATCCGGCCGCCGGCGTCGCCGCCCTCGGGGCCCAGGTCGATGATCCAGTCGGCGGTTTTGACTACGTCCAGGTTGTGCTCGATCACCAGCACCGTGTTGCCCATGTCGACCAGCCGGTTGAGCACGGTCAGGAGCGTCTGAATGTCGGCGAAGTGCAGGCCCGTGGTGGGCTCGTCGAGCACGTACAAGGTGTGTGTTTCCAGGCGGGCGCGCTGCGTGGCTGACGCGCTCGGCGGACCATCCGGCACGACGGGGCCGAGCGCACCCTTGGCCAGTTCCGCCGCCAGCTTGACGCGTTGCGCTTCGCCGCCAGAGAGTGTGTTCGACGGCTGTCCGAGCCGGATATAGCCGAGGCCGACGTCCGAGAGCGCCTGGAGGCCCTGTTTGATGCGGGCGAAGCTGTCGAAGAAGCGCAGGGCCTCCTCGACGCGCATCTCGAGCACGTCCGCGATGGACTTGCCGCGGTAGCGGATTTCCAGCGTCTCGCGGCTGTAGCGCGTCCCCTTGCACTCCTGACACTCCACGAACACATCCGGCAGAAAGTGCATCTCGATGCGGCGCACGCCCTGGCCTTGGCACGCCTCGCAGCGGCCGCCCTTGGCGTTGAAGCTGAACCGGCTGGCCGAGAAGCCGCGGATACGGGCCTCGCGCGTCTTAGCGTACAGTCGCCGAATCTCGTCGAACACGCCGGTATACGTGGCCGGGTTGCTCCGTGGCGTGCGGCCAATCGGGCTCTGGTCGATTTCGATCACCTTGTTGATCCGGCCCGCGCCGACCAGCCGCTCGTGGGTGCCGGGCCGCTCGCGCGACTTGTAGAGCCGCCGGCGCAGCGCGGGGAGCAGAATCTGCGATACCAGCGTACTCTTGCCGCTGCCGCTGACGCCCGTGACGGCGATCAACAGACTCAACGGAAACGTCACGGTTATACGCTTGAGGTTGTTCTCCGCCGCACCGACGACCTGGAGGAAGTCCGTCCGACGCGGCGTGCGGCGCTGCTCCGGCAGGGGAATGGTGTACTCGCCGCGCAGGTAGCGTGCGGTCAGCGAAGTGGGGTCCGCCAGCACGACGTCGGGCGGACCGGCGACGATGATCTTGCCGCCGTGCAGCCCGGCGCCAGGCCCCATGTCGACGAGATAGTCCGCGGCGCGGATCACATCTTCATCGTGCTCGACCACGATGGCCGTGTTGCCGATATCCACCAGTTGGCGAATCGCTCGCAGCAAGCGCTCGTTGTCGCGCTGGTGCAGCCCGATGGTGGGCTCGTCGAGCACGTAGCACACGCCGACGAGCCCGCTGCCGAGCTGCGTGGCCAGGCGAATGCGCTGGGCCTCGCCGCCGGAGAGCGTCCCGCTGCTGCGGTTGAGCGTCAGATAACCCAGGCCGACGCCGTCCATGAACCGCAGCCGCTGCCGGACCTCGCGCAGGATCGGTTCGGCGATGACTTGGGCTTCGCCGGAGAAGTGCATTTCGTCGAACAGGCGCGTCGCGTCGGCAATCGGCAAACGGATCAGGTCATGGATGTTGCGGCCGTCAATGCGCACGGCGAGCGCTTCGGGCCGAAGCCGCGCCCCATCGCAATGTTCGCACACCGATTCGGACTGGTACGCCGCAAAGCGGCTGCGCCCGCCGGGGCTGCCGGCCGCACGATAGCGCCGCTCCAGGTTCGGAATGACGCCCTCGAACTCGACGCCGGATTGCGTCGCATCCTCGGGGCGTGTGCCGCGCAGAACGATGCGACGCAGCGCGTCGGGCAGGTTGCGGAACGGCGTCTCCGGTTTCACGTCCAACGCGGCGCAGAGCGCCCCCAACACCTTGCGATGCTGCGCGGCCACCTGGGCGCGGTGCGAGCGCCACGGGGCGATGGCGCCGTCCGCCAGCGAAAGGTCTTCATCCGGCACGATCAGTTGCTCGTCGAAACGCAGCTCGGTCCCCAGGCCGCCGCAGCGCTCGCAGGCCCCGTACGGCGAGTTAAAGCTGAACGCCCGCGGCGACAGCTCACGCAGGCTGGTTCCGCACGTCGTGCACGTATGCCGCTGGCTGAAAACCTCGTCGCGCCAGCCGTTGCCGCGTCCGCCCGCGGGTGGCGTGGCGGGGCCGACCTGCGTACCCTCTTCGACCGCGCGGCTCACGATGACCGTGCCGTCGCCGAGCGTGAGCGACATCTCGAGCGCGTCGGCCAGGCGCGCCCGGATGTCCGGCCGCACGATGAGCCGATCGACCACCACGTCGATATCGACGGCCTTCGTGGGCGCCAGCTCGGCCAGGTCCTTCACGTCGCGCAGCTCGCCGTTGACCCGCGCCCGCACAAAGCCCTCGCGCTGAATGCGGCGCGAGATCGCGTGGTGGTCGCCGCGCCGACGACGCGCCAGCGGCGCCAGTACCAGGATGCGCGTCGCCGCGGGGTAGTTCAGCACGGCGTCCACGATCTGATCGACGGTGTGCCGGTGGATGCGGCGGCCGCATTGGGGGCAGTGCGGCGTCCCGACGCGCGCGAACAGCAGGCGGAGAAAGTCGTAAACCTCGGTCGTCGTGGCCACGATCGAACGCGGGTTGGCGGCCGCCGCCCGCTGCTCGATCGCCAGCGTCGGCGGCAGGCCCTCGATCCGCTCCACATCGGGTTTACCGACCTGCTCGAGGAAATGCCGGGCGTGGACGCTCAGGGACTCGACGTACCGCCGCTGACCCTCGGCGTATAGCGTGTCGAACGCCAAGCTGCTCTTGCCGGAGCCGCTCAGGCCCGTCAGCACGATCAGCCGCTCGCGGGGCAGGTCGACACTGACGTTTTGCAGGTTGTTCTGCCGGGCGCCGACGATGCGAATGAGTTTAGGTTCCACGGCGCGCTGGGTCCGATCGAGTCGCGTTCGCTGGGAGCGGTGCAGTCACAGAGTCGTCCCATCTACAAACCCATTAGTGTACCGCCGCGCCCGCCTCGCGGCGCAGCCTGTTCGGCCGTACCCACGGGCGGGGTGAGGGGCTATAGTGCCGGCGTCGGCGGGCAGTCGGGCTGCGCGCGGACCGGTGCAGTCCGATTCGCCTTCGCGATTCCATAGGAGCCACAGACATGCTTTGGACGTTGCGAATGCTCGGAACTGTGTCCCTTGGCGGCGCGCTGCTCGGCGCCGTGATGGCGTGCGCGTCCGGAGAGCGGCACGGTGCGTCAACGGCGCCGCTCGCGGAGGCTCACCCCATGCGGGATGTGGCCCCGCAACCTTCCGCTCCGCCTCAACCCGCAACACCCGCTGCGCAGGAGCAAGCCCAGACAACTTCTGGGACACCGCAGGCTGAGGAGAAACCCGCGCCGCCGCCGGAGCAAAAGGCCAAACAGGACGCGGAAAAGGCCAAGCAGGAAGCCAAGCAGGCCCGGGAGCGCGAGCGCAAGCGGGTCAAGCTCCAGCGCGACCTGGAGGTTGCCCGGCTGCGCCTGGAGAAGCTCAAGCTCGATCACGAGCATGCCCAGCTCAAGTTCGACGAGTCCGCCGCCAAGGCGCAGGTCGAGCTGGAGCTGACGCAGAAGAAGCTGGCGGACTTCAAGCAAATCCTCGCCCCCAACCGCGTGGCCCGCTCCGAGCTTGGCCTGGCCAGTGGCGAGGACAATCTGCGCGAGGCCCGCGAAGAGCTGGAGCAACTCGAGTTGATGTACAGCGAAGAGCAATTCGCCGACAAAACCAAGGAAATCGTGATCGGCCGCGCGCGACGGCGGTTAGAACGCACCCAGCGCGACGTGGAGCTGCGCCGGGAGGAGCACCAGACGCTCGTGGAGATCACGCTGCCGCGCGAGACGTTCGAGCAGGAGCTGACGCTTCAGGACAAGGAGCGCTCGCTCGCGCAACTCCGCCGCGACGAGGCCAGCGCGAAACTCGAGCGGCCCATCGCGCTCCTCAACGCCGACGCCGAGATCGAGCGCCTGCAAAACGAGCTGGCCGACGTGGAGGAAGAAATCAAGGAAGCTCAGACGAAGCCAGCGGCTGGCGCGGGCCCGTAGCGGCCGGGCCCCGCACCGGCCGTGGTTTCTCGCCGGAGGCTGACGGAGAACGCGAAATGGCGGCGATCGGGCAGGCTGTGCTGGGTGTGCTCCTCGGGACCGTTGTCGGCCTGGGTGACCGCATCGACCGAGGCCCAAACGCCGGACCGACGGGAGAAGAGGTCCGCACGGCGCTGCGACGCAGCGTCGATTTTCTGCTTCGCACGCAGAACCCGGACGGCTCGTGGGGTGGAGCCGCGGATTCGCTGACCACCTGGAGCGGCGAGGTGTGGACCAACCCCGAATCGCACCGGGCCTGGCGCGTGGCGACGACGGGGCTGTGCTGCGTGGCCCTGCTGGAGGTCGGGTCGACGGAGGCCGAGTTCGCGGCTGCGGACCGCGCCGTGGACTACCTGATCAACAGCGCGGCGGTGAAGCGGCCCAGCGAATGGGACACGATGGACTGCTGGGCGCATATCTACGGGCTCCAAGGGCTCGCCAAAGCGTACGCCCACCTACACGCCGCCAGCACGCCACGTCGCGACGCCATACGTCGCGCCATTGACACCTGTCTGGCCGAGCTGGCCCGCAGTCAGACGCTCAGCGGCGGCTGGGGCTACCTGGAGTTCAACGCGCCGCGCACCGCGCGCCCGCAGTGGGCGACCAGCTTCGCCACCGCGGCCGGCGTGATCGCGCTGGCCGACGCCCGCCAACACGGGATCGAAGTGGATGCGGCGATGCTGGAGCGCGCTGCCCGGGCCGTACGCCGCTGCCGGCTGCCGAACGGTGCGTACACCTACGCCGTCCAGGCGCTCACGCATCCCCGCCGCCTCGGGTCGATCGACCGCATCAACGGTTCACTCGGGCGGATCCAGGTCTGCAATCTTGCGCTGCTATTGGCTGGCGACGACGTGTCGCCGGATCGACTGCGCACCGGCCTGGCGCATTTCTTCCGCGAGCATCGCTTCCTCGACATCGCCATGCACAAGCCGGTGCCGCACGAGGCGTTCTACCAGAACTCCGGCTACTTCTATCTGTTTGCACACTACTACGCCGCCCGCGTGATCGAGCAGTTGCCCGCGGAAGACCAACAGCGCTGCTGGCCACGGCTTCAGCGCGAGCTGCTGAAGATCCAGCAGCGCGACGGCTCGCTGTGGGACTACGATATGCACGCCTACGACAAGCCCTACGGCACCGCGTACGGCGTGATGGCGCTGGCCCGGTCACATCGGATGCCGCTGAGTACCGCGCCGGCAACGGGTTCGTCTCGGTAGATCGGTGCTCGCGAGTGGGGGCGCGCATACCCGGGGCACGGGCTGGAAAAGGGGTCAGGAACCTTTTTTGTTCGCAGCTTTCTCCCGCTGTCGGGGTTGGCTGGTTTCAAAAAAGGTTCCTGACCCCTTTTCAAATCGCTTCGATTGGGAAGGTAAATCGCGTATACTGCTCGCGCCGCGATTGTTGGTGTGGTTGATTCGTGGGTGCTGAACACCGTCCGAAGCGCCGCGGCGAGGAGCAGAGGCGATGAGACGTTGGCTGGTCGGCGTAGTCGTTCTCCACCTGGGCGCGCTGAGCCTGGCGCAGACGCCGCCGCTCGTGCCGCCGGAAATCCTGTCGCAAATCGAGGATACGCCGAACCCGCTGCCGCGCGACATGACGCCGCTGGAGCGTTTGCTCCCGCGGCCGGTGCCGCCGTTCGACTTGGCCGAGCCGCCGACCGGTGCGGTCGATACGCCGGCCGAGTACGAGCCGGCGCAGGGCCTGCTGATTGCGTGGGAGGCTTATCAGACCATCCTCACGCAGCTCACCGTCGGCGTGACGACGCAGGACCCCAAGGCCATCGTCTACGTCGTGGTGGATGACGTATTCGAACGCGACAGTGCCGCCGCCACGCTCGCCGCGGCGGGGGCGAACATGAACCGCGTCGAGTTCATCGTTCGCATCACCGATACGGTCTGGATTCGCGACTACGGCCCGCGCTTCATCCTCGAGGACGAGAACCGGGCGATCGTGGATCACACCTACAACCGTCCGTCGCGGATCAATGACGATGCATTCCCGCCCTTCCTGGGGCAGCTCTGGAATGAGAAAGTGTATCTCATCCCGCTCACGCATGGCGGCGGGAACTTCCACCTGTTCTCCAACGACGACGCGTTCATGAGCACCCTGATCCTGAACGAGAACCCCGGTCTGACGGAGCAGCAGGTCAAGGACTACTTCCGCCAGTATGAAGACGTGAATCTGACGATCTATTCTGGTTTCCCGTCGAACTTCGACTCCACGCAGCATATAGACATGTGGATGTTCCCGGTGGGGAACAAGAAAGTCATTATCGGGCAGTATTCCCCTTCAACGGGGCAACCCTACACGATTACGGAAAACGCCACAGCCGATCTGACGTCGCGGAGCTACACGGTCTACCGTACGCCGGGCTGGAAGTCGGGCGCGCACTACACCTATACCAACTCCATCGTGCTCAACAAGCTGGTGTTTATTTCCAAGTTTGGCGGCGCGTATGCGGCGCAGGATGCCCAGGCGCTGGCGGTCTATCAGCAGGCCATGCCAGACTACAAGATCTACCAGATCGACTGCTCGGGCATTATTAATGCCGCGGGGGCGCTGCACTGCATCATGATGCACGTGCCGGCCAACGTCTTTGCGCTCGGCGATCTGAACTGCGACCGGGCCGTCAACAACTTTGACATTGATCCGTTCGTGCTGGCACTCACCGACCCGGCGGGCTACGCCCAGGCGTACCCCAAGTGCAACCGGATGCTGGCCGATATCAACGGCGACGGCGTGGTAAACAACTTCGACATAGACCCGTTCGTGCGACTTTTGAGCGGCGGCTGACCAACCCGCCGGCCCGGGGACGGCCGTCCTACGGCGAAAGCGCGAACGTGTTTGTGATGGGCGTCGGATCCAGCGCTCCGGCGCCCGCTTTGTTGCGCGGCGGTGGCAGCTATGGGGCGCGGGGCCGTCACCAGCCCACGATATTATACCCCGCATCCACGTAGTGTACTTCGCCGGTCACGCCACTGGAGAGATCGCTCAATAGGTACAAACCACTCTTGCCGACCTCGTCCGCCTCGATGTTGCGCGCCAGCGGAGCTTTCTCGGGATAATGGTCCAGCATCTTGGAGAAACCGGCCACCGCCGCACTGGACAGCGTCCGCACCGGCCCGGCCGAGAGAGCATTGACGCGGATGTTCTTGGCGCGCCCCAGCTCCCCGGCCAGATAGCGCACCGCGGCTTCGAGCCCCGCCTTGCACACCCCCATAACGTTGTACCCGGGGATCATCTTGACACCGCCGAGATAGGTCAGCGTCAGGATGGCCGCGCCGGGCGCCAGGTGCGGCAGCCCGTGCTGGCACAGCGCGATCAGCGAGTACACGCTGATCTCCATAGCTTGCAGAAAGTCCGCCCGCGTCGTCTGGTGAAACGGGTGGCTCAGCGCGTCGCGGCTGGCGAACGCGATCGAGTGCACCACGAAATCCAGCGGCCCCAGCACTTCGCGCGCCTGCGCGAACACGGCCTTGATCTGCTCGTCGTCGCTCACGTCGCAGGGCACAATGAGCTTCGCCCCGATCGGCTCGGCCAGCAGCCGGACGCGGCGCTCCATCTTCGGGTTGGGCAGATAGTTGAACGCCAGCGCCGCGCCTTCCTCGTGCAGCTTCAGCGCGATCTGCCAGGCCAGCGAGTAGTCATTGGCCACGCCGAAGACAAAGCCCTTCCTGGCGTCCATCAGCCCCATGAAGCTCTCCTGCACCGCACGCGGTCGCCGCGCCGCGCGGCCCGGCGTGCGTCGGCCTTCACACCTACGCAGTCCCCATCGAACCTAACGGGCTGCGTCACGCGACGCAAGCACGGCCGTCAGCTTGACGACCGCGCACCCGAATGCTACCGTCCGCCGCAACCAGCCCGGGCGGAGCGGAGTCAGCGCGTGCCCTACGACAGCATCGTATGCGTCAAGCAGGTCCCGGACACGGCGCGCGTCACGGGCGAGGCGATGCGGCCGGACGGCACCGTCAACCGCGCCGCCCTGCCAGCCATCTTCAACCCGGACGATCTGCACGCCTTGGAGGCGGCCCTCCAGATTCGTGACGCGCACGGCGGCACCGTCACGGTCGTGAGCATGGGTCCGCCCAAGGCGGGCGACGTCCTTCGCGAAGCGCTCTACCGCGGCGCCGATCGGGTAATTCTGCTTACGGATCGCCGGGCCGCAGCCAGCGACACACTCGCGACGAGCTACATCCTCAGCCGCACCATCCGTACGATCGGGCGCTTTGACTTCGTGTTCTGCGGCCGGCAGGCCATCGACGGCGACACGGCGCAGGTCGGGCCGCAACTGGCCGAGAAGCTCGCGATTCCGCAGGTGACGTATCTGGAGCAGGTGGTCAGTCTGCGGGATCACGTGGCCCGCCTGCGGCGCAATGTCGGCAACGGGTGGGAAGTCGTGGAGGTCCGGCTGCCGGTGCTGGTGACGGTGCTCGATACGGCGGGACTGGTGCGGCCGCCGGCGGCGCGGCGCGTCCTGAAGTACAAACGGGCCCGCGCGCCCAGCGAGCTGCTGATCGAGGTCTCGCGCGAGCGGCCGTCGGCCAGCGACGCCGAGAAAGAGGCGGGGGCGCTGCACCGCGCCGAGCGCTTGCGGATGCAGGGCCTGATGCTCGAGGAGTGGAATCTCGACGATATCGGCGCGGACCTGGCCTGGTGCGGTCTGGCCGGTTCGCCCACCAAGGTCCACCGCGTGCAGGCGATTGTGCTGACCAAGGAGGGTTACGCGGAGATTCCGGCCACCGACGATGGCATCCGCCGGATGGTCCGCGAGCTGGTGATCGATCGTACGCTGGGATAGCGCCGGACCGCCGAGTTCCGCGGCGTGACCGCGCGAGGAGCGTCTGGAACACGCGATGATCGACGTCAACCGACAGGGCGAAGTGTGGGTCTTCGCCGAGCAGGAGGACGGCGCCCTGCACGACGTGGCGCTGGAGCTGTGCGGCCGCGCCCGGCGGTTGGCGGACCAGCTCGGCGTGAAGGCCGGCGCGGTCCTGGCCGGGTGGAACGTCCGCGAGCTGAGCTATCGGCTCATCGCCCACGGCGTCGACCATGTCTATCTGGTGGAAGATCGCCGCCTGGATTACTACCAGACCCAGCCGTACGCCCGCATCGTCTGCACGCTGGTGGAGAAGCACCGGCCGCAGATCGTTGGCTTTGGCGCGACGGCGGTGGGTCGTGACCTGGCCCCGCGCGTCGCGTCGGCCACGAAGGCCGGCCTCACCGCCGACTGCACCGACCTCCAGGTCGCCGACGTCACCGACCCAAAGACCAAGCAGGTGTACCCGAACCTGCTGCTACAGATTCGGCCAGCCTTCGGCGGCAACATCATCGCGACCATCGTGAACTACGACCGCTGGCCGCAGATGGCCACCGTGCGTGAGGGCGTCATGCCGCTGCTGGACCCCGACCTGAAGCGCAAGGGCGAGATCATCGCCGAGAAGGTGACGCTGACCGACGCGGATTTCCCGCTCCGCGTGATCGAGCGCCACCGCGAGCCGCGGAAAGTGAATCTGAAGGCGGCGCGGACGATCGTGGCCGGCGGCGCGGGCGTCGGCAGCAAGGCCAGCTTCCGGCTGATCCACGAACTGGCCGGCGCGATCGGCGGCGCGGTCGGCGCGTCGCGTGCCGCGGTAGACGGCGGCTTCGTCGGCAAGGAGCACCAGGTCGGCCAGACCGGCACGACCGTGCGGCCGGCGCTGTATATTGCGTGTGGCATTAGCGGTGCCGTCCAGCACCGCGCCGGCATGGAAGAGTCGGCCAAGATCATCGCGATCAACTGGGACCGCGAAGCCCCGATCTTTTCGGTCGCGCACTACGGCGTCGTCGGCGACCTCAACGAGGTGATCCCGAAGGTGATCAAGGCCATCAAGGAGCGACGGGCCGACTAGGGCGACGTAGGATACTGGTGCCACCGCTGCGTTAGCAGTGTGAGCCGGCGCCGAGAGATGCTTCATAGCGATGCTTCTCACAAAGTGGCAACAGGCGCAGCTTCCGAGGATCGAGCAGGAGCTGCGGCGCATTGTGGAACGCCTGATCCCCCTCGGCGTCCAGCGGATCGTGCTGTTCGGATCGCACGCACGCGGCGATTTTCACGAGGGCAGTGACATCGACCTGTTCATCGTGCACGATACGCCGGGGCGGTTCGTGGAGCGGATTGGACGCGTATTGGAGGTGATGGACAGCTCGCTGACCGTCGAACCGCTGGTGTATACGCCGGCCGAGGTGGACCAAATGCGGGCGCGGGGCAGCGGACTTCTGGCGGACGTCGAACGCGAGGGCCGGGTGCTGTATGAGCGCCGCGCCGGATAACAACCTGACGGAAGCCCTGCGCTGGCTGCGTCAGGCGGAAGAACACCTGTCATCGGCAAGGTGGAGTGCGCAGGGACAACACTGGGCATTCGCCTGTTTTCAGTGTCAGCAGGCGGCGGAGCTCGCCGTGAAGGCGATCCTGATCCGGCAGGGTGAGCGCGTGCGGACCCACGGCGTGGTGGAACTCGTGCAGCGCGCGAAGGCCTACTACAACGAAATAGACCAGTTGCTCAGCGCGGCGCGCCGGCTGGATCAGTTTTACATCCCCACGCGCGATCCCGACGCGCTGCCCAGCGGAACCGCGGGACAGCATTTCGATGACAACGATTTCCGGGAGGCCGAGATCGCCGCGGCGCGAGTCCTGGAGCTTGTCCGCCGCGTGTTGGGTCCGGGGTGACGGCGGAGGGTCTTTGTGCCACATTTCTTCCTCGACAACGACGACATCCAGTTTCTCTTCGACCATCTCGATCTGGCCGAGCTGGCGCGGGTGCAGGAGGATGACTTCCTTGA
>Ga0214473_10009187_pt1 | contig 11691 bp, 12 predicted proteins | sample RVTome_7_FD_203509 | JGI IMG/M metagenome (GOLD analysis project Ga0214473, IMG submission 203509) | Soil microbial communities from uranium-contaminated site in the Upper Colorado River Basin, Wyoming, United States - RVT98D197 | ecosystem: Environmental > Terrestrial > Soil > Contaminated >...
GCCAGGCAAGCACCTGGCGTGCACGGAACGGCTTTTCGCCCAGGGCGGCGAAGAAGCGCTCCATGCCCCCGGCGTCGAGATCGAGCAGATTGACCGTCATGGCAGCCGCGTCAACGCGAAAAGATCTCGCAAGCGGGGAAGAAATACGCCACCTCGGTGCGCGCGCTCTCCAGCGCGTCCGAGCCGTGCACCGCGTTGGCGTCTATGGAATCGGCGAAATCGGCTCGGATCGTGCCTTTGGCCGCTTTGCGCGGATCGGTCGCGCCCATCAGCTCGCGGTTCCTGCCGATCGCGTTCTCGCCTTCGAGCACCTGCACCAGCACCGGCCCCGAACTCATGAACTCGACCAGGTCGCGGAAGAACGGGCGCTCGCGATGCACCGCGTAAAATCCTTCCGCCTCGGCGCGCGACAGGTGCATCATGCGCGCAGCGACAATCTTCAAGCCGGCGGCCTCGAAGCGCGCGAGGATCTTGCCGATCGCGTTGTTTCTCACCGCGTCCGGCTTGACGATCGAAAGCGTGCGTTCCAGCGCCATTCCTGCTTCTCCCGCAAACATTTGTAAACAACCAAAAATTATAGCACGGTGATGCGCTCTTCCTCTAAAAAACAAGGGCTTGCAACCATGTTGCGCACTCTGAAGATCGCGCGGCGCGGCCGCGTCGCGAGCGTCACGCTCAATCGGCCCGAGTCACGCAACGCGATGTCGGCTGAGCTGATGCGCGAGATGATCGCTTGCGCCGGCGAGCTCGCCGCGCGCAAGGAGATCGACGTCGTCATCGTGAGCGGCGCCGGCGTCGCGTTTTCCGCGGGCGCCGACCTCAAGGACGCGCGCCGCTGGGCGAACCAGGCCATGCCGCTCGCCGAACGGCGCGAGATCGCCGCGCTCGGCTATCGCATGGCGCGCGCGTGGGAGGAATTGCCGCAGATCACCATCGCGGCGATCGAGGGCTACGCCATCGGCGGCGGCCTGGCGCTCGCAGTGGCGCTAGACTGGCGAGTGCTGGCGAAGAACGCCTTCGTCTCGCTGCCCGAGATCTCACTCGGCATCCCGCTCACCTGGGGCACGATCCCGCGGCTGGTCAATCTGCTTGGGCCGGCGAAGGCCAAGCGCCTCACGATCCTGTGTGAGCGGTTCGCGGCGCCGCAGGCGTTGGCCATGGGCCTCGTGGACTACGTCGCCGCCCCGGGCAAGGCGCTTGCCACGGCGCGCGCGGTCGCGGCCCAGGTGCTGGCGCTGCCGCAGACCTCGGTGCGCATGAGCAAGGAGACCGTCAATGTCTACGCCAACCTGGGCGCGCAGGCCGTGAGCCACATGGCGCACGATCAGATCCAGGCCGCCGCCGTGAGCGCCGAGGCGCGCGCCGCCCGTGCTGCGTTCCTGCTGAAGAAAGGGAAAAAGGGCTGAACCACAGAGGCACCCCCTCTCCTCTGTGGTCACCGCCTCGCTGTTTTAAGTCGCGCGCCAGCGCGGCACGATGCCGCGTTTTCCTGCGGCGGCGCGGTAGGCCGCGTCGACGCCCAAGCCCGGCACCCAGACCAGGTCCTCGCCGCAAAAGAGCATCGGCAGGCGCTCGCGCTCCCAGGGCGGAACGCCGGCCTCCTGGAAGAGGTTCTTCAGCGTGCGCCGCGGGCGCGCCGCATCCGGGCGCAGGCGCTCGCCGCCGCCGCGCGTGCGGACCGTCACTCGCGCGCGCTCGAGCTTCGCAGGATCGATGCCGCCGCGGCCGCGCTCAAATTGAAGCTCGCCGCCAAGCGCACGCAAGGCCAGCTTTTCCTCGCCTTGCCAGCGCACCGGCTTGAATTCGGCGCGCGGCGCTTCGCGCGTCACGCTGACGCGCCCGCGATGCAGGCGTAGAACCGCGCCGTCGTGGCGCAGCGCAGCGCGCACACCCGGACGAGGATTGCCCAGCTGGCGCAGCATCTCGGCAAGCCGCCGCTCGCTCGGCGCGCGCAGGCCCTGACTTGCGAGGAACTCACGCAGCAGCTCGGCGCGTCGTCCGCCCTCGTCAGCGAAATGCCGCGCCGCGCGCGCCAGCGCCTCGCGCCAGCGCGGAAACCTCGACTCCAGCAGCGGGCCGACGCGGTGCCGCAGGAAGGCGCGAGCGAGCGCCGCATCGGCATTCATCTCGTCCTCGATCCAAGCGAGGCGCCGAGCGCGCGCATACGCCACGATCGCATCGCGCCGCACGCCGAGCAGCGGCCGCAGCACGCGCTTGCGGCCGAGCTTTCCCACCGCCGGCATCGCGGCCGCGCCCTTGAGGCCGGTGCCGCGCAGCAGATTGAACAGCACCGTCTCGGCCTGATCGTCGAGCTGGTGGCCGAGCGCGATGGCATCCGCGGGCAGCGCCGCGAAGGCCTTGCGCCGCGCCTCGCGCGCCGCCGCCTCGATCCCCTTGCCCGCCTTCGCCACGCGCACGCGCCGTGCAAGAAACGGGACCATCCAGCGTGCGCACAGTGCCGCACAGCGCTTTTGCCACGCGTCCGCGTGCGCGCTCAGCCCGTGATTCACATGCACGGCGCTTAGCCGGTAGCCGAACCCAGGTGCGAGGGCGCGCAGCACGTGCAGCAGTACCACGGAATCGACCCCGCCCGAAAGCCCTGCGGCAATGCGCTTGCCCGAAAGCGCGCCCGCGGCGGCGAGCGCCTCACGCGCGGCGCTCTCTACGCCTGCGCTAACGCTCTGCGGTTTCCTTGAAGCGGCCATAGCTCATCAGCCGCTCGAGGCGCTGCTCGACGAGCTCCTTGGGCTTTTTCTCCTGCAACTCGCGCAGCGCCTCGGCGAGCGCCTTCTTCAGCGCGGTGCCCGTCGCCTGCGGGTCGCGGTGTGCGCCGCCGAGCGGCTCGGGCACCACCTTGTCGATCAGGCCGAGCGTTTTCAGGCGGCTGGCGGTGATGCCGAGCGTGTCGGCGGCCTCGGGCGCCTTGTCGGCGCTCTTCCACAGGATCGAGGCGCAGCCTTCGGGCGAGATCACCGAGTAGGTCGCGTATTGCAGCATCAGCGTCACGTCGCCGACCGCGATGGCGAGCGCGCCGCCCGAGCCGCCCTCGCCGATCACGCTGACGATGATCGGGGTGCGCAGCCGCGCCATCTCGAAAAGGTTGCGGCCGATGGCCTCCGATTGCCCGCGCTCCTCGGCGTCCACCCCCGGGTAGGCGCCCGGCGTGTCCACGAAACTGAACACCGGCAGCGAGAACTTCTCCGCCAGCTTCATCAGCCGCAGCGCCTTGCGGTAGCCCTCGGGACGCGGCATGCCGAAATTGCGCAGGATCTTTTCCTTGGTGTCGCGCCCCTTCTGGTGGCCGATCACCATGCAGGGCTCGCCGTCGAAGCGCGCCATGCCGCCCACGATCGAGGCGTCGTCGGCGAAGCTGCGGTCGCCATGCAACTCCTCGAAGCCGCCGAACAGCATCTGCACGTAATCGAGCGTGTACGGGCGCTGGGGGTGGCGCGCCACCTGCGCCACTTGCCAGGGCGTGAGCCTTGCGAAGATCTCCTTGGTGAGCGCAGCGCTCTTCTTGGTCAGGCGCTGGATTTCCTCCGACAGCTCCGCCGCCGGGTCGTCCTGGGCGTAACGCAACTCCTCGATGCGGTTCTCGAGCTCCGCCACCGGCTGCTCGAACTCGAGGAAAGTGGTCTTCATCGGAGGGCGATTCTACGCCCGCCGGCAGGCGGGCGCAGGGCCGCAAAGTGTAAAGTCACACTTTACACTTTTGCCCTGCACCCCCGTCAGTACTCCACCGGCACCGGATCGAGCGAGCGCCACAAGTACCAGGTGGCGACCGAGCGCCACGGCTGCCAGGGCGCCGCGATGCGCTCGATGGCGCGCGCGCTGAGCTTGCGGCCTTTTCGGTAGGAGAGGCTCACGGCGCGCTGCAAGCCGAGATCGTCGAGCGGCAGCACGTCGGGTCGCAGCAGGTTGAACATCAGGAACATCTCCGCGGTCCAGCGGCCGATACCGCGAACCTGCACCAGGTCGGCGACCACCTCTTCGTCGCCCATCTGCGGCCAGCGGTGCACGTGCACGGAGCCGTTGGCGAAATGCAGCGCCAGGTCGGCGATGTACTCGGTCTTGCGGTCGGAGAGTCCGCAGGCGCGCAGCGCCGGGCGCTCGAGCGAAAGCACCGAGGGCGCGGTCATCTGCGGAGCGACGGCGAGCAGCCGGTTCCAGACCGACTGCGCTGCCTTGACCGAGATCTGCTGCCCAACGATGGCGCGCGCCAGCGTCTGGAACGGATCGCCGCGCGACACCAGGTGCACGCGCGGATGGCGCCGCATGATCGCCTGCATCACCGGGTCGCAGCGTGCCAGCGCGCGCTTTGCGCGGTCCCAGTAATCAGGCTTCGGGCTCATGTTTGATTAATCGGCAAGTTGAGCAGCAGGTTCTGCGGTTTCATCCGTACTTCGTCGTTCTCGTCTGCGGACAGTGCCAGGTACACCGGCCGGCCGGCGATGTCGGCGCGCATCACGGCCGCGTCGGCGAACTCGAGGCGGAACAGCGCCAGGATACGGCGTATGCGCCCGGGATCGACCTCGCCGCCCTCCGACAGCTCGTTGAGGATCGCCGTGGACTCGGCATCCAGCCCGATGTGCCAGGCCCAGTGCCGCTCCTCGATCGCGCGCAGCGGCTTCACTCTCACCTCGATGCCGAAAAAATGCGCCACCCAGGCGGCGATCACGCGTCCCAGTGCATCGAGCGCCGGGCGCCCGAAGGTGAGGCTGATCACGGTGTCGTGGCGCGAGTCGCGCTCCCAATAGAGGTTCGCATTGGCGCGCTCGAGCACGTCGAGCTCGGTCTTGCCGAGCGAACCCTGCGCATCCACGATCAGCCGGCCGATGCTGCCGTACTGCGAGCCCGCGGCGTGCATCTCCACGGTCTCGAGGTCGGCGACCAGCACGTGACCGTCGCGCAGCGTCGCCTTCTGCTCGCGGAAGAACAGCTCCGCGGCGCGCAGCTCGAGCGGGTCCTCGCTCGCAGCGAGGATATTGCGCAGGATCACGTGCGCGAGCTGCGCGACGAACAGCGGCGGCACGTTCACTCCCGCGCCGTGGAACAGGCCCGCGTAGCAGGCCTCTACCGAATCCGCGCCGAGCAGCCGATCGCGGAAGCGCAGCAAAATGCGGTAGTTCTCGCGCGCATCGGCGTCGGCGATGGCGTCCACCTCCGCCTGCGGCACCGCGCGCCGCGGCTCGCGCATCAGAGCAGCGTGCAGCGCGTGCTCGGCCTCGCACGACTCCTCGACCGGGTGGATCTCCGGGCGCAGGTAGTAGGCGCGCAGGAAATCGTCGCTGACGCGCAGGCGCCCCGCCGGGTCTCGCTCTAGAAGGTGAAAGCCGCTGTTACGCCAGAACTCAGGCAGGGGCCAGGACGAGCCGCGAGTGCGACGCCACGTGCTGCTTCAGGAAATCCATCTGGTCGGCCAGGATCCTGCGGTTGGTCAGGATCAGGTACTCGGCCTTGTTCGGCACGTACGGCGCGTACAGCAGCTGCAGCCCGGATTCCTCGGGCACGCGGTTGCGCTTGTGGCCGTTGCAGTGGCGGCAGGCGGTCACCACGTTCATCCAGGTGTCGCGGCCGCCGCGCGACAGCGGAATGATGTGGTCGCGCGTCAGGCGCAGGTACGAGTGCTCGGCGCCACAATAGCCGCACGTGTGCCGGTCGCGGCGGAACAGCTCGCGGTTGTTGAGCGGCGGCACCTGGTTGAAGCCCTTGGCCGCCAGCGCCTTGCCCTTGATGGCGATGATCGAGGCGGCAGTGATGCGCGAGCGCTCGCCCGTGGCGCGCGAAATGCCGCCGTGGAAGGTGAAGCTGCGCTCGCCCAGCGTCCACGCCACCAGGTTCTTGGCGTAATAGAAGCAGGCCTGCTGCCAGCTGATCCAGCGGTGCGGCACGCCGTGGCTGTCGAGCGAGAGAATGAGTAGGCGTTCCATGCTTTGGGGTCCGTCCAGGACGGATTTTGCCTCCTCGGGTTGTGCTTTGCAATGCCCGCAAAAACAAAGGGCTGCGCGGAAAACCTCGCAGCCCTTGCGAAAATCGGGGTCAGAGCCCGATTTCGGGTCAAATCGCCCAGGGCGATTTCGAGCCAAATCGCCTTGGGCGATTTGCGGAGACGAAATCGGGGTCTGTCCCCGATTTTCGCCTAGCGGCTGCCTACGGCGTCCTTGAAGCCCCTGCCGGCGGCGAACGCCGGCACCGTTTTCGAGCCGATGCGGATCTCCTTGCCGTTCACGGGATTGCGCCCGGCGCGCGCCTTGCGCCTGCGCGGCAGGAAGGTGCCGAATCCGACCACCGTGACACGGTTGCCCTTGGCGACGCTGTGCACGATCGCATCGAACACCGCGTTCACCGCCTCGCCTGCCGCGACCTTGCTCACGTTGCCGGCGCGCGCCGCAGCCTGTACCAGGTCTGATTTGGTCACTACGGATGCCATGCGTTCTCCCTCTTGCACGCTTGCTGCGCTGGCGCGCGGCGCAAGCGAGTGCGCATCTTATCGGCATCGAATCGCGAATTCAATCGCTGGCGCGAAAAATTTTTCATTGCGTGCGCATTTTTTCCGCTTCTCGCGGCAGCGTTGCAACAAACCCGCGCAACGCATTAATCTTTAACGAGAGTGATTGCCGATACGCTGCCTGCGCTGCTCGCTGCGCGCGCCAATGTTGCAGCGCCCGCGCTGATCGAACGCGGTCGCCTCGTTTCGTTCCGCGAACTTGCGGCCGAAAGCCGGCGCCTCGCCGGCGGATTGCAGCGCCTCGGCCTGCAAGCGGGAGATCGCGTCGCGCTCTGGCTGCCGAACGTGCCGGCGTGGCTGGCGTCGTTCTACGCCTGCGCGCAGCTCGGCTTGATCGCGCTTTCGGTCAACACGCGCTTTCGCAGCCACGAGCTGGCCGACATCCTGCACCGCTCGCGCTCTCGCGCGCTCATCTTCTGGCCGGAATTCAAGGGCATAGACTTCGCCGCGATCCTCGCGCAGTGCGATGCGCAAGCGCTCGAGCACCTGAGCACGGTGGTCGTCTATTCCGAAAGCAGCGGCCCGGCGCCGCAAGCGGTGGCCGGGAAGCGCGCGCTCGCCTACGCCGAGATCGCCGGCGGTGAGCCGCTCGAGGAGCACCGCGCCGGGCCGGAAGCGGGATGCATCCTGTTCACCACCTCCGGGACCACCAAGGCGCCGAAGTTCGTGCTCCACAGCCAGCGCGCGGTGATCTCGCATGCGCTTGATGTAACGAAAGCTTTTGCCATCGGCGCCGATTCCGTCATGCTGCTGGCGCCGCCGCTGTGCGGCGTGTTCGGCTTCTGCAGCGCGACGGCGGCGCTCGTTGCCGGCCGGCCGCTGGTCATGACGCCGGCCTGGAACGCGGAGCAAGCCGCGCGCGACATCGCCGCCCATCGGGTCACGCACGCCAACGGCACCGACGACGCGATCGCGCAACTGCTCGCGCAAAGCGACGCCGAGCGCCCATTCCCGCATTCGGGCGCGAAGAGCCCTTTTCCATCGGTCCGCTTCATCGGCTATGCGGCGTTCAACCCGGCGCAGGGAGACATCGTGGCGCGCGCCGAAGCGCGCGGCCTGAAGCTTGTGGGCCTCTACGGCACGAGCGAGATCCAGGCGTTGTTCGCGCGCCAGGACGAAGACGCGCCCGCCGCGGAGCGCATGCTCGCCGGCGGCCTGCCCGTCAGCCCGATGGCGCGGGTGCGCGCGCGCGACCCGGAGTCCGGCCGCATCCTGCCGCATGGCGAGCCCGGCGAGCTCGAGTTCCTGGCGCCCGCCGGCCGCATGCTGGGCTACCTCGACGACCCGGCGGCGACGCTCGCCGCGTTCACCGATGACCAATACTATCGGTCGGGGGACTTGGGTTACTCGCAGGCGGACGGGCGTTTCGTTTACCTCACGCGCATCGGCGACTCGCTGCGCTTGGGCGGTTTTCTCGTCAGTCCGGCCGAAATCGAGGCGGTGGTCCAGGAAGTGCCCGGGATCGCCGCCTGCCAGATGGTCGGGGTGCCACGCGCCGGCGGCCTCGCCGCGGTCGCGTTCGTGGTGCTCGAGAAGGGTGCCTCGCTGGACGAGCAAGGAGTGATCGGGCATGTCGCCGCGCGGCTCGCCCGATACAAGGTGCCGCAGCGCGTGCTGCCGATCGACGCCTTTCCGGTCACCCCGGGGGCCAACGCCACCAAGATCCAGAAGGGCAAGCTGCGCGAAATGGCCATTGCACTGCTACACTGCAAATAGAAGGAGGAGACCATGACCATGATTCGCAAGCTCGCCCTCGCCGGGCTGACCGCCGGTATCGCGCTTCCCGCGGCGGCGCAGATGACGCTTACTTTCTCGACCTGGGTACCGCAAAGCCACCACCTGAGCATCTGGCAGGCGGACTTCACCAAGGAAGTTGAAAAGGCGACCGGCGGGCGCCTCATGTTCAATTACCTGCCCAAGCATCCCTCGGCGCCGCCGGGGACCTTCGACGCGGTCAAGGACGGGTTGGTTGACCTGAGCTACGTGACGGCGAGCTACACCCCGGCGCGGCACGTGCTGCCGAAGCTTGCCGAGCTGCCCGGCGCCGGCGCCACCGCCGAGATCAACTCGGTGGCCTACAGCCGCATCCACTGGAAGTATCTGCAAAAGGCGGGCGAGTACAACGGCGTCAAGCTGATCGCCGTGTTCACGCACGGGCCCGGGTATATGTTCAACACCAAGCGCGCGATCAACAGCCTGGCCGACCTGAAAGGCATGAAGATCCGCACCGGCGGCGGCATCGCCGAGCAGTTCGGCAACCTGCTGGGCGCTTCGGCGTTCGTCAAACCGGCGCCCGAGTCCTTCGAGCTGCTCAATTCGGGGGTCGCCGACGGCGTGTTCTTCCCCATGGAGTCGATCATCTCGTTCAAGCTCGACAAGGTGCTCAAGCACGCGACCCTCTTCCCGGGCGGCTTCTACAGCTCGTCGTTCGGCTTCTTCATCAACTCGGAAAAGTGGGCGAAGATCTCCAAGCAGGACCAGGCCACCATCGAGAAAATGGGCCTGGAGCAGGTGCCGCACAGCAACGGCAAGTCCTGGGACGTCGCCGACGCCAAGGGCCTGGAAGGGCTCAAGCAGAGCGGCGTGCAGATCTCCAACGCCAGTCCCGCTTTCGTGAAAGAAGTGATGGCGCTGGCGAAACAGCTCGACGACGAGTGGATCAAGGGGGCGAACGCCAAGGGCGTGGACGGCGCCAAGGTGCTGGCCGAGTTCCGGCAGGAGCTGAAGAACGTCGCCGCCGGCAAGTAACCCGGGATTGCTGAAGCCAAGGGGGCGCGGAATCGAACCGCGCCCCCTGTTTTTATGAGCACCCAGGAAAAGAAATTGGAACGGCTGGTCGATGCCGTGCTCGGCATCGCCGCCTCCGCCATCCTGGTCATCATGATGGTGCTCACCTTCGCAGACGTGGTGGCGCGCTACCTGTTCAATTTTCCCCTGCGCGGCGCGTTCGAGGTCACCGAGCTGATGCTCCTGACCCTGATCTTCGCCGGCCTGCCGCTGGTGTCGCACGCCGACGAGCACGTCACGATGGATTTCATCGACCGCATCCTGTCGCCGCGCGCCCATGGCCTCCTGGTGCGCGCGGTGCACGCGCTGTGCGCCGCGGTGATGTTCTTCCTCACCTGGCAGATGTGGATCAAGGCCGGCCGCATCGCCGCCTATGGCGACACCACCGACGTGATCAAGGTCCCGGTCGGGCCGTTCGTCTATTTCATGACGGCAATGATCCTGCTCACCGGGCTGGTGCACCTGTTCAAGGTGTTCGTGCCCGGCGAGGGCCGCGCCTCGCAGGCCACCACCTGAAGGCACCGGCGCGATGACAGAAGCCCTCACCGGCCTGCTGGTCATGCTGCTGCTCGCGTTCGTGCGCGTGCCGATCGCGCTCGCCATGGGCATCGTAGGCATCTTCGGCTACGCCTACATGCGCGACTGGAGCTGGGGATCGGCGTTCGCCACCGCGCAGACCAAGATCTACGAGACCGGGCGCAACTACACGCTGTCGGTGGTGCCGCTGTTCATCCTGATGGGAAATTTCGTCACCCGCGCCGGCATGTCGCAGGAGCTGTTCCGCGCTGCCTACGCCTTCATCGGCCACTTGCGCGGCGGCCTGGCGATGGCCACCATCGTCGGCTGCGCCGGCTTCGGCGCCATCTGCGGCTCCTCGATCGCCACCGCGGCGACTTTCGCCAAGGTGGCGTATCCCTCGATGAAGAAGTTCGGCTACGCCGATCACCTCGCCGCCGGCGCCATCGCCGGCGGCGGTACGCTCGGCATCCTGATCCCGCCCTCGACCATCATGGTCATCTACGGGATCATGACCGAGACCAACATCGGCAAGCTGTTCGCCGCCGGCATCCTGCCCGGCGTGCTGGCGACCCTGCTGCTGTGCATGGCGGTGCAATACGTCACCTGGCGCGATCCGGCCGCCGGGCCGCGGGGCGAGCGCCTGTCCTGGCGCGAGCGCTTCGCCGCCGTCGAGGGCGTGGGCTGGTTCGCGCTGCTCGGCGTCGCGCTGCTGGCGGCGGCCAAGCTGGGCTGGCTCGAAGCGGACGACGCCGGCATCATCGGCGCGTTCGCCGTGTTCGCGCTGTCGCTCCTCTACAAGGGCGTGAGCAGCGTGATCGCGCTCTTCGTCCTCGTCATGGGCGGCATCTACGGCGGCGTGTTCACCGCCACGGAAGGCGCAGGGGTCGGCGCGTTCGGCGCCATGGTGTTCGCGCTGGCGCGGCGCGCGCTCAACTTCAGGACGCTGTACGCGGCGCTGGTCGAGAGCGCGCGCACCACCTCGATGCTGTTCCTGATCCTGATCGGCGCCCTGATCTTCGCCGAGTTCGTCAACATCACCAGCATGCCGAATGACCTCAAGGCCTTCGTCACGCGGCTCGAGCTCAAGCCCGTGATGGTGGTCGGCGTGATCATGCTGATCTACGTCCTGCTCGGCACCGCCATGGAGGAGCTGTCCATGATCCTGCTCACGGTGCCGGTGTTCTTCCCGCTCATCCTGCACATGGGCCTCGACCCGGTCTGGTTCGGCGTGCTCATCGTGGTGGTGGTGGAGATTGGCCTCATCAGCCCGCCGGTAGGCATGAACCTTTTCGTGCTGAAAACGCTGCTGCCGCAGGTGCCTACGCGCACCATCTTCCGCGGCGTGCTGCCGTTCGTGACCGTGGATTGCGTGCGACTGGCGATTCTGGTCGCGTTTCCGGTAATCTCGCTCTACCTGCCGAGCCTGATGAAATGAACGAGCGCGACAAGGCTTACTTCGTCGAGCGGGTGAGCCGCGAGATGGACGCCGACCTCAAGGTCGCGGATCTTGCCCCGCCGGAGGCGCTCGCCGCCGCCTGCCGCATCCTGGCGCGCGAAGGCCACGAATCGGGGCTCGCCGGCCAGATGACGGCGCGCGGCGAGAAGCCCGCCACCTGGTGGACGCTGCAGTTCGGCTACGGCTTCTGCGAGGCGACGCCCGAGCGCATGGTGCTGGTGGACGAGGACCTGAAGCCGCTCTCGGGCGGGCGCCCCAATCCCGGGGTGCGCTTTCACGTCTGGATCTACCGCCAGCGGCCGGATGTGAACGCGATCATCCACACCCATGCCCCTTACGCCTCCGCGCTCGCGGCAACCGGCAAGCCGCTGCAGATCGCGCACATGGATTCGGCGATGCTCTACGGCGCCGCGCATCTGCC
>Ga0214473_10009188_pt1 | contig 11691 bp, 8 predicted proteins | sample RVTome_7_FD_203509 | JGI IMG/M metagenome (GOLD analysis project Ga0214473, IMG submission 203509) | Soil microbial communities from uranium-contaminated site in the Upper Colorado River Basin, Wyoming, United States - RVT98D197 | ecosystem: Environmental > Terrestrial > Soil > Contaminated >...
CGTGCTTTCTTTTGAAACTGAGGTCCTGATCATTGGAAGCGGGTTGGCGGGCTTGAGGGCTGCCATTGAATCGGCCAGAAATGGCGCGAAGACGATGGTGATTAGTAAGTCTCCAATGACAGGCTCGAATAGTGCCCTTGCCGGTGGAGGTCTATCCGTTGTCAATGAGACAATGGATGGCGATGCCCATATCAAAGAGACGCTGAAAATTGGGAAAGGGCTCAATGATCGTCAATTGGTCACGGAACTCGCCCAGGGCGGGGAGAAGGAAGTTGAATTCCTGAGGGAGGTGGGTGTTGACCTAATGGTACATCCTCCGTTTGGTTATTTCGTCGACAGGAAAAACTCCCCTGTTAAAATGTTAGGAGGCCGAATCCTCGTCAACAAAATGATTCAGGAGGCCCTCAAATACGGCCAAATTCAATTTCTCCCTCATTTCTTCGTGTACAAGATCCTTGCTGAGGAGGGCCGCGTTTCAGGGATATTGGGATTTGACGCCGATGGAAGATCCTGCGCGATCTCATCGCAAGCTACTGTCCTCGCTACGGGAGGCGGAGGTGCTATTTATAAGAGGAATGATAATCATCAAAAAGCCCTGGGAAATGGATATGCCTGGGCCTTAGAGATCGGCCTCCCATTGATCGATATGGAATTTGTTCAATTCTACCCTTTCGGATTTGCCGAAAGCAGATTGCCTTCAGCAATGATCTATCCTCCTTTCCCGGAAGAGGCGAGACTTCTCGATTCTGAGGGGAATGATTTTCTGAAGAAGCACGGACTCGAAATGAGCCTGGACAAGCTCGTCGTTACCCTCAGGGACAGGACGTCGTATTTGATCTATAAAGGATCACAAGAAGGTAAGGTCCTTATGGACTGTACCCGGGTTCATGAAGATAAGTGGCAGGAATATCCGCTCAATCTTTTTCCTCAAAAGAAGTTTGATTTTAAAAAGAACTCCTTTGGGATCGCTCCCCTTGCCCACTTCTTCATGGGAGGCGTAAGGGTAGGGCCCTCCGGTGAAACGAATATGAAAGGACTCTTTGCTGCTGGAGAGGTAACCGGAGGAGTTCATGGAGCCAATCGAATGGGAGGCAACTCCCTGGCAGAATGTCTGGTATTCGGAGCAAAGGCAGGTCATGGAGCTTCGGAATATGCAAGGAGCCATGTTCCGGGGAAAGCCGCTTCCATCCCGGATGATTGGCCGGGAGATCTCCTGACCGGAGCAACAGGGACAAAGAAGGCGCCTAAGATTCTGGCAGGGTTGAGAGCGGTTCGAGACCTGGCCTGGAAATACGCCGGCCCCGTCCGGAACGAAAGGAAGGTGAAAGAAGGCCTCTCTTTAATTGAAGTCTGGGGTCAGAAACTGAAGGACCTGGATGTCTTTCAAACAAGCGATCTGATCTTCAAAAGGGAATTGGAAGTCAGCCTGTTGGTGCTTAAAGCCGTCCTTATCGCCTCCCTCGTTAGAAAAGAGAGCAGGGGTGCCTTCCAGCGGGAGGACCATCCGGAAGAGGGGGGACCTGAATTCCTGAAGAGGGTTTCGATCCGGATGAAATCCGGCGGAGAAGATCTAGAAGTGGCCTGGAAAGACTTACAATAGCCCAAGCAAGTCGAATCAGTGGTGAGGGAAATCAACCGACCCTGCCATCGTTGCCAATTTGCTGGATGAAGCCAAGCACCTCAAAGGAGAGAGCAAATGAAATCCATTATAAAGTCGCCTATATTGTTGGCAGCAGACCAGAAGTATGATGTTGACATTGCTATTGCTGGCAGTGGATTAAGCGGGCTTTCAGCTGCGCTCACGGCGGCGGAAAGCGGCTTAAGGGCAATAGTTCTGGAAAAATTGCCCACTCCCGGCGGTACGGGTATTTTCCCGGAAGGTTCTCTTGGAATAGGCACCCGGTATCAGAAGAAAAAGGGAATCAGGACAACGACCGATCAGGTTTTTGCCAAAGTCATGGAATTTCATCATTGGCGCTGCAATGCGGCGGTCATTCGCATCCTTCTGAACGAGTCCGGGAAAACGATCGACTGGTTAATGGATCATGGAATTAAAATCAAGGGTATCAGGACAATGTTTCCACCTGAGAAAAGCTTACAGGTGTGGCACATTCTTGAAGGCGGCGGAGAGCGGGTCGTTAAGGTAATGTCTGATAATTTTAAAAAGAGGGGGGGCATGATCTTAACTAAGACACCGGTCAAAGAATTGCTGACCAATAATGAGGGGATCGTGACCGGCGTATCGGCTAAGAACGCTGACGGTGAAACAATAATCGTTAACGCAAAGGCTGTCATCATAGCAACCGGCGGTTTTCCAAGCAACAAGGAAATGTTGGAGAAATACGTACCCGATGTTAGTACTCCGGGAATGGAGAAGCTCATGTGCCGTGGGCCTGTTGTTGACGGCAGGACAGGTGACGGAATCAATCTGGCCTTGAGCGCACATGCCGCACTTGCCGGCATGGGAACCCTTGCAGGAAACAGCCCATACCTCGACGATGAGCCTGCAATCAGACAGTTTAACGGACCTGACTATATGAAGCAGATGCGTTGTGCATTAAGTCAGCCATTCTTATGGGTTAACAAGCATGGTAACCGTTTTTACAATGAATCATTCGGTTCGGTTTTCAGCGATGTCTACAACGCAATGACTTCCAACGGTGGCTTGATGTGGTCTATTTTTGACGACAACATGAAAAAATATATCATTGAGAATGGCCCTCTTACACCATTCAACGCCATTGTTGTACCAGGACAAAAAATGACGTCTCTTGATAAAGGCATTCGGAAGGGTATTAAATCTGGCTTTGCCTTCAAAGCCGATACAATTGAAGAGTTGGCGAACAAAATACATATAAAACCTGAGAAATTACGTGAAACGATAGAAAAGGTAAATCGCTATGCCGACCGGAAAAGGGATCCGGATTTCAGCCGAAAACCGGAGCATCTCATCAAATTCGATACCAAAAATGGCCCATACTACGCACTGAAAGGTCTCCGCGCCTTCTTCCTCACGCTGGGCGGAGTTCAAATAAATATAAATATGCAAGCCCTCAATGACGAGAGTGAAGCGATTCCAGGTTTATATGTAACCGGGATGGATATGGGTGGTCTTTATGATAGCACCTATGACCTTCTCGCAGAAGGTTCGGCAAGCAGTTTTGCACTCAGTTCCGGTCGCATCGCGGTACAAAGTATTGTCCGGATTAACTTTGCCCGGGATGAATGATGGCGTTTAGCGTCAAGCGTTACATCTGGGTGTCTTTAGGTAGGATGAGATCGAACTGTCCAAAAGAAGGGTGGAAATGTTCCTTTTGCCTTGATTTGTCGATCCGGTCGACAATATGCCATGTGGCTAATATAATATTAGACAGATGGCAATGAGGCGGTGAAAATGATAACGGCAGCAGCGATTTTAGGCGGTGAAAAAGCACTCGGACGATAGCCGAGGATGTATTTGAGGATAAGAAAGAAGCACTTGAATGGCTCAACAACCCCCAGCACGGCCTTGGTGGACGCGTTCCATTTGACATGCTTCAGACGGACGCCGGCGCCCGGGAAGTCGAGGAGCTGTTGCTCTGTATTGATTACGGGGTCATCTCCTGATGCATGCCTGGCGTCTCGTCCGGAAAAGGCGTTTGCCGGAGGTCTTTACGGGAGAAGGGGCCCGTCTTGGCGGTGGTCGGTAGAATCATGTTGGGACGCCGGTCGTCTACGTCAGTGAAACACTGTCGCTGGCAGCCCTGGAGCTGTTTATCCATTTCACAAGGAAGGATATTAAGCTCAGTAAATCTCTTCTTGCAGTCCCTGTAGAGATCCCTGATGGCCTCAAGGTAATCGAAGTTTCGGTAAAGTCATTAAACGGGCTGGAGAGTATCGCCTCCATCGAATTCGACAAAGGATATGAGGACAGCCTGGCATTTTGCAACCCCCGTGGAGAGGATATTAACGGAGACCTCTTGAAAGACCTGGTCTGCCACTTCTATACAGAGGACACTGGGTTCCTATGTGGTGATACGGAAGGAATTTTGAAAGGTAAAACAAATGACGGCACAGCCATTGAAGGCAGGGATTCGGTCAGGATCAATCCTTGTAAGAAGCAGGCGAAGCACTTTTTTTGACAGTGAGGGCAGGGTCAGAAATGGCTCTGCTTTTTTGCTTATTTCAATCGCAAATCTTCAATTCACTGTGTCGTGTGGAGCTGCGCATTTGTAGGTGTTAGCGTTAGCCGGAGGCTGAGGCGGAACTGCCTTTTTAGAGGGACTCTATATCTGCTATCTTCGTGCCTTTTTTTGATCTTCAAAAGCTTACGATTTGAAGATCAGATAGAGACATTTCCTTCTAGCATTTTCCATATCTATCCCTTAATACCCGATGTAAAACTTTTCCGGTTGGTGTCATGGGTATCTCTTCCTCCTTGATGATATCGACCGATTTGGGAACTTTATACCCCCAATCTTTCCTTTGCAATGGTCAATGAGTTGTTTGTCAGTGACCGCCTGGCCCTGATGAAGAGCAACTCCTCCTTTGACTGCCTCCCCCATTTTTCATGAGGAACTCCGATCACGGCGACAATGGACCCATCTTGGCAACATAGAGCAGATTCTGTCTTGAGCAGATCATCTCAGCATTTCCCCTGCCTGTTTCTTGACAAACCACCTTCCTTTCTTTATATTCAGCTCATTCCATAACAACATCTAATCTTTGTATATCGGGTTTGTGCGCCGCCTCTAAGCTTGTCCATAGTCGAACAAAGGAATAATCACGTATGCAGAAAAAATGTTTGAAGCGGTTTAGAGTGCTTGCAGCAGCGATATTTCCTATCCTGGTCTTGTTCTCGGCCGCCAGTGTCAAAGGAAGCGATCAGTCGGATAACATTGACCCGTTTATCCAGAAATACATTTCCCGGAATCTCGCTCAAATCGGGGAATCCAGTCAGCTCGTCTTTGCAACCAATAACGACCGCTCTTCGTTTCACGTCGCGATTCATCTCGTGGAAAAGAACAATGGCGTGTGGCGGCTTGCCTTCCCCGGATTCGCCGGCTCTATCGGAGAGAAGGGATTTGCCCCTGTCGGAGGGAAGAGGGAAGGAGACGGAAAATCCCCGAGCGGTATTTTCCCTCTGGGGACGGCCTTCGGCTATTATCCGTCGGTTGCAACCAGGATGCCTTACCGGGAGGCCACGGACGAGGACTACTGGGTGGATGATGTCGATTCAGAAGACTACAACAAATGGATCAGGGGTAAACCCAGCGCAGCGTCGTGGGAAAGGATGAAGAGAGATGATGATCAGTATAAATATGGACTCGTGATCGAATACAACACGAACCCCGTTGTAAAAGGGATGGGGAGTGCGATCTTCTTACACGTATGGAAAGATGGACAGGCGACTGCGGGCTGCGTTACCATGCCCGAGGAGAGGGTTCTAAAGATCCTCGCATGGCTCGATGCTCCCCAAAAGTCCCTTATCATTATGGGCGTGGAAGAGCTGGCGGCCGGGTTAGCATTCCCTGGGGAAGTCAAAGCAGCAGTGAACCTGACCCCAAGGGCAAATGATCTTGTCAATATTAAGGAGATAAACCCCCGGATAATGGTTGATATTAAATATGCCACGGAAGACAATTTCACCGGGAAGAAATTATATGATTCAAATACCTGTTTTTTGAGGGGGTCAACCGCCCTCAAACTGAATACCGTCCAGAGGGAACTCGAAAGGATGGATCTCGGTCTAAAGGTATGGGACTGTTACAGGCCAGTGGCCGTGCAGAAGGTTCTCTGGGGTGTCCTTCCCGATGAGCGATACGTGGCAAATCCCAAGACGGGGTCCCGTCATAACCGGGGCTCGGCAGTCGACGTAACTCTTGTGGATCGGCACGGGAATGAACTTCTCATGCCGACAGCGTTCGATGATTTCACCCCCCGGGCCCATCGCCTATACCGGGACCTTCGGAAAGAAGTTATCATGAATCGAACGCTTCTCGAAGACCTGATGAAAAAGGGGAGATTTATTCCTCTGCCCGAGGAATGGTGGCATTATGATGACGAAAAATGGATGGAGTTTGATATGATCGATGTGCCTTTTGAAAAGCTCTTGAAACATTAGATAGAAAATAGAGGTTACGTTTAACGGTCAAGGCAACGATGCCCGTATCGTCATTCGGTAACGTATTTCGTCTAGAGAAGTTGACGTAACCCTCAGACGCTAAACGAAATGCCTGCCTGCCGGTAGGCAGGGGCTTCGTAACCGTAACCTTAACCCAGGGCCGGAGGTCATTTTCGTGTTTTGAGGGCGACCTCCGGGCATGGGGCATTAGCGGGAGATCTTGGTGGGTGAACAGAGTGCTTTGGTCCGGGGACTGATGCGCCCGTCTTCTTCTGGATGCGCCGTAGCGGGAAAAAGATCGCTGAAGGGGGTGCAAGGTCTTGTCACCTTTTATTACTATGACATAGCGGGATCAGGATCTTCTCTTTCTGATACAAAATTAACTCTTTTCCTTCAGGCTGATTCTGGTTATTATAAAAATTAATACTATGACCTTCTGTAAGAAAACCTCTACTTGGCTTTTCGTACTATTCTTTCTGGTCTGGATGTGTCAGTGCGTCCTAGGAGGGAGCATGGAGGCAACAGTGGTCAAAGGCATTACCTCTGTCGGTCATCTGGACATCGAAGGGGGTGGCATGGTAGATGTCCGGGGAACGCTCGCAGTCATCGGCCATATGGAGCCGCCTTTTGCTACGAGTATCATCGACGTTTCCGACCCTACCCATCCGCGGGTCGTTTCCAGGATCAAGACGCGGCCAGGCACCCACTCTCACAAGGCGCGCCTCTGCGGGAATATCCTGGTCACCAATGTGGAGGTGTATGGTGGTTGGAAGCCAGGTGACAAAGCCGGCCTCGCCTTTTTTGATATCTCGAACCCAGCCCAGCCTAAAGAGATTGCCTTCATGGAGATGGGTGGGTTCGAAACGGGCGGGACCGGTGTTCATCGTTTTCAACTGGACTGTGAAAGGAAACTGGTTTACGCCAGCGCAAGCGCCACCGGGTACCAGGGAAACATCACGATGATCATCGATTTCGCTGACGCAGGGAGGCCCAAAGAGGTGGGTAGGTGGTGGTATCCCGGCCAATGGATCGCTGGCGGGGAACGGCCAACCTGGCAGGGAACAGAGGTGAGAACCCATCATCCTAACCGCCGAGGTGATCGTCTCTATGTCCCTCTGTGGGGCGGAGGCTTTTCGATCGTAGATATCACGGACCTTAAAAAACCTCACACCATCAGCCATTTTGATTACCATCCCGCCTATTCCTGGCCGACCCACACTGCATTACCCATCGGTCATAAAATCCTCGGTCGCGATTGGCTGGTCGTTTTCGATGAGGCCGTTGGCGGCAACACGAGTCCTCCGGCGTTCATGTGGATATTCGATATTACAGAAGAAACAAAACCGGTGCCGGTGGCCACATTTCAGGTTTCAGAGAAGGAAAGGCGACGTCTCGGGGAAGGACGCTTCGGTGCACATCAACCGCACGAATACGTCAGCCCGGATAACCTGGTTTACGCTGCGTGGTTTTCGGGGGGCCTTCGAGTAATTGACATTTCCAATCCCTACCGCCCTGAAGAGGCGGCCTTCTATGTTCCGAAGCCAGCCCCAGGCTTCCGCTCGGCACAGACAAACGATCTCTTTGTCGACGCAAAGGGCCTCATCTACATCATCGACCGGAACAATGGTCTGGACATTCTGAAACTATCACGGCCGGGCAATTCTCGGTAATTCATTTGCCTGGATCGCTTAGTTATTGTAGACCATAGCCGAAGGGGAAGCACCAGATCCTTGGGAGAGATCATGATTCATTTATTGAAACAGCCCGGGACACCCGCGCAAATCGAGGAAATGATGCAGAGATATAAAAACATGATTAAAATCGTCGTGGACATCCGCCGTCGTGCTCTTTCAGGGGGTGGAGAAATGCAGGCCGATTGCGAATCGGTTTTGTTAGAAGATGGCAGTGAGCAAGATGACCTTTGGGGCGCAAACTGGTATCCAGGCGAACAGCGTATCGAATTCGAATCACTGATCAACATCCGGCCGCGCCTGGGAAATCGAGGGATCTTGATTCAAGACGAGAATATCCGCAAGCAAGTCGAATCTGTGACGCGGGAAATTTTGGGAGGTGGAAAATGAGAGATAAGGAAAAACTCCGCCAACGCTTTTTGCGCGATCCCCTGCCACGCCGCCTCGGCGGACTGGCTGCTACACTGGGCCGCATCTCGTCGTCCGCCAGAAAATCAACCGACCCCGCCATCGTTGCCGATCTGCTGGACGAAGCCAAGCACCTCATCGAGTGGACAGCAGGCGACACCGAGCCAGAGACCGCCGCGGAGCTGGTCCGGATTCAAAGGATGATTTCACTGTGGCAACGGGCATGGGACGAAGCCAGCCAGAATCCAAAACAACGGCTTTTGCTTTCCGTCCAGGCAAAAGATTGGTCGGATAACGCAGTGGATTTTTCTGGATTGAGATGACTCCTCCCTGGCATTCGTATCCCGTCATCTAAGTCTCGGTTTGTTTTCCATATTGCAACCTCTTGCAAACCACAGATTTTGGCAAGATACAAAGAACGGACAGAAGAGGTGTGTTTACTGCGGGCGGTATTACAAACCTGATCCAAGAGCAAGGAAGATCCAGAAGAGTTGTCAGGATGCAAAGTGCAGGGCCAAACGCAAGAGGGAGAGTCAGAAGAGATGGGTGGAGGCGAACCCGGACTATTTCAAGGGTCGGTACAGCGAAGTAAAGGAGTGGCGTAAGAAGTATCCCGATTATCAGCGCCTCTGGAGAAAAAGGACCCGTGAGATACAAGACGAGATCTGGCTGGTGAGGCAGTGTGGATGCGGCTCCTACGTTGCCGGAAGGAAAAAGGTGGTGCGAGAACAAAATCCGATTGTGATAGCTGTCTGGTTTGCACATCCGCATTTGGTTGTAAAAACCCCTGGTATCACTTCTAGCCGTCAAGCTTGACGAATCTCGCGCGAACTCTGAGATTTACTTTGAAAGAAAAGTGACGGAAAAGCTTACATTTTAAATTATTGATATAATCTCAATAAAATCGCGTAGATTCGACCATAGTGTAAGATTCTTGTAAAAATACTTTACACATTTGGGTCTTGGTTAGTAGACTATAGTTTGGCAGCCCTTTAAAAATATCATTATTAATCAATAAGTTACAACTGTTCCAATAAATGGCATGGTTTTTGCTGCCATAAAAAGTCATGGTATTCACTCATAGTTTGATCCTCCCCAATCGAGAGGCTAGAAAAATATCTTGACTTCCGGGGGAACTATTTTAGCATTTTCGTGTAAAGCCTTTCCACATTTCGTTGTAATGAATATAAGGATCCTAATAAAAACTAAAATAACATCGTAAATTTGGTACAGAAATTGCGCGACGGCGGATTTTTTATGTAAATGAACTTTTCCAGTTCAGAGAGGAGGCGAGTAATGAAGGCGGTTCTTTCAAAAAGATTTTTTCCATATCTACCGGTCCTTCTCATTTCTTTTATTTCTTTCCTGGGTAACCCGACGACAGCGATTGCAAACGGTGTTACTTCTCCTTTTGATATTGATTTGCAGATCTCAAACGATCAAGAAATATGGAAGTCAGATGATCTTGGTCAAGTAACCGTAGGGACTCCTATTTATTATCAAATTACCGGAACTTTTCCGATGATTTCGCCGACAGGTATCACTGTCACCCTTCAGTTAGGGGGGTTAGGGATACCCGGTCTTCCCACTACTATTACTCAAACGGTAACAAGCGCATTTAGCTTTTTAGGGCAAAGTTTGGGATTGGCGACCGTGGCGGGGTTGGGACCATTTACAGGCATGGTTACAGCAACAGCATTTATTACGGGGTTCGGACTCTTTCAAGTTGTAGACACGGCTTCTTACAACGGCGTCCCCGAGCCAGCCACTCTCCTCCTTTTAGGGGCCGGTTTGCTCGGTCTTGCGGGCCTCAGGAGGAAGTTAAAGAGATAATTGGCTGTTTCAGTGTGAAAGAACCAGGGCAGGGTCAAAAAAGGCCCTGCTTTTTTTGTGCACATTTCTAACAGAAATTGGTTCTTGGAGAGGGGGCAAACTCAAAATCCCGGTCATCGACCGGACCTATCCGGAGTTTTTTGATAGAATTCTATCACATCCCTGAGAATGCCCTCGAGATTGACGGTGGGGGTAAAACCAATTAGATTTTTGGCCTTTGTGATGTCCGGAATCCTCCGGTACATCTCCTCAAATCCCTCTTCATAAGCCTGATGGTAGGGTATGTAAGTGATTTGGGATGCACTTCCCGTCATTTGAACGACCTTTTTGGACAGATCTTCGATCGATATCTCTTCCTGACTTCCGATATTAAATACATCACCAATTGCCTTTGGATGTTCCATCAGGCCAATGAGGGCATCCACAGCATCATTCACATGAAGAAAACACCGGGTTTGTTGGCCATCTCCATAAATCGTCATTGGTTCTCCCTTTAGAGCCTGGAAGACAAACTTTGGAATCACCATCCCATATGCGCCCGTTTGTCGGGGACCTACAGTGTTGAAGAGACGGACGATAATCGTTGGGAGGTTTTTCTCTTTCCAGTAGAGATATGAAAGGATTTCATCTATGGCTTTCGAGGTTGAGTAAGCCCATCTGCTCTTGAGGGGAGAGCCTAAAATCCTATCGTCTTCCTCTTTTAAGGGACCTTCGGTATTCTTGCCATAGATCTCAGAACTGGAGGTTATAAGAACCTTCTTTCGGTATCGGTGAGCCATTTGTAAGACGATCTCACTGCCTTTGATATTTGTTATTAAAGACTCCCAAGGATTTTTTACAACGAGCTCTACACCTACGGCAGCAGCCAGGTGAAAGATTATATCGCATCGTTCCACAAATTTATCCATCAAGAACTCATCCAGGATGCTTCCCACCACCAATTGAAAGTTTGGATTTCCATCCAGATGGGCAATATTTTCATATCGTCCTGTAGAGAGGTTATCGAGGACGGTCACTTGATCCCTCCTCTGGATGAGTTTCTCAGCAAGATGACTTCCAATAAATCCTGCTCCACCTGTAATGAATGCTTTCATCCTTTTTCCTTTCAAGTATTCTATATTGGATTTGGTTGTCTCGATCGAGGAAATATTTCCCTCCACCTTTGTTTCTTTAATTCCTTTTCAGGATGATCTGTTCTAAGAGAAGGACCAATTGGGCTGCCTGGGTTTGACGGGAATAATGCCTTTCCGTGAGGAGGCGGCCATTTCTCCCCATGGTTTCCCTTAGGAGAGGATTTTTTTTTAGTTCCAGAAGTGCCTTTGCTATCGCAGAAACATCCTCTGGATGAGCGAAAAGACCACCCTTGGCTTGGTCCAGGATAGATCGGGCTTCCCCGTCAACGCAAAGAAGAATGGGACGCCGGCAAGCCCAGGCATCAAACATCTTGGAGGGAAGCGCTCTTTTAAAGAGATCAAGATTTCTCAAAGGGATAAGGGCAATGTCTGCGGCCGACAAATAGTCCGGGATCAGTTCCCTCGGCTGCTCTCGGATAAATTTAAGATTTGAGAGACCATATTTTTCTGCCAAAGCCATGATCTCGGCCTTTTGGGGCCCTTCCCCAACCATCAGAAAGTGGATGTCTCTATCATCTTGAAG
>Ga0214473_10009189_pt1 | contig 11691 bp, 9 predicted proteins | sample RVTome_7_FD_203509 | JGI IMG/M metagenome (GOLD analysis project Ga0214473, IMG submission 203509) | Soil microbial communities from uranium-contaminated site in the Upper Colorado River Basin, Wyoming, United States - RVT98D197 | ecosystem: Environmental > Terrestrial > Soil > Contaminated >...
GAGGTGAATAATGACGAAGGAAAAAGAATACACTCTGATCGACCTTGAAGACAAGGATATCAAGGAACTGCTCAAGATCGCGGCCCAGACCGGTGTTCCCGAAGAGGAAATCGAGAAGGACAATAAGCACAACCTGACTTTTAAAATTCTCGAAGGGCAGGCGAAGAAACAGGGATTGCTCTTCTCCGAGGGCGTTCTCGAATGCTTGGAAGACGGGTTCGGCTTCCTCCGCGCCCCCGAATTCAGCTATCTGCCCAGCCAGGACGACATCTATGTCTCCCCCTCCCAGATCCGCAAGTTCCAGCTCCGGACCGGCGATACGATCTCGGGCATCGTCCGTCCGCCGAAGAATGGAGAAAAATATTTCGCCCTGATCAAGATCGAGGCGATCAATTTCAGCCACCCCGACGCCCTGATCGATTCGCGCCGGAATATCCACTTCGAACAGCTCACCCCGCTTTATCCTCATGAAATGATCAAGCTTCAGGATGGCAATCCCAAAAACCTCAACGCCCGGATCATGGAGCTCATGACGCCCATCGGCAAAGGACAAAGAGGCTTGATCGTTTCCCCTCCGCGCGCCGGAAAGACCACCCTCCTCAAAACCCTCGCCAAGTCGGTCGAGAAGAACCACCCCGAGATATTCCTGATCGTTCTTCTCGTCGCCGAGCGTCCCGAAGAAGTTACGGATTTCCAGAGGAGCGTCAACGGCGAGGTTGTCGCCTCGACGTTCGATGAGCCTCCGGCGCGGAACGCCCAGGTCGCGAACATCGTCCTCGAAAAGGCGAAGCGGCTCGTCGAGATCAAGCGCGACGTCGTGATTCTACTCGACAGCATCACCCGTCTGGCGCGGGCCCATAACGCCATTATCCCGCCTTCAGGAAAAGTCCTTTCGGGAGGCATCGACGCCAACGCCTTGAATAAGCCGAAGAAGTTCTTTGGCTCCGCCCGGAAAGTCGAAGAAGGGGGAAGCTTGACCATCATCGCTACCGCCTTGATCGATACCGGGAGCCGGATGGACGAAGTCATTTTTGAAGAGTTCAAAGGCACGGGCAACTTGGAAATCAATCTCGACCGGAGGCTTGTCGATAAGCGGACATTCCCGGCGATCGATATCAACAGGTCGGCGACGCGGAAGGAAGAGCTTCTGATCGAAGAGGCCGATCTCAACAGAATCTGGATCTTGCGGAAAGTGCTCAGCCAACTCTCCGAAGTCGAGGCGATGGAGCTTCTGATCGACAGACTCGGCAAGACGAAGACCAACCAGGATTTTCTGGGAGCGATGAGCAAGGGCCTCTGAGGCAAAAAGGCGGCGGCCGAAGAGATGATGCGCCGGTCGCAGCCATAGTCGTTTCCCTCGGAGCCGGCCGATAGGGCAGGGCAGGGGCCGAACAAGGCCGGTATCGGTCAGGTGATTCGACTTTTTTCCACAGCTCCCATGCCTTGCATCTCGCAGTCCGGTCATGCCACAATGACTTTCTATGGGAATAAAGGCAATTGTCTTTACTTGCGGCGTCGTAATTTTTTGCGCTATCCCGCTTTATCCAGGTGACGGCCCCGGAACTCCCGAGGATTATCCGAAGCTCGGCCGGATGAACCTGGACTTCATGAACTATGATGAGGCCATACGATATTTCCACAAAGCCATCGGCGAAAATCCACGAACGAAAGGCCTGCGGACGCTGCTGGCCTATGCCCATTACCGGCAGGGCCGGCTCGATGTCGCCCTGGGCGCTCTCGGCGACGAGCTGAAATACGCTCGGGATGACGGAGAGGCGCTCATTCTCTCGGCCCTGATCCAATACGAAAAGGGAGACCGGGATTCGGCCTTTGAAACGTGCCGGAGATATTTAGCCGTCCATGGAAATAAAATCAAGAAATACTTGGAGAAATCTTGGGCGGAAAATGCCGAAGAAGCTCCGAACGGCGGTTTACCGAGTTTCATTTTCGGTCTCTTCGAAAAGAGCCAGGGCCGATGGGACGCAGCGGCCGAGATGTTCAGGACGGCTCTTCGCCTCGGCTATGACCCGCTCGAAGCTCGAATCCAATTGGTCGATACGGCCTTCGAGAGAAATGACTGGCCGGGTGCGCTCGCTGTCGCGGCGGAGACGGCGAATAAAAGCGGAGGGGAAGCTGCCGAAATTTGTGTCTTGTTAGGCCTGGTTTATCACCAGCTCCGGGAGCCGGAAGCCGCCCTGTCCTATCTCCGGACGGCCCTGGAACTCAAGCCTTTTGAGACGGTTACCCTTAAAAATCTCTCGGCATTCTATCTTAACCGAAACGATCACGACAAAGCCTTGCCGCTCCTCCGGAGACTGACCAGCCTTTACCCCGCGGATTTTGAAGCCCGGTCGTGGCTGGAACAAGCGGAGAACAAAAGAACCGCGCTGCAAGAGATTCCTCTGGCGAAGAATTTCGTCGAGCATAGGCCGCTCCGCTACCGCTACGTTTTTTCGGAAGAATACGCGCTGGTCTCCAAAACGGCCAACGACTATTGTCTTCAATTGATCCGATCGGGCGAAATCGTCGAGGCGGCCGAATGGGTCCGCCGCTTTGTCGAGCTTTACGAGAAGTCGCCGACACTTTTTTACAACCTCGGCCAGCTGTATAACACCCTCAACCGAGCGGAAGGGGCTCTCCGCTATGCCTGGAAGGCCGTAGAGCTTAAGGACGATTATCGGGATGCCTATGACCTCATCGGCGGCGTTTTCTATAAAATCAAGGATTTCGCCTCAGCCATCCCGTTTTATCAAAAATCTGTTTTTCTTGATCCTAAAGACCCCCTCGGATACTACAACCTCGGCCTGGCCTATAATCAAACAGGCAAGTTGGCCGAAGCCATGGAGAATTGGCGGTCGGCGATCGATAAGGAACAAATCCCATCGGCCGGGGGAGGAGCAACGCGGGGCGCCGACCCTTTGAAAATCGCGATCGACGTCACTGTGGATCCGGTCTCATATCATGCTTTGCGGATGCTGGGGCAGGCTTATGTGAGGCTTGGACAAGACGCAACGGCTATCCAAACTTACGAACAAGCGATTGTCATCAAGCCGAGAGGCCTCGAAGCGTATCTCGAGCTCGGAACTCTATATTGGAATTTGAAAGAAAGTGGAAAAGCCGAAGAATATTTCAAGAAATATACCGAATTAGGCGGGGATGAGCAAAGAGTTAAAGAGATCCGGGGAATAAAATAGCTCCCAGCGGTTGAACGCGTTTTCCACATCTGCACAATTTGTTGGATGACATGTTATCCACAGTTTTATATGAATTATAACATATTGAAAATAAACAGAATAAATAAATCGATAGAAATGAGTCGCATAAGATATATTATGTAAACTAGCATATTTTTAATCAATCTTCAGCCCTCTCTTGATAATAACGCTGAATCTAAGCTCGGCTTTTCAGCTTCGCCAGGAGGTCCTCGAGAACGCGGATAATTTCACTCCTGCTGACGGTCTCTTTTTTGAAATCGATCCGGATGCGATAGGTTTTATCCTCTCTTGGACTGTAATGAAACACGTAGTGCTTCGGTCTGCCGACGGCGGCCGCATTCTCTTTTCCTTTAAGAAGGCGGGTTAAATCCCGCGTATCTTCTCTTTTTAATCCGTGGGCTTTGATGTTTTCGACCGCTTCCTGCATGTCTTTAGGCGTGCCGAGCTTGGATATTTCGACTAGGACGCTTCGGTTTTTATCGATTGAAGCGGAATGACAGAGTTTTCGGATCTCAGGAGGAATTTTGCTGATATTAATAATCTCGGTGATAGTCGACCGCGCTTTCCCGATTTTATCGGAGATTCGGGCGTGACTGTATTGGTAGATATCCATGAGCGCTTTAAGGCCGTCAGCCTCTTCGAATACGTCGAGATCTTTTCTCTGGAGATTCTCGATGAGCGAAATCTCCATCGCCTCATTATCGTCGACATCCATCTCGATGCACGGGATATCCTTGAGGCCGAGCGTTCTGGCGGCAACGAAGCGGCGCTCTCCGGCGATAATCTCGTATTGTCCTGCGCGAGGCCGGACGATGATCGGTTCAAGAATGCCTTTTGATCTGATCGAAGCCATCAGCTCGTCCATGTTGCCCAGCTCGCTGCGCGCCTGGTGCGGATTGGGTTCGATCCTGTCCAGGGGGACCATGCGCACGAGCGGCGCAGCAGTTTTATTCGAGATGAAGTCTACGAAGTGAGTATCATGTCGCATCCCTATGGAATCCGGCAGCCCGGAACGCTTATTTTTTGGCACGTTTGACTATCTCCTCGGCGACTTGCCTATATTGAAGGGCTCCGATCGAATTGGCCGCGTGAGTGAAAATCGATTCTTTGTAGGCCGGGCTTTCCTCGATCTTGACACTCTTGGAAATGCGGGTCTTGAATACCTTGTCGCCAAAAACGCGATCGATCCGCTCGACGACGTCGCGCCCGATATTCGTCCTGGAGTCGTAAAGGGTAATGAGGACGCCCAGAATCTGGAGTCCGGGATTGGCGACCCTCCTCACCTTCTCTATCGTTTCAAGAAGATCGTCGGTCCCTTCCAGACATAGATAGGAAGACTGGATCGGGATCAGAAGATGCGTCGCGGCGACGAGAGCATTTAAGGTGATGAGCCCGAGCGTAGGCGGTGTATCGATGAACATGAAATCATACTGTTTTTTACAAGGCTCGAGGACATCTTTCAAACGAAAATGTCCGTCGATCTGGCCTAAAAGCGAAGCTTCGAGCTTGGCCATGGACAGGCGCGATATGATAACATCCAGACCCGGCACGGTCGAAGCCATAATGGCGTTGGCGACGGGACGGTCGGGATGCATCAGAATATCATAGAGGGAATCAGCGTGGCGCTCAGGTTCGCGGACACAGGATTTCGTGCTGTGCGCCTGAGGGTCCGTGTCGACGAGGCAGACCCGATGGCCTTCAAGGGCCAAGGCCGCAGAAATGTTGACAGCGGTCGTGGTCTTTCCAACGCCGCCTTTCTGGTTGGTCACGGCCACGATCATCGGACAAGATCTCCTAAGAAAAAGTCCGTCGGCTTGGCGCCACCGGTGTCGTAACGATACTAAATTATCGATCCTAATTCAAGCCCAAATAAAAACGGGGTGTCGGCCGGCCGACATAGGTCATAACATATTGTAATTAAATCAATTAAATGACAGTCTAGAGAAAAACAATCGGATTCTCGAAAATTATTTCCAAAGTGACGTAATCGAAAATTGAAAAAATAATTGCGGATTCCGAAAAGAAATCTATTGGAAAATCGAGAGGGCTTAAATACAATAGGTGACAATTTACCATGGCAGAGCTGGCGCGAAAACTGAGAATGGCTGATGCCGTTTTTCTGGTCATCGGGTCGGTCTATGGCTCCGGAATTTTCTTAACATCGGGCATCATCGCCGCCGAACTCCCCTACCCCGGCTGCATCTGGCTAGTCTGGTTAGCGGGCGGGCTTATGGCCCTTATAGGAAGTCAGATCTATGCTGAGCTGGGAACGATCTTTCCCGAGTCCGGAGGACCCTATATATATGTTCGCGAAGCGATGGGGCGTCCGGCAGCATTCTTTTATGGATGGGCGTTCTTCTGGATCATAGGCGGAGGCGGCATTGCGGCCCTAGCCATGGGGTTCAGCGAGTATCTGGGAGCTGCGATCCCCGGCTTAGCTCCCTATAAAATTCTTTGGAAAAGCCATTTCGGATTTATACCCGAAATTCAGCTTAACACGGCTCAGATTGTGGCCGTGGGGATTATAGCTATCTTATCTATTATCAATTACATAGGAGTGATTTCCGGGGTTCGTTTTCAAAACTGGACGACCGGAATACGACTCATCGGGTTGCTGGCTTTCGCCGTCTTCGGTCTAGTCCTAGGACGAACGGCGGGTTTCAAGAACCTGAATCCGTTTCTCCCCTCTGGATCGTGGCCGACTTGGACCCAATTCGGAGCTGCTTTTCTTGCCGTCATCTGGACGTATGCCGTGAATTGTACTGCCGAGGAGGTCAAGGATCCGAAGCGCACGATTCCGAAAGCTTTGATGAGAGGCGTCATCCTCGTGACCCTCCTTTATTTGCTGGCGAATATCGTTTATAGTATGGCTCTTCCCATAGACCGGATGAAAGGAGTCGTGGCCATCGGTTTCTTAGCCTCCACGGAGCTCTTCGGACCGAATTCGGCATTTGCGTTCTCAGTGTTTGCGGCGGCCGCCGTCCTCGGCTGCCTGAGCGCGAACATCCTCTATTGTCCCCGCGTGGCTTTTGCCATGGCCCGCGACGGGCTTTTTTTCAGGGGATTGGCCTCCATCCATCCGCGTTTTAAAGTTCCGACGAAAGCCATCCTGGCTCAGGCTCTTTGGTCGAGCCTTCTCTGTTTTGTCGGGGGATATCAAAGCCTCATCGAATACGTATCCGCCGCCCTCATCCTGTTTTTTGCGGCGACAGGGGTTTCTCTGTTCATTCTCAGGCGGAAAAGGCGGAACATCCTTCGGCCTTTCCGGGCCTGGGGATATCCCATTCTTCCGGCGATATACGTTCTGGTTAATCTCGGGATTTTCGCCGCCGTGATTTTTTCACGGCCCGTTCAGTCGCTTGCGGGCCTGGGCTTGATTTTCACAGGGCTGCCTGCTTATTTTTTCTGGAGAAAGAAGGAAAAACAAGCGGATCCGTTAGGAGAACGCAAATGAGCCCGATGGTGAAAATCCTCCCGGGCGGAACCGCAATCGAGGCTCGCCGGGGCGAAACGCTCTCGGACGCCCTCGAGGCCGCCGGATTCCATTTGAGTCTCTATTGCGGGCGGCGCGGATTATGCGGCAAATGTTTCGTCGAAATCGTCCGAGGCCCCATTCCCGAACCGACTGACGCGGAGCGCGCTCTTCTCCAACGGCGGAAGCTTCCCCATCGCTTCCGCTTAGCCTGCGGCTATAGGATTGAGGCCGATACCGTCCTTCGCCTTCCCCCGGAATCCATGCTCCCCGAAATGCCGGTATTCACCCGCGGCATCATCCGTTCGGTCGGCTTGGCTCCCGCGGTCAAAAAATTTTCTTACGTCTTGTCCGAGCCCGGCTTGAATTCTCCCCCCGCTCTCCTGGATTTGGCTAAGGAGAGATTTCCCGAAGCGCGTCTCCCCGAGTCGGTGGAGGCTCTCCGGCGGATGGCCGCCGAAGCCCGGCTTCCCGATCATCCGGATCGGGAAGTCACGGCGGTTCTATATAACGATCGATTCCTTCTTGCCGTCGAAAAAGGAGATACGACCGGCCGGAACTACGGACTCGCCGTTGATTTAGGGACGACGACGGTCGTCGTCGAAATCGTCGACTTGAACACCGGCGTCGTGATCGGCACGGAAGCGGGAATAAACGGACAAGCGAAATTCGGCGCGGATGTCATCTCCCGGATCGCCGCGGCCTATGGCGATCCTGAAAGAACGGGTGCCGCGCTGCGAACGGCCGTCGTCGACGGCCTGAACCAGCTTATAGAAGCGCTTTATCAAAGGACGGGCATCCGCCCGGATTCGGTCTACGAAGCCGTTATCGCCGGTAATACGGCCATGAACCACCTCTTTCTCGGCCTGCCCGTTGACACCCTGGCCGTCGCCCCGTTTTATGCCGCTTTTTCGATTCTGCCCGCCGTCCCGGCCGAGGATACCGGCCTGCGGGTTAATCCCCGGGGAAGAGTCTATATTGCGCCGAACATTAAGAGCTATGTCGGCGGAGACATTTCCGCCGGGCTGAGTGCGATCGATCTCGAGCACCGGTCGGGCAACTTCGTCTTCATCGATTTAGGGACGAACGGAGAGATCGTCCTTAAAAAAGCGGGGAAGATGGTGGCGACGTCCACGGCGGCCGGGCCGGCATTCGAAGGGATGACGATTTCGCGGGGAATGCTGGCCTTGCCCGGCGCTATTTACCGGGCGAATCTCAAAGACGGCTCATGGGTCGTCAGGACGATCGCCGCTGCCCCGGCCCGCGGTATATGCGGGACCGGACTCATTGATATCGTCGCTCTTTCTTTGAAGCATGGCCGCATCACGCCCCGGGGCCACATCCTGGATCCGGATAAAAAAATTATAATCGGCGACGGCCTTTTTCTAGACCAGAAAGACATCCGCGAAATCCAGTTGGCCGCGGCCGCGGTGAAAACCGGGATCCGGATGCTCCTCGCCGGGAGAGGGATGGCCGTTGCCGACCTCGATGGAGTCTTTGTCGCCGGAGCCTTCGGGAACTATCTCAATATCCGAAACGCCACGGCCATCGGTCTGCTGCCCCGGATCGATCCGGCAAAAATATTTTTCGTGGGCAATGCGTCGCTCGCCGGTGCTCGAGCCCTGCTTCTCAATCTCCGCGAGCGCATCCGGTGTGAACGGCTGGCCGGGAGGATCGCTCATGTCAGCCTGGCCATGGGTGAGGATTTCCAAAAGACATTCATCGAAGCCTTGAATTTCGAGGCATGGAGTTGAACGAGCTTTATCGTCGAAAGGGCCATCCCCTTTCGAATTCACCACAGGAGATGGCAATGGACAATCGAAATGAGATCCTGGCCTTGATGGCCGAAGCCGTTGTCGAAGGAAACAGAGACAAAGCGGTATCCCTCGCCAGGCGGGCTCTAGCGGAGCGTCTCGACCTTCATCTCGTCATCGAGAACGGCTATGTCGCCGGAATCCAGAAAGTCGGAGAACTCTGGGAAAAGGGCGAATACTTTCTGCCCGAGCTCATGGCCAGCGCCGAAGCGATGAAGGCGGCGATGACCCTGTTGCGCCCGAGTTTAGAGTCTTCCCAGGCCGAGTTGTCGTCCAAGGGAAAAGTCGTGATCGGCACGATCGAAGGCGATATCCACGACATCGGAAAAAATCTCGTGGCGTCCATGCTTTCGGCCAACGGTTTCGACGTCATCGACTTGGGAGCCGATGTCAAGCTGGGAATTTTTATTGAGCGGGCCGTCGCGGCGAAGGCCGATTTCATTTGTCTCTCGGCACTGCTGACCACAACCATGCTCAACCAGCGACGGCTGATCGCGATGCTCAATGATCGCGGGTTGCGCGACCGGTTCAAAGTCCTCGTCGGAGGCGCGCCCGTGACGCGACAATGGGCATCGGACATCGGCGCCGACGGATACGGAGAAAACGCCCTGGCCGCGGTCAAGGCGGCCAAAGAGCTCATCGCCCGGGGAGCAAAGCCATGATCGCGACCCGCAGGCCAAAAACCGAGCTCCTAAGCCAGGCTCTCGTCGATAAAATCATCGATGAGGCGCTGATCGTGCTGGAGCGGACGGGAGTTTTTATCGAAAACGCCGAAGCCCGAAAGCTTTTTCGAGAGGCCGGGGAGGCCGTGGATGAATCGAACTCCCGCGTCCGGATCAGCCGCAAGCGGGTGCTGGATTCGGTCGAATCCGCTCCCGGGGTGATCAAGCTTTACGACCGGAGCGGCGATAAAGAATATGTCGTCGGCGGCGACGAAGTCCACTTCGACCCAGGCTCGGCCGCGGTTAAAATTCTGGATCACCCGGCGCAGCGCGAACGGAAAGCCGATACGTCCGACCTCGTCCGCATCGCCCGGCTTACGGAGAGCTGCAAACACCTTCACTTCCAGAGCACGGCCCTCGTGAGCTCCGATATTCTGGAATTCATCGCCGACAGCTACCGGCTCTTCATCGGCCTCCAATTTTCTTCCAAGCCGGTCGTGACCGGCACGTTCCGGGTCGAAGGATTCGGGCCGATGTTCGAAATGTTGGCCGCCGTTCGAGGCGGCGCCGAAAATCTGAGGCTGAAACCGCTGGCGATCTTCGACGCCTGCCCCTCCCCTCCCCTGAAATGGAGCAACCTCACGGCCCAGAGTCTCATCGATTGCGCCCGGGCCGGAATTCCCTCGGAGCTCATCTCGATGGGCTTGACCGGAGCGACTTCGCCCGTGACTATCGCCGGAACTCTCGTTCAGCACGTCATCGAAAATCTTTCGGGCCTGGTCATCGGCCAGCTCGCCCGAAAAGGATCGCCTATCATCTTCGGGGGCTCGCCGGCGAGCTTCGATATGCGCAAGGGCACGCCTCCCATGGGTGCCATCGAGACGATGATGATCGATATGGCCTACGCCCAAATCGGGAAACATCTCGGCCTTCCGACGCACGCCTATATGGGCTTAAGCGATGCCAAGCTCTGCGATGCTCAGGCCGGCATCGAATCAGGGCTGGGCGCGGCTCTGGCCGCCCTGGCCGGCATCAACGTCGTCTCGGGGGCCGGGATGCTGGATTTTGAGAGTTGCCAGAGCCCGGAGAAGCTCCTGATCGACGACGAGATCTGCGGAATGGCCTATCGGCTGATCGCAAGCATTTCCCAGAGAGAAGATCCCTTGGCTCTTCATCTTTTCGAGGAGCTTGGCCCGGAATCCCAGTTTCTGACGTCTCCTCACACAAGGACATGGTACAAAGCCGAACACACGTTTCCCGGCCTGGCCGACCGTGACACCTACGACGCCTGGTTGGCCCAAGGAGGGAAACCGATGGCCGAACGAGCCCATGACAAGGCTGAGAAGATCCTTCGGGAGACCGCCCCCAATATGGTCGATGAATCGGTCCGAAGAGAATTGGAGCAGATCATGCTCTCGGATGCGCGGCGAAACGGCGTCAGCCGCCTTCCCGCGGTCCGGGGATAGATGACCAGCCAGGTCCTGGTCCGAGAATTTGTCTTCCACTGGGATTTAGGGAAGATCCTCGTCCGGATCGGGCATAAAAGCGGCTTGAATTCCGCTTCCTCCTCGCTCCTTGGGGTCATGAGAGAAGTCGAAGCCAAGTTGCATTCATTGTTACGGCCCCAAGGGGTCTACGTCGTCATCGGCCCGGATGAGACGAATCGCCATCCGATATTCAATCACGCCCTCCTCGTGGCCTTGGGCGTCATTACCGCGGGACCCGGACTCGAAGAAGAATCCGAAAGAGCATTCCAAGCCGGAGACATGCTCAAAGGACTGATCCTGGACGCGTTCGGTACGGAAGCCGCCGTCCAGGTGTTCAGGACGGTCGAACGAAAAATCGTCGAGGAAGCTTACGCTCGCGGCCTCTGGCCGAGCCGGAGGTTTTCGCCCGGCTACAAAGGCTGGCCGCTCGAGGAGCAGGGATTTCTTTTTTCCAAGGTCGACGCCGCCGCGATCGGAGTCCGGCTCAACGCCTCGTTCATGATGATCCCCCGGAAATCGAATTCCTTCCGGATCAATTTCTACGCCGACCGATGCCTGACGACCAGGCGCTTGAAGTGAAAGCCACTTTCCCGGGGAATCCATCCTTAACGGATAACAGCTCAGAGCCTCTCGAGAGGTATCGATCTCCTTGACACCTATCGAGGGCCGGAGATATAGTCTTTTTCCGCATGAAGCGCCATCTCGTCGTTCTGGCCCTGTTCATCGCGCTTTCTTTGGCGATGACATTTCCCCTCGTGGCCCATCTCGGGACCTCCATTCGCGACTACGGCGATTCGCTCTTGAACGCCTGGATCCTGGCTTGGGACGTCCGCCAGATCACCCATGGCCATCTCGCTCATTTTTTTGACGCGAACATTTTCTATCCGCACACCCGGACGCTCGCTTATTCCGAACATCTGTTCACCGAATCTTTGGCCGCTCTTCCGGTCGCGCTGCTGACCGGGAATCCGGTCCTCGCCCATAACATCGTTCTCCTTTTGGGATTCATCACCTCGGCCTTCGGGATGTATTTCCTGGCCC
>Ga0214473_10009190_pt1 | contig 11688 bp, 12 predicted proteins | sample RVTome_7_FD_203509 | JGI IMG/M metagenome (GOLD analysis project Ga0214473, IMG submission 203509) | Soil microbial communities from uranium-contaminated site in the Upper Colorado River Basin, Wyoming, United States - RVT98D197 | ecosystem: Environmental > Terrestrial > Soil > Contaminated >...
TTCGAGTGATCAATGCAGACTTATTGTTCAGAAGAATATTACCGATCTGAACATTGACGAAGACAATCCTGAGCAAGATGTTTTGACGGTCATAAGCTTTGGACACCTGGTCCCATCAATAGAGAAGCATATAAAACTGCCAAGTTCGATTGATACAAGTATCTATAAATTGAGAGGTATCAACATTTCTCCAGACTCTGAATTTCTTATTCTTGTTTATTACAACCGGCAAAGTGGGTGGAAGAACAACTATGTCGTCATTATGGATTTTCTTACAGAGAGAGTCCTTTTTGAGCGAGAGCTCGCACCGATGTTGAGAGTTTACTACAGTTACAGCGGTTCCCCAGGCCCATGTCCTCAGCAATAGGAAAAGCACCATGCTCCCCCAGATCGGGTTGACACATTACCTCATTATTGGTGCTCTGCTCTTCTCTCTCGGCGTGTTCGGCGTCGTGACGCGCCGCAACGCCATTATGGTGCTCATGGGCGTCGAGTTGATTCTTAATTCTGCCAATATTAATTTTGTCGCGTTTTCGCGGTACAGCGCACTCGGACTCGACGGCCAGGCGATCGCGGTGTTTGTCATTATTCTCGCTGCGTCGGAAGCGGCAATCGCCCTCGCCATCGTGCTGAATATCTACAAACGTTTCAACACCGTCAATGTCGACGATGTAAGCGGGTTAAAGGAATGATAATGAAGAAGTCAGAAGTCAGGAGTCAGAAGTCAGAATGAGCCCAGAGACGCTCATATACTGCTCGATTGCGATCCTACTGCTCCCCTTGTTCGGGTTCGTTACGACGATTTTCTTCGGAAAGAGGTTGCCACGCGGGGGCGATTGGTGGGAAACGGGACTTCTCTTCGTTGTCTTGGTCCTTTCCTCTGCCGTCTTGTACGGCAAGCTCAGCGGTTACCCCGACGCCGCAATCGACTTTTCCTTCCCGTGGGTTGATTTTGGCAATGTACCAGTAGTCGGGCCACTTCAGATACCGCTTGGCATAGTGCTGGACAATCTCTCCGCGATCATGATGGTCGTCGTTGCGATCGTCAGTTCGCTCGTCCACCTGTTCTCGATCGGCTACATGCACGGCGATGTTCGGTACACACGGTATTTTGCGTTTCTCGGTTTGTTCACCTTTTCGATGCTCGTCATCGTTCTCACCAACAACTTCTTCACGATGTATGTGGGATGGGAGCTCGTCGGCTTGAGCTCGTACCTCCTGATCGGACACTGGTACGAGAAGAAGTCGGCGTCGAACGCTGCGATCAAGGCCTTCATCGTGAATCGGATCGGCGATATCGGTATGTTCACCGGGATCATGATCCTGTATTTCACGTTCCGGACGTTCGGCTTTTCAGAAATCTTCGGCGCCATCGGAGAGGGCAAAATTCCGATGGGAAGCGAAGCATGGTTGACGGCCGCAGGCATTCTGATTTTCTGCGGGGCGGTCGGAAAATCCGCGCAATTTCCTCTCCACGTCTGGCTCCCCGACGCCATGGAAGGACCGACCCCCGTGAGTGCGCTCATCCACGCCGCGACAATGGTGGCCGCGGGCGTCTATCTTATCGCCCGGACATTTCCCATGATGACCGCCGACGCGCTCATGGTTATCGCCTACGTCGGCGCGATCACGGCGTTTATCGCGGCGACGATTGCCATCGCGCAAAACGACATCAAGAAAGTATTGGCGTATTCCACTATTTCCCAGCTTGGATACATGGTGCTCGGCCTGGGAGTCGGTGCGTACACTGCGGGGTTTTTCCACCTCGTTACGCATGCGATGTTCAAGGCGGGATTGTTCCTCGGATCCGGCTCCGTTATTCAGGCGATGCACCACGCGTTACACGAAAAGGGAGACCATCATACCGACCCGCAGGACATCCGGAACATGGGGGGACTCAGGACAAAGATGCCGATCACGTTCTGGGCGTTCATCGTGTACACGCTGGCGATTTCCGGCATCCCGTTCACATCGGGATTCCTGAGCAAGGACGAAATCCTCGCGGGAACGCTCGCGTTCGGAGACCTCACGGGACATTACTTCATTCCTGTTATCGGCTTTCTTGTCGCCGGCCTGACGGCGTTCTACATGTTTCGCGTGGTGATCCTGACGTTCATGGGGAATCACAAGGATGCGGGACGGTTCGAGTACGTCCATGAGTCGCCCGCGGTGATGACCATCCCATTGATCGCGTTCGCGGTGTTGTCGTTCTTCGCGTTTTATTCGTTCAACCCGTTCGGCGCTTCCAGCGGCTGGTTCTATCACGCGATGGAACGCCCGGAGTCGGTCGTCCCCGGTCCGGTGCAGGCTGCCTCGGCGGGAGTATTCGAGGAAGCGCTCCACCATTCCCACGTTACCGCGATGATCCTCTCGCTGTCCGTCGCGGGGTTGGGCATCCTGGTTGCGTTCGCGACGTACCAGTGGAAGAAGATCAACGCCGATGCCGTGGCCGAACGCCTCAGCGGCGTACACCGGTTCCTGCTCGGCAAATGGTACTTCGATGAGCTGTACGGAGCCGTCGTCGTCGGGGGAACGCTGATGATGACGCGAGTCCTTCGCTGGTTCGATAACACGGTGGTCGATGGTATCGTGAACGGCTCGGCCCGTTGGACTTACGGCGCGTCGTTCGGGTTTAAACTTTTGTGGAAGGATCTGCAATCGCGCGGGGAAAAGAACCTCAGCGCCATCTTGTTCCTGGTCGTCGGCGTTGCGATTTCCATGTGGTCCGGTTGGTACGCCGCCACAGAGTTCTGGTCCCACACCGACACGTTCCTCAACTGCACACTCGCGATTCTCGGCGGCATAGGAATCGGATTGCTCGCGTTCTTCATGGTGTGGGTGGGGACGGGCGGGTTCGACAAGTACGTCGTCGACGGACTCGTGAACGGCGTCGCGTATCTCTCCGGTTTCCTCGGCCTTGTTCTGCGGAAATTTCAGACGGGCAAGGTGCAGACCTATATCGTCTTTGTGGTTCTCGGCGTCATGGTGTTGTTCTACTTCTTTCGATGATCATGCACTTTTTTCGGAGTAACGATGGATGTTAATATTTTTGGAATGGGGATCCTGACGTGGATAACGTTCCTTCCCGTCCTCGGGATGGTACTGGTCCTTGCGCTCCCGAAGGGTAACGAGAACACCGTTCGATGGTCGTCCGCGGTCTTTACGGGTCTGCAGCTGGTCCTCGCCGTCATGATCTTCATGAACTTCGACAGGTCGATGGCGGGCGTCAACACCGCGGATGGATTCCAGTTCATCGAGAAATCCCGGTGGATCGACATCAAAGGCCTGGCGTGGTTTGGCCGCGTGACGATCGATTACTTCGTGGGAATCGACGGCATCAGCGTCCTGATGGTGATGCTCACGGCTCTGATTTCCTTCATAGCGGTCTTCGCGTCGTGGAATATCGAGAAGTCGGTGCGAGGCTACTTCGCGCTGTTGTTGCTGCTTGACACGGGAATGATGGGCGTGTTCGTTTCGCTCGATTTCTTCCTGTTCTACGTGTTCTGGGAAATCATGCTTCTGCCGATGTATTTTCTGATCGGCGTCTGGGGCGGTCCGCGGCGGGAGTACGCGGCGATCAAGTTCTTCCTCTACACGCTCGCCGGAAGCGTGTTGATGCTACTCGTGATGATCGCGTTGTATTTCAGCGTTTCGGTCGTCGACCCCGCCACTGGCGAACGGGTACACACATTCAACATGCTCGCGATGATGAACGCCGCGAATTACGACGCCGGCTCCATTCTCGCCGGGATGCACACGACGTGGCGGTACATCGCGTACATCGGCTTGTTCATCGGGTTCGCCATCAAGGTTCCGATTTTTCCGTTTCACACATGGCTCCCCGATGCACACGTCGAGGCGCCGACTGCCATCAGCGTCATTCTTGCGGGCGTCCTTCTGAAAATGGGGACGTACGGTTTGCTGCGGATCAGCTTCCCTATGTTCCCGGACGCGACGATGCAGTACGCTTTCCCGCTGGCCGTGCTTGGGTTTATCAACATCGTGTACGGCGCTCTCGTGGCAATGGCGCAGGACGACTTCAAGAAGCTCATCGCGTACTCGAGTATCAGTCATATGGGCGTGGTCGTGCTGGGCATGGCGGCGCTCAACACCCAGGGCATCACCGGGGCCGTCATGCAAATGTTCAACCATGGCACGATTACGGCAATGCTCTTCTTGATTGTCGGCGTCATTTACGACCGTGCGCACACGCGGGGGCTCAACGACTTCGGTGGGTTGATGAACCAGATGCCCAGGTACGCCGGCGTCATGTCGATTGCCTTCTTCGCGGCGCTGGGTCTGCCGGGCCTGAGCGGTTTCATCAGCGAAGCGTTCGCCTTCCTCGGCGCGTTCCAGACGTTCCGGTGGGTGACCATCGCATCGACGCTCGGCATCGTGCTGACCGCAGGCTACATGCTCTGGACGCTGCAACGGGTATTCCTCGGAACGCTTCCGGACAAATGGAAATCGCTTCCCGACATCAACGGCCGCGAACTCTTCACGCTCGTTCCCCTCGCGGTGATCGTAATTTTCCTGGGAGTCTATCCCGCGCCGATGATTGATCTTCTCAACTCATCCGTCAACACCCTTGTGAATATTGTCCATGCGAGCGGTGGAATGACAGCGATAGGACACTAAGTCGATGCAGGGTACCCAGATTCTCGAAAATCTCAAATCGTTCTATCCCGAGGTCACGCTCACCGCGGTGTTGCTCGTGCTGATTCTTGCCGCGGCCATAGCGCCGAAACGCGACAAGTTCATGGGAATTCTGACCCTTGTGGGGTTTGTCGTCACGGCGTATTTTCTCCTCCCCCAGGCATCTTTCGCGCCGCACTCGATTTTTTCCGGTATGTTCGCGGTCGATTCCTTCTCCGTCTTTTTCAAATGGGTCATTCTTCTGTCGGCCTCGCTCGTTGTGATCTTCTCAATGATGTCGAGAGAACTGAAGGAGGGAGCTTCGAGTGTCGGCGAGTACTACGCGCTCCTGGTCGGAATGACGATCGGAATGTTCCTCATGACGGGAGCGAGTAATTTATTGATGATGTATCTGGCGATGGAACTGGCGAGCATCAGCTCATACATCCTTGCGGGGTATACCAAGCAGGCTGCCGATTCGAGCGAAGCGTCGCTGAAGTATGTCATTTATGGCGCCGTGGCTTCCGGCATGATGCTGTACGGAATCTCATTACTCTACGGTTTGACCGGTGCGACCGACGTATACGGTGTGCATCGGGCATTGGCGGGTGGAGGAGTGAATACACTCGCTCTGACCGCGGCCGGATTGTTGATCATTGTCGGGTTCGGATATAAGATTACCGCCGTCCCGTTCCACTTCTGGTCACCCGACGTGTACGAGGGAGCTCCCATCACCATCACCGCGATCCTGGCCGTCGCGTCGAAGGCAGCAGGGTTTGCGATGCTGATTCGACTCTTTACGGTGGCTTTTGTCGAGGGTGGGTTAGAGGGACTGCAAACCGGCGTTTGGGCGGTGACAGCGGGCTTCGAGTGGAACCTGGTGCTGGCCGCGATCTCTGTCCTTACGATGACGCTGGGAAACCTGGTCGCGATCTGGCAGAACAACCTCAAGCGACTCCTCGCGTATTCCAGCATCGCCCATGCAGGCTACATGCTGATGGGACTTGTTGTGCTGAACAACGAAGGAATCAGCGCGATTCTGATCTACTTCGTCGTCTATCTGTTCATGAACCTCGGCGCCTTTTACGTCGTGATGCTGGTGGCGAACAAGACGGGGAGCGAGGATATCGAGACGTACAAGGGACTTGGCTACCGGTCTCCGCTGGTGGCGGTCATCATGGCGATCTTTCTTATTTCTCTCACAGGGTTGCCTCCGACGGCAGGTTTTATCGGCAAGCTGTATCTGTTTGCTGCGCTTATTAACGCGAAGTGGTTCTGGCTGGCGATCGTCGGCGCGGTCAATAGCGTAATCTCGCTGTACTATTACGTGCGTATTTTCCGCAACATGTTTCTCCGCGACCCCGACACGACCGAGCCGATTCGCTTCTCGCTCGTTCAGGTGCTCGTGTTGTTGGCGCTCGGAGTGCCGACGATTGTGCTCGGGCTGTATTTCGGGCCGCTCGTTGAACTTGCACAGACTTCGGTCAATCTGCTCAAGTAGGTCTTTACCGCTTCAAACTTTCTTCAACCGCTCGTAAATCATCACCGCGCCTTCGAGAACCAGTGTGGGCTCCACGTGGTCGATGAGTTTGCTTTTCGACGCGATGAGTTTTGAAAATCCTCCCGTGGCCACGACCGTCGCCGGATCACCCAGGGTTGCTTTCAGGCGTCGTATCATTCCCTCCATCGCGTCCACGGCCCCGTAGAGAATCCCGGACTGCATGCTGGCCGTCGTGTTGGTACCGATGACCTTGTCGGGAAATTGCAATTCAACCTTCGGCAATAGCGCGGCCCGGCGCTGGAGGTCGATTGCCGACGTCTCCACGCCCGGTGCGATAACGCCGCCGAGGTACTCACCTTTTTTTGAAACAACGTCGAAGGTCGTCGCCGTGCCGAAATCGACGGCGATGCAAGGGCCGCCGTATTTGGCGAATGCCGCAACAGCGTTACAGATCCGGTCGGCTCCGACCGCTTTCGGATCTTCGTATTTTACAGGCATCCCCGTGTCGAGCGTCGCCGAGATGATCAGGGAATGGAGAGACAGATATTTTGAGACCATCATTTCGAACAGTGGAGTTACATTCGGCACCACGGAGGATATGACCGATCCCGTGATGGATCCCCTTCCCGCCGAAGCACTGTCGAGAGCCGGCTTCAGCGTGATCCAGAGCTCATCGTCTGTCCTGATCGTCGAGGTGGGGATGCGGGATTCGGCGACGAGTGTGCGGTTCTTGAAGATGCCCAGGACCGTATGCGTGTTGCCGATATCAATTGCGAGTATCATCAGTTGAAGGAAAGCGATGGCCGGATTTTTGTGAGAGCAAATTACACCTTTTTCACGTTGTAGTCAATAAACCGTCAACGATGTTTCTTTGACTTTCCTGGCGAAAAGCAATATATTTTACGAAACATTGAAGGGAATGTTCTATCATGGGTCAGCCAAATATGCAGGGCATGCTGAAACAGGTGCAGAAGATGCAGGAGAAAATGGCTCAGGTGCAGGAAGAGCTTGCTAACAAGAGCGTCACGACCGATTCCGGAGGCGGCATGGTGAAGGTGACCGCAAACGGGAAACAACAGATTGTGAAGATCGACATTGAAAAAGAAGTGATCAACCCCGAAGAAAAGGAAATGCTGGAGGATTTGGTTGTCGCCGCCGTAAACAAAGCCCTTGAGGCGTCGCAGAAAATGGCTCAGGAGGAGATGGGGAAGGTTACTTCGGGCATGCTGCCGAGTATTCCAGGACTCAACCTGCCCGGGTTCTGACGGTCATGATGTACACGTCCGATTCGTTGGAACAATTGATTGAGGAGTTTTCCCGGCTCCCCGGCATCGGTCGGAGAAGCGCGTACCGGCTCGCGATGCACGTCATGAAAATCCCGCGCGAAGAGGTGGAGAATCTCTCGTCTTCCTTGCTCAACGTCAAGGACCGCGTTCGGTTTTGCTCGACGTGCTGGAATTTTACAGAGAGGGATCCCTGCACCATTTGTTCCAGCCCGAAACGCGACCGTTCGTTGATCTGCGTCGTCGAAGAACCCGGAGACGTGCAGGCCCTGGAAAAGACGAACGAATTCCCGGGATTGTACCACGTCCTGGGAGGTTCGCTCTCCCCGCTCGACGGTATCGGACCGGAGAACCTGAAAATCCAGGAACTGCTTGCCCGCGTTACAAATGATATTCACGAGGTTATCCTCGCGCTCAACCCGACCGTGGAGGGAGAAGCGACGACCATTTACCTGACAAAATTACTCAAACCGCTCGGCTCAAAAGTTTCCCGGATCGCCCGCGGACTTCCTGTCGGGGGCAACCTGGAATTCGCCGATGAAGCAACGCTGGTGCGCGCTCTCGAAGGAAGGGTGCAGCTTCTGTGACCGGTGTGTTCGTGAAAACCATCGTCCTCGGATTCTCGGTCGCCTCGGTTGTGGCGGGTGGCTGCGATTTACTGCAAACGCGCGACCCCGAATCACCGTCCGGCCAGAGTTCTTCGTTCGAGCCGGCCACGACGCCTTCGATTGTCATCACGAATCTCCAGAACGCCGTGCAGGAGAAGAACAAGGAGAATTACCGCAGGTGTCTCGTCGATACCAGCTTCTCCGACAAAGAATTTCAGTTTCAGCCGACGGCGGAAGCCGCGGCGCGATACGTCAGTGTGTTTACCGGCTGGTCCGTGACTTCTGAGGAAGAGTATTTCCGGAACCTCTCCGAGTCGAGGGGGGGGTCGGTCGCCCGGCTCGATTTTTTTAACCAGACGACGACAACGCAATCACAGGACGAGGTGCTCTTTGCGGCGAAGTACCATCTTGTGTTTCAGCATCAGAACAGCAACCTTCCCCAGGAAGCCCGTGGGAACCTGCAGTTTTACATTGCGCGGGACCAGCGCAGCACGTGGAGCATCTACCGGTGGATCGACACACGCGATACATCGCAAACGACGTGGAGTGATTTCAAGGCAACATTTCGCTGAGACATGAATCGCGCGCTCATTCTCGCGAGTGCGGGTTTGCTCACGCTCGCGTCTCTGAATTGCCTGAACCCGTTCGCTCCCGGTCTCGATGAAACTGCGAGCGCGGGAATCTGTCCTGAGCTTTCGACCGTCGAAGGCGTGTTCTGTACCTTTCAAAACTCGTATACGTTCCGGGATACGACACTCTACGGCTCTCTGATTGCCGGGGACTTCGCGTTTATTTATCGGGACTACGACAACGGCGTTGACGTGACATGGGGCCGTGACCAGGATCTGCGTTCGACCTACGGACTGTTCCAGAACGTGCAGGCGCTGATCCTCACGTGGAATAACATCATTTCGGAGTTTGGAAGCAGGGACACCTCACACTCCATTTCCATCGTGCGAAGTTTCAACCTGACGGTTACCTTCAACCCCAGTAACATCGAAAGGGTGGACGGGTACGCGAACCTCCAGTTGTACCGGGACGAGATCGGAATGCCCTGGAAAATTATCCGCTGGCGCGATGAATCCAACTTCTGAGACCCTATGAGCCTTGCCTACACTGTGCGTGAAGCGTTCTCGAGTTTTACACGGACCAAGCTCGCCTCCGCCGGTTCGGCCCTGACCATATGCGTTGCCCTGCTGCTTCTCGGGACCTACTACATCATCTCTCTCAACGCAGCCCACGTTATTTCGATGATCCGTGAGAGAGTCGAGGTAGAGGCGTTTTGCGAGGAGCCGCTGAACCACACGAAAATGCTGAACCTGCAGCAACAGTTGCTGGCCGTGGAGGGCGTTGAACGCGTGCAGTTCGTCTCAAAGGATGACGCGGCGAAGATTTTCAAGAGGGAGTTCGGAGAAGACATCGGGAACGTGCTTGATTTCAACCCGCTCCCTCCGTCGTTTAAGATCGATGTGAGGGATGAATACAAGAGCGCAGACCGCCTGGATACCGTCGTTGCGCATATCAAGAGCCTGCGGGATGTCGATGACGTCGTCTACCGAAGAGACCTCGTGGAATTCCTCGACCGCCGCATGGGCATCGCGCACGCGGCCGGCCTTGGACTCGGGCTTCTCCTGGGTGTCTCCGCCATCTTCCTTGTGTCGAATACCATTCGCCTGGCCATCTATGCGAAGCGGAAGATCATCCGGACGATGAAACTGGTGGGTGCGACGCGCTGGTTTATCCGCATGCCGTTCCTTCTGGAGGGATTAATGCAGGGGGTCATCGGCGGAGCCCTTGCCGCGGGACTGATCTACTGGCTCATCGAGTTCGTCTCCCGGCGCGTGCTTGCAGATCTTACGGAATTCATGCGCGTCGACAATCTGTTCTACGCCGTGATCGTCGGCTGCGGTGCTTTTCTTGGACTGTTCGGGAGCTTCATCTCCATACGGCGGTTTATCGGTGAGACCGTCGTCAACTAACCATCCATTTATTTCGGGAATATTCGATGGTGACCATCAAACGAATCATGGTACCGACCGATCTTTCGCGTTTGTCGCAGGCGGCGTTCAATCACGCGGTGACGCTCGCCCGGCGATGCACCGCGAGGATCTATCTCGTCCACGTCATGGAACCGGCCCTGGCGGTGGTCCCTGTCTATCTCGGAGTGACGACGAAGGAGTTTGAGCGGCGGATGCTGCGGGACGCGGAAGTCAGGCTCAAAAAACTCGCCCAACGGCTTGGCAAGTCGGCCCGCGTTGCAACGGTCGTTCGCAGAGGGAACGTCACGACCGAGCTCATCAAGGCCGCCCGGTCGCTTCGGGCGAACCTTATCGTGATCAGCACGCACGGCCGGTCGGGTATCGGCCATGTGCTCGTGGGAAGCGTCGCGGAAAGGATCGTCCGCCAGGCATCCTGTCCCGTGCTGATCGTACGGCCGTCGCGGTAACAGTGATGGAAAAGGGGCGGACAGAGTTGCGCAACGTGGGGGAGTTTGGTCTGATCGACCGCATCCGCCACGTCGTGGATTTCCGGGCGGACGACGCGACCCTGCACGAGAATCTCCGGCTCGGGATCGGCGACGATACGGCGGCGTTTCGCCCGACGCCGGGAAAGTTGCAACTCCTGACGACCGACGCCATGGTGGAGGGGATTCATTTCGACCTCACCTTCACCTCGCTCCGGCATCTCGGATGGAAAGCGATCGTGAGCAACATCAGCGATATCGCCGCGATGCAGGGAACTCCCCGATACGCCACGGTTGTCGTGTCTCTCCCACGTAAGATTTCGGTGGAAATGGTAGAGGAATTGTACCGCGGCATCGCGTTTGCATGCCAGAAATACGCATGCCTCGTCGTGGGAGGAGATACGACCACGACCTTCGGGAACATGGCCGTCGCCGTCGCGATGACGGGCGAAGTCGAAGAAAACGCGATGGTATCGCGCTCTGGCGCGGAAGTCGGAGACATGCTCTGCGTTACCGGACAGCTCGGCGCAGCGCATGCCGGATTGAAAATTCTTCTCCGCGAGAAAGAGCGATTTTCGAAAGCAGCGAACCCCGAAGACCACGCTCCCAACCTCGAACCGTACAAAGCGACGCTCGAACGCTACTTCATGCCGAAACCCCGCCTTGACCTCTCCAGGGTCTTTGCCGAGAAGGTGAAGATCCACGCGATGATCGACATCAGCGACGGGCTGGCCTCCGAAGTTTATCATCTGTGCACTGCCAGCCATGCTGGCGCCGAAGTCTGGGAACATAACCTCCCCGTCGAGAACACAACGCGATCCGTAGCCGCCGAATTCTCCGAGAGTGTGTACGATTACGCATTATACGGTGGAGAGGAATACGAGTTGCTGTTTGCTATCGGCGACGAGGATTTCAAGAAGCTCGAGCGCGTCACAGGTGATGTGACCGCAGTGGGACGCATTGTTGACAAAGACAAAGGTATCAACCTGGTCCGGGAGAATGGCAAACACGAGGCACTGCGGGAGAAGGGATGGGATCATTTTGGAGGAGGGTGAGACTCCAGGATCGCAGTTGGACGGATTACTCAGATTGATCGATGGCAGATGATGCAGATGGGAGGTTCGGGTTTTCTCTACTATACGGGGAAAATCTCCGTCAACGCCGCTCCAAGTTCCCGGTACCGAAACTGAAATCCGC